>ERZ1292640.4252-Hain-H43-02um-R1-4252-length-10961-cov-3_pt2 | contig 10587 bp, 9 predicted proteins | sample MGYA00564404_ERZ1292640 | MGnify/ENA primary metagenome ERZ1292640 (study PRJEB36523, sample SAMEA6512636) | groundwater metagenome | collected 2019-01-08 | study: AquaDiva: Metagenomics assemblies of 32 groundwater samples | reverse complement strand
TGTTCACCTCCAACGGCCCCTACTGCGACTTCCTCACCCTTGTGGTGTCCACGGCCCGGGAGCAGCGACACAACGGGATCAGCCTCTTCGTTGTGTATAGCGCGACCCCGGGGATTGTCTTGGGGCCGAATATTCCCAGGATGGGGATTGCCGGAGGGGAGGCCGGAAGTGTGACCCTGGAAGGTTCTGTCTTCCCGGAGAAGAGCCTTCTCGGGGAGGTGGGTAAGGGATTCTACTACCTGATGGAGGCGCTCAACCCTACGCGCGTCGCGCTGGCGGCCGGCTGTGTGGGGCTGGCCCAGGCCGCCTTTGATCACGCCCTCCAGTATGCCAAGGAGCGGAAACAGTTCGGACAGCCGATCGGCAAGTTCCAGGGGGTGAGTTTCAAGCTGGCCGACATGGCCGTCGAGATCGAGCTGGCCAGATTGATGGTCTACAAGGCGGCGTGGCTGGTCGACCGGAAGGAGAAGCTCGTCAAGGAGGCCGCCATGGCGAAGCTGTATGCCTCCGAGATGGCGACTCGTGTGGCCCACCGGGCCCTCCAGATCCATGGAGGGTACGGGTACGCGAAAGAGTACCCACTCGAGCGGTATTACCGGGACGCGAGGCTCTTCGAGATCTTCCAGGGGACGTCCGAGATACTCCGCGTCATCATCGGGGGACAGTTGGGTCTCTAGCTCAGGAGCGCGAAGACGCAGGTCGGGGGCCCACCCATCACCGGGCCAGACGAAGGACCTCCCGCACGAGTTTCTCTATCCCCTCGGCTGCTTCGGAAATCCGGTTGGCTAGCATGTAGGCTGGGGTGGTGACGAGCTTATGCTCCTCGTCCACGATGAACTCCCGGACGGGGCAGGCCTCGTGCTTGGCGCCCATCCTCTCCAGGGCGGCCGCGGTCTTGGTGTCCGTGCCGATCGTAAGCTTGGGTCCCTGGTTTCCCAGCGCTTTGGAAAGGATCGCCGGAGCGATGCAGATCGCGCCGATCGGCTTCTTCGCCTGGTGCATCTGCCGGATGATCCGCGCGACCTCAGGGTGCAGGGTGCAGTCGGCCTCCTTCATGGCGAAGTCACAGAGATTCTTGGCAGCGCCAAACCCGCCTGGGAAAATGAGGGCATCCAGTTCCGAAGCCTGGGCTGTGGCTACGTCGCGGACCTTCCCGCGGGCGATTCGGGCCGACTCGACCAGGACATTCCGGCGCTCGCCGGGGCTCACCTGGCCAGTGAGGTGGTTCACGACGTGCACCTGGTCTATGTCGGGGGCAAAGCAGACAATCTCCGCTCCAGCCCGGTCGAGGGCAAGAAGCGTGAGCACCGCCTCGTGGATTTCGGTCCCGTCATAGACGCCGCAACCCGAGAGTATAACTCCAACCTTCATGGCAGTCCTCCTCGTGCATCATGCGCCGCATGTCATGCAGCCGCCACACTTCCTTCGCTGCTGCAAGGCTGTTCTTAACTTCTCTCATCAGTGAGCTTCTTGTATCACAGGCGCCCCCCGAGATCAAGGTCCAAGCGCCGTGGAGAGGAGATCATGTTTCCTGTGTCCTGGAGCGAGCATAGCTTGTGTGCTGTCACTCTCAAGGACGGCGGCCTGAAGAGGGATGAACCAGGTCGAGGTGAGCGGGGAGCCAGCGCCAGGTGATCGTCCAGCGGGTGTTGGAATACGCCAGGGTGTTCGCTGGCGACTGTTGAGTTCACCAGTGTATCCCCTCCACGTCTTCTCGGTCTGGCTGCACATCCTGGCCGCCGTCGTCTGGATCGGCGGGATGGTGTTCCTGGCGCTCGTTCTGGTCCCGGTGATCCGGCGACCTGAGTATCAAGACCTTGCCGCCTCCCTGATCCACTTCACCGGGTTGCGCTTCCGTTCGGTGGGATGGGGGTGTCTGGGTCTGCTCCTCCTGAGTGGCGCGTTCCACCTGGGCTATCGGCGTTTTGGCTGGGCGGACGTGTGGAGAGGGGAGATATTTCGGGGGCCATTTGGTCGGATCCTGGGAGTCAAGCTGGCCCTGGTGGCCGTGATGTTTCTGCTGAGCGCCGTACATGATTTCCACATTGGTCCGCGGGCGACGGCGTTGTGGCGGGCGAACTCGAGCTCACGAGAAGCAAAACGGCTCAGACGGCAGGCGTCACGGATCGCGCGTCTTAACCTGCTCCTCGCTCTGATCGTCCTCGCGTTGGGGGTGCTTCTGGTGCGGGGCGGCCTTTGAACGATTCCGGTTGCCGACCGATGCGGGCCAGGGCGATGGCGGGGCCGGTCGGTTCGGCCCGCTCTCGCGTCACCTCCAGTCGCTGGACCCATTTCACGCTGGTGAAGCAGTCCCAATCCGCTGGGACGACATGGCGGACCGGGCCTCCATGCTCGAGCTCCCCCTCACTGCCCCCCGTGCTTATGTCCGCCAGGGGTGCTCTGGCAGATCGGCGAGGCCGATCGCTTCCACGCCGGCCCTCGCCACGAGGTGATCGTTCTCGACCGTGCTGCCGCTGACCCCCATCGCCCCGATCAGTACCCCTTCCTTGTTGACGATCGGCAGGCCGCCGGGAAAGGTGATGAGCCCATCATTGGAGTGCTCGATCCCGTAGAGCGGCCCCCCGGGCTGGGAGAGCTTCCCGATCTGGCCTGTCGGCATCATGAAAAAACAGGCGGTCTTAGCCTTCTTGAAGGCGATGTCGATGCTCCCAACCCAGGCGTCATCCATCCGAACGAACGCCTTCAAATTGGCGCCTGAGTCCACCACCGCGATGTCCATACAGGTGCCAAGTTTTTTGGCCTTCTGCAGAGCCGCTGCAATGGCTTTCTGGGCTTGCTCCAATGTCACGTGCATAGTGTGTTTCTCCTTTGAGCGGGTTGTGTGGACTCAGGCCTTGTCCTCGACGGGCCAGGTCTCGGTGAGCCTTCTCCGCAGCAGGGGGTGCCCGAAGAAGAAGTAGGCCAGCATTGTGGCGAAGGCCAGGAGGTTTCCGACGAAGATCGTCCACCAGACCAACGCGCCCGTGCCTTCTGGTCCCTGGCCCACTTCCTGGCTGTCTCCTGCATACCGGACCTCCTTTCGGTTGAGGGCACCCCCATGGTACCCCAGGTGTCCGCGAATCAGGTTAACGGTTAGAGGGGATCTGCAGGCCCAAGTCGGATTTCGGGGAGACGGTGGTCATAGGGGAATTGAGGCTGCATCCCCATCCCGCGAGCAGCCCGAGTGACGCGAGGAGAGGACGGCCCCGGCGCATGGAACATACAACACCCCGCGAGAAAGGGGATCTCTCATATCTCATGTCGATGGTCTGGAGAGGCTTGGCGGTCCCTCTGTCGGTCGTCAATGAGATGTCGTTGTCTCGGAGCTCTGCTGGGGCCACGGCAGGATCGGGAAAAACCGGACGAAGGCCAGGTAGGAGAGCATCGCCGCGCTCGCGAACCCCGCGCTGATCAGGATCTCAAGGAAACCGAATGGAGCCGCTGGACCTTTCCAGAGCGAAGGAACTACCATAACGTACCGCTCCACCCAGAGTCCGGTAGTGATCACCAGGCCCATTGGGAGGAGGGCGAAGGGGTCCTGCTTCACGCGGCGGCTTAAGAGGACTGTGAAGGGGCCCAACAATCCGGCAAGTAGGGCGAGCCAGGAGAGGAGGGCCCACGGGAGCTCCTGTGTCCTCAGGATCACGTATTGGGTCTCTTCCGTGATGTTGCCGTACCAGATGACGAGGTACTGCGTGAAAAGGAGATACATGATGAGCATGCTAAAGGCAAACAGGAGTTTGCCAAGGTCGTGAAAATGCGTGGGTGTGATCTGCTTCTCCAGTCTGAGCGTTCGACGGAGCACGATGGTCAGAACGGTGAGTCCAGCAAGGCCCAAATACAAGCTGCTCATGAAGAAGTAGGCCCCGAAAATCGTGCTGTACCAGTGCGGGTCCAGGGACATGATCAGGTCGAACCCAATCAGGCTGAAGATGACCGCGTATGCGAGGATGAGGGCCGGCGAGAGGACACGGAGCGCATGGCTGCAGCGCCGCTCCTCTGTATCGAACCCCTGCCAGCCACGGGCAAACCACCCGTAGAGCGGCGTTGACTCTACGATCGCTCGCTGGAGGGCGAGGCCAACCTGGGGGCGAAGGCTATAGTACAGGAAGAGCAGGCTCAGCGCGACGAGCAGGAGTAAACCAATACTATCCCTGAGAAATAGGAAAGGCACGTTTAGCCACGCTGCCTTCTCGGGGACCGGTTCATAGATCCATGGGAAGAGCCAAAACCTGCCAAAAATGAGCGGGAAGAATAGGAGGAAAGCGATGGGAAGGAAGCATCCCATCCCTTCGGCGATCCGCCGGATCTCGTTGCCCCACCGCGCGCGACTGGTCTCGTAAATGGCCGCAAAGACAACCCCAGCTTGGGCCAGGCCGAGCCAAAAGAGGAAGTTGACCAGGTAGATCTGCCAGGCCCGTCCTGGTTGCTCCCCGTGGATACCCAACAGGAAGGTGAGCACGCCTACTATCAGCAATCCTCCCAGAAGGCCCTGTACCCACCGAGGGATGCGCCGCGGGATCTTGTTGAAGCTCTCCTCTAACCCGGTTATTTCGGCCATAATCCCTGCAAGCTCCTGAGAAAGTTGACCAGGTCCCACCGTTCTGCGGCGGAGAGGACCTCGCCGTGAGGGGGCATCAGTGGACCTCCGGTCCGGATTTGCCCATAAATGAAGCCGTCGGTTCTCTCCTTGAACAATGGAAGTGTCAGGTCCGGCGCAGGAATGAACTTGGTCGAGACAATACCCATTCCCTTTCCGTTGGGCCCATGACAATGGGCGCAGTAAATCTCGAACAGCCGACGCCCGTTCTCGACCGACTGCCGCGTGATCAGGACCGGGTTTCTAAGCAGCTTCCCTGCATCATCGCGCGTCATCGGAGGTTCCCATCCTTCCCTGGGAATCGCTCCCGGCGCTGGCTGTCTTGGGGCCTCCTGCGGCTTGATTGAGGGCTGAAACTTCATGTCCGGGCTCCACGGAAAGCCGTATGCCAGGCTCGCTCCGATCAGCAGAAGTGCGGGGACCAACAGAGCCGATCGCCTACCCCTCGACATGGCGCACCTCCACCGCTCCGGCCTCCCGAAAGATGCTCGATACGCTCTCGATCTGGTCAGGCGTACAGAAGACGAAGAGGCCGAACTGGTCCTCAGAAAAACGGGGATGGTACGCGGGCCCGATGAGCACGCGCGGGACACGGGCATTCACAAGCAGTCCCAGCAGGGTTCCGATCGCTCCTACCATAATGGTCATCTCGAAGACGATGACAAGGAATGGCGGCATCGACACGATCGGTTTTCCTCCGGTGATGAGAGGATAGCTGACAGCGGTGTTGATGGTCAGGAACAGCCCTGCTATCGTCCCAAGGATCGCGAAAGCCAGAGTGAAGGCACGCACGGGGCTTTCCCTCCGTTCCAAGGCCTCGTCGATCTCGTGGTGGGGAACCGGAGAGGCGACACGGAGGTTGTCATAGCCGGACTCACGGAACTTCCGGATCGCCTGGAGAAAGCGGTCGTAGTGGTCGAAGTGCCCTACCACCCCAATCACTCGGGGGCTCCTGCGGTCATCTCCGCTTTCGTCGGCGGTGGGAGCTGTTCCTTTACCTCAACGATTGAGACGATGGGCAAGAATTTCGCGAAGAGCAGGAACCACATTCCGAACCAGGCAAAGCTACCAGCGGTGATGCTGAGATCGACCCAGGTGGGCTTGTAGAGGCCCCAGGTATAAGGATCGTAGGCATGAGCGAGCGAGGTGACGATGATAATGAACCGCTCGAACCACATTCCGACGTTGATCAGAAGCGAAATGCCCAGCAGCCACGGCGTGCTCGTTCTGATCTTCTTCACAAAAAAGAGAAGCGGGACCACGGCGTTGAAGATGATCATGATCCAGGAGCCCCAGGCGTAATCCCCTACTACCCGGTATAGGAAGGCCCCCTGCTCGAAGGTGTTTGCGCTGTACCAGGCGATGAAGAACTCGACGGCGTAGGAGTAGCCGACGATGAGTCCTGTGAGGATGATGAGTTTTGCCAGATTTTCCAAGTGGGTTTGCGTCACGTAGGGATCGAGACGGAAGATTCTGCGGATCGGGATCAGGAGAGCGATGACCATTGCCAGGCCGGAATGGATCGCTCCCGCAACGAAGTACGGGGCGAAGATCGTCGAGTGCCAGCCGGGAAGGATGGACACGGCGAAGTCCCAGGACACGACACTGTGGACCGAGACGACGAGCGGCGTGGCCAGGGCGGCCAAAAACAGATAGGCGGCTGTGTAATGGCGCCATTGTCGATCGGTTCCCTGCCACCCTTGGGCCAGGAATGCGTATAGGCGGCGCCTCCAGCCCTTCGCCTGGTCCCGGACCACCGCCAGATCAGGAACGAGGCCGGTAAAGAAGAATATAATGCTCACCATCATGTAAGTCAGGACAGCGAAGACGTCCCACACGAGGGGAGAGCGAAAGTTTATCCAGAGTCCTCCCACCTGCTGATAGGGGAGGAGCCAGTAGAAATACCAGGGACGTCCCAGGTGGATGATCGGAAAGAGGGCGGCGGTAAATAATGCAAAGACTGTGACGGCCTCTGCAGTCCGATAGATTGGAGCCCGCCACCGGACCCGGAACAGGAACAGAATTGCCGAGATGAGGGTCCCGGAGTGGGCGATTCCGATCCAGAAGACGAAATTGGTGATATCGATCGCCCACATTACTGGATGGGTGAGGCCCCAGACTCCCATCCCGTACCTGACCTGAGTCGCAAAGGCAAAGCCCCCGAGCGCGACGAAGGCTATGGAGATGGCCAGCAAAATATACCAGAGCTTCCCCGGTGGTTCCATCGTTCTCAGAATATCGCGATTAACGTTTGCGTAGGTGAGCCGGTATCCAGCCATCCTCAGATCTCCTTTGGACCGGGGACGATCTTCTTCAGATAAGTGATCGCCGGTTGGGTGTTCAGTTGCTCGAAGATCCTGTAACGCCGTGGGCTACGACTTAACCGAGAAACCTCGCTTTCCGGGTCTTTCAGGTCGCCGAACACGATCGCTCTCGTCGGGCATGCCTGGGCGCAGGCCGGGACGATCTCACCGTCCCTGACCGGCCGCCCTTCCTCCTTGGCCCTGGCCTTCCCGTCGGTGATCCGCTGGAGGCAGAAGGTGCACTTCTCCATCACTCCCTTTTCCCTGACCGTAACGTCAGGGTTGAGCTGGAGGTGGAGCGGCTCGGGCCACTCATACGTGAACCAGTTGAATCGGCGAACCATATACGGACAGTTGTTCGAGCAGTACCTGGTCCCGACGCAGCGGTTGTACACCTGGATATTCAACCCTTCTGAGTTGTGGACAGTGGCGTAGACGGGGCAGACCGGCTCGCAGGGCGCGGCATCGCAGTGCTGGCAGAGCATAGGGAGAAACCGGGTCTCGGGGCGATCAGGAGGGCCTTCCGCGAATCGCTCGATCCGGATCCAGGACGCCTCTCGGCCTCTGGCCACCTCCTCCTTCCCGACCACAGGGACGTTGTTTTCGGCATAACAGGCCACGACGCAGGCAGAGCAGCCGATGCAAGAGTTCAAGTCGATCACCATACCCCAGCGGTAGATGGGATGCTCATGGGGCGGGTACATCTGACGGACAGGGTGATCCTTCTTGGTCGGATGCCCGGCCTCCTGCCCGCCGCGTGTGATCTCCTCCAGGGGGATGACCTGGGCAATCCCCCGATTGTGTTGCCGGTCGCTCCCCGAGACCGAGGCTAGCAAGTACTTCGTGCCGGTCTTGGTGAGGGTCACCCGCGCGGAAAGCCATAGAAGTCCGCCGGATCGGGAGTCGGGCTCCGGTGCAAGCAGGGTCAGGGGATTGGCGCCTCTTTCTTTCACTCTGGTATCTAGCGCGTTGGGGTGGTGGGGGTCGGCATACCGGCCGTAGGCGGTATGGCCCTGGCCGATCGGGACCGCCACTACGCCGCGCTTCAACCCTGGGTAAAGGTGCGCGGGAAGTTTGATCTCCCCGTGGGAGGACTTGACCACCACGAGATCGCCTTCGCCGATCGCGAGGCGTTTCGCATCCTCCGGGTGGACTTCCAGCCAACTGTCCCAGGTAAGCTGCGTCATTGGATCGGGGAGCTCCTGGAGCCAGGACTTGTTCGCTCCTCTTCCGTCGAAATGGTTGATGGAGGGGTAGGGGAGGAGGATGAGGCTACCCGCTTGACCGGGGAGTTCAAGCCCTTTCAATGCCTGTGGGAGCGCCCCGACGTTCAGGCGGACACGCCGCGCGGGAAGCTCTTTGAACTCCCCTCCGCGTCGCAGGGCTTCAACCCAAAACGCCTCGAATTCGACGTCCGGCCTCACCCTCTGATGCAGCTCCCGCCACCGGGCCCTGAGGAACTCGTAGAAGTTCTCTTCCTTGAAGACCGCGGCCGGGGCGTCGCCCAGTCGCTTCGCCAGCGAAAGCAAAAGGTCGCCGAGCGATCGCGTCTGGAAGACCGGCTGCATGGCGGGCTGCATCAGCCCATGCATCCCTTCCCAGGGCTCGTGATCCCCCCAGCTCTCAAGGGGCGTGTGAGTCGGAAGGACCAGGTTGGCCTTTGCCGTCGTCTCATCCATGAAGCTGGAACAACTGACGACCAGGGGCACTTTCTCCAGGGCCTGCTCAAATCCCGCCGCCTTCGGCAGCGTGAAGGCGGGATTCACCTCGGAGAAGAAAAGGGAAGAGACCTGGCCACGTTGCATCGCGGCAATCAGGGCGACCATCTCCCGGTAGGTCGAAAGCCGGCTCAGGGTGGAGAGGGGGCCGAAGAGGACGGTCTCACCCACATTCCCAGTCACATAGTTTAAGAGGTTGACGGCCACAAGCGTCGAAGTGGCCTCCTGGCCGCTCACGGCCGTCCCGCCCCCTAGGGCGAGCCCGGGGTTGGCCTGGGCGAATCTCCTGGCAAGGCGTTCGAGCTGCTCTGGCTCTACTCCGGTAGCCTTCGAGACGAACTGAGGGGTGTAGCGGTTAACCACACTCTTGATACTATCGACCTTACCCTTTGGTACTGCCTTTGAAAGGCCCTCCGTCACGATCACCCGCACCATCCCTAACGCCACGACCCCCTCGGTGCCGGGCGGAACCGAGACCCACTGATCAGCGTTCGCCGCAGTCAGGGAAAGCCGCGGCCCGATGAAGATGAGTCGACCCATGCGACCGTGTTCGTACGTGCGCATCGCCGCGAACTCCCTTGCGTACATCACCGGCGAGATCCAGGTTTCCAGGAAGTCCGACCCGAACGCGATGATGACCTCTGAAGATTCGAGATCGTAGGTCGGGATCGCCTCCAGTCCGAAGGCAAGCCGATTCGCAGACTTGATCGGCTCGTAGGCAAATGGTTCATAGCGGAGCCGACGCTTCGAGCCCAGGGCTTGCAGCCACCGGTCGATCAATTGATCCAGGGTTCCTGTCGTGTGTGGGGTAAGCCATGCGATCCCCGACCCTTTTCCCCTTTGGCGAAGCTCGGCAAGGCGGCCAGCCAGCCACGCCTCCGCCTCCTCCCAGCTCACGGACTTGAAGCTACCCGACGCATCCTTCAGGAGCGGCTGACGGATCCGGTCGGGGTTGTAGAGGCCCTGGAGCGAGGCCTGACCTCTCGCGCACAGGCGACCCCGGTTCACCGGATGGTCGGGATTCCCCTCGACCTTCACGGCCCGGCCCTCCAGTGTTCTCACGAGCATCCCGCACCCGGCGGGGCACTCGCGACACACGGTCGCGTACCACGTTGCCTTCCCCGGGATGATCTCCTCTACCGGGATGAGATAGGGGATGAGCTTCTCAGGAGGTTGGGCGGAGCAGCTTGTCAGGGTTGCGGCGCCGCCGATCCCGAGGACCTTGAGGAAATCCCTGCGGTTGACCTCCATCTCCACACGCCTCCTATTTATGGCACATCACGCAATCAATGCTTGCCTGCTGCTGGCGGTGGCAGGCCACGCACTGATCCATGGTGATGAACACCCTGTTCGGGAACCGATCCATGGTCTGGACCGGCCCGTGGCAGGTCTGGCAGGTCACCCCAACCCGAACATGGGCGACGTGCGAGAAATGGACGAAGTCGGGCTGATAAAAGACCTTGACCCAAGGGATCGGTTCCTTCCGGTCCCAGTATCCTTTGAGCTTCTGTACGGTGGGCAGAGCAAGGCCGGTGATCTTGTGGCACCCCATGCAGAACTGGACAGAGGGGATTCCCGCGACGGTGGACCGTCTCGCGTTGGCGTGACAATAGAGACACGGCATCTGATAGTCCCCCGCGTGGATCTTGTGGTTCATAGTGACGGGCTGCTCCAGCGTCCCACTGAACCGGGGCATCCGGGAGAAAGGTAGCTGACCGAGAGAGAGCGCCCCGCCAAGGAGAGCAACCAGGGTCGTTTTCACCGGCCCCAGCCACGCGCCTTTAAGGAAAGCAATGAGGGTCGTTTTCACCGGCTCCAGCCCACCACCTTTCCCACGGTTCAGATCGGCTTAGTCAGGCCGGAAAGCCGCCTACTTCCCCTCCTCAGCCATCGCCTTCACGTACTTGAGCAGGCCCTCGCCCACGGCCTTCACCGACACCAGCGAGGTCAGCTCGCCCGCCGCTGC
>ERZ1292640.4140-Hain-H43-02um-R1-4140-length-11129-cov-6_pt1 | contig 10590 bp, 9 predicted proteins | sample MGYA00564404_ERZ1292640 | MGnify/ENA primary metagenome ERZ1292640 (study PRJEB36523, sample SAMEA6512636) | groundwater metagenome | collected 2019-01-08 | study: AquaDiva: Metagenomics assemblies of 32 groundwater samples | reverse complement strand
AATGGGCTTGTAGGTTTGCTTGCAGATAAGGTGTCTTATGTGCGCCGTAGCGCAGCGGATGCACTTGGCAGTATCGGCAAGTCAGATAAAAGTGTAATAAATGGGCTTGTAGGTTTGCTTGCAGATAAGGTGTCTTATGTGCGCCGTAGCGCAGTGTTGGCACTCAGTATTATAGGTTATGCAGATGAGAAGGTGCTGGCTTGCCTCGAGGATGTGTGTTTGAACCATGAGAAACATTCAGGCTATATTTCAGACCCAGAAGGACAAGGTGGGAGCATAAGCTATTATGACCTAGCATTTCGGATGTTATGGCGCTATGCCCCGACATACGCCGGCGAAGTTAAAAATACACAATAACTACACTTTCGCATTTTTATGAAAAACATAATGTTTATGCGGTGTAAAAACCCGCATAAATTCTAGACAAAAAGTAGTTGGGTTGAGGAACGAAACCCAACTTTCAAGTATTAAGGATCCATAATTAAATAACTTCCCTATTTTGAAATATTTAGAGATATAACTCATTTAATCAAATCCCCCCTTCCCCCCTTTAGCTAAAGGGGGATCAAGGGGGTTTTGGTCGTTTTCATTCCATAAAGTGTTACCCAAATTCATAGGGAAAATGAATCATCCCGATTTAACTTCCTAATTCAACGCAGCGTTTGCGGTAATAGACATAATCGTCATATTCCACTTCCTCAGGCACGCCATGATCGCAAGTAGGAATATATCCGCCTCTTGCCTTCATAGGTGGAATGACGTATTCAAGGAACTCGTCTATCGCCTTTTTGCCTTTTGCCATAACACGCTTGTCTATTCCTCCAAAGATCGCCAGATTCGGATATTGCTTGCCGATCTCAACTACATCACAATATGAGGCTACCTCAAATGGACTCATAACGTCTAGACCGATCTCCTCCATATACACCGGAATAGAAGGAACTGCATAGCCGTCTGTATCAACATGAACGTAAAGATGGCGTTCTTTGTCAATTTGGCGTGCCTTGACGTTGTTGATAAGCTGTTTATAATATGGCGTTAAAAACTCTTTCATCATATCAGGCGACATTAATATGCCGTGATTGTAGCATATATCCTCAGCAAGGAAAAACTCATCAATCGTTACGTGCTGTTGATGCTTTTCAATAACAGCATCAGCAAGCTCAAGCCATGTCTTCATACAATCGTGGATAACGTCAGGCATGTCGTAGAAGGCATACGGTAGATCTCCGGGACCGATAAGGCTTCGCAGATACATATACCCGCCGATAAGTCCTTGAGAGATCATATAGCCTTTTCCAGCGCCATCCTTTACGCCTTCCATACGTTTTTCTAAATCAGCGTATCTTTGCGCAGTTGTCAGATCAAGTCGCCATTTTACATTCTCTTCCCATGTTTTCATATCCTTTACAGGATGGTCAACATATTCTGGCATGAATCCGCTTCTGCGCCCTTTGAAATATAGGACATGGCGACCTGCATAATCCTGCACAAGCTCATGCTCTCCTCTATCCTCAAGAATCTTTGTCTCAAATGCAGGAACAAACGCCGCTTCGCACCACCCAAGTTGCCCAAGCCCGATGTTTCCGCCCGGATCATAGTCAAAAGTTTTCCAAGATTCATCGGTGAATTTGCCTTGTGCCTTCCAATTCTCCAGACCGAAAAAACCAAATTCACGCTTAAACAATGTCATGCCCGGTGTGATGGCGTAAGTATCCCTTAGTTTTCGTGCGGACTCAACCATTTGATCTCTCGGAACCATTGCATGTATACCATCTTGCAGTTTTTCTTCTGGCATGTAGTTTTCTCCCTTTTGATAATTATTTTAACCAATTTAGCCTATGCCCAATTTAGATTGAATAAACGCAATTATTTTGCTTGCCATAGAGAATGATAAGATCAATATCACTCGTTGAATGGACTTTGCCTGTGACCAAAGAACCGAAAAGTATTATCTTTTCTACATCAAGCCTTATGATCTCTGGAATTATTCTTTGAAGTTCATCTTCGAGCCTTATTTTACGTTCCTGCCGCAATGCAATCTTAATTGGCATATTAACACCGCTTCTGGATGCTGAATACTAAATTCAGGATGCAAGTAAACTATATAAAATTATCTTTTACGAATGTTTTTCATCCAATCGTGAGCAAAGATTTTCGGTTCTTCCGTGTTAAGTGTGGGAATGATTCTTGCGTAGCAAAAAATATTCGGAGTAGCATGGCTTTAGCCTGCGCTAAATATACGATTTCGCAATAAAAATGCAAGCTAAAGCTGTGCTACTCCGCATTTCCACACTGGACACCAAAGAGCAAAGATTTTCTAACTAAGTGCCTTCTGTAGCTGATTAAGTATATCATCGGGCGGATCGTATGGGAATTGAACCATCTTCCTTGAAACAGTGCTTTGGAATATAGCAAGTATCGTGTTAAATTCCATCAGTGATATTTCAAGCCTGTTGGGATGAAGTTTATTTTCATCTTCCAGCCAATCATAGGCCGCATTAGTCAATCCAGCTTGACCAAGAACGTCTTCTTCGCCGTAGCTCTTTGCGCCTTTTTCGTAGCTTCCGTCTTTCAGCTTTTTCTCCCAGCCTTCCATCCACCAGTGAACAAATCCCTGAGTTCCATAAGCTGCAATGCGTTTATGATAATGTCCCGGATAATCTCCAACACTTGGTGCGTTTGTTCCGCAGACTAAAAGCGTGTGCATCCCGTTCTTAAACGTCATATACGCTTCTGACATATCAGCAGTGGGATGAGAGGTGTTAAATCCCTCTGATCCCGATGCGGAACCAAAAACGGTCTCTGGTTCAGAATAGTCGTTAAAAGCAAACATTAGGTCAGTGACATGAGTTCCCTGACCGGACATATTAAGCCTTGCGCTAACTTCAATGAACTTTATTTCACCGATCTTGCCCGATTTTACGTCAGATAATAGCTCAAGAATCTTTGGATGGTGCCGTAACTGATGGTTGACGACAAACTTAGTTTTGCACTTTTTGCCCAATTCCATGATAGCCTTATAGTCTGATCCTGTAATTGCAATCGGTTTTTCCACTATTGCGGCTGGAACTTCGTGTTCGGCAGCGATAGTCATTAATTGCAGACGTAAATCTGGTAGTGTAACGATATGAAGGACGTCAGGCTTTTCTTTGTCTAGCATTTCATGGATATTCGTATAGCGATTCTCAATGCCAAAAGTATCGCCGAAATGCTTCAGCCTCTGCTCACTAAGGTCACATATAGCAACCTTTTTGCCTCGTGTAATATGTTTATATGCTTGAGCGTGTCCCATTGCTCTTCCGCCACATCCTAAAAACGCACTTTTAAACATAATAATACTCCTTTTTTAATTAGCCACTGATGAACACGGATTTGATTCGTAAAGCGTAAAGCATTGTAATCAGTGTTTTTGGTTTTTTACGGATCACGCATTACGCATTACGCATTACGCATTACGATTAATTATATCCCGAAAATTCCTTTCAGGGCGTTTATGTCTTCTGTCGCTTCCTCTTCGCTCATAAACCCGATAACCATGGAGGACACACCCGGCGTATCATTGACCCATTTGAGCCATTCAGCCGGTCTGCCTTCGTCAAATCTACCAGATGCAAGGGGCTTTATGGCTATTACAGGCTTTGAGCAATTCTTAACAGCATCAAGAGCCGATTCTTTAGATGGATTCATGTAGAATCCGAATTTATTGACAGGAGTAACAAACACGGCGCAATCATACCCACCTTGATCCACAAGCCTTAATCTGTCGCCGTTATGACATGCTACACCGGGAATAACTCCGTTATCTCTTATCATTGCAAGATATTTCTCAAAACCATCAAGTTTTCCGTCTTTCACTTCCCATCCATCAGTCCAGCCACCGTGAATACAGCATATCGGCGAACCGATTTCCTTTGCCTGTTTAGCCTGATCTTCGGTTGCCTTTCTATCACCACCCGTAGTGCTGATAAACATCATCTTTTGACCTGTTTTGTCCTCCGCTATTTTGATCGCTTCGTGTAATCTTGGAAAAACAGGTCCCAGAACTCCATATAAGCCGAGTTTTATGCAATGCGCAAAGACCTCAGCGATGCGCTCTGCGGTGAAATATTTCTTGATCCATTCGTCACGCCCACCGCTTGTATGCGACCAACCAAGCAGGCTATTTATACCTATCAAAGCCTTTGGAACTTTAACACCTTCAATTGCTACTGTCGGAAAATTGCTCATTATCAATACCTCCATTTCTCAATCGAAATGCTACGTTATAATGTCATTCTGAACGAAGTGAAGAATCTTCTTTTTGCTACATTAGAGATTCTTCGCTGCGCTCAGAATGACGTATATGAATTAAATCCGTGTTCATCCGCCCAAATCCGTGATAATCCGTGTGCTATTTTCAAAGAGAAGTAATCATTTAAGTCTTTCTTCCACTATATAGATGAAACTGCCTCTTTCGGCAACGTAACGGATCATATTATTTGACTTAAATACGATATTCCCATCGCCGACGATTTCATCATACTTTCTGCCTTCTTTCTTGTTGACGACAACAAACCATTTATCGCCTAAAGATGCGGAGTAAGCGACATATTTACCATCAGGGCTAAATGTTATACTGTCCTCACCTATATTATCATAATACTTTCCTTCGGAACCGTCAATAACCAAAAGCCATCTATCACTTATCTGACACATATAAGCAACATGGCTACCATCTGGACTGAATATTGGGTCGTCCTCTCCAATGACGTCATATAGTTTCCCACCGATGCCGTCTAAAACGACCTTCCATCTTCCTCGTAGTTGGGCTGAATAAGCAAATCGCCTGCCATCGGAACTGAATTTTAGGCTGGACTCATCAATCGCATCGTAAGCATATTCTGGATTTCCATTTATGACCACAAATTGTCTGTCAGATTCTTGGGCGATATATGCAACTTTTTTACCATCAGAGCTAAAGATCGGATTGCTTATGACAAGATCATATTCATCATCAGGCTTGCCTCCAACGATCACAAATTGCCTTTCTCCCAGTTGCGCAATATAAGCCAATCTTTTACCATCAGGGCTAAATGTAGGAGTTCCAACGCCATCATACTGTTTTTGCTCTTTGCCATTAACAACCAAAAACCATTTATTGTTCATTTTTGCTGCATAAGCTACTCTACTTCCATAAGGACTGAAAACAGAGGCGCTGGCTTCATCGTAGTATTTTTCCTCAATTCCGTTGACAACTACAAATTGCCTGCCGTCTTGCTCTGCGGTATATGCGAAAGATATGCTGTCTGGACTGAAAATTGGCATCCCGATAGCATCATACCACATTCCTTCCCTGCCGTCTACGACCATAAATCTCTTATTCCCAATACCCGCAACGTAAGCCGTTCTCAAGCTATCAGGGCTAAACGTTATGCCTTCTTCTCTAACTATGTCGTAGCGTTTGCCTTCTTTTCCATCAATGACTACAAATTGTTTTCCTATTGATTCAACTGCATAAGCTACGCTTTTACCATTGGGGCTAAATATAGGCGTGCCGATATTCTCGTATTGTTTTCCTGCGACCTTACCGTCAAGGATCAGAAATTGCCTATATCCGACTTGGGCAACACGCTTACCATCAGCACTTGCTTTTAAGGGTTCAGCTATCCATGGCGAATAATTAGCTCCAGCTATAAGCCTTTCAGAGACAATCCTGGTTAGAATTTTCTCCTCTGCCAAAGCTATCATGCTGACACATATAAAACTTGTGATCAGGCATACTGTTAGGATTTTTTTTGGCATTTTGGGGGGTTATCTTTAAAATAGATAAATGGTAGGTTTTTTTAATTTCATAAACTACTCGCAAACTAACACTACCTTCGCTAAAGATTAGTAGGATGTTTGACAATAAAGGTTGTGACTTTAATAGCTTCCCTGCTTAATACTCATAAGTTGGGTTTCGTTCCTCAACCCAACCTACTTTACTTAATTATTAAAACAGGGCAAAGGGCTTGCTCAAGTATATACTGCAAAAATCTATCCTGATATATCCCATAAGTGCCACGCTTATTTGATTGGCCAAGTATTATAAGGTCTACATTATATTCCCTAGCCTTACTTAGTATCTTATCTTGCGGTAATCCATGCTCTAACAGAACGACAATCTTCACTTTATTGTCTTTGGCTATTTCATCGGCATAATATAGATGGTGCCATCCGTTTTCTTCGATCTCCATCTCAACTTCACCCGGGCTTTTGCCGGATGTGCGTGCTATCTGTCTAACAACAGAAGTATCTACCACGCTTACAGCGATGATCTGCGAGTTATGAATTTGCGCAAGACGAACAGCGAATTCTGAAGCATTTTTTGACTCTTCTGAACCTGATATTAGCAATAGTATTTTTTCAAACATATAATTTTTCCATTCATTAAGACGATTGCTCTAAAGCTCGTTTTTTGGCGAGGAACGATTTTACCTTCTTTTTCCTGATGAATTCCTCACGATCACCTTCTTCAAGGACCTCTTCAATGGATTTAACCGTCTGTTTATATTCTGGAATAAAGATATTTTCAAGGGCGTTTACACGTCTTTGAGTTTTCCTAATCTCATTGGCAAGCCTCCAAACAGAGGTTTCCACTTCACTCCATTCATAGATTACCTCGATGAGTTCCTCAAAGCGTTTTTGTGCTTCGTCAAGTGTCGAGTTTGTTCCTTCCATACCTGCCTGAAGTCCAGAGAACGATTCCTTTATCTCTTTTAGGTCAACTACTGGAACGCCCATAACGCTTCTATGTATAATATCAATCGTTCTTTCACCAAGAACAGACAAAGCCGACCATTTAACAGCTTCGTGTCCCATAGAAAGCAGAGCTGATTCTAAAGCCGAAAATGCTAACGCCGACTTTTTAGCCATATCCTCTTCCAGATCATGCAATCTGTGAATTATCTGCATAAGTTCAATAAACAGAACCTCACGTTTTTGCTCAAGAAGGTCATGTCCATCTTCGGCTAAAGTAAGAGAATATTTTGTCTTTAGAAGATTGCTTCTAGTTGGGGCTACTTTAAGCTTTGGCATTTGTTAACCTCTTAATGAGACATGAGACTTGAGACACGAGGGTTATATCCAGCCTTATCTTGTTTGCGAAGCGACGTTTTCCACATAGTATTGCTCTATCTGTTCTTCGCTAACGCGCTGAAGTTCCGTCTTTGGAAGTATGGAAACAACCTCCCATGCTATATTTAGCGTTTCCTCAACCGATCTGTTTTCATCCGCATTTTGACCGACGAATTTTCTTTCAAAAAGGTTGCCATACTCCAGATATTGTCTATCTATTTCTGAAAGTTCCTCTTCACCGATAACCGATGCCAGCGATCTGACGGATTGAACGTTGGAATATGCTGCATAAAGCTGACTTTGTATGTCGGGATGATCTGGACGAGTTTTGCCTGCGCCGATACCATCTTTCATCAATCTTGAAAGCGATCTTGGCACGTTAAACGGAGGATATATTCCCTTCATGTGCAGTTCACGGCTTAAAACTAACTGACCTTCGGTTATGTATCCTGTAAGGTCTGGAATTGGATGGTTTATATCGTCGTTTGGCATTGTAAGAATCGGTAATTGTGTAATTGTTCCCTTCAAGCCTCGTATACGTCCGGTTCTCTCATATATTGATGCAAGGTCGCTATACATATAGCCCGGATAGCCTTTTCTACTTGGGACCTCTTCTCTGGCGGCGGATATTTCTCGCAAGGCTTCTGCATAGTTAGTGATGTCTGTCAGAACGACCAAAACGTGGATATTTTCATAGAAAGCGAGATATTCTGCTACTGTTAGAGCGCAACGAGGAGTTATCAGTCTTTCAATAGATGGGTCATCAGCAAAATTAAGGAACATAACAACGTTGTTTAATGCGCCTGTCTCTTCAAAACTTCGTCTAAAGAATTCTGCGTCATCGTGCTTGATACCCATTGCCGCAAAGACAACGATGAATTCCTCTTTTTCCGCACCTTCGCCACCGGGTTTGGCTTGCCTGACTATCTGGCGAGCAAGCATATTATGAGGCATACCACTGCCGGAGAATATGGGCAGTTTTTGTCCTCTGACTAAGGTGTTGAGACCGTCAATTGCTGATATGCCTGTCTGTATGAAGTCATGTGGATACTCTCTGGCTGTTGGATTAATAGGAGAACCGTTGATATTCATACTTTGAGTAGAAAAAGGCTTGGGTCCGCCGTCTATCGGTTCACCCAATCCGTTAAATATTCTACCTATCATATCCTTTGAAACCTCAAGTTCCAGAGGCCGTCCTGCGAATCTGACTCTAGTTGATGCAATAGACAAACCTCGTGTTCCACTAAACACCTGAATTGCGGCAAGGTCTTCTCTGACTTCCAAGACTCTACCTATTCGGACATCGCCACGAGGGTCAATGACTTCGACCATTTCGTCAAAACCCACGTTGCTGATGCCTCTGACGATTATAATAGGTCCTGAAACCTCAGATAAGCCTAAGTATTCCTTACCTTGCATTATTTATACCTCTCTTCCAGCTTATCCATCTGTTCGTTTATTGTCGCCTGTAAGTCATCAAATTCCCCAATTTTCTCATTTGGTATCCTTGATTTCATTCTAAGAATATCCTGAATAACGCTTAAACCTGTTATTGTGAATATAGGAGCGCCCTTTTCTATTATGGCTTTTGCACGATCATAGAAGTGGAGTATTGCTTTAGCCATTCCAACTTGTTTTTCCGCAACGCAGTAACCATCATCTTCCGACAAAGCATTTTGCTGTAAAAATGCGATCTTTATAATCCTGGCGATTTCGAGTATAAGACGTTCGGAATCTGGCAGGGAGTCGGGACCAACCAATTTAACTACCTGCTGAAGCCTTTGTTCTATCTGTAAAAGCTCTGTAAACCTTGTGCGAAGTTCCGTCCATGGAGTGTCAAAATTTGTGACCCACCATCCCGCTAAATCTTCAATATATTCACTGTAACTATCAATCCAGTTAATAGCGGGGAAATGCCTTGCGCCTGCTAGTTCGGTGTCAAGTCCCCAGAAGCACCTGATAAATCTTCGTGTATGTTGAGTCACCGGTTCGGAGAAATCTCCGCCGGGAGGAGACACAGCGCCGACAATACTGATTGAACTTTGCTTACCTTCTCCCGCATCAAATAATCCCGCCCTTTCGTAAAATTCCGCAAGACGTGAAGCAAGATATGCGGGAAATCCTTCCTCTGCCGGCATTTCCTCAAGTCTACCGGAGATCTCTCTTAGTGCTTCCGCCCATCTTGACGTGGAGTCAGCCATTATAGCGACGTGGTAGCCCATATCTCTGAAATATTCACCCATCGTTATACCGGTATATATGCTTGATTCACGAGCAGTAACAGGCATATTTGAAGTGTTGGCGACAAGCACCGTTCTTTCCATAAGCGGTCTGCCTGATTTGGGATCAACAAGATGTGGAAATTCCTCAAGAACCTGCGTCATTTCGTTTCCACGCTCACCACAGCCTATATAGACGATTATATCGGCATCGCACCATTTGGCAAGCGAATGTTGAAGGACTGTCTTTCCTGTTCCGAATCCGCCGGGGATTGCCGCAACTCCGCCTTTAGCTATGGGGAATAAAAAGTCCAGTATGCGCTGCCCCGTTACGAGTGGTGCCGATGGGTTTAATCTAGCTAGCGATGCTCTTTTTTGTCTGACAGGCCAGCGGTGGAACATCTGAAGCTCTTTTTCGCCAGTGGCAGTCTTTACTCTAGCGATGACCTTTTCAATTGTGTAATCACCTTCTCCGATGATAAACGTGATCTCGCCTTCAACGTCTGGCGGGACAAGTATACGATGTTCTATTAATACGGTCTCTTGAACCGTCCCAAGTATAGAATTTGCTTTGACTTTATCGCCGACTTTGAGTTTCGGTTGAAAGTGCCATTTCTTCTCTCTATTCAGTGATGGAACGTGGACACCACGAGTGATAAAGTTTCCAACTTGATCTTGAATATCTTTGAGAGGACGCTGAATCCCGTCATAAGTATTTGTAAGCAATCCGGGTCCAAGTTCCGCCGCTAGGGGCAAACCTGTGCCATAAACCTTTATACCGGGACGTAATCCGCCTGTGTCTTCGTAAACCTGTATAATTGCCTTATCTTCGTCTAGCCCTATGGTTTCACCGATTAAGTGCTCTTCACCGACTTCCACAATGTCGCCCATGAAAATTCCGGTTACCTGATTGGCTTCTATAACCGGACCATTTATTCTGTATACAATCCCTTCACGTTCCGCCATTGATGATTACTCCAAATAAAAATTTTGATGTCTTACTTAATAGCACACGGATTAACACGGATGCTACGGGTTTTCATCTACTTTCCCAGAAGTTTCCTAAATTCCGATCCTGTCAACTTTGCTTGCCTTAACATTTCATGAAATAAAGGTTTGGGAATATCCTTGTTATATTGATGACTTACCTGAACGATGGCTACTTGGCGTTTATTTTCTTCCAAAAGCCAAGTCTCATGTTTAGATGAACGTATAAGTTGGCATGGTTCATAATTAAGGTAACAAATTCAATTTTTTAACGTTTTCAAAACCC
>ERZ1292640.4503-Hain-H43-02um-R1-4503-length-10591-cov-4_pt1 | contig 10591 bp, 10 predicted proteins | sample MGYA00564404_ERZ1292640 | MGnify/ENA primary metagenome ERZ1292640 (study PRJEB36523, sample SAMEA6512636) | groundwater metagenome | collected 2019-01-08 | study: AquaDiva: Metagenomics assemblies of 32 groundwater samples | reverse complement strand
CATTGCCACTTTAAAATTTCCCGATTTACATGCGTATATGTCTTATTTCATTGTCGTGCCATGCTGTTACTTCATATCTCTAATGTACCCGATAAGGTTTACTTTCATGTTCCAACACCCCTTTTCTGGATTAATTCCGCAAACGGTGCGCCCGTTGTAAAGTGGTAGAAATGTAACTAGCAGCATAACCAGTACCAGTATCGGAATTAACATTTTTTTCATATTACCCCAAGCCCAGCCAACCAATAAACCTAGAACAATAATTGGTGAGAAGTAAATTCCAGCTATCATTACCGCAAAACCTGGACCCCATTCGTCACCAAGTGCCAATATATATACGACAATCAGTGCAAATACATATATCACTACTCCAGTTATCAACCCTCTTAGCCAATATCTCTTTTTCATAGATTTGTTAGATTAAACTAATCGACCGGCTTTTATTACATGTTCAACGAGGGTGTATGTGTACCCCATCTCATTATCATACCACGCGAGTACCTTCACCAAATTACCGTCAACCACACGCGTGAAGTTCAAATCGGCAATAGAAGCGTGGCGATTGCCGATAATATCGTGCGAAACCAGTGGCTCTTCGGTCACGGTGAAAATATTGCGCCAGCGGTCCTCGTTTGCCGCCTTTTTTAAGATGGAATTGACTTCTTCGACTGTAGTATTTTTCTTGGAAATGAATGTAATATCAACTATTGAACCGACAACTACTGGCACGCGAATGGAAATGCCATCAAACTTTCCTTCCAATTGTGGCAAAGCTTTGGTCACAGCGATGGCGGCGCCAGTGGAAGAAGGTACAATATTCTGCGCGGCCGCGCGGCCTTCACGAGGGTCTTTCTTTGAAGGGCCATCAACCAGAGCTTGACTGGCGGTATAGCCGTGAACCGTATTCAAGAGCGCCTTCTCAATGCCAATAGTTTCGTCGAGAATTGCCATCAATGGACTGCCGGCATTGGTCGTGCAGGAGGCATTTGAAGAAATCAGGCATCCTTCAAGCTTATCCTCATTCAAAGCCATCAAAACTGTTGCACCCTTTATTTTTGAATCAGCTTTATCTTTGATTGGCGCTGTTACCACAACACGCTTGGCACCGGCATCAATATGCGCCTGCGCCTTTTCACTGGAAGTAAAGAGTCCCGTTGATTCAACGACAACATCAATATCGAGTTTCTTCCACGGTAATTTCGTTGGATCCTTTTCACTGATAAATAATACTTCAACGCCATCCACGACCAATGAATTCGTTTTTTCATTAACAGAAATGTCAAAGGAACTCACGCCGTATGCGGTATCGTATTTTAATAAGTAGGCAAAATTCTTAATATCACCCAGATCATTGACCGCCACAATTTCAATCTCTTGGCGTTCCCTAGCGACTTTCAGAAATGCGCGCCCGATTCTGCCGAAACCGTTGATTGCAACTCTTATTTTTTTCATATAAATATAGTTAATTTGATTAGTGTATTAATTGTAACATAAATCCCCCGTCCTTCACTCGTCGCTATGCTTCTCGTTCAGGACACCCCCTTTTTCAAAGGGGGAATTAACGCAACTTGCGCCAAATCCCCCTTTGAAAAAGGGGGTACCTTGTGAAGCAAGGTGGGGGATTTTGAGACTCTTTGCAATCCTCTTTATTAACCCTGGCCCCTCAAAAATCATTCCGGTAATAAGCTGGAGGAGGTCGGCACCGGCGTCAAATTTCTCTTTGGCAGTTTCCGGCGACATTATTCCCCCGACGCCAATAATTGTAAATCGTTTACCGTAGGATTCTCGCGTCTTCCTAATAAGTTCCGTGGAAAGTTGCCGACACGGCTTACCGGAGAGCCCACCCTTAAACACAGCGGGTGCTTCCGAACGGACTTCCAACGAATCATAATCTTTATTCAAGTTTCCGATGACCACGCCGTTCATACCATTGATATCAATAATTTTCAAAAGCGAGTTGAATTGTTCCCAAGGAATATTAATAGGCATCTTCACATAAATAGGTTTCGAACATGGAATCTTCTTCAAAGCTAAAAGTAATCGTTCTAACAATTCCGGATTCGCGAAAGATTCACCGTCGAAAGCGTTCGGGCATGAAATATTAATCGTATAATAATCGCCGACATTTTCTTCATTTAACCTTTTGAATGAATATACATAGTCGTCAATAGCCGCTTGATTGGCTACCGATTGCGCGTCGTTGGTTCGCGCTATGTAAATCCCCATAACAAAATCTTTTTGCCGTGGCGTCTTTTTTAATCGTTTTATAATTGCGTCAACACCGTCATTGCTAAGTCCTTTATTAACTAAAATACTTTTTGATTTCGGCAATCTGGTAAGTCGCGGCTTCGGATTACCCTCGCAAGCCCTCGCCGTAACCGAACCGATTTCTTCGCCGCCGAGACCAATACTCCCCAGAATTCTCGATAGACGGCCATTATAGTCAAAACCCGCGGATAAGAGAATTGGCGTACGATATTTTATTCCGTCAACAATCTTTGAAATGTCGGACCCGCGGTAATTGTAAATGGCGCCGACAAGCGAACACATAATACTATTCTTGCCGAGAAATTCACCGGTGGATGTAAAGAAGTCATGAACCGCTTCCGGATCGAAGTGAAATAGTATCGGTTTTAGGAATTTCTTATAGAACATGACAGAGTAAACTTCTAATATCAATAACGAATTTATATCCGTCATCGCTTTCGATAATACAGCCAGGTTGTTCGTATTGGGTTATTTTCATGGGTCAATTATAGCATCACACAAAGTAAATTCACCAATCGTGTAAATGATTTTCCAGCTGTGTAGAACGAAGTTAGGACCTATTTATCCACGACTTTTCTCTTATAGTTTGAAGACGATCTTTTTTTGGCACCTTCAATCGCCTTCAATGCAACTTCATCAAAATCAACATTATGCTTGGCTTCGATCTGCTTATATTCATCGAATTTCTTCTCTGCGATTTCTGCCGCCAGTTCATGCGATATTCTGCCGGCATCGCTCAAAATATCTTTATTGTTGATCCGCAAGAATCCATGAAGTTTTTCGATCCAATCAACCATCCGCATCGGAATTCTCTGTGTTGCTTGACCTTCGGCAAATACCAAATACTGTTCTACTAGATTATTCAGGACTATAAGTTCCTGTTCATTCAAATAATTCTTGGCAATTACCACTTCTTCTTTTGTAGGTTTGTTGCCACGAAAGTCCGTCAAACCCACATTCGGTTTTTTGCTATCGACTCTGTTCGCGATTATCTCCGCTGCCGTTTGTCCCGTAATTGCATAGTGGACTTTGTTTTGAACTGTCTGAAAAAATATAATACTTCTTTTATCTGTTGGATCATAGTCAACACTAGTCGCATATATATCGGTGATTTTCCGGTAAAATCTTTTCTCTGAACTGCGAATATCCGCAATGCGACGCGTCAATTCTTCAAAGTAATCAAATGGTAAATCCGGATTCTTCAATCGTTCATCGTCAAGTACAAAACCCTTGATAATATATTCTCTAAGTCTAGAAGTTGCCCATTGGCGAAAAGCCGTGGCAATAGAGCTTTTGACACGGTATCCGACTGAAATGATTATGTCCAGATTATAGTGCTCAACATCCCTGGAAACCTCTCTAATGCCTTCTTTTTGAACTGTAAAGAATTTCTTTACAGTTGAATTTTCCGATAATTCACCTTTCTCTAAGATATTCTTTATATGCTGACCAATATTCTGTTTCGTCGTTTGGAACAAGTCCGCTAGAGCATTCTGGGTCAGCCAAACTGTATCGCCGTCAAAACGTACATCGATTTTGGTATTCCCATTTTGATCCTTATAAATGACAATTTGTGAATTATGGTTTTCCATTTTGGTATAACATCACTATTTAATTGTAATATATGCCCACATTTACGACTTAAATTGCTGATTGGATCTCCGAAATCTTAAAAACATACTTCAACGGATCAGCTACATGAGGCACCGGAGGTCTAGCTACTTCCTTTAATGTTATATTGAATTTCCTACCATTTGTTTCAACAATGTGTGTCTTATTTGATAGACTGTCAAATTCATATTTTCTTGAATCTGGTACTAAAATCTTTAGACTGGTCATGGAAAAAGTAGTATTTCCCCCGATAACTTCGCCAGTATCTAGATTTATTTTAACAGGATCATTATATTTTATTACATGAGGAATAAATGTTTCTATGTTAACAGTATTTAAAGCGAGAGTAATACCTGTAACACCGTTTGTGTCGATGACAGTTAAATCTCCAGCATTATCAAGATTAATTGAATCATTTCCACCGAGAGATGTTGGCCAATGATTAATATACTGCTCGGAAGTGTAAGGCTTGTATTCTGTTGAATATTTATTCCCTGTAACATTATCGCCGTTACCATAATGTGTTTGTTCTATTGTTTCCTTTGTTTCAGTCTTAGACATAAGCCCCAAGAATTTAGGTAAGAGCATGTAAACCATAGTAAGGAATAATATTATTATAATCGTAGTCCTAAAAGGATTTTCCTTAAGATCGGTACAAATCTGAACAAGATTTTGTTTAAAATCAATATAGCTCATGCTGCGGGGGAAGGAATCGGACCTTCATTCACGGCTTCAAAGGCCGCTGTACTACCATTATACGACCCCGCAAATTCGACTATTTTCGGATTAATTTATACTACTACAAACCCTTATCACCGCCAACTCTAACGGCAATACTTCTATCCTTGCCCGCCCTACTCCTTCCGCGGCCTCGAGAAGTGTGGTGAGTATGAATGGAGTAAGCAGTTTCTTATTCGCTTGCGCGGAAATGAATTCCCAATCATCCGGCGACACCCTTTCTTTGACTACCGCGCCAGAAGCCGGTGAATGTTGGACAAGTAGAATGAACCGTGTCTTTTCAAGGACTAAAGTGATGAAAGTATTCATCGAGATTCCCGCTTTGTCGGTTTCACCCAAAACTTTCAGGGCCGCGTCCTCATTCTTGCCAAGAAGATTTTCGATGAATTGATTGACGAGTCCGGCTCTCGGCGCGCCCGTGATCGCTTCGACTTCCTCACGACTTATCTTTTTGTCTTTGGAGGCAGACATAACTTTCTCGAGCATACCCAGAGCGTCGCGAAATGAACCGTCGCCGAGAAGCGCGATGAGGTCGGCGGCGCCGGCGTCCAATTCAATGCCTTCTTTTTTCCCAATACTCGTGACTTGTTTCCTAATGATTTCCCGAGAAGGTTTACGAAAATTGAAAGTCTGACATCTTGACACAATAGTTTCCGGCACCTTACCGAGCTCGGTCGTAGCTAGAATGAAAATCACATGCTTCGGCGGTTCCTCTAAAGTCTTAAGTAATGCGTTCCAAGCGTCTTTGGAAAGCATATGCACTTCATCTATTATATATACCTTGAATGGCGAGCTGAATGGCAAAACCGAAACATGCTCGCGAAGTTGGCGAATATCGTCAATACCTCTATTCGAAGCCGCGTCTATTTCATAAACATCCTCGTCTTTCGTCTCCACCGCCTTCGCTAGAATTCTCGCCACGCTCGTCTTCCCCGTTCCTCTTGAACCTGAAAAGAGGAAAGCGTGAGCAATACGCTTATTCGCGATTGAGTCTTTCAATGCTTCCACGATATGGTCCTGCCCCATGACTTCGGACCATTTATTTGGACGATATGTTCTGTACAAAACCGGCATATGTATTAGTTTACAGTGAAAAGCACAATCCGCCAAATGAAAAAATATACCCGAGACGCCGTATTGCGTCCCGGGTTCAATTTGTCCTGTACCTTCACTTCGGTGGCAGGTCTAACCACTTCTTCTTTCTAACCTTGACGAAGGGATTTGTCCGGACATTCGACATTTCCCCTAGCCTCTTTCGTAGTCTTCAATCTCCGTACATTGGGCTTTCTCCGGAGCGACCCGATGGGTTTTCCTTATACTCAATATATAGGAGGTTTTATAAATAGACCATCGGTAACCATATATCCCCAATTTATTCCATCTCTAATCTTACTCATATATTAGTTTCTGTCAAGCAACCCCAAGTAATCCACAACCACCTTTTTCACTTCCTTGAAATTTTTCGTGCTCATTAGTTTTACGCGCAATTCCTTGGCCCCATCCCAGCTCTTCGAGTCTGAACGACCGGAAACATAGGCTTTGAAATGTTTTTTCATGACCGCGAAGTTCTTCAGGTGTTTTTTACCGCAGAATGTCTTGTCGAATAATTCGGCATGTTCCAACATTATTTTCAATCGTTCTTTTGGAGCTCTTTCACTTGAATCACTGAACAACCACGGCTTACCGAATATTCCGCGGCCGACCATTACGCCGTCACAGCCGTATTTCTCGCATTTCAGAACACCATTTTCAATAGTTTCGACATCGCCATTGCCGATAATTACGGTCCCTGGACTGATTTCATCACGCATCTTAATAATATCCGGTATAATCTCCCAATGTGCCGGCACATCCGACATTTCCTTACGCGTTCTCAAATGAACGGTCAGAGCTGGTAATTTTTGCACCAATAATAATTTAATCCATTCCATGTCAATCTTGTTATAACCTAGTCGAGTCTTAATCGAGACTGGAATTTTTGAATTAGATAGCGCGAGCCCCTCTCTCGCCGCCTCCAATACTAGAACCACCTTCTTAAAATCTTTCATCATCACAGCGCCACCGCCTTGTTTTTCCACCGCCCTGTCCGGACAACCCATATTAATATCCAAACCGTCAAAACCTAAATCCGCGATTATTTTCGCGGCTTCCCTCATAACCTCCGGATGTCCCGTAAAAAGTTGCGCGACAATCGGCCTTTCTTTATTCGAAAATGCCAAATCAATCAAAAGCTTCTTCTGCCCGGCTGAAATGAGTCCATCTGCCGAAACAAATTCCGTCCACATCACATCGGGCTTGCCGTATTTGGCGATAATTTTTCGAAACACCGAATCGGTCACATTCGCCATTGGCGCCAATGCGAAAAACGGCTTGGGTAATTTCTGCCAAAAATTGGGATTTTTTCCTATTTTCTCCACTGTGCAACTACTCTACCTTTTTTGCCATTGAATTAAAAGTACTTTTGAGAGTTTGGTATGTATCTATTTTTTGAGTTCGAGTATTTATTTCGTGCGACACGCGACTAGTATTTTCCAATGTTTTTGTCCGTGCATGTCCGAGAGGACAAAAACATTGATAAAATACAGGAGCGTGGAGATCGCAATGTTCGAACAAATCTTCGAAACGCGAAATACGCAGAACTCAAAAAATAAATACATACCAAACTGTCATGTTTACTCCCTAATTTTCCCCAAAAGTTTAACCACATCCGCGTCTCTTGCAACACTTCCCAAAACAACAATCGCGTAAATATTTTTCTTCGAACCCATGGCAAATATAACCGCACCCGTGCGATTCGCTTCCGGCGTATAACCATTCTTGCCGCCTAGATAGTTTGACCAGCTCAAGAAATGCGTCGGATTCACCCATGTATGCGACTTTATGGTTTTGGCTTGAAGCCGCGTAATATTCAAGATTTCCGGGTCATTCACGCGAATCCAATTCAAGATAATAGTAAGGTCATTAGCCGTTGAAACATTATCGGGAGAAAGACCGGATGGGTCGGCGAAATATGTGCGATAGGCGCCGATACTTTGGACAAAGTCATTCATATATTGCAGGAACTTTTTCCGACCATAGCTCTGCGCGAAGGCTTCGGCGGCGTCATTGGAAGAAACCATGAGCAGGGGATAATAGAGGTCTTTCGCGAGAAAAGTTTCGCCGTTTCGAAACTGCGCCGTATTGCCGTAAGTCGCGATAATCTCTTTCGTAAGAGTTATTCTTTTATTTGGGTCAATCAATTTTCGCGCGACTATAGCCGTAATAAGTTTCGAAAGTGAAGCGATCGGCATACTTTTCTCGGAATTATGTTCCGTCACGACAGAACCGCCGGCGGTCAAACTCTTAACTATATAGCCATCGGCCGTTACTCGATTGTCGGCGCCGAGAGGCAGAGCCAGTGTGGCGGCATTGATAAGGTCCTCTTCCTCAAGGGCGGTATAGCGAATAACCCGCTTAAAACCGGAGACGGTCGTACCCGGATCCGGCTTTATTATCACCGATTCGGCGGCCGCCATAAAAGATGAGATATGAATATTGGCAATGATTGGGGTTATATTCCGCCACAGCCATGCCGAACCGAATACTATACCCATACTCAAGCCGATTGTCGCGAGTCCTCCGAAAACGATTTGGAAAAATTGCTTCATAGAATCTATATTACCTCACAATACGATAAAAGATGTTCGAACCATAACGCAAATCTATGGAATCAAGCTCCAATGTTCCACTCTTGTTGTGAGCTTTTTGACTCACATCATTCCAGAATGAAATAAGCGCGGTCAGCTCGTTCTCCAAACCGTTCATTTCATTGAAATACACGACGATTATGCTGGAATCCGTTCCGGCGTACATTTCATATTCGCCCCCACCTTTCACCAATAGGGCTTTGACATTTATCCCATAGTTACGCGCGCTGTTATAAAATGACTGTAATGCTCGAAATATCGTAGTCGAAGCGATTCTCGTCCCTATAATTGGTGTTGGTGAAGCGGCATTCACGATATTGGGCATATAATAACGATTTACGCCAATATTAGAAGTACTGGCGTTCATGAAAGCGAGTCCAGTTTCGTCAACGAGATAACACGAATCAAGAGGGCTGGATATCAAAATAGGTCCATCCCAGTTCGGCAAATTCACGCAAATGACAGCCACCGGGGTTTTCTCACGGACAACAATATTTAGAGATCGGAATCCACTACGGCTCACGATTGCGTTATCTATTCGCGTATCCGAGTCTTTCAACGATCGCTGAATCGCTTCTTTCGGATAAATAAATGAATTGGCTTTCGAGAATAGTCCAAAATAGTCGCCTTGAACGGCTTGAATGGCGGAAGCTTGAAGAGAATCGCTGATATCGCTATCCGCTCCTTCTATATTTATTACTTGAATGTCGAAAACGGCCAAATGAGTCAGATTCGATGTCGCGAATAACCACGAAACAACCGCCACAATACCAAGGGCACAGCCCAGGACAATTCTCTTGCGGCGACTTTCAATAAATTTTCTCGACTGTGTCCTTGAATGTTTTAGCTTGAATTGATTTCGCGCGGGAATATTCATTATTTGATTATAACATCCTTACCGAAATACTTTACCAACACTTCCGGTATGCGAATACCACCATCCGCCTGTTGGAAATTCTCGATGAGCGACACTAGAATGCGCGGCGTCGGAATCGCGGTTGAATTCAAAGAATGCGCGTACTTTAATTTACCTTCCGCGTCTTTGTAGCGAATATTCAAGCGACGAGTCTGAAAATCATGGAAATATGAAGCTGAACTAATCTCGCGATATTTACCTTCTTTCGGCACCCACAATTCAATATCATATTTCTTTACTTGACCAAGTCCCAGGTCGCCACCGCAATTAATCACGGTTCTATACGGAATACCTAGAGTCTCTATGAATTCTTCAACATTACGATTTACATCTTCATGATATTTGACTGATACCTCGTGCAGAGCTTCGCAAATGACGACTTGCTCGAATTTATAAAATTCATTGACGCGGATAAGCCCCTTGACATCTTTACCGTGCGCGCCCGCTTCCCTACGGTAACATGGTGAAAAACCAAGATACTTTTTCGGCATTTCATTCAAGTTCAGAACCTCATCGGCATGCAAACCCATGAGTGGCACTTCCGCCGTGCCGGCGAGATAGTCGCCGTCTTGAGTCTTGTACATATCTTCTTCGCCTTGAGGCAAATATCCCGTGCCATAAAGATTGAGCTTACGCACGATAATAGGCGGTATTACGGGTATGAATTTCTTCTTGGAATAAAAGTCGAGAGCATAATTCCAGATGGCGAAACACAATTTGACCGCGTCACCCGTGAGGAAATATCCGCGAAAGCCGTGCACCTTCGTTCCGCGTTCGAAATCGGCCATATTGAGCGCGGTCATCAGCTCGACATGGTCTTTTGACTCGAACTTAAACTTCGTTTTTTCTCCCCATGTTTTCACCTCCATATTTTCCGCGTCGGACGCGCCATCCGGCACCGACATGTCTGGAATATTGGGCGTGTTTAACATCAGCTTTTGCCAATCGCCCATCACTTGTTTCAATTTCTCTTCATCGTTTTCCAAATCAGCTTTGACTATTTTCATTTCACTTATGACCTTTGACCTCTCTTCGGGGGTTGTCGCCCGCGCGATCACATCATTGGCGCTATTTTGTAGCGCGCGCTTCTTTTCCGAACTTTGAAGCAACGACTTTCTCTCTTCGTCTTTTGCTATAAGTTCGTCAACATTGAAATCGAGATGCTTTTTCTTGGCCGCTTGTGCTATTATTTCCTTGTTTTCACGAATGAATTTGATATCTAACATAGTGTATATATTAACATATTGTATTTTATTAAACGAGAATAGTGGAAGTCGAGGAAGTACACACTCATTTATTATTGAGGAAAACAATAATCATCTCGCGCAAAATTATACACCAACTTAACCTTTTCCGAAATGATAAATGAGTG
>ERZ1292640.4502-Hain-H43-02um-R1-4502-length-10591-cov-4_pt1 | contig 10591 bp, 3 predicted proteins | sample MGYA00564404_ERZ1292640 | MGnify/ENA primary metagenome ERZ1292640 (study PRJEB36523, sample SAMEA6512636) | groundwater metagenome | collected 2019-01-08 | study: AquaDiva: Metagenomics assemblies of 32 groundwater samples | reverse complement strand
TTCATTATCGAGCACATGTCGCAACGGCATATTTATATCAGAATTTTACACATTAAATTATTTGATCTCATGGTCGAACACCTTCGTGAGCGTGGGAATTTAGATAAAGCTTTTACATTGGAGACAGAAAAGGGATCGAAGGCACTATGGGATGCTTTATCGGCATCCGTTAAGCCGGATCGTTTCATCAAGTTACTTGATGAGAAACACCACCTTGCGGATTATGACATTATTTTTATTAGCGGAGTAGGGACAATATGGCCATGGGTGCGTGCCCACTCTCTTTTGAATAATTTACAGAGCGTTACTGGGAATGCATCAGTCGTATTATTTTATCCAGGTATTTATAGCGGTCAATCGTTTAAGTTATTCGATAGGCTGGAAACGAACAATTATTACAGGGCTTTTAGGCTGGTGCCTTAACGCATTTAAATTAAACGGAGATGAATATGAAAATCAAAGATCTTTTTACTAAAGATATTTTTCGGCCAATCAATGGAGTTATTAAAGCTGATCAGCGTGATCCTGCGTCTGTATGGCAAGAGCTGGATGAATTCGTGGTGACAAAGGAGTTGGTTGGGCATCTTGATAAATTCTTCTCTATTTATGCAGATACGGTTGATAATCCGAAACATTCAGATGCCTCCGGAAAGATCGGGGTTTGGGTATCCGGCTTCTTTGGGTCTGGCAAGTCACATTTTATCAAGGCACTCTATTATCTTTTTGCTAATACGCAGGTTGAAAAAGATGGTATTAGAAAAAACGCCATTCAGTTTTTTGAGAAGACAATTCAGGATCTAATGCTTTTGGGTACTGTTAAGCGAGTAGCCGGGAAAAATGCGGATGCTATCCTTTTTAATATTGATAGCAAGGCAGATCAGTCAAAGGGCAGAGATGCTGTCCTATCTGTATTCTTGAAAGTTTTAAACGAACTTCAGGGGTATAGTTCTGACCATCCTCATATCGCGCATATGGAACGGTATCTTTATAATAATGGTTCGCTTTCAGAATTTGAAAAAAACTATAAGGAATTAACTGGAGAGGAATGGAAAGAACGTAGAGCTGACTGGCAGTTTAATCAGGATGAGATTGTGAAGGCGCTTGCCAAGACATTAGGGCAAAGCGAAGCGGCTTGTCACAGATGGATTGATCATGCGGAAACCGATTTTTCTTTAACTGTCGAGAATTTCGCTAAATGGGTAAAGGAATATCTTGATAAAAAAGGCGCCAGCCAACGCTTATTCTTCTTTGTAGATGAGATTGGATCGTTCATCGGTCAAGACGGGTATCTGATGCTTAACCTTCAAACGATTGTCGAAAATTTAGGAACAACATGTAACGGCCGGGCATGGGTTATTGTAACCTCGCAGGAGGATATTGATATTGTTGTGGGGTCTTTGAGCAATACGCGCAGAAATGACTTCTCTAAAATTACAGGGCGTTTTAAGACGCGACTTTCACTGTCAAGTTCAAATGCGGATGAGGTTATCCAGTGTCGTCTTCTTGAGAAGAAACAAGACTGTGTTGATAAGTTGAAAGAGCTTTATACACCTTGCGCAGATATTTTAAAAAATCAACTTACTTTCTCAGCTGATACAGGCATGACCTTATCATCCTTTAAAGATGCTGATGACTTTGTAGCGACGTATCCTTTCATTCCCTACCAATTTAAATTGCTTCAAAAGGTATTTGAAACTATACGCCGAGCAGGAGCGACAGGGCTTCATCTTGCGCGTGGGGAACGGTCTATGCTTGATGCGTTTCAATTCGCGGCCCAGAAAGCGTCCGAGAAAGATACAGGCGTCCTTATTCCGATATATTGGTTTTATCCGTCGATAGAGAGCTTCCTTGATACTTCGGTAAAACGCACTATTGATCAAGCAGGAGGGAATCCAACACTGCACAATTTTGATATTTTCATTCTGCAAGCGCTTTTTATGATCCGTTATATTGTCGAGGTAAAAGGCAATGTTGATAATATCGTCACGTTGTGTATCGATTCTATCGATGCTGATCGCCTTGCGCTTCGTAAAGAGATCGAGCAGTCTTTAGGAAGGCTTGAAAAAGAAACACTTATCGCGCGAAGCGGTGAAAACTTTTATTTTCTTACAAATGAAGAACAGGATATTAGCCGCGAGATTAAGAATGTGGAACTTGGATTTGGTGATGAAAGTCGGGAGTTAAGCAAAATTATCTTCGATGAAATTTATCGAGATGATCGCAAGCACCGGTATGCTAAGACTGGCAAAGATTTCGAATTGACCCGGCTTTGCGATATGAACCCGCATAGTGGTAAAGTAGATAAGGGTTTGATTATTTCAATTTTCTCCCCGTTTTATGATCAATATCAAATGTTGGATACTTCTAAATGCATATTGGAAAGCACTAATGATAATGGCTGCATAGTGTTAAAAATACCTGAAAGCGAGGAGTTGCGAAAAGAGATAATTGCATTATTAAAAGCGGATAAGTTTATTCAAAGACGAGCTTTAGGTAATCCCGAAGTAGAACGCATTATAAATGACAGAATTAAGCCAGAAAATCGTAATCGTAGGACACGTATAATCGAGCTCGTAAGAAGCCTTTTATCAAAGGCTGAATTCTATATAAACGGACAGGTCTGGGAAGATGGTTCTGAAGACCCTAATACATTAAGGATGCACGCTCTTGACTATCTCGTTGATAATACATTTTCCAAGATGGGCTATATTGACCATCCTTGCGCGAATCCTCAAAGCGAGATTCAATCCGTACTTCGTCATGACGATACGGCGCAAAGAATTTTTGATATGAATATTCCGGATAATAATCCGCGCGCGGTAAAAGAAGTCCGGGAATACATCGCTTTGTGTGCTATGCAAAGCAGGCAGATTGTTATGGGAGAGATTATCGATCGTTTTGGCGCTCGCCAATACGGATGGAATGAGTGGGAGACAGTGCTTATCATTGTTAAGGTATTATGCCTCGGGGAAATACAACTTGAATTTAGCGGCACGGTATTGGAAAAAAGACGCGTTAATGAGGTTGTCCAGCGCACAAGTAATTGGAAGAAGATAACCGTAAGACAGCGCAAGCTGATTGACTCAGGCCGCATTGAAGAGGCGCGTAAGCTTGGTCAGGCAATGTTTGGCGAAATGGGGCCGGATAAAGAACTGCCGCTTTATGACTTCCTGCGAAACAAATTTAGCGATTGGCAAAGGTTGATCAACGAATGCCGAGCGCTCGCCGAGACAGGCAAATATCCGGGCCTTGCGGAAATTCAAGAAGCCTTACGATTAGCCGCGATAGTACTAAATGCTGGCGATAGTTTCGAATTTATAAACCGCTTCATAGAAAATCATGACGCGCTTTTGCGTTCATCACAAGATTTCTCTGATATAGAAGCTTTCTATACAAAACAGCGGGTGCAATGGGATAAATTATGCTCCGCACTTGACCGTTTCGAGATAAACCGGTTTGACCTTGAAAAAGATGATTCCGCGCGACAAGCGTTATTCCGCATGCGGGAGATTAAAACTGCTCCAGCCCCATATGGTATTATTAAAGAGGCTGGTGGTTTGATTCGCACAGTTGAGAGCATAAACGATGAGCTTCTTAATGATGCCCGTACTGAAGTTGAGAAGCACATTGATGAACTGGCTCGTGAACTGGGAAAAGACGCCTTAGACCGAGCAATTTCAAAAGACGAAATTGGAAAAAGCCGCGGTATTTTTGATGTTTTAAAGGAGCGCATTAAAAACGAACCGAGCATTTCCAATATAAGACGTTTTCAGGAAGAAGCAAAAGAGACTTTTGAGCGTGAGATGAACCGCCTTATAAAGACAGTTTCGAAGGGTAAAGAAGCACCCAAGGAGATAAAAACTGTTTCGGTTAAAGGTTTATCACGCAAGCCATACCTTGATACGGAAAAAGATGTCGACGATTATACTGACGTTTTACGTGATGAACTTAAAAAATTGATCAAAGACGGTAAACGGGTAAGGATTGAGTAGAGGACAAATGATACATAAAAACACACTAAAATCCTATGCTCCCGACGCGCGGAGGGAGTTTATTAAAGCTGTTACTGAGCGTGCCGCTTTTTACGGGATAACCGAAAAAAATATCTTTCCGTGCGAAATAAATGGCGACTTCGCGTTTATATCCGGAAGGCCGTTTCCAAAAGATATTGATAAAAAAAGAAGCAATCTTATTACCTGGGTTGAGAAGGCGGGATTTTCCCAAACTATGGAGGAGATTGCTTACACCTGGTTTAACCGGTTTATGGCGATACGGTTTATGGAAGTAAACGGGTACTTATCGCACGGATATCGCGTGCTTAGTCATCCTGAAGGGCATAACGAGCCGGAGATCCTTGAGAAGGCACAGTTTATTGAAAAACTAGACGGTCTTGAGAAGAATGAAATTATTAAACTCAAAACTGCCGCAGGTAAAGAGAGTGAACTCTATCGCAAACTTCTTATTGCCCAGTGCAATGATTTAAGCGCCGCTATGCCATTTCTTTTCGAACGCGTGGATGACCCGACAGAGCTACTTCTTCCAGATAATCTTTTGAATACCGATTCAGTTATCCGGGAAATGGCTAGTGTTATCCCGGAGGATGATTGGAAAGAGGTTGAGATTGTCGGGTGGTTGTATCAATTCTATATCGAAGAGAAAAAAGATGAGCTCATGAGTGCCAAGGAGGCCTATAAAACAGAGAATATTCCGGCAGTGACTCAGATTTTTACACCAAAATGGATAGTCAAATATCTGGTACAAAATTCTCTCGGCGCTAAGTGGTTGGGAACCTATCCAAAGTCTTCGATTAAAGGAAAGATGGAGTATTATATTGCTCCGGCCGAACAGTCCGAAGAGGTAAAAGCCAAGATAAGTAAAATCACTCCTGAGGCGCTTAATCCTGAAGAGTTGACCGTGATGGATCCTGCCTGTGGTTCAGGGCACATCCTTGTGGAGGCGTATGACATATTAAAAGAGATTTATTTGGAGCGCGGGTATCGCAATCGCGATATTGCTGGGCTTATTTTGACTAAAAATCTCTTTGGTTTAGAAATCGATGCTCGCGCAGCCCAGCTTGCGGGTTTTGCGCTTCTTATGAAAGCATACCCGGATGATCGGGAGATATTCAAGAAAGGGATTAAGCCGAATATTATTTGTCTTAAAAGCGGCGATGGTGTGGGCGCGCATTTTAAAGAGGCAAAAGAATTGATAGAGCTTTTTGAGAACGCGAAAACGTTCGGATCTCTGATCAGGGTTTCGGAAGACCTACAGAAAAAACGACCTGATATTACAAAGGTGCTTGAGAAAAAGAAAACCGGAGACATATTTGAACAAAAAGACGCTGAAACCGTAGCTGTTTTATTGAAGCAATTAGAGATTTTATCTAAACGCTATGACTGTGTGGTTGCCAATCCACCGTATATGGGCGGTAAGGTTATGCCTGTCAAACTAAAAGATTTCGCCAAGACGCAATACCCCATCACAAAATCAGACTTATTTGCAATGTTTATGGAGCGTGGTTTTGAAATGGCAAAGGATGGCATTGGATTTACTGCAATGATAACGCAGCAAGCGTGGATGTTTTTAAGTAGTTACGAGCGATTACGTGAGCGAATAGTTGATTCTGTAACGATAACGACCATGGCACATAATGGTTTTGGAGCTTTTGGCGCGGATTTTGGCACAACCAGTTTTGTTTTATTAAATAGTAAAATACCAAACTATAAAGGAACTTATATTAGTTTAAGAGAAGATAGGAATGTCGAGGATAAGAGGGATGTTCTTTTGTCAGGTAAATGTCGATTCGTTATTTCAAATTCCAACTTCAAAAAAATCCCCGGTTCGCCTATCGCGTATTGGGCGAGTGACAGAGTTAGGGCAATATTCATCAATGGAGCACCTATCGAAAATCTTGGTGAAGCTCGTCAAGGAATCATTCCTGGCAATACAGACGCATTCCTTCGGTTATGGTACGAAACGGATTTGTCAAAAATTGGATTTAACCATTGCGTATATGATGATATTTTTACTTACAAAAAGAAATGGTTTCCATATAACAAGGGCGGGGCATTTCGCAAATGGGAGGGGAATACTGAGCATGTAATAAATATGGAAAATGGCGGGCATGATATTATGCATTCCGGGTTAAATAATAATTATAGACTGCGAGAACCAAAATTATATTTCAAAGAAGCAATAACGTGGTCGAAAGTATCCAGCGGTAGTTTTTCAGCAAGATATATGCCTAAAGGAACTCTATTTGATATCGCTGGGTGCTGTATATTTGAAGTGAATGAAAATATCGGATATGTTTTAAGCGTAACTAACAGCAAAGTCGTGCGATGCATTTTAACCTTTTTAAGCCCAACGTTAAATTATGAAGTAGAGCATGTTAATAAAATACCAATAATTTTTGATAAAAAGAATAAAGACAAAATTACTTCTCATGCAGAGCAAAATATTCTAAATTCGAAGGCGGACTGGAATAATTACGAAACCTCATGGGGCTTTTTAGACTTGCCAATCTTGCGGCCAAAATATAAGAGTGCTGATATGAGCGGCGCGTATCAAAGTTACCGTACTCTGTGTCAGCAAGTGACTGCTACGACGAAAAACCTTGAAGAGGAAAATAATCGTGTTTTGATTGATGTCTACGGTCTTCATGACGAGATTACTCCGGATGTGCCTATCGAAGAGATTTCCTTGTTCGCCAATCCGAAATATCGTTATAAGAGTAAGCTTACTGATGAAGAACTTGAGATGAGGTTTCAATCTGATACGATGAAGGAGCTTATAAGCTACGCAGTTGGTTGTATGATGGGACGCTATTCTTTGGATGTTCAGGGTTTTGTCTATGCTCACGCTGAAAACAAAGGATTTGACTCCAAGAAATACAAGACATTTCCTGCGGATGAAAACGGTATTATTCCGATAGCCGAACGGGAATGGTTTGATGATGACGCGGTTTGTCGGTTCTTTAGATTTATTGAGACCGTGTGGGATAAGAAAGATTTGGATAAGAACCTTGATTTTATCGCCGATGCCATAGGCAGAAAGTCCGGTGAGCCAAGCCGTGAGGCGATTCGTGGGTATTTCGTAAGCGAGTTTTACAAAGACCATTGCCATACCTATAAGAATAGACCGATCTACTGGCTATTTACCAGCGGTAAAGAAAAGGCATTTCAGGCTTTGGTATATCTGCATCGCTATAACGAAGGCACGCTTGCGCGGATGCGTACTGAATATGTACTTCCGCTTCAAACAAAGATCATGCGGCATATTGAGCACCTCGAAAAAGATAAAGACGCTGCGTCTGGAGCCGCGGTAAACAAGATACAGAAAGAAATTGTTACTCTTCAAAAACAACAGGCAGAGCTTTCAAAGTTTGACGAGAAATTACGGCACTATGCGGATATGAAAATAAAACTCGATCTTGATGACGGTGTTAAAGCCAATTATGGGAAATTTGGAGAACTTTTAGAGCCGATAAAAGGATTAAAGTATGGATCTGAAGAGGATTAACGAAAAACTGACGGAATTATTCGCAAAGCATCGTGTCGTTTTCTGGAACGATGCGAATTCTGATTTTAAGGACGATCTGTCAGAATGTCTGCCACAGGGGATAGATGTTATTCGGCCGGATACGATTGGTCAGTTTAAGACTAAGGTCGTACTTGAAATCGAAAAGCCAAGTGGGAAATTTCTGGTTTATTCAGCATTGTCTGAACCCATGACAGAAGATGATTGGCTTTTAGATATTCGGCTTTATGGTTATCAATTTCGCGCTGATACCGCTTCTATGATTACGGAGGAATTAGGTCTCCGTAATTATCGTCTTCGTGATCATATTGCCCAGCGGATAAAATTCTTTTCCAGCAAACAACGGATGGCGAAATTGCAATTAATGATTTCATCAGATGATTTAAAGGACGATATCGACCGCAAGTTATTAGCCGTACTTGTTAAAGCGGAGCATGATCGGGTTTTTGATATTATACATGCTATTTATGATTCATTTCCTTTTGACGAAGGTTTAGATGTTGTGCCGGAGGAATTTGTCGCGATCGAAAAAATGGACATGGCGGATGTTTTTTGGGGTTTTGTTCGGGAGGCTTTTGGGTATGAATCGGAAAAACCTTCCTTAAGACATTTGTTGACCTGTCTTTTTATAAGTGATCTATATTTATGGCTTGGAGATCGTCTTTGTCAAAATGTGCGGCAGTTCATTTTGCCCAGCGGATTTGCGCGCAATGCCGCGGTTTGCATGAGCGAATGGCGCGATAGTATAAAAATGACCGAGAGTTATGACCGCTTGTCAGAAATGGTTGCTAATGCTCTTGGCATAGAGCGTTATTTGAGGGAGATCGCATTAAATACGCCGGATGAGATTAATGCGTTTAAAGATGCAGTGACGTTTTCTGCGACAGAAAAGATATCAGCGGGAGCGATCAAAACCTATGTCCTTAGCCATGAGGCAACTATTGATAAGGATTTTGTCATATCGTTTTGTAGGCACCGGCAGGCATCATATTGGTCAAACAAGCGGCTGGGTGGTGAAACTGTTCCGCGGGAGAGTTTTTGGGCTGTGCATGAGGCGCTCGTTGCCGCGACGGAATTTATGTCAAAGAAGCTAATGTTTCCTCAAGGCTTTGTCTATACCAATGCGAGAGATATTTTTGAGGCATATACGCGTGAATTATATGTTTTTGATCGGTATTATCGTCTTTTCTATGAGTATGCGTATCTTGCAGAGACACAAGGATGGGATGTTCTTAAGGATCTTAAGTCGCGGATAGAAGATTTATATAACAATTGGTTTGTAGAACCTCTTACGATGCTGTGGGAGGATAAAATAAAGGTGGATAGTTGGTATATAGATGGCGTGGTTAATCAGCATGATTTCTTTGGTAAATACCCTGAACGTAAGGTTGGGGATAAAAGTGCGGCAGTTTTTGTAATAATTAGTGATGCGCTTCGTTATGAGTGTGGGGCCGAGATCGTAGAAATACTTAATGGGAAATACCGCTTTGCGGCGAAAAAAGAAGCGATGCTGGGAGTGGTTCCGTCATATACAGCGCTTGGCATGGCGGCACTTTTGCCTCATTTAAAGCTCGAATATTCCGGCAAGGGTGACGTTCTTGTTGATGGGAAAAATTGTGTGGGCGTTGGACAAAGAGACGAGATACTAGCTACTCATAAGGGCATGGCCATTAAAGGTAATGAATTGGTGCGACTGGCAAGGGATGAAGCCCGGAACAAGGTGCGCGGAAAGAATGTTATCTATCTTTATCATGATACGATTGATGCAATAGGTGATGACGTTAAAACCGAAGAAAAGATTTTTACGGCTGTGCGCACTGCGATTGATGAGGTTTGTAATATGGTATCCTTTGTGGTGAATACCCTGAACGCGAGATATGTATTTATCACTGCGGATCATGGTTTTGTCTATACAGATACCCGACCGGGTGAGATAGAGCGCAATAAGGGTACTTTAGTTGATAAGGATTTTATTGTTTTGAAAAAGCGCTATTCAATTGGTAGAAATATACCTGCCTTGGATTATGTTCACCAAGGTAAAGTTTCCAATACGGCAGGTGTTACAGCTGAACAAGACATGCAGTTTGCTATCCCAAAAGGGATGAGCTTATTTTACTTTACCGGTGGTGCTCGTTATTTTCATGGTGGATTGAGTCTACAAGAAGTGGTAGTCCCTGTAATTACTGTAGAGGAGATTGTTGGCAAAGATAAAGAAAAGACAAGGGATAAATTTGTTGGAGTGCAGGTGTTAGGGCAGGATTATCGGATCACAACCGGCAAGCATCGTTTTGAAATATTACAGCTTGAGGCGGTTTCCGACAGAATTAGACCGGCGACCTTTAAGATAGGTGTTTACGCGGATAATGAGCCGGTGAGCGATATTCAAACTGTTACTTTCGAGAGCGCGTCGCAAGAGATGGCTGATCGTAAGAAAGAGGTAGTTTTAACCTTAAAGAATATAAATTTTGCAGGCGGAAAAACATACAGGTTGATTTTACGCAATGCAGATACGGATATTGAGGAACAGTCCATACCGGTACGGATTGACCGTGTATTTACCAGCGATTTTTAAGAGGAGGAGCGATTAGATGAATACAGAATTAGACGTTTTACTTAATAAACATTTTAGCGGCAAGGTTGTCCGCAAGGATTTGACAAAGAAAATTAAGGAAGGCGCGAATGTACCGGTGTACGTCCTTGAGTATCTTCTTGGGCAGTATTGCGCCTCGACCGATGATGCGATCATCGAAGACGGTATGAAGACGGTCAAGCGGGTTCTTGCTGATAATTATGTGCGGCCGGATGAATCGGAAAAGATTAAATCGATCGTCCGTGAAAAAGGCGGGCTCAAAGTCATAGATAAGGTGACGGTCACGCTCAATGAGAAGAAAGATATTTACCAAGCGGTTTTTTCTAATCTGGGTATAAAGAACGTTATAGTGCCCAGTGAGACTGTGAAGAAATACCAGAAACTCTTGGCAGGGGGTATCTGGTCGATTGTAAACCTGCGCTACTTTCATGAAGAAGGGCAGGGAGTGTCTCCATTTATCCT
>ERZ1292640.4501-Hain-H43-02um-R1-4501-length-10592-cov-5_pt1 | contig 10592 bp, 13 predicted proteins | sample MGYA00564404_ERZ1292640 | MGnify/ENA primary metagenome ERZ1292640 (study PRJEB36523, sample SAMEA6512636) | groundwater metagenome | collected 2019-01-08 | study: AquaDiva: Metagenomics assemblies of 32 groundwater samples | reverse complement strand
CACGCACTTCGGAGAAAAATCGGCGGAGAATATTTCGCTCGAAATTGAGGAGCGCAAGCAAATTTCCCTCCCGCGCTTCATTTATGCGTTGGGGATCCTGCACGTTGGGGAAGAGACGGCTAACGCGCTTGCGCGGCAAATCGCAAATCGCAAATCGCAAATCGCAAAGCCGACAGACATTTTAAAAATTATACAGCAACTTTCGCTTGAGGAACTGCAAAAAATTCCCGATATCGGGCCGAAGGTGGCAGAGAGCATTCACGGATGGTTCAAAGAAGGGCGCAACATCAAGCTTTTGGAGCGGCTCGAGAAAGCAGGGATAAGGATCATAAGCGACGGGCGACGGGCGACAAGCGACAAACTGGCGGGCAAGACATTTGTGCTGACCGGGGGCCTGGAATCAATGAGCCGCGAAGAAGCGAAAGAAAAGATCCGCGCGTTGGGAGGTGATGTGTCGGAATCGGTTAGTAAAAAAACCGACTATGTTGTCGCTGGCTCCGAACCCGGCTCTAAATATGAGAAGGCAAAGAAGTTGGGCGTGAAGGTCTTAAACGAAGGGGAGTTGCTAAAAATGCTCAAATAAAAGAAGCCCTAGTTGGGCTTCTTCTTTGGGTCATAATCGATCTTTAGCGCGTCAAACGTTTGCGTGATTTCCTCGACAGGATAATCGATCGGTTTTCCGGCCGAGAGAAGCTCGGCAAATTCTTGCTGACATTCAACCATCTTTTCATAAAGAGCATTGTAATAAGTGAAACAGACATCGCAATGATCCGCGTTGTCTCGGTTGAAGTGCGCAATAGCATCATGTAGGCGTATGTCGCTGACATGAAAGATGTTTCTGTCCATCCTCCCCACGCCAGGCTTTCTTAAACCGTAAATTGTTCCGAAAAGCAGCATTTCAAATTGCGAGCGGGTCGGACATTCCGGATAGAACATTTTGTCCACATTCGCCAGGGCTTTATGTATGGCCAGAGACCAAGATGTCCAAAAGAAACAAATTTCACACACTCCGGCATGCCGCAAATAGTTTCGTGGTAATGGTTTATTGCTTTCGAGAAGATCCGGCAATCTCGCTAGTTCCGGGCATTTTTCCCAATCGCTCACAGCAACCTCCTACGAGTCAATCTATCTAATTTTATGCTATGCCTAACACTGATTTTTGCAAGGGCTTCACATTCTTTCTAATTTCGGTTAAATTGATATGGCGAATATGGTTTGGTATGCCCGCATAGTGTAGCCTGATTAACACGCCTCCCTGTCACGGAGGAGACCACGGGTTTAAATCCCGTTGCGGGCGCAAAAGCGAAGTTTCGAGTGGGGAACGGGATTTAAACGAGGGGTGGGTCGGAGGGGAAACTCGGTGTCCCCTCCGTGTAGGAATGAGCGAAGCGGATTCAAAACCGAGGGTTTTGAAAACGCAGGCGCGAAGCGCCGAGTAGTGAAAATCCCGTTGCGGGCGCAAGGAATTGGTGGGATTTCGAGAGGAGATCGTCCCGCCTCCGGCGGGATCGGTTGCGCACTAACATTTTTTCGCGATAAAAATAGCGCAAAGCAAATGCTTTGCGCTATGAGGTTATATCCAATCTTGTTCAGTGAGAAACCTCTGTGCGTTTCCGCCGACGTAGGCAGATAAACCGGCCTCTACGAGTAATTTTACGCATTTTCTGCAGGAGTATGGATTTGGGCTTTTCATTTCAAACCAAGACGGTCTTTGATTTCTGTACCAGTTGGTATCTATCAAATAATCATTAAGCATTGTGCTGTCTTTGAGCGGATCGCCGGGGGAGCCGTCTATTTTAAAGAAGATTCCGCCACACGTGTTGCAGGTGAAAGCCGCCGTTTCTGAAATTTTTTCTGCCACAGATATTCCTCCGAAGAGATCTGTAGGCATTCTACTGCCTGATCGCTTGACGAGTCAAGAGGCCGGCTCGTTGTGGTAAAATAAAACCATGCTCCAATCTCAAATAGTTGAATACGCAAAGTCACAGTTGCAGCTTGGTGTCGGCCGCGATGCGATTAAGGGCGCGCTTTTGGGCGCCGGTTGGCAGGCGGCGGACATCGATGATTCTTTAGCGAGCATCGACGGCATGCCTGGGCAAAAACCTGTTGAATCGTCCGCGGCAAGCCAAGCGCCGGGTTCGAAATCGTCATTTGAGCCGGCAAAAGAATTTTTAGGGAGCGCTTTCCGTTCTGCCGTTTCACGGGTTCGCGAGCCGGAGCCAAGCAAAGAAGTCCTTCGACAAGCTCAGGATAAAAAATCTCCGGTGGTTGTGAGCGACTTGAAGGCGAACGTAAAACCGGAAGTTAAGCCGTTTCCGGAACCGAAAAAAGAAGAGAAAAAGCCGCCGGAGGTCAAAGCCGAAATCAAGTCCGCAAAAGTGGATTCGACAAGCTCACCACGGGAAGAAATGCCTGCAAAGCTCGGAGAACTTGGAGCGGTGAAGCCGTCGAGATTCAATCTCAAACTCGTAGTTATTATCGTATTAGGAATATTTACCCTCGGTTTTGCCGGTGCAGGCGCATGGCTTTATCTAGAGAATCAGGATTTAACGACGCGAATCGCTTCGCTTGAGGGCAGTGCCGGAACTTCTGAGGCAAGAGTAACCGAACTTCAGGCGCAAGTGACCGGACTGCAAAGCAAGGCAAGCGATCTTGAGGCGGAAAGCAAGTCAGCCGCTTTCGAGCTTTCTTTCTTTGTTGTGCCTACGGGTGTGACTCCCGGAAGTAGTAGCACTTTCTCCGATTTGGGCGGAACTTTGGGCGGCGGTGGCACCGTACTTTATTCCTTCACGACCGCTCGCGGCACGGCGCTTACGATCAGGAATTCAAAGGAAGCCAATGTGGATGCGGCCCTAAAGCCGCTCTTGGGAACCGTGTTTGCGATATCGGGAGCGTATACTCCCGGCTCAAGGATGGTTACGATAACAGCGGTAAAAGGAGCTCCGATAGAAGCGCCTGCGCCGCAGTAAAGGATTATTCCAAAACGCCGAGGTCTTTGAACGCTTGTTCATAAATGACAAGCGCTTTTTCTGCCGTGTCGCGGTTGAGACGGAGCTGGCTTTCGTGGGCAATGCGGTTTCTCAACTTGTGCGCTTCCCAGATATCCTCTAAGTTCGGCAGATTAGCTTCGGTCGCGCCCTTGAGCTTGTCCCCAAGCGTTTGGCCTCGCAAGCCCGCGAGTTTTAAGGCCTCGTCGAGCAGATTGTCCGCCTCGATTATCGCGATCTTTAAGCTGTTGTCGTCGCCGTCGAAGAAATGCCGCTTAACGTTGCTCCACGCTTTGATCGAGCGTTTCTTGGGAATGTCGCTTCTTAAGATCACGTCTTCGAATCGATCGATGCGGAGCGCAAGCCAGCCGGTTTTCGCGATAAAAAAAGCCGTTGCCGCGATAAAGCCGGCGGTAAGAAGCACGGCAAGCGCCTTGAGCCAACCGAGGTTGGCGGAGTAGAGCGAAAAAGAAACCTGCGCCAGGTCGTGCACGCGCGGATCGCCCACGACTTTATCGATTTGCGCGAAGAGATCAGAGGGGTTTGTTGGCATTTGATATAAATGTAATGCTAATCTGCGAATTCATTCGAATGCTGCTAATAGTACGAATTTTTTACCCCATTAGTATTATTCGTTGCATTCGCGCGCATTAGTAGATTGGCATTGCGCTATTATAGTTTTTCATAATACTGCCCAAGCCCCAGAATGTCCACTTCGCGCCATTTCTTGCCGATAAGCTGAAACCCTATGGGCAACGCCGACTTACGCTGACCCGCTTCGCCGGAGCGATAGCGAGGCGAGCTTAACGCCGACTCACGCGGACTTTTTTCTGCGTTTGTCTGCGTGCGGTCTGTGTTGGTCTGTGATTTGGTCGGTATCGAAACCGCCGGCAGTCCGGCCATTTTTGCGGGGATCGCAAATATGTCAGAAAGATACATCGAGAGCGGGTCGTCGGTTTTTTCTCCGACTTTGAACGCGGTAGATGGAGCGGTGGGCGCAATGATGATGTCAACAGCTTCAAATGCCTTGTCAAAATCGTTTTTGATCAAGGTCCGGACCTTTTGCGCCTTGTCGTAATAGGCGTCGTAATATCCGGAAGAGAGGACGAAAGTGCCGAGGATTATTCGCCGTTTTGTTTCCGTTCCGAATCCCGCCCCCCGGTGTTTAAGATAAATCTCGCTTAATTTATTCGCGGCATTCGGATGTGTTTGTAATTTCGGATCGCGGCTGTACCTTATTCCGTCGAATCTCGCCAAGTTCGAACTTACCTCAGCCGGCACTATAATGTAGTAGCATGAAAGCGCGTATTTCGTGTGGGGTAGAGAGATTTTTTTGAACTTTAGTCCCAAGCTTTTTATCTTTTCGATCGCTTCCTCAACTGCGTTTTTTACTTCGTCAGCCAGCTCCTCTCTGAAATATTCTTCGGGTATGCCGACCGTCAGTTTTTTTATGTTTTCTAGTTTCGGTTCAAGCAGTTCGTCGCCGTATTCAACTTGCGCGCTCGTAGCATCGAGCGGGTCGTTCCCCGCGATCGACTTAAACAGTATCGCCGCGTCCTCCACGGTTTTTGTAAGCGGTCCGATCTGATCCAGGCTTGAAGCCATGGAAATGAGGCCCGAGCGTGAAACCGAGCCGTAAGTAGGGCTAAGCCCCACCACCCCGCAAAAGCTTGCGGGAAGGCGAATAGAACCGCCCGTGTCGGATCCTAAGGCCGCAACGGCCATGTGTGCGGCAACGGCCGCGGCGGAACCACCCGAAGAGCCGCCGGCGACGCGCGTGAGATCGTGCGGATTGCGCGTAACCTTAAAGCCGGAATTTTCCGTGGACGAACCCATCGCGAATTCATCCAAATTGGTTTTCCCGAGGAACACGACATGTTCCGCTTTAAGTTTTTGGATGACGCCGGCGTCGTAACTAGCGGTATAGCCCTCAAGCGATCGAGATGCAGCGGTCGCCGGTTGTCCTTTGATCAAGATGTTGTCTTTTATGGCCAAAGGGACTCCGGCCAAAGCCCCAAGTTTTTTGTTTTCTGCAAGCGAAACATCAACCGCCCCCGCCTGCTTCAGCGCTTCTTCTTCGTCTAAGCTCAAATACGCGCCGATCTTTCCGTCGCTTTTTTTGATCTCGGCGAAAAGTGCTTGCGCTATTTCAAGCGCGGAAAATTTTTTGCCAAGCAGGCCCTCGCGGAAAGATTTTATTGTGAGTCCTCGCAATGTGCGCATATCGTTTGTTGTGCGGCCTATTCTCCAATGTCTACCTTTTGCCTACCCCTCTTTTTTTCGCCGACGACCTTCTTTTCTTCGAGGCGCTTTGCCTTAGACGTTTTCGTTGGCCTGGTTGCGATTCTTTTTATGGGTTCTTTGCGCGCTTCTGCAAGTCGTTCTTCAAAAAGCTCATAGGCGCGGACACGGTTTTGATGCTGACTGCGCTCCTCTTGGCATTCTACGAGGAACTCTCCGGCATCGGTTACAGAGCCGGGATAAAGTTCTTGGAGCCGCGCGAGCAGCGCCGCATCAGATATCTTCGCGCGCAAACGCACCGCGGTTTCCACTTTATTGACGTTCTGCCCGCCTTTGCCGCCGGAGCGGAAAAACTCCTCGCTGATGCCACCGACACCCTCAAATGAATTTTTCATATCATTGTTTTCTCCGAATGATTCCATAATGCTAAAAATTCCAAATTGCAAATCACAAATTCCAAACAAATCCGAAATTCCAAGGTCCAAAATTAGAAACGTTTTTAACTTAGAGTTTTATTCATTGGTGCTTGTTTGTGATTTGGTGCTTGGGATTTGTCATTTACTCAAAGACGGGTGGCACCTTCAAAAATCCTTCCTTGTGTTCGGGGAATGCTTCAACTCCGGCGCCCAAATTAGTATTTTCCCGTTCCGTGTCATCGCGGAAGATGTTTTTCTGATCGGTTCCGCCGGTCACCCGCCCGCCTGAGTTGCCATCAGGCAAGTCGGGCGCGGTTGGCTGTACATTTGCCGTATCAAGCGCCTGTAATTCCGTGAAATGTTCCAAAATTTTGCCCAAATCCTTGAGCAGTTTTTCTTCTTCTTTGGGATCGAGCTCTATGCGCGCCAAGGCGGCCAAGTGTTCTAGGGTTTTTTTGTTGATGGGAGAAGACATGATAAGCGTAATGCTAATCCGCTAATGCGTGCGAATGCTACTAATAATACGAATTCGTACTATTCGCTGCATTCGAATGAATTTGTATATTAGCATCTCATAACTATCTTAACGCTTCCAGGATTTTTTTGAACTCTTGGCCGCGGTCGGCGTAATTTTTGAACATATCGAAGCTTGCCGCCCCGGGAGAAAAAATGACGACGGAGCCGATATGCGCCCTCTCCTTTGCAAATCGCACCGCCTCTTCAAGTGTGCCGACCGATTCTACCGGTGCCGCTCCTTGGATCGCGCCAGCGATCTTTTTTTGATTTTCGCCGAAGAGGATAACGAGCGAAGTGTTCGAATGTTTGAGCGCGTTCGCAAGCGGTTTGTAATCGAGTCCTTTGTCCTGCCCGCCGGCGATCAATATTTTGGATTGCCTTGGGAAAGCAAGGATCGCGGCCGCCGCCGTTTGCGGATTGGTGGACGCCGAATCATTGTAAAATGCCACTCCGGCGAGGTTGCCCACGAATTCCAAGCGGTGTTCGGTGCCTGGGAAATTTTTCACGGCTTCCTTGATGACCGATTGGGGAATGCCGAGATTTTGAGCCACGGTTGCCGCCATCACCACGTTCCTGAAGTTATGAGCTCCGGGGAGCTTGAGATCGGCCGGTCCGAATGACTTGAATTTTTCGGTATTGACCGCGATTTTCTTCCCTCCGCTCTTTTTTGCGATCGCCTCGCTTTTCGCGTCATGCGCGAAATAGAAAATTTTATCGCCGCGCGTTTGGTAGCGGGCGATATTCGCCTTGGCCTCATAATACTCGCGCAGATTTAGGTGTGCGTCCTGGTGGTCCGGGAAAACTTCCAGGATAACGGCGTATTTCGGAGAGATTTTGAGGTCTTGCAGCTGAAAGCTCGAAAGCTCCAAAATAACAATCGCGGACTTACGCTGACTTGACGCGGACAGACGCGGAAGAATTTCCAGCGGCGACTCGCCGATATTCCCCGCGAGATAGACATCTTTGCCTGCGCGTTGCAGAATGTCGCGGAGCAAGGTGGAAGTTGTTCCTTTTCCTTTTGTTCCCGTTATGCCGATCACTTTTATTCCCTGAGCTTGTCGAAGGGTTAGTCCGCGAATCTGTTCTCCGCCAGAGGCGGATCCGCCTACGGCGGAGAAGAAAAGTTTTGTGGCGCTTTGCATCTTAACTCCGGCGCTACGGGCCTTTACGAGCTCCTTGAGGCTATAAGGAATACCGGGCGAGCGGAAGATGAGGTCGAACCGCTTGAGGTTTTTGAGGTATCCGGGACCGAGTTGTTTCTTTAGCACAGGAGGGGTCTTAATACTTGGGTTTTTGTCTAATATCCAAAGCTCGTCCACGTCAGTCCGCGTACCAGTCCGCGTCAGTCCGCGGTTTTGAAGAAACTTCAAAACAGATTGTCCTTCACGGCCGAAGCCGAGGATGGCGATCCGCATTAAAGACATTCTATCTTAAATTTCTCAAAACGGAAACTTTCTGTTTTTTTGAGAAACTATTTTTTGTGATAATAGCTACTTACTGAAGACGGAGACAGTAAATGGTTTATCGTGACGCTTGACAGCATGCAGATTCTTGGTATGAAATGATGATATATGTGGGAAATTTTAAAAGACACCACGGCCTTAGGATGGCAGCTTTTTACCGTCTCCATCGTGTTGTTCGTGTGGCTCATGCGGAGCCATCTTAAAAGTCTAAGCAAGACGCAGGGGCGTTTTGTGGGTATAGTCGCTTTGAGTATGCTTTTTGCCACAAGTATTGGTTTTATTTCTGGTGGGAAAAAAACATTTGACTGGCAGAATGCAGTATTGGTAGCCACGGCCTTGTTGATAGTTTTGTACACTTGGGAAACAAGGCGTTTAAAGGAAGAAACAGCCAGACAAGCAGAGGCGACAAGAGAACAGGCTGAAGCAACGAAAAAACTAGTCGAAGAGGGAATAAGGCCATTTGTTGATGTTGAACTGTTATCGATTCGAGGGAAAACTTATCTACAATTTATTCCTATCAAAAAGGAAATTCCATCGAGGGTTAAGATAAATGTGAGCGGAGGCAACTTCAAAGGAGATGGACTGGGAGAGTGGGAGATAACGTGGCCTGCCGCAAGTTGGCAACCGAGATTGGATGAAGCCATACAGGAACACAAAAAGAACGCCAATAAAAAGCTTTCTTTGGAGCTTGAGATTCTTGCCGCACCAAGATTTCTGCCAGATTATTGGATTTTTTCCGACAAGAAAAAGTACCACTTCAATTTTGAAAAGAATAAGTGGGAGCACAGCGGTTGGGGAGAAAGAATTTTACATAAAAGTATTGTAGAAGTAGCGCAGTACCGCAAAGACTATCAAAAAACCCTAGAAGAGGTTTTAAAAGAAAAATCATAGATCGCGGGAAAGTGGCTCTTTGTTATTTGCGAAGCGGAAGTTTCCAATTTTTTAGCAGCTTTCGGAGGCCTCGCGAGCTTGGTTCCGCCGAAGAGGCGGATCGCGAGGCCGAGAAGCAGAGGCGGCTCGATCGCAGGAATCGAGCCGACCTCGGTGCTAAAAAATTGGAAACTGTAGCGTGTTGCGGGTGCGGGAGTCGAACCCGCTATCTTTAGCTTATGGGGCTAACATGGTTTAAGTGTCCGTTCCACTCCCCCGCGTTAAGAATTTTACAGCGCGGAATTATGCCTGTCAAAGAAAAAAGCAATGTGCCAGGGGTGGGGATCGAACCCACGACCTCGGCCTTATGAAAGCCTCGCTCTACCACTGAGCTACCCTGGCGCAGGTTTAAGATTATCATAAGAAAACGCATGCCGCAAAAAGATGCCGCGCTCAAAGAGCGCGGTTATTACTTTATGGTTTTTTCTCGGCAAGCGCGTTGATGATTTTAATCATCTCTGCTTCTTCGGCACGAATGAACTTAACGCCGAAATTGTCCTGTAGCTTGTATTGTTCGACGATTGCTTCATCTCCGGGCTGGAGCTTCGTCACTTGCCTAAGAAAAGAAACGATCTGGGGAAGATTGTGGCCGAGGCGATCAAAAACTTTTTCGATCAAAGTTTGATTGCGTGTATAGGTCAAAAGGAAACCCAGCGATGCGTTGTTGAATATGATTTGGCGATAATATTCGGTAGGGTGATTGCGCCGAACTTCGGTAAATTTTTCGTCGATCTCGCGAAAGATCGCTGCGCGTTTAAGCAAAAGATCTTTCTTCGTTACTTTTTTCCTTGCATAGTCCTCGTAGAGCAAGAAAAGTCTTTCACTTGCTTCGTTGACGATCCTGCTCTTTTCTTGGTAACAGGTCAAATAGTTTTTTGCTAAGTTGTTTTCGCGCGATCCTATCCCGAATTTTTCTTCGGCAAATTTTATCATCATTTCCATCGCAATGATATCGCAGGCCGCTTCATTAATTCCGCGAGCGAGACCCAAGATTTGTTCATGGCAATCCTCGTGGAAAACGAGGTACATAAACCGATCAAGCGGGGATTCGACCATGGCAGGCGTTATGGGCGTTCCTCCTATTCCAGCCACAGCTTCTGAGGCATAGAAATACCAATCTCGGCCCATACTGAATGCATCACATTCTTGTTCTGTTCCCGCCCCTGCCGACCCCGCGATTGCCGGGTCCATATAGGAATAAGGAAGATACGATTTCGGCGCAGAGTAGCATTGCGGATAATTCTGAACGTCAGGATCATACTCAAGGAAATTATTTGTCGGTGCGAAACCGTTTTGCGCTTCGAAAGCCTTCATTTCTTGGATCAAGGCCATTCGCTCGGCATGATAGCTCGGACCAGATTTTTCCGGGAGGCTTGCGGCTTGCGATGACAAAGCGTGAGTCGCAGCAAGGGCGACAAACATGATACAAGGAAGAACCCTTCTCATTTTTGAAGGTCCTTTGAAGTAGCTGTCCCCTATGATAGCACGAAATTAAGCTAAGGTCAATGCGTGCGTGCTTGCCGAAAATGCGGTCGGCGTTTTTTATCGCCGCATCCGCACATAACATGTCGCCCCGCCCCATTCAACAATTCCATGGAATTGTTGAATGGGAAAAATCTTTTGCCTTGGTGTGGTGGGTTTATTCGAACAGTCGCGGCTGGTGTATCCTTTCGAGATGTGGTTTTACGAGGCGGTGGATAAGGAATCCGCTCAAAATTCCAACTGCCGCGCCGCCCAAAATGTCGAGCGGCCAGTGGACGCCGGCGAAGATTCGCGCAAGGCCCACGATCGTGGCAAACGCGAAATACCACCAACCGAGACGGCGATTGTAAAAGAAAACTGTCATCGCCATCGCGAAGAAGAACGCGGCGTGCCCAGACGGGAAAGTATAACCCGATTCGCCCACGAGCGGCGTTAAGCTCAGCGCGTCAAATGGCCGTGGGCTGTGGTAAAAGAAACGGATGATTTCGGTGATGATCCCACGCGCAAGGATGGTAGCCATTGCTCCTTCGGCGAGAATGAGCCAGCGCAGGCGCCAC
>ERZ1292640.4500-Hain-H43-02um-R1-4500-length-10592-cov-5_pt1 | contig 10592 bp, 7 predicted proteins | sample MGYA00564404_ERZ1292640 | MGnify/ENA primary metagenome ERZ1292640 (study PRJEB36523, sample SAMEA6512636) | groundwater metagenome | collected 2019-01-08 | study: AquaDiva: Metagenomics assemblies of 32 groundwater samples | reverse complement strand
AGTGCGGGACCCCACCGACGCGGGGGGCCAACCCCGTGGCAAGCAGTGGGCCGAGCCGCACGGCATCTGGTACACGCCGACCTCGGGCATCTGGCAGACGGTGTGGATGGAGCCGGTGTCCGCTACTCAAATTGTCAGTGTCCGCGCGATTGGACATTCTTCCGGGGACGTGGAGGTCCGCGTGTCAATGGCGGGGCGGCTGGAGAACGTGAGTGTGTTGGTCGAACTTGAACTTGAGGACAAGTCACTTGCGTCATTCACGGTTGGTCCGACAAAGAAGTCTGATCAGGACGAATTCGTTGCTCGGTTTGGGGTTGCCGCACACCTGAGGACATTGTGGACACCCGAAACTCCGAGGTTGTACCGGCTTAGGGTGGTATCCAAACGTGGCAATCAAGATACGGATCAAGTACGCGGGCACTTGGCATTTCGCGATGTCAGCCTCGCCAAGGACGCCTCGGGCATCCATCGCCTCATGCTCAACGGCAAGCCGACGTTCATGTTCGGCCCGCTCGACCAGGGATTCTGGCCCGACGGCCTGTACACCCCGCCCACCGAGGCCGCCATGCAGTTCGACATCGACGCCGCCAAGAAGATGGGGTGCAACATGCTCCGCAAGCACGTGAAGGTCGAGTCCGAACGCTTCTACTACTTGTGCGACAAGCTGGGAATCATGGTCTGGCAGGACATTCCCAGCCCGTTTTTCAACAATGGCAAGGGCAAGCCCGGCGATGACAACCTTCGGCAGCCGCCACAGAGCGACGAATGGAAGCAAAACTTCCTGGCCGAAACCCAGCACATCGTGGACGCCAACATGAGCCACCCGTCGATCGTGATGTGGGTGCCTTGGAACGAGGGCTGGGGCCAGAACGATCTCGCGTGGTCCAAGAGCGTTGTCGACATGGTGCAGCGGTGGGATCCCTCTCGTCTGGTCAACTGCGCCAGCGGCTGGACCGACACCGGCAACGGCCACGTCATCGACATCCACGCGTACCCCTCGCCCGCCACCGCCCCGCTTCAGAAAGACCGGGCCGTCGTCCTGGGCGAGTACGGCGGCCTGGGCCTCCCGCTCGAGGGGCACACCTGGGCCGCCAAGAACAACTGGGGATATGTCAGCTTCAAGACCAAGGACGAACTCACCGACAGGTACATCGACCTCCTGAAGCAGATTCCGCCCCTGATCGGCGAGGGCCTTTGCGCCGCCGTCTACACACAGACCACGGATGTCGAGATCGAGACGAACGGCTGGCTCACGTACGACCGCGAGGTCTGGAAGATCGACCCGGCCAAGGTCGCCGCCGCCACCAAGGCCCTGTACGAGCCGCCCCCGGTGACGAAGGTCATCGTGACGCGCGCGGGTCAAGCGGGCGGGGCTGGCGACTGGCGATATGTGACTGACGCGCCAGAGCAGGATAAGCCGACGTGGATGCTCCCCGCGTACGACGATTCGAAGTGGACGCTCGGCAAGGGCGGCTTTGGAACAACCATCACGCCCGGCGCGATCGTCGGCACCGAGTGGAAGTCCGCCGACATCTACATCCGCCGATCGTTCACGCTCTCTGAGGTGCCCGCGAGACCTGTGCTCTCGATTCACCACGACGAGGACGCCGAGGTGTACATCAACGGCCAATTGGCAGCAACACTCAAGGGCTATTCATCGAGCTACCAGATGGTGGCGCTGGACGACAAGGCCGCCGGGCTGCTCAAGGCGGGCAAAAACACCATCGCGATCCACTGCCACCAGACGACGGGCGGGCAGTACATCGATTGCGGGTTGATTGAGCTTGTGCCGCCGAAGTGACGTCAGCGGTGGTGCCGCTCCTTGGTGGCACCGCTCTCCAGAGCGGAGCGTCCTGCGTGTCGAGGAACCATCCCCCCGGAGATGCGGCTTCCTTGAGGAGCGGTTGCGATGCCGATCTGAGCGCCTCGGGTGTCCGGAAGCACCGCTCTGGAGAGCGGTGCCACCACAAAACTCAATTCGTCTGAACATCCTCGGCGACAATCTGGGACGCGAGCATGAACTTGCCGCCCACGATCGCGATCCCATCGGGCTGACCGGCTTCGCGGAGCGAGCTGAGCAGCTGATCGTCGGAGAGCACGCGGATGAGGTGCGGCCCGTCGTTGGTGATGATGCGGGCCTGCGAGGGCTCGCCGCCCACAAGACGGATAAAGGGAGCGCCATCGTTTGCGACTTGGGGCAGCTCGTTGTGTGACGCCGGAGTATCGACGCCCCGAGTATCGAAGCCCGGAGTACGAAGCCCAAGAACCACTGCGATCGCGACAGCCCCAAGAGCCACGCAAGCCCGCAGCACCATCCGCCGGGCGCGACGCTTCCCCCGCGTCTGCTGAAGCGCACCCAGGATCTCCTCGCGCCGCTGCCGCCCCGCGGGCGACAACAGTTCGGGCACAGCATCAAACTCAAGCGTGTGATCGTTCATGGCACAAATCCTCCCGCAACCGACCGCAGGGCGGCCACCAATCTCCGAAGCCGCCCGTTCACGCCACCCGTCGTCGTCCCTCTCGCTCGTGCGACCTCATCGAGCGTCTGCTCGACGCCAAATCGCAGACGCACGAGCTCCTGGTCTGAGTCGCCAAGCTCTCTGAGGCGCTCGGCGATCCAGGCGAGTTGCTCGGCGGCCTGGGCCGCCTTGTCGGGCGAGCTCGCTCGCATCCCTTCGCCTCCGGCTCGCCTGTCACGCCCGCTCGCCCGTGCTTCGCGGCGGAGTCGATCCACCGCCGTCGACAGGACGCACCGGCGAAGCCACGCCGCCAGCTCTCCCTCGGTCTCGATGACGATGGGAGAGCGGATGACCCGCAGAAACGCGTCCTGAGCCGCGTCGAGGCAGAAGGCCTCATCGCGGCCCGTCGCCTTGGCGACCAAGGCGACGACGCGGTCGAACCACGCTCGGTAGAGCGCCTCCAGCGCCGCCGCGTCCCCACGCACGAGCCCCGTGGTGAGCTCTCGCGTCGTGGCGAAGCGGGCGTGGGGGCGGGCATGATCGCTGGCCTGCTCGTGGAGCGGCAAGGTCCGGCCTTTCATGGCGGAGGACGGCGTCATCGAGGGTATCTTACTTCGCCTGTTCCTTGGCGGCGAGCTTGGCCTGCAAGGCCGCGTTCTGGTCGAGCAACTCGCGATAGCGCTGCTCGAGCGTTCTGAACTGGCTCTTCATCTCCGCGACCTCGGCTTGAGACCGGATCTCGATGTTCTTGCGATCGGCCGAGGCGATCGACCGCTCCTGCTCAAGCTGGTGCTTGAGCGAGTCGGCCACACTCTGCATCCCAACCGCCGTGGCCTTGGCCTCCTGCTCGGCCCGTGCGAGTTCCGTCGCCTGCTTGGTGAGCATCTCGAGCTTCGAGAGCATCTCGGGCGGGTTGCTCGCTCCCAGGGTCGTTCGTGCCTTGAGCACCGCGGCAAGCCACGGGGCGCTCTCGGCCTCGTTGGACCTGCTCTTGAACGCGATGAGCACCTGCCTGACAAGCTCAATGTGCTCGGGGGTCCCGTTGACAAACAAGAGCCCCGACTCCTTGTGATAGCTGACCTCCGCGGGCTGCGCCCCCTTGCTCTGCGAGACGCGCAGTCCCGCCTCGATCGCCGCGAGGGCTACATCGGGCTTGACGGTTCCCCCCTCGCCCGTCGGGAGTGCGATCACATCCACGCTGCGCGGGAGCCGCCCCGGATCGCCCCCGGAGAACTGCGATCCGCGGCGCTCTCCGTCCACTCCGAACGCGTTGGGAACCACCCCACCGCCGGTGAGCCCCTCCATCGGCCTGATCCGCCAGCTGTACGCCCCCTGCCCACTGGCCGTCTGGATCGCCGCGATCGCGGCATCCACGGGCACCTCCTTGAGCTGGACCCCCGCCAGCACCGCCCCGCCCACCGAGGGCGACACGACCACGTTGATCGGCGTCTTGGTCGCGCGTTTCACGTGCTCCACATACTCCGTCACCGTCCCGCCCGGAAAGTCGATCGTCACCAGCGTCGGCGGCACCGCATTGGCCTTCGCGGCCGCAGCCTGAGCGGCTCGTGACGCCGCGGCACGGGATGCCTCGACCTGCGCAGCGGCGCCCCGTTCGAGCTCCTGTTGAACGGCGCGGTCGGGCGGCACAATCGGCACCTTGGCGGCATCCTGCCCGAAAGCAACCCCGGCGAGCGAGGCGAGCGTGAGTGCGGTGACGGCAACGGTCCTGTTCATCGGCGATTCTCCGTAGGTGCGAGGCAAGGCCTCGACCAGGTAGAACGTCGCAAGACGCCGGATGTGGCGCGACAGTCGCAAAATTTGTTTGGCTTGGATTCCAGGATCCCGCTCGCTGACGCTCGGGGCTCGTTGGGGTGGTTCCGCTCTGGAGAGCGGCGCCACCAAGGAGCCCCGCCCTACGCAATCACCTGGATCGGAGGCTCCAGGGGCAGTCGCCGGGCGTACTCCATAAACGTGTGGTAGTTCGCCTTCATCTCCGTCAGGCTGTCGCCGCCAAACTTGTCGGTGAAGCATCGGGCGACCTCGAAGGCCACGACGTTTTCCATCACGACGCTGGCCGCACTGACCGCGCACACGTCGCTGCGCTCGTAGGTGCTCCGCTCGGGCTGCTTGGTGTTGAGGTCGACGCTGGGCATCCCCTGCAGCAAGGTCGCGATGGGCTTCATCGTGCCGCGGACTACCACCGGCTGGCCGTTGGTCATGCCCCCCTCGGTCCCCCCCGCGTTGTTGGTGTCGCGGACGAACCCCAGGCTGGGTGTCTCCTTCTTCGACGCGTCGTAGCGAATCGGGTCGTGGACCTTCGACCCCATCAGCCCCGCGCACGCGACTCCCATCCCCATCTCGACCGCCTTGAACGCCTGGATCCCCATCACCGCGTATGCGATCCTGGCATCGAGCTTGGTCGACCAATCCATGCAGCTTCCGATCCCCGGCGGGCAGCCAAAGACGTGCGCCTCGACCTGGCCCCCCACCGTGTCCTGATCGATCTTGGCCTGGCGGATGATCTCGCACTGGCGCTGCGTCACCGCGGCATCGGGGCAATACGTTTCACTGGCGTCCCGGGCCGCCAGCATCGCACGCCAGCTCTCCTGCGTCACCGCGACGTCGGTCCTCGCGTCGAGAATCGACCGCACAAACCCGAACGCCTCGATCCCAAAGACCTTGAGCAGACACCTCGCCACCGCCCCCGCCGCCACGCGGCTGGCGGTCTCGCGGGCACTCGCCCGCTCGAGCGTCTCGCGGCAATCGGTCGTAAGCCACTTGATGCTCCCCGCCAGGTCCGCGTGCCCGGGCCTCGGACGATAAACAGGGGGCGTCTTGGCCAAGTCGTCCATCCGAGAGTCGTTGTTGGAGATCTGCATGACCAGGGGCGCGCCGATGGTCTTGCCGCGCCTCACACCCGTCAGCGCTGTGGCCGTGTCCTGCTCGATCCGCTGACGCCCGCCCCGCCCATACCCCCCCTGCCGCCGTCGCAGTTCGGCGTTGATGAAGTCCATGTCCAGCGGCAACCCCGCGGGCACCCCCGTGATCAGCACGATCAGAGCGGCCCCATGCGATTCACCGGCGGTCTGGTAGGAGATCATGGCCATGCCCGAGGGTATCACCGCCCCTCACTGGACGACCTTGGGCCTCGACCACTGATAGACGCCCAGAATGTTCGAGAAGTCGTCGGTCCACAGCGGCGTTCCGTTGGGCACTTTCGCTCCGGTGACGCCCACGCGGATCCAGTACTTCTTGTCACCATCGATGACGGGCACGAACGCGGGCGATCGCGAGAGCAGCATCCACGTGGACTCGCTCATGAATTCCTTCTCGTCCAGGTCGGGCGTCACACCGCGTTCGGAGTTGGGGTCGGTCGTCACAAAGTCGTCACGAACCCAGCAATAGGCCCCCACCTCGTCGGCGATGCGTGCCACGACCGGCCCGAGCTGAAAGTGCCGGTTCGAGATGTGCAGCGCCAGAGCGCCGTCGGGCCTGATCTTGCTGAAGTACAGCTCCACCGCTTCCTTGGTGATCAGATGTACCGGAATCGAATCGGAACTGAACGCGTCGAGGAAGATCAGCCCGTACCCGTCGCCCTTGTCCGCATCCGCCGCCTCCACGAGCTTGAGCCGTCCGTCACCGACGATGATGTTGACCTTCGCCCCTCGCTCCCTTGCGCTCGTCACGTACGTGAAATACTCCGGATCGCTCGCGATCTCCACGATCTCCTCGTCGATCTCGTACATATCAACGCGCTGTCCCCCGCGGCAGTACGCCAGGATGCTGCCGGTCCCCATGCCGACCACCGCGATGCGCCCCAGAGGCCCCTGCCTATACCTCTGCGCCATCGCCAGCTCACCCAGCCCCGGCGCGCTCGCCAGCGACACCGCTCCGGACAACGGAAGCCCAAGCCCCATCGCGTCGGCCACCAGCCCCGACTGGGCCGAGACGGCGATCTCGATCGCCCCCGCGCTCGCGATCTCCCCGTACGCCGGATGCTGCTCAAAGCTCCTGAAGATCTCTCCCACCGGCCCGCGCCGGTGGTAGTACGTGCGGGGCTCGAGCGACGCGTCGGACACAAAGAGTGTCCCGTCGGCCCGCTTGCTCAGCTGCGCCCCGTGCAGCTGCAACCCGTGCACAGTTGTGCCGTGCATCAGCGTCACCACCGTCGGCGGCGTGCGATCCGTCTCCTGGATCGTTCGGGCCTCCTGGGCGTACACGTGCGACACCCCGAAGAAACTCCGCCGGATCGTGAGCGTGTAGTCCCCGTACGCCCGGCGCGTCAGGCTCTGCCCCACCACCGTCACCGCCACGAGGGTCGTGGCGTACAGGATCGGCCTGGGAACCAAGAGGAGCACAAGCGCCGCAAACCCCAGCCCCGTGAGCGACCGGGCGCTCTGCGCGATGATCGCGTCGCTTCCCAGCCAGGTCGCCACGTGCTGTCCGCCGAAAATCAACCACACGCCCAGCGCCGCGAGCACCGCCATCCAGAAGTACCCGCGAAGCCCGCGTGTGTGACGCGCCGCAAAGGCCCGGGCCACCTGCAAAGGCGACACCACGCGGGCCGCCAGCGACACGCTGCCCATCGGCCTCAGGGCGCACGCCGCCGCGATCGCGATGGGATACTCCACGATCAGCACGAAGAGCTTGGGAGCCACCAGAGCGTTGAAGATACCGCCCAGCACGCCCCCGACAGCGATCAGCAGGAAGTACTCCGTCAACTTCGACGCCGGCGGCCTGTCGTCGGCCAGTCGCCTGTGGCACATCAAAGCCGCCAGGAAGAAGCTCACCACGTGGACCATCAGCACCAGCTCGAACGGCTTGTTCCGCCCCGTCATCACGATGAAGCAGTCCCCAAGGGCCAGCGCCCCCACGATCCAACCCAGCACGCCCGAGCTCAGCCTGATCCGCGGCGAGAAAGCAAGCGTGAACGTCAGCAGGTACAGAAACAGCGGGATCACCCACAGAAGCGGCACCGCGGCAAGATCCGTCGAGATGTGCTGCGTCACGCCGCTCATCAGGCTCGAGGGCACCGCCGCCAGAGCGATCCACAAGAGGCGCCGTCGCCACGCGATGGGCGGCGTCGTCTCCCCGGCAGTCTCGACGTTCGGCGTCGCCGCCGCCGCGCCCTTGGCCGTCACCACCCCGCACGCGATGAGGAGAAGCACGAGCAGGCCATACGCCTGCGCCCACCCGATCACCTGCTCCCCGAGGCGAAACTCATGCTCGATGACCAGCGGATATCCCAGGAGCCCCACCGCGCTGCCGATGTTGCTGGCCGCGTAGAGGAAGTACGGATCCTTTGCCCTCGCGTGACCCGTCCTGCTGAACCAACTCTGCACCAGGGGTCCCGTCGTGCTCACCACAAAGAAGGGCAGCCCCAACGTCATCCCCAGGAGCCCAATCATCCACAGCGACAGCCTGGTCGACTCGCTGGGCGGACTCCACCCCTCGGGCAGCACCATCGGCAGCATGGCGAACGCCACCACCGCGACCAGCGCGTGCACCACCGCTTGCGCCTTGATCTTGAGCTTGGTCAAGAGGTGCGAGTACAGGTAGCCAAGCAGCAACGCCGCCTGAAAGAAGACCATGCATGTGTTCCACACCGCCGGGCTCCCGCCCGCGAGCGGCAGGACCATCTTGCCCGCCATCGGCTGCACCTGGAAGAGCAACGCCGCCGAAATGAAGATCGTGATCGCGAACAGTGGGAGCATGCGGCGTTCCTGTGCCCGGAGTGACTGTTCCGGGCCCGCAGTCTACGTGTTCGCGGGCTTGGTCGCCGAGCGATACCGGGAGTGGCACCTTGGGCATGGCTCGCCCGGGGGCAGCTTGACCGCCTCGCCGCAGCACGCGCACCACCCGCTCAGCCCCAGATTGCGAGACAGGAGCGTCTGCAGCGTCCCAACGCTCGACACATAGACCCCGCACTCGGGGCACGTCTGCGACGTGTTGCCCGCCAGGTCGTACCCGCACTCCTTGCAAGGGATCGCCTCAGTCTTGGGCGCCGTGTCTCCGGCCCGCGCCGCCCGCCGAAGCCCGCACCGCGAGCAGGCCTCGCCCGGCATGCCCGCAAGCTCCATCCCGCACCCCGGGCACGCCTCTCGACGGCCCCGCAACGTCGGGCTCACGCTCAGACCGACGCAGCCGAACAGCCCCACGACCACCGTGACCGCGATCGACATCCTGGCGATATCGCCAATCGACAACCGATCGAAGAGAACCCACACCACAAGCCCAGTGGCAAAGCCGACACCGACTGCCGCAAGTGCGAGCGCCGCCACTCTGATCAGGGCCACGCGGTTCATCGGGCTTATTCTATGCCCGTGACCACACCCGCCCAGGCAAGCAAACACTTCAGTTCCCTCCGGCGTTTCGACGCCGTCGTCTGCGACATCGACGGGTGTCTTGGTCCTGAAACCCACGCCCCGATGGACGCCCGGGCGCTGGCCCGCATCGCCGCCCAAAACCTCCGGGCCGCCACCGCCCGCGACGTTCCCACCGTCACCCTGTGCTCGGGACGCCCCCAGCCGTTTGCCGAGGCGATCTCCCGCATCATGGCCAATTCGACGCTCCCGGTCATCTGCGAGATGGGCGTGTGGCTCTACGACCCGTCGGTGGGCACCTACACGCGTGACCCCGCGATCACCGGGGCCCACCTGCTGGCCGTCGCCGCCGCCACGGCGTGGATCGAGGAGCACCTGATCCCCACCGGCGTGGTGATCCAGCCGGGCAAGGTGGCCTCGATCAGCATCTGGCATCCCGACCTCAACCATCTCATGAGCCTCAAGCCACGCCTGGTCGAGCAGTGCGCGAGCCATGACTGGCCGTTTCGAATCTCCAGCTCGGTCAATTGGGTCAACCTGGACCTCTCGATCGTCAGCAAGGCCACGGGCATCGAGCGGTTCATTCGCACGACGGGGATCCCGGCCTCACGGATCGCGGGCATTGGCGACACCATCGGCGACCTGGCGATCGCCCGCAGCGTCGGCTACTTCGCGACGCCCTCCAATGTCGAGGACGAACTACGCCCCCACGCCGCGTACGTCTCGCCCCACGCGGAGATCGAGGGAGTTCTGGACATCTTGCGCCAGCTGTCGTGACAGAGCCGCGAGCGTGAGCGAGCGCCGAGGCTCCGACGATTCCGCTCACTCCGATGGCACTCGCTGACGCTCGTGGCTCTGCCGAGCCGCGTTCACGCGTGCTCGAATCCCATGGCGCTCGCGTCGATGACCCGCCCGTCGACGCCCTTGACAAAGCAGCCGCTCCCCGGAGTCGCCACGCCGATGCGCGTCACCCGCGCGGCGGTTCCCGGGATCTCCTCGGGCACGCTCGCGCCCGGATCGCTTGTGAAAAGCAACTCGTAGTCCTCGCCGTCGCGGATCGCCTGCAACCAGTTGCCGCCGACCCCCTCCACGGCGGGCGAGAGCGGGATCGCGCCCCCGTCGATATCGATCCGCACGCCCGATGCCGCGGCCAGGCGTCCCGCGTCCATGCCCAGGCCGTCGGAGACGTCCATCATCGCGTGCAGACGCTCCCCGAGGTTCTCCGCCAGCCAGGCCGCCTCCGCGAGACGTGGCTCGAAGGTCAGATGGCGACCCCCGCCCGAGCCGGCGTCAAACGACCCGCCGATCTCGCCGGTGACGAACACGAGATCGCCCACGCGAGCGCCGCTCCGCAGCACGGGCCCACGCGTCCTGTGCGCCTCGCCCAGCACTGTGATCGAAAGGCCCAGCCGACCGCCCTCTTGCGCCCGGGCAACGCGGGCGATATCGCCGCCCACGAGCGGGCACCCCCAGTGGCGAGCCCATCGTGCGGCGGCGTCGAAGAGCGCGTCGGCGTGCGGATATCCGGCCGGAATCATCGCGGCCGCCAAGCTCGCAACCGGCCGCCCCGCCATGGCGGCGATGTCCGAAACCGCCCTCGCGATCGCCTTTCTGGCGATCAGATCGATAGGCGTCTCGGGCGTGAAGTGGCGCCCCTCGATGAGCTGGTCGACCTTGAGCAAGAGCTGGCCCGTCGCGTTGACGACCGCGCAGTCATCGCCGGGCCCGACCACCACACGTGGAAACGCTGTCGAGAGTCCCTTGGATCGCTCAAAGATGTGTCGCAGCAGCTCGTTCTCGCGCACACTTC
>ERZ1292640.4499-Hain-H43-02um-R1-4499-length-10592-cov-5_pt1 | contig 10592 bp, 7 predicted proteins | sample MGYA00564404_ERZ1292640 | MGnify/ENA primary metagenome ERZ1292640 (study PRJEB36523, sample SAMEA6512636) | groundwater metagenome | collected 2019-01-08 | study: AquaDiva: Metagenomics assemblies of 32 groundwater samples | reverse complement strand
GCCGGTGGAGTTGTTACAATCGCAACCGGTCTGTTAATCGCTGTGTCAGCGCCGGTAATCTGGGAAGCGGAAGTAGTGTAGGTTTCTGTGTCTGGAACAGTAATAACTAAATTCCAGTTAATGCCGAAATTAGAGAAATACGCGTCTTCGTTGGTAACTTCGCGCTTTACTAATGCGCTGTCCTCTTTGGCAACATAATAAACAGTTGCCGCGCTTGCGTATTTAACTAATTGACCTTCGCGAATTTCAGCCGCGGTTGTTGCGGAAGTAATCTGGGTTCCGGTTGTGTAGCCGGCTAAAGCCGCGTCAGTTACAAAATATACTCCCCCGGATCCGTATCCGTCAGCAACAAAAGTCTCCCAAGCGTCAAATCCGCGCTTTGTATTGCCTGATTGAATTACAAACACTTCCGGGTTATCAGCTGTTCTAACTAAAGAGCCAACGCGCAGAGAGCAGACGCCGGAATCCGTGTAAGTGGAAGTATCCACTGTGGAAACATCCTGCCATCTTCCTACGCCTTCGGCTTTGTATTGGGCCCACATATCATAATGGCCTTCGGAAGTTAAACTGCAGATTGATTCTCCGTCAGCCAAAACAACATGAACCGTGCCGCTGTCCGCTGATTTTACTAAATCGCCGACCGCGGCTTGGGCTATAGTGGGTACCAGAGCAAAAGCGTTTACAGTCAATAAGACGGTTGCTCCTGTCAAGATTGACGCAATGCTTTTGCGCAGTTTGCGTTTAAACATACTTGATCTTTTTCTGTATTGACGCCATCCCGCGTATGCTGGACCGCGTCAACATTTTTTTATTAACCTATAGCGCCAAGCTATTTTGACAATTCCTCTTGATAACCTCCCGCATTTTCGGGATCGACCTTTTTGAGCTGTCTTGAGGGTTCTCCTTCTAAATAAATTAGGGGAGAAACTTGCCAAAAACGCTTTTACCGTTATAGGTGGTGTTTATACCATCAAATTTTTGATGGATTATTTTAACACACTAAGAAGTAGCTTTTGAAACTATCGCGAATAAATCAAAAATCACATCTTAATGTGTTATCCACAATCAGTATAACACATTGCTAATAAATTTCAATAATTTTAAAATTACTCCAATAGCTTTCTCGCCTCTTCTATATTTTTAAGCGCGCCGGGCAAATCTTCCGCTTCCAGACTCTGGCGAGCTCCTTGTATCAGCTCCTGCAAAAGCGCCTTTTGTTTTGCCGCTTGCCTTGCTAACATCTCTTTCTCTATTACCTCTGCCACATTTAAAACAACCTCGCTCTTTTCTTCTTGTTGAATAGCTGACTCTATATCTGCGGCTTTTTCTAGCTCCGCTTTCACTGTCTCATCAGTCTTTTCTTCATCTATAGCTTGATCTTGAGTTTGACTTTGATCCAAATCTTGACTTTGATCTGTATTTTGATTTTCATCAGCCGCCGCTTCTTTATCCGGAACCAAAGTCCTCTCTAATTCCGCGATCGCCCGCTCTAAATCTTTAATAATTTGATCTTTAACCTCGCCGCCTTCTTCAGGCTCAACTATTTCTAAATCATTATTGATTGTCTCGGGATTAATCTCTTCGCCTGTAGACTCTACACTCTCTTTTTCTGCATTAACAATTTCTTCCTCTTTTATTTGACTATTATTATTTATCTGACTGCCGTCATTAACCTGTTCATCATTGACTTCCTTGACTTTATTGACCTCATCAGCTTCGCCTCCTTTGGTCTCCTCTGCAACAGGCGGTTCCGCATTTTTATCAATCACAGCAATCAGCACGCCTAAAGTGGAAAGTTCCGCCTGCGATGCTTTTTGCATGGCCTCTTTAATATTGTCTGACGCATTGGAATCTATTTCCGCTTCAGCTATTTTTTGCGCAACCGCATCCAAAGATTTTTTAATCTCGCTTACGCTGTCTTTAAAAGAATTAGCCGCGGCTATTACCATTTTCTCGTCCGTATTATTCTGACTGATTTGCTCCACCCGCTCTTTGGCTGATTCAATATTGCGGGAAAGCTCTAAAACAGCGGCCTTTATCTTCTTGGATTTGGCCTTATTATTTGATTGACTCCGTACAGCGGTCTCTATCTCTTTTTGGCGGTTTTGCGCCAATGCCATTTCTTTTTCTGCTTTAGCCTGATCCGACATTATGGACGCGGGCAAAACCAAAGGCATGCGCTCCATAGTAATTTTGACCCCGTAAAAAGCGCTCCCTGGTTTAGCTAATTTAGCGCTAACAACGCCCATGCTTAAAATCGCTATTAAAACCAAACTTAAAGCGACCGCGCCAAAAGATTGGGCTATTCGCCATGGATGGAGTAAATCTCTTAAAAAATCTTGAAAAGTCAAATAATAAAAACTTTGCGGTTGTTGATTAAACCGCTCAAATTTAATGCGGCTCATTAAGCGATTGTATATGTAACCTTCTCTTTCTTGTGAAAGAGAAGGCATCTGCTCCCAGATCTTTTTTAATTGTTGTTTAAGTTTGCGGTTGGTCATCTTATCTATATTAGAGGACGGATAATATGCTAATCTATTACACTTTAAATCGCGCCTTTTAACTGCTGTTTCAACGCTTTTAACGCTCGGTGCATCAAGACGCGCACAGTGCCGATTCTATTATCTGTAACGCGCGCGATCTCTTTATCTGAAAATTCCTGAACATAACGAAGTATTATCACTTCTTGGTATTCTTTCTTTAGCTTTTTAAGCGCTACCTTCACTCCTTGCAAATCGTCCTTGAATTCTATTTCTTTTTGCAGATCTTGATCCGACGCAATCTCTTTCTGTTCGTCTTCATCAAACAAAATCAGCTTTTTGCGGCGATAATAATCAATGGCTAAATTGCGCGCCGTCTGATAAAGCAACGCTCTTATATTATCAATCTGTCTGCCTTGGCTCACATATTTCCAAACCTTTAAAAAAACTTCTTGAGTTAAATCTTCTGCCACTTCAGGTGCAGGCACTTTAAAGCGCAAAAACTTAAAAATGTCTTTGGCATATCGTCTGTAAAAAATAGTATAAGCTTCGGTGTTGCCGGCTTTGCTCTTAGAACTCAAAAATCTATCCTGCAAATTGCGGACTATTTTCGGTTTTTTAATCATTTAAACCAAATTTTACGACATTAAACTGCCATTGTCAAGAAAATGTAATTAGTATAAAGTAAAAAGGTAAATGGTAAAAATCAGCATCATCACCTCAACTTACAATGAATATGCCAAAAACCAGCTCCAGCAAGCTGTATCTTCAATTCTGCGCCAAACTTATCAAAATTGGGAGCTGATTATTGTTGGAGATTGCGCGCCTGATGCCGACCAAATCAATCAGTTTTTGACTAAAATTGGCGACAATAGGATTAAATTTATAAATTTGACTAAAAGGGCTGGCATTGGCTCTCCAGGCACAATTCCCAAAATAGAAGGCGTTAAATTGGCAAAGGGCGAACTTTTGTGTTTTCTTGATGCTGATAATCTGTATTTTCCAAAACATCTTGAGCTGTGCGCGAAGGCTTTTGAGGCTGATCCAAAGCTTGATTTGGCGTATGGAGATACTTTGGTAAAAATTTTTAATTTTAAATTTTTAATTTTTAATCAATTTCTAATTTCTAATTTTCAATGGAAAAAACCTGAATGGACGCGCAAGCGACAAAAATTATTAATGACATCAAATTTTCTTGATATGTCCGAGCCTGTGTTTACGCGCAAAGCTTATTTTGACGCAGGCGGGTTAAACCCTTCGCATCATGCTTCTGACTGGCTGTTATGGAAAGCTATGATTAATTCCGGACACAGAAATTTTAAACATCTTGATAATTTGGGAGTAATCTACCACACATCTTCCTTAACGCATCATTTGCAGTATTTTGGATTGATGCTATTGCAAAAGAGCGGATTGCCGTATCATTCAGATAGACTAAAGTGGATGCAGGCGAATATTAAAAGGAGATTTGAGAGAAAACATAGCTAAAAATGCCAAATGTCAAAATCTAAATATCAAATCAATGTCAAATGACTTAATGCCAAATTTGACATTTGAAATTTGGATTTGATTTGAAATTTGACATTTGAAATTTGACATTTGAAATTTGACATTAAATATAGACAAAGCCAAAAAATTCCTCACAACTCTCATGCTAATAATCTGTATAATGTCCCCGCTCGCGGCATCATCAAAAGAAATCATGCTTGACGATTACTTGCAGCCGTTTTATGACCGCTATTCCCGCCATCTTGACACTGTTTATGATGTTGATAAACAAATCTGGTACCCTGACCAGACTTATCTGAATTTGGCTGATAATTATGTTTGGAATCCGCTAAAAAGAAACCGCGAAATTATGAGCCTTGCGTCAATATATAAATACCGGGCGCAAAACAGCGCTTTAGCGCGCAAAAAAATAGAGGATGCGATTTTAAACGCGACCTTTCGTTCTAAAAGACTGGTTTCTGATCAATCTTTTGATCAGGCAATCGCGAACTTTTTGATTTTGCGGCTAATGCAGCAAATACAGAATCCTCCGCTCTTTACGGAAAACACTATCAACAAAATTTTAAATTATATGGCAAATCGCTTGCCTTATGGATTAAAAGCCGCTGACACGGAAAATCGCGCCGCCTTAGCCGGCGTTTACTGGAATTATGTTAGCAAATATTTTTATGATAATAAAATATTGACTGATAAAGAATGGCAAGAAGCGCGGGAATCAATCAAAAATAAAATTGATCTCTCTATTGAACAAACATTAAATGATGATTATATCTATCGCGAAGTAAACCGTAAATATTTTAGCCTGCACTATCATATAGTAGAGGCATATATGCTAGCCGCTTACGGCAAAATGACTAATCAGCCGCAATATTTAGACATAGCTAAAAAAATGACTGACTATGCCAACAGCCTTGCCGGACCTCGCGGTTTCTTAGACGCGCATTTAGGCAATCGTCCGGAAGGCGAAGGCGCTCAAGCGTATTTAATGATGGGAATTTTAAATCAATTATTAGGCAATAACGCTAAAGCCCAAGCGTATTTGACTTACGCGCAAGGCAATCGTCTTTTCCGCGATCCAAAATTCCCTGACCGTTTAGCATGGTGGAATACTGATTTGAATAATCCGACTAAATTTTACGACGACTACTCGTTTGCCAATATGGCGGAATTGGCGCTGGTAATCGCAAAATAAAAATATGATCTATCTAATCGCAAGCATCGTCATCAACATCATCGGACAAACCGTCTTAAAATACGGGGTAAATAAAATCAGCCCCCTTATCTTTAATTTAAGCGGACTGATGAAGATCGCCTCATCGCCTTGGATATTGGGAGGGATCGGATTTTACGGCATAAGCGCCGTGTTTTGGATCTTTGCCCTTTCTAAATTTAATTTGAACATCGCTTATCCGCTTTTAAGCGCCAGTTATATTTTTATTGTTTTAAGCTCTTGGATTTTTTTAAAAGAGCCAGTTACTTTGCCGCAGATAATCGGAATTGCACTGATTAGCGCGGGTGTCTATGTTTTATTTGGTTTAAAATAATATTTTAAAAGCGTCCAAATTATAATAAAACTGTCGCGAAACTTTACTTTTTTATTGATGTAGCGAGCTTGATATCTAATCGGAACCTCTGCTATTTTATAGCCTGCTTTTAGCGCCTTAGCCGTAGCCTCCGGACAAAATTCAAAGCCGTTTGCTTTTAAATTAAGACTGCAAATGACTTCTCGCTTAAACATTTTATAACAAGTGCCCTCGTCTGTCAGATGGCTTCCATAAAGCAGGTTGGTCAGCCAGGTAAAAAAATGATTAGCTAAAATAAAAGAGAGCCGCATTCCTGCCGGCCTTTTTTTGTTTAAAAATCTGCTGCCGTAAATAACAGGCAGGTTTTGGCTCTGCGCTTTTCTAAGCAGTTTGACTAAATCAGCAGGCTCGTATTCTAAATCAGCGTCCTGAATAACAATATACTCTCCTTTTGCGCAAATCAATGCATCGCGAATTGCCTTTCCCTTTCCTTGATTTTCTTTTCGATTGATGATTCTCATCAGCGGATTATTTTGATATGGAAGTAAAATATCCCCTGTTGCGTCAAACGACCCGTCATTGACAATAATGATCTCCAAATCTATCGGCAAAGCTAAAACTCTATCAATAATTTCTTTGATTGTCGACTCCTCGTTGTAAATTGGAATAATTACTGACAGCTCTTTGATTCCCGACATAATCGCTTTAATTTAATCAAGCTAAAAATAATCATAAAAATAAAAAATAAAAAAATAATATACTCTAAAAAATAAGATAAATTTGACATTGGATTTTTCGGATTGATTATCCATAAATGCGGACGGGCCCATTTTAAAGTAAGAGACAGGATTCCGCCAGTTAAACCAATGTCAGTGCCCCCTGCCAATCCCCTCATCCATGTCCACAGATTATAAGTAAAATCTAAAGGCTTATGGCCTAAAGTCTGCCAAAGGTATGATTTAAAAAGCTTGTAATGTATAAAAGGATGCGAGAGCCATGGCATAAACTGCATTAGATGAATTGAGTCTAAATTAACCTGCCGCAAAACCCACATTTGAGTGCCGTAATCGTAAAGAGCGCCTAAAAATTGCATTGCAAAACTCGCGCTAAACAGGATATAAAATATCGCTTTATTATAAATTGACTTAAAAAAACCGCTCTGCCAAATTATACCCAGCGGCAGCATCAAAATTGGAATCAAAGGCAGCAGTTTGCGCGGACCCCACACCTCGTCAGTCCAAAAGCGAAACGGCAAATGGGGTATGAGAAAGAAAACAATCAATAAAATAAATAAATAAGCTAATTGACGATATTGCTTAAAAAATCTGCGATAATAAAAAATCGCTAAAATCAAAATCGGATTATATAAAATGACGCTTTTGCCGGCGCTGAATAAATAACCGTATAAGCCTATCCAAAATGATTGATATTGAAACTCCCAAGACATGTTGTATTTGCCGGCAATCGCATTGCCAAAGCGAATGGTATTATAAAAAACGCTGATGATTATAAAGAAAATAATAGGCGCGGCAAATTTAGGCATTCTTTTTAAAAAATCAGAAAAAGATAATTTATAGACCTTAAATTCTAAATGCAAAAGAAAAACTAAAACCGCAGGCATTAAAATTCCGGCATAAGCTTTAACCGCATAACATGCGCCTAACCAAAAGCCAATCCAAATGAAATCGCTTTGGCGATGCTCCTTAGCATATCTGACTAAATAAAAAACCAAAACCGCAAAAATTAAAGTTAAAAAATGCTCCATGCCGATGATGGAATAAGGCAGAAGCATTGTGGCAGAAGCTAAAATCAGAGATAAGCCGACGGCAATTTTCTTTGACTGATAAACCAGCCGGGCTGTTTTATAAAAAACTACTGACACTAAAGCTGAATAAAAACTAACCGCTGTTGACGGAAAAATCGCGGACAATGTCGCGATGTTTAATTTGTCAAATAATAATTTAAAATAAACCCATGGAACATAAGCGAGCGAATGCAGCCATCCTGCGCGCGCCGCATTAAATTCGCCGTTTTTGACAAATAAGCATGCCGCCTCCCAAGTCTCTTTTTCGTAACCGTAAAAGCGGGTATGCGAAAACAGCACAAACAAAAAAAGGCTGAATAAAAAAATATAAAGCTCCGGCTGTTGAAGAACAAATTTTAATTTCTTGAATGACATCGCTGTTATCATAACAAAAAATGCGGAAAAGGCAAAAATGACCCAGCATAATTGCTGCTGAGCCATTTTTTTCATAATTTTACGCTATCCTATTGTGTTGATTCTGTAGGCTCTGTTTTAAATTCAGTCGGCGGTTGTTCTACTGTCGGCGCAGGCGCTGGTTGAGAAATTGTCTCTGGCACAGGTTCTTTGTTTATTTGTTGCTGATTTTGAGCCGCTTCTTGTTTTTTCATCTCCTCTTCCTTGCGCATCTGCTCTCGTTTCATCTCTTCTTCTTTTCTAATCTCCTCCTCTTCTACCCATTCTATCTTATTCTGCACCTTTTCTTCAACGCCCAAAACCTTCTTTAATATCTCCGGCTTTGTCTTAGCATTCATCTTATAAGTCCTTCTGATAATATCATAAATCTCCGGAAAAACCTCGTTTAAAATCTCTTGAGCAAAACGAAAGTCGCCGTCATTAACCGCTTCTATAACCGGAGCAAGAGACTCCAGCAATTGCGCCTTCACATCTTTGTCTCTGATTGTTTTAATTTTATCATTCGCTTCTTTAAGACGGCGGATAGCTCCTTCTAACTCTCCCGGATGTCCGCCTTCAAACATTTGGAATATCTCCATAGCCCCTTCCCAATCGCCCTCTGCCTGCAATTTTTGCGCTTCTGCTTGAGCTTCTTTTACTTCAGCTAAATAATTATTGATGGCTGTTATGTCTAAGCCAATCTTTTGATAGCTCTTTAGCTTTAAAAGCTTCTCAACTTTTTTGATGGTTGTTGACAAATCTTTAAGCATTCGCGGCAGATCTAACTGGGCCCTAATGCTGTTCATTTCCTCCCACATCCTGGCGTCATAAAATTCCTGCAGCGCTTCCCTTGAAGTATAATCAGCCGGCGGATTTTTGATATTGGCAATGTAGCCGTCTATCTGTGTAATAATCTCTTCTGCTCTTTGCTTAATTTCAGGCAATTTCTTGGCTCGTTTAACAAAACCACGGGCCTCGGTTTTCATTCTTGTTAAATCCCGCAGAGTATTTTCTATCTCCCTCGGATCAACAAAATCCTCTTGAAAAAACTCTGTCTCTTCTATAATGACTTCTTTTGGCTGCTGCGGCTCCATTTTAATGACATCATTCTGCGCTAACGCCGCTCCCATAGCTAAAAACACAATCGCTGAAGTGGTATAGCCAAGATGATGTTTTCTTTTTTTTAGCTTGTCTTTTATTTTTTTAAACAGTTCTTTCATAAATACTTGAGAAGACAATCGGTTCAGCTCTGATATTATCCGGAACTGAACCGATCGTCTCTGCTAATTTACTTTACATACTCCCCAAACACCCATCCTTGAATGCCGTCTTTTTCTATTTTATACCAGCCGTCTTTTGACTCTATAACTTTATACTTTTCTGACTCGTATGTTTTGCCAATGCGATCTGAATCTGTTGACGGTTCTGCGCGTAGATTCAAAACTGGCACGGTTATTTCTATCTCTGTAATATTATTTGACTCCACACGCTCGCCTAAAACTGCAGGTTCGGCTGTAGCAGTCGTCTGCTTTACCGCGTAATCGCCAGATACCCAGCCAGTCTGTCCAATCCCAAGCTGAATTTGATACCATCCGTTCTTTTCCGAAAGTATAGGATAGGTCTCATTATGCTTAATTAATCCTATCTTTTTATTTCCAAGGCCAGCCTCTTCCCTCACATTAAGAGTTCCTAACATCGGACTGTTCACTTTGATAGATGAAGCTAAATATGGAGATAGTTCTGTTTGCTTGACTGTCTTAATCTCGTTCCATTTATAGCCTTTGCTCAAAAAGTCATTGGCAGTTTTAAACTGCTTAGCTTGACCATTGTTGATTACCTCGTAGACTGTTGGACTGCCTGCCAATTTCATCAGTTTGATTTCTACTTTCAATGGTTCTCCAGTAGGATAAGCGTTAACTTCTGCTGAACTCAATTCTGCAACATTGCTCCATTTGTAGCCGAGTGCTAAAAATTCCCTGCCTGATTGAATTCTCTTTCTTTGACCGTCTTTAATTTCATATACTGTCGGATTATCTGATGATTTTACAAGTTTGGTTTGAGTGTAATTTGCGGTTGACTGCACTGTCTTAATATCGCTCCATTTGTACCCTGATTTGGTAAAGACCTCTGCTGACGGTATTGGTATTAGTTTGCCGTTCTTTAGAGAATACACTGTCGGACTGTTTGGAAGTTTGACAAGTTCTGCTTTTGGAGTTGTTTTGACTGTTGCTGTTGGAGCAGTGGTGGTTGTCGGAGCGGTTGTTGGAGTTGGAGTCTCGTCTGTAGTCGGAGTTGTTGGTTGTTGTTGGAGAATAACTCCGCCGCCGCCTGGCTGTTGAGTAAGAGACGCGCTGGCAGAACTGGAAAGCGCTGAATCCACGCCGCCTGTATCAGTAGCCATCACTTTATAATAGTACGTGGTTCCTGCTGAGACATTGCTGTCCACATATTGAGTTGTAGCCCAAGCAATATCAGAAGTATTGATCTGGACATAAGTGCCGGATGCGGATGTAGAGCGATATACTGAAAAAACATAATTGTCTGTCAATGTAGTATTATCCGCATTCTGCGTCGGCGCGGTCCAAGTGATAGTAATTGATGATGTACCGCCAGTTGCGGTTCCTATTGTCGGCGCTTTTGGCGCTAAGCCATCAGGCGTTGTAATAGGAGTGCCGATTAACGAAAAGTGATCAATCTTGCCGGCGATAATAACCTCGCCTACATTAGAAAGATTAGAAGTCGGGATAACAGTTTTATCAGCGTCAGCGCCTGTGCCAAGATAAGTAATGTTAGTCGGCAAATAGGCCCAATTGCGCGCCGTGTCGTCAAAATACGCGGCTTTCATATTTTCCACTTCTGCGAAAGTATCAACTCCATCAGCGG
>ERZ1292640.4498-Hain-H43-02um-R1-4498-length-10592-cov-8_pt1 | contig 10592 bp, 8 predicted proteins | sample MGYA00564404_ERZ1292640 | MGnify/ENA primary metagenome ERZ1292640 (study PRJEB36523, sample SAMEA6512636) | groundwater metagenome | collected 2019-01-08 | study: AquaDiva: Metagenomics assemblies of 32 groundwater samples | reverse complement strand
CTGCTACGCCCTAGGGTATAGTAGGGGGCTTGCCATGTCGGGCTTCGCAGAACAAATTCTATACTTTCAAGGATTAGGTGGAGTATTTAGTATATATTCTTAGCAGCAAGAAGGATTCAAGAAAACATTATATTGGTATTACTAAAGATTTAAAAAAAAGATTAAACGAACACAATGATTGCAAGAGCGAATACACTAAAAAATTTGCTCCTTGGGAAATAAAAACTTTTATCGCATTCAAAGATAGACTTTTAGCAGAAAGATTTGAGAGGTATCTTAAATCAGGTTCTGGATATGCATTTTTAAATAAGCATTTTATTTAATTAAAGAGCTAAGCAGTTCTGCTTCGCTCTAGAGTAAAGTAGTCGGCTCTCTATGACGCGCTACGCAGAATTTATTCTGCGAAGCTCGTCACGCAGGCTTACAAATACACCCTAAGAGCGAAGCAGAATGAAAATATTCGAAAAAATAACAAATTTTATAACAGAAGTAAAAGTGGAGATGCAGAAGGTGTCATGGTCATCAAAGGATGAGCTTATCGGCTCCACAACAGTAGTTATAGTATCGACGCTTCTCTTGGCTATGTTTATAGGCGCAATTGACATAGTACTGTCAAGATTCATCGGTCTTATATTAAGGTAAGGGCTGTTCTTTATATGAGTCATAACTGGTACGTAATGCACACTTTAACAGGGCAGGAAGACAGAGTAAAAGCCAGCATAGAGTCCAAGATACAGGAAGGCGTATTAAAAGATAGTGTTTTTCAGGTCCTCATACCCACAGAACAGGTTTCTGAAGTAAAAGACGGCAAAAAGAAAATATCCTTAAGAAAATTCTTTCCGGGTTATGTGATCGTCGAGATGGATCTTAATGACGACATCTGGTATATCATGAGGAACATACCGGGCGTCACAGGTTTTATAGGCTCAAAATCAAAGCCTGTGCCTCTATTAGAAAGCGAAGTAAACCATATCATCAAGCAGTCGGAAGAGAGAAAAGAAAAGCCCACGCCCAAGGTAGTTTTTGAAAAAGGCGATAATATAAAAATAATAGAAGGCCCTTTTATTAATTTTAACGGCACAGTAGAAGAGGTAAACCCTAATAAGGGCAGGATCAAGGTAATGGTTTCTATATTCGGCAGGGCTACGCCGGTTGAGTTAGAATATTGGCAGGCAGAACGGCTATAATATGGCAAAGAAAATAAAATCAATGGTAAAGTTATACGTCACAGGCGGGCAAGCTAATCCGGCGCCGCCGGTAGGGCCAGCATTAGGCCAGCATGGCGTGAATATCATGGAATTCTGCAAATCCTTTAATGAAAAGACAAAGGATAGGCAGGGATTGGTATTGCCTGTTGTCTTAAGCGTGTATGAAGATAAATCTTTCTCCTTTATAATAAAGAGCCCGCCGTGCTCAGTGCTTTTAAAGAGAGCCTGCGGGATAGCAAAGGCGTCAGGCCAGCCGAACAAGGAAAAAATGGGAAAGGTTACGAAGGCTCAGGTAAAAGAGATCGCCGAGACAAAGATGAAAGACTTGAATACTATAGATGTTGAAGCTGCAATGAAAACAGTGGAAGGCACAGCCCGCAGCATGGGCATAGATGTGGTGGATTAAAGGCAAAGGCCGAAAATATTTTCCTTTGCGACAAAATTGTAGGGCACACAATAGCAGCTTATAGCAGCTGTAGGGCAGACTTTAGTCTGCCAAAAGCCATGGCTAAATTGACCAAGAAAAGAAAAGAGATTCAAAAAATAGCTGATATAGAAAAGACTTATTCTATCCAGGATGCGGTTTCTGTATTAAAGAAAATACCTCACCCTAAATTTGACGAAACAGTGGAACTGGCTTTTAATCTGGGCATAGACCCTAAGCAGTCTGACCAGATGGTCAGAGGGACTTTGATGCTTCCTAACGGCACAGGCAAAAAGATCAGGGTCCTGGTATTATGTAAAGGCGAAGCAGGCAATGCAGCCAAAGAAGCAGGCGCGGAATATGTTGGCGGAGATGACCTTGTAGCCAAGATAAGTTCCGGCTGGATGGATTTCGACGTCGTGATAAGCTCGCCTGACATGATGAAGGATGTCGGTAAACTCGGTAAGATCCTTGGCCCCAGAGGCCTCATGCCTAATCCCAAGACCGGCACTGTCACCAATGATCTTGGAAAGGCTGTAAAAGAGGCAAAGGCAGGAAAAGTGGAATTTAAATTAGACAAGCAGGGCAATATAAATATAGGAGTGGGCAAGATTTCTTTTGAAGAAAAAGCTATCCGCGAGAATATTGACACGGTTGTGGGCGCGGTAAATAAAGCAAGGCCTCAGGCCGCAAAAGGCAGATTTATAAAAAATATATCTATGTCAACTACTATGGGACCGGGTTTAAAATTAGATTTATCAAAGTTGGGAACAACATAAGCACGTTAAATAGGGACAGCGACCATTTTTCTATTGCTATCGCAGGAAATGAGTTGCGATTGTTCCCTGTCTAACAGAAAAATGGTCGCTGTCCCTATTTAATTATGGCAAAGGTAGCGTTAGAGACAAAAAAATTAATGGTCAAAGAGATTGCCTCGAGGCTTTCGAGCGCAGAGACTCTTATAGTCACCCGTTATAAAGGCCTGAGCGCCCAGGATATCAATGATCTGCGCAAAGAATTAAAAAGGATAGCGGCTGAATACCTGGTTGTAAAAGATTCGATGGCGAAGAAGGCGCTGAAAGACGGGGCCGGCAATGGTATTATAGATTTTATCCAGGGAGAAGTAGGGATTGCGGTGCATAAAAGCGATCCAAGCGGCGTATCCAAGGCGCTTGTAAAGTTTTCAAAGGATCACGAGCCTTTGAAAATATGCGGCGGATTCGCAAGCGGTTCAGTGCTTTCAAATAAGGATATAATCGCTATCGCGTCGCTTCCTTCCAGGGAAGTGCTTCTGGCAAAACTTGCGAATGTCTTGAATTCGCCTATTCAGGGGCTGGCAGTTTCCCTGAACGGTATCATATGTAAACTTTTGTACGCGTTGAACGCGGTAAAAGAGAAGAAAGAGAAATAAATACAAAGGCCCAGAATACCTTATAGTAGGGGAGGTTTAAACCTCCCCTACAAATGTGCTTATGAAGGCCTTTGCGACAAAATTGTAGGGCAGACAATAGCAGCTTATAGCAGCTGTAGGGCACACTTTAGTGTGCCAATCAGTCTGCCAAAAAAATTGAGGAGGGTAATATGTCAGATAACAAAAAGATTGAGGAAATGCTCAGCACCGTTGAACAGATGAGTGTTTTAGAGTTGTCAAACCTTATAAAGGCCCTGGAAGAAAAGTTTGGCGTGACTGCCCAGGCCCCTGTGGCAGTTGCCCTAGCAGGCGCTCCTGCAGCCGGCGGCGCAGCAGCTCCAGCAGAAGAAAAAACAACCTTTACTGTAGTGCTTGCTTCATCCGGAGCCAATAAGATCCAGGTAATCAAGGAAATAAGGACTATAATCAATCTCGGCCTTAAAGAAGCAAAAGACCTTGTAGAAGGCGCGCCCAAGACAGTAAAAGAAGGCGTCTCCAAGGAAGAGGCAGAGGATATAAAAAAGAAACTTGAAGCTCAAGGAGCAAAGGTAGAGCTTAAATAATAATTGCGTAGTAACGCAGAAAATGCGCGGAATCACGCGGAAGCCATAATCTGACTTCCGCGTTGTTCTGCGTAAAATGAGGGCTAAATGGGCAGTCGTAAAAACTTTGCAAGGCTGAAAGAGATAGTAGATATTCCGTATTTACTGGAAATACAGACGGAATCATATAAGCAATTTATTCAGGCGGATGTGCCTAAGACTAAGAGAAAGTCAGAAGGCCTGCAGGGGGTGTTTGAAGAGATATTCCCCATAGAAAGCAATGACGCCAATTACAGGCTGGAATTTGTTTCATATTCTCTTGGCAAGCCCAAGTATGACAAGCTGGAGTGCCAGAAAAGGGCAGTCAGTTACGCAGCACCATTAAAGATAAAAATAAGGCTTAAGTCCAAGAAAGATACAAAAGAGCAGGAAGTGTATCTGGGCGATCTGCCTTTAATGACAGACACAGGCACATTTATCATAAACGGAGACGAGAGGGTAGTGGTCAGCCAGCTGCACCGTTCTCCCGGAGTGTCTTTTGAAGAGGAAATGCATCCGTCAGGCAAAAGGATATACTCGGGAAGGATAATACCGTCCAGAGGCTCATGGCTGGAGTTTGAATTTGACGCGAACGATGTTCTCTACGTATTTATTGACAGGCGTAAAAAAGTCCTGGCAACTATTTTATTGAGGGCCTTGGGATACGAAACAAACGAAGAAATAATGAAGCTTTTCACGGGAGTGGAAAGGGTTAGGCCTCTCAGAAAAGCATCTCTCCTGAAATATAGCGGCAGGGTTGCGGTGAAAGACATAAAGCATCCGGAAACAGGAGAAGTGTTACTGGCCGGAAACAGCAAATTAGACGAGCAGGTTATAGAAAAACTCTGGGACAGCGGCGTGCGGTATCTGGAAGTATTCAGGGATACTGTCCAGGAGATTGCCAATACGCTAGAAAGAGACCATACCAAGACTAAGGAAGAAGCCCTTCTGGATATTTATAAAAAGCTGAGGCCGGGAGACCCGCTTACATTTGAAAGCGCGAAAAACTTTTTGGATAAACTATTTTTTGATAAACGCAGGTATGACCTTGATAAAGTAGGCCGTTACATTTTAAACAGAAAACTAGGTATGAACCTTTCGTTAGATAAAAGGGTCCTGGAAAAAGACACTATAGTAAATGTGGTCAGGTATTTGCTGGATTTAAAGAGCGGGGAAGGCGCGATAGATGATATAGACCATCTGGGCAACCGCAGGGTCAGGACGGTAGGGGAACTCCTCAGCGAGCAGTTCAGGATAGGCCTCGCAAGGATGGAGCGTTTTTGTAAGGACCGCATGGCGATATACGACATCGACACCATGATGCCGTATCATCTGATAAATTCAAAAGTGGTTTCAAGCGTTATAAAAGATTTCTTCGGCAGGTCCCAGCTTTCGCAGTTCATGGACCAGACTAATCCGCTGGCTGAGATGACTCATAAAAGAAGGATGAGCGCGCTGGGCCCCGGGGGATTATCCAGAGAAAGGGCGGGTTTTGAAGTAAGGGATGTGCATCATTCTCATTACGGAAGGATATGCCCTATTGAGACTCCTGAAGGGCCGAACATAGGGCTTATAGCCTCTCTCAGCACTTACGCGAGAATAAATAAATTAGGTTTTATAGAAACGCCTTACCGGAAGGTTGAAAACGGAAAAGTTACCAATAAGATTGAATATCTGACTGCTGATATTGAAGATAAATACATAGTTGCTCAGGCAAACGCAAAGGTGGATAAAGACGGACATTTTACAGACGAAAGAGTTGCCTGCAGATGTAAAGGGGATTTTCCTCTGGTACAGTCGAATAAAATAGATTATATGGATGTATCCCCTAAACAGTTAGTCAGCATAGCTGCGGGCCTGATACCTTTTCTGGAACATGACGACGCCAATAGGGCCCTTATGGGTTCTAATATGCAGCGCCAGGCAGTCCCGCTCTTATTTACGGAAAGCCCTCTTATATGCACAGGCATGGAAAAGAAGGTTGCAATGGATTCCGGAGCTATGGTGGTTGCGAAATCAGACGGCAGAGTAACGAGCGTCCAGTCTGACGAGGTGGTTGTAAATAACAGCATAGTTTACAAATTAAGAAAATTTGCAAGAAGCAACGCCAATACATGCGTGAACCAGAGGCCTTTTGTTAATCTCGGGGATAAGATCAAGGCAGGGGATGTGATAGCTGACGGGCCTGCTACAAACGAAGGAGATCTGGCGCTCGGGAAAAACGTCCTTGTGGCTTTTATGCCGTGGCGCGGTTATAACTTCGAAGACGCTATACTTGTAAGCGAAAGGTTTTTAAAGGGAGATGTTTACACATCGATACACATAGAAGAGTTTGAGATAGAGGCAAGAGAGACAAGGCTCGGGAATGAAGAAATTACGCGTGACATACCCAACGTAAGCGAAGAAGCCCTTAGGAATTTAGGCGAGGACGGTATAATAAGGGTGGGCGCGGAGATCGGGCCAGGGGATATACTTGTCGGAAAAGTCGCCCCCAAGAGCGAGACAGAGCTTTCTCCGGAAGAAAAATTGCTCCGCGCGATTTTCGGAGAAAAAGCCGGAGACGTCAGGGATGCATCTCTTACAGTGCCTTCAGGTGTAGAAGGTATAGTAGTGGACACGAAGATTTTTTCAAGAAAAGGGCCTAAATCAAAGACAAAAGAAGAGCTCAGCGCAGAAAATAAAGAAATAGACAGAATCAGGGAAGAGTACGGGAAGCGGATTGAAATCGTAAAAACCGAGAGAGAAGAAAGATTATTTAAACTAGTCTCCGGGGTAAAGTTTTCAGCGCCTTTATTATCGGATGAAACAGGTTCCACCCTGATAGCGGAAGGCAGGCCTGTAAGAAAGAAAGACTTGTCCAAATTCGAAAAATGCGACATCTCGAGCATGAAAATAGAGTCAGACCCTAATCTGGAATCCGAAATCAGGCGCACGCTGATGGTTTATAACGATCAGCTGGAAGAAATACTTTACGAAGAAGAACATGAAGTGGATAAGATTAAAAGAGGCGATGAACTGCCCGCGGGTGTTTTAAAGAGAGTGGTTGTTTACGTAGCCAGCAAGAAAAAACTTGCTGTCGGGGATAAGATGGCAGGCAGGCACGGGAACAAAGGCGTTATCGCGAAAATTCTTCCTGAAGAAGACATGCCTTTTATGCAGGACGGGACGCCCGTGGAAATAGTTTTAAATCCTCTGGGGGTTCCTTCAAGGATGAACGTAGGCCAGATACTCGAAACGCATCTTGGATGGGCCGCTAAGGTAATGGGCTATAAGGTTGACACCCCTGTATTTGACGGCGCCAAAGAAGAAGAGATCAAGCAGTGCCTGAATCAGGCAAAGATTCCAGAAAATGGCAAGGTGAGGCTCTTTGACGGATTGACAGGCGAGCCTTTTGACCAGAAAGTAACTGTAGGTTACATATATATGATGAAACTCGCGCACCTTGTAGACGATAAGATGCACGCTCGTTCCATAGGGCCTTATTCATTGGTCACGCAGCAGCCGCTAGGAGGAAAGGCCCAGTTCGGAGGCCAAAGGTTCGGAGAAATGGAAGTCTGGGCGTTGGAAGCTTACGGCGCGGCCTATACGCTGCAAGAACTTTTGACTGTAAAAAGCGATGACGTGACAGGCAGGACCATGGCGTATGAATCAATAGTAAAAGGCGAGAACCCCATGCATCCCGGGACCCCTGAATCTTTCAATGTCCTTGTAAAAGAACTGCAGAGCCTGGGGCTGGATATAAAGACAGAGTATAAAGACGGCAAGGCCCCTGAGGTAAATCTTTTATCAGCTCAGGAGCTGAAAGAGAAGCGCAAAAAAGCAAAGAAAGAAAAACGGGAAAAGGCGAGGAAATAAAAATGCTAAACGAATCAGCAAGTTCTTTTGATTTTATATCTATAAAGATAGCTTCTCCCGACATAATCAGGTCATGGTCAAAGGGCGAGGTCAGAAAGCCGGAAACTATCAATTACAGGACACTGAGGCCTGAAAAGGACGGCCTTTTCTGCGAAAAGATATTCGGGCCTACGCGCGACTGGGAATGCAGCTGCGGAAAATATAAACGTATAAAATATAAAGGGATTGTGTGCGACCGCTGCGGAGTAGAGGTTACTCTTTCCAAGGTAAGGCGCGACAGGATGGGCCACATAAACCTTGCTGCTTCATGTTCGCATGTGTGGTTTTTTAAGGCAATGCCCAGCAGGATGGCTCTGGTGCTCAATATGGGCCTGAGAGAACTCGAAAAAGTTTTATATTATGAAGAATATGTCGTGATAGATCCCGGCGACACTCCTCTTAAGAAAAAAGAATTATTAACAGAAGATAAATACAGAAAGGCAATAGAAGAATCCGGCTCCAGGTTCAAGGCCATGATAGGGGCTGAAGGCATAAGAGAACTCCTGAAAGAGATAGACATAGACAAAACAATAGTGGAGCTCAAGGTGGATCTCCGCGAGCAAAAATCAGAGCAGGCCAAGAGAAAGATTTTAAAGAGATTGAAGGCGCTGGAATCATTCAAAAAATCAGGCAATAAGCCCGAGTGGATGACCATGGATGTGATACCCGTAATACCGCCTGATCTGAGGCCTCTTATACCTCTTGAAGGCGGAAGATTTGCCACAAGCGACCTCAATGATTTGTACAGGAGGGTAATTAACAGGAACAACCGCTTGAAAAAACTTTTAGAACTGAAGGCGCCGGATATTATTATAAGGAATGAAAAAAGGATGCTGCAGGAAGCTGTTGACGCGCTTTTTGATAATGGCCGCCATGGGAGAGCAGTGCTTGGACCGGCAAACAGGCCTTTGAAATCATTGAGCGATATGCTTAAAGGCAAGCAGGGCAGGTTCAGGCAGAATCTTCTGGGAAAACGAGTTGATTATTCCGGCAGAAGCGTGATTGTTGTAGGGCCTGAATTAAAGATATGGGAATGCGGGCTTCCGAAAAAAATGGCCCTCGAATTATTCGAGCCTTTTATTATCAAAAAATTGAAAGAAAAAGGCTTTGTGCACACTATAAAAAGCGCGAAGAGAATGGTAGAAAAGGCAAGGCTGGAGGTATGGGATATACTGGATGAGGTTATAAAAGACCATCCTGTTATGCTGAACAGGGCTCCCACATTGCATCGCCTGGGCATACAGGCTTTCCAGCCGATTCTTATAGAAGGAAAGGCCATAAGGATACATCCGCTGGTCTGCGCTGCGTTCAACGCTGATTTTGACGGAGACCAGATGGCAGTGCATGTGCCTTTATCAATGGAAGCGCAGATGGAATGCAGGCTTATAATGCTCGCGTCCAATAATATATTTTCTCCGTCCGACGGCCGCCCTATCTTGACGCCTACGCAGGATATAGTGCTGGGTTCTTATTATCTGACCCAGGAGAGGCCGAAGTTAAAAGGGGAAGGCAAGGTTTTTGCGGATAAGGCAGAAGCTGAATTTGCTTTTTATGACAGAGAGATAGAGATGCATGCCAAGATAAAGGTAAGAATTAATAATGAGATAATCAATACCACCGCAGGCAGGATACTTTTTAACAGCATACTGCCCGAAGGCATGCCTTTTGTGAACGATGCGCTGGAAAAGACAAAGCTCAGCAAGGTGGTTGCCAACTGTTATAAATTATTCGGGCACGACGCAACAGTGAAAATCCTGGATGATATAAAAAGGATAGGTTTTGAGCATGCCACACTCGCGGGTATTTCCATATCGGTGGATGACCTCGCGATACCTGAAGACAAGAAAAAAGTCATAGCCAACTCAAAGAAAGAAGTCAATGCGGTTGAAGACCAATACAAAAAAGGTATTATCACAGAGCGCGAAAGATATAACAAGATAGTCGATATCTGGACTCATGCGACCGACAAGGTCTCAGATCTTATATTCGAGAACCTGGATCCGTTCAATCCTATATTCATGATGGCTAATTCAGGCGCAAGGGGTTCCAAACAGCAGATAAGGCAGCTCGCGGGTATGCGCGGACTTATGGCCAAGCCTTCGGGCGAGATCATAGAGACGCCTATCACCGCGAATTTCAGGGAAGGATTGACAGTCCTGGAATACTTTATTTCAACTCACGGCGCAAGAAAAGGATTGGCTGATACAGCCCTTAAGACAGCGGATTCCGGATATCTTACAAGGCGGCTTGTTGACGTAGCGCAGGATGTCATTATCACGGAAGAGGATTGCGGCACACTGAACGGCATATTGATAAGCGCTATTATAGAGGCAGACGAAGAAGTAGTGTCCTTGAGAGACAGGATCGTAGGCCGCGTCGCAGTTGACAGCATAGTGGATATTATCACCGATGAAATTATAGCTGAAACAGGAAGCGAGATAACAGAAGAGATGGCTGACAGGATTCAGCTGGCAGGTATAGAAAAAATAAGGATAAGAAGCGTGCTTACATGCGAAATAACGTATGGCGTGTGCGCAAAGTGCTACGGGACCGATCTTGCTAAAGGCAAGATAGTGGACCTCGGCACTGCAGTGGGTATCATAGCCGCGCAATCAATAGGCGAGCCAGGCACCCAGCTTACAATGAGAACGTTTCATATCGGAGGAACAGCTTCAAGAATCATCGAGCAGTCGTTCTTGAAATCAAAGTCCAAAGGCATTGTTAAGTATCACGGCCTGAAAACAGTCAGACAGAAAGAAGGGGCTATAGTTGTCCTTAACAGAAACGGCCAAATAAGCATAAACGATGAAAACGGAAGGGAACTTGAGAAACACATGGTTCCTTCGGGATCTATCTTATTCGCAGAAGACGGCAAAGAGATAGAAAAGGGTATTATATTTGTAAGATGGGACCCTTACACCTCTCCCGTATTAACAGAAGTGAGCGGCAAGGTAAGGTATGAGGACATCATAGAAGAAATTAGTATGGCTGAAGAAATAGACGAGGCAACAGGTTTGTCAGAAAGGGTTATCATAGAGCAGAAAGGCGAATATCATCCTCAGATAATAATAGAG
>ERZ1292640.4497-Hain-H43-02um-R1-4497-length-10594-cov-9_pt1 | contig 10594 bp, 14 predicted proteins | sample MGYA00564404_ERZ1292640 | MGnify/ENA primary metagenome ERZ1292640 (study PRJEB36523, sample SAMEA6512636) | groundwater metagenome | collected 2019-01-08 | study: AquaDiva: Metagenomics assemblies of 32 groundwater samples | reverse complement strand
TGTCGTGTTTGTGGTCGGGGCTTTCTTTGCGGGGATTGCGGGAAGCCTTTATGCTCACTATATCACGTTTATAGACCCATCCAGCTTCACGGTGATGGAGTCGATAACGATTCTTCTGATGGTCGTTTTTGGCGGCATGGGAAGTCTGGGCGGCTCTTTTGTCGGGGCAGCCGTACTTGTGATATTCCCTGAACTGCTGCGATTTTTAGGTATGCCAAGCTCGGTAGCGGCGCCGCTGCGACAGATGATATATGGATTGCTGTTGATTGTTCTGATGCTTAAAAGGCCGCAGGGAATCTTAGGAACGTATCGGTGGAAGTGAGAATGCCTGATACATCAACCATATTTTCCGCTGCTTCACTTAGCAAGGAATTTGACGGCGTAAAAGCGCTTGACGGCGTCTCTTTTAAGCTGGAGAGGGGCAGCATCACGGCCTTGATCGGCCCCAATGGGGCCGGAAAGACAACACTATTTAACATCGTGACGGGTTTTTTGCAGCCCGACCAGGGCGACATTTCCTTTGATGGCAGGAAGATTACCTCCCTCAGCCCGTACAAAATCGCACGAATGGGGATCGGGCGGACCTTCCAGAATATCCGGCTGTTTCCGCAGATGAGCGCTCTGGAGAACGTGATGCTCGCATTGAAATACGATAAGGGCGAGAGCTTAGGGGCCGCCCTGCTGCAAAGCAAAGCGATGAGAAGGCAAGACAAGGAAAATACCGAGCGAGCTACCGAATACTTGAAGGCTGTCGGCCTTTTGGAAAAGAAGGATGAACCGGCTGAGAACCTCTCGCACGGCCAGCGTAAGCTGCTTGAGACAGCGAGGGCATTGGCTCTTCAGCCGCAGCTTCTGCTCCTGGACGAGCCGGCGGCCGGGTTGTTTCCGGCTATGATTCAGGAAATGAAGCGAATCATTCGCCACCTTCGAGATTCGGGTATAACGATTCTTTTTATCGAGCATGATATGAAGACGGTTATGGACCTGGCTGAACGGATTATAGTCCTCAATTACGGCAAGAAAATCGCCGAGGGAACACCTCGAGAAATACAGCAAGATGAAGCCGTAGTCGATGCATACATAGGCAGGAGGCGAAAAATTGCTACTTGAGGTAAAGGATTTGACAGTTCGATACGGGGCGGTTGTAGCCCTCAAGAATGCCTCTTTCTGCGTGGGTGCAGGGGAGATTGTCGCGATGATAGGCCCCAACGGGGCAGGTAAGTCAACGGCTCTGAAGGCCGTCAGCGGCGTCTTGGAAGCAACCAACGGGACAATCCAGCACGGTGAGATTTCGTTTGAGGGGCAGAGTATCCGCGGCCTGAAACCCTACGAGCTGGTCAATGAAGGAATAGTGCTTGTCCCGGAGAGCAGGCACGTATTTCCTGCGATGACCGTTTTGGAGAACCTTGAAATTGGTGCCTACACTCGGCGTGACAAGGCCGGCATCAGCAATGACATGGATATTGTGTTCCATCTATTTCCAAGACTGAAAGAGCGGTTGGGGCAGAAAGCCGGCATACTCTCGACCGGTGAGCAGCAGATGCTCGCGTTGGGCAGAGCGCTGATGTTGAAGCCCAAGCTGCTGCTTGCCGACGAACCTTCCCTTGGATTGTCCCCAAACTATGTCGAGCTGATCTTCGACAATCTCGCTGAGATAAACAAGAAGGGTACGGGCATACTGCTTGTGGAGCAGAACGCTTCAGAGGCTTTGCGGATTGCCCACCGAGCTTACGTCTTCAACATCGGTGAAATCAGTTTGAGCGGGCCTTCGAAAGAGTTATCTGACGACCCAAGCGTCAGGAAAGCCTTCCTGGGTGCGTAGCCACAGGCGAGTGTGTGGATTGCTGCGGCCGAGAGCGCCGCTTGCTTATGTGGATAGAGATGGTAGAGGTCCTCTGCTATATCGGCTTTCTCCGGGGCGGGCTTAACAGATCTTCATGATACCGACGATACCCAATTTCAGAGCCTAAACTGACGTATAAGCCTGACGTATCGTGATGGTCGGGCTTGCAAGTGCCAGCGGGTCAAGGACTTGCAAGTTGATGAGTATCGGCCTCAGAAGCCGGACGTCTCCGAAGAGCTTTACAAACAGACTAAGCGGTGGACGTACAAAGGAAAACCCACGAATAAGGCGTGAAAGCTGAAAATCCTTGAGCAGGGAATGGCCGAGGCGCTTGATGTGTGGAATGCGCTTCTGAAGAGGTAAAGGGGTAAATGAAAAAGGGCTGCAAGCGGACGCTCACAGCCCAGTTGGTTAGCTGCAAAAACAAAACGAAGATGCAAATTCGCTGGCTACCGGTTAGTCTTGGCCTTTCTTGTTAATTATGACACAGTCGGCAGCCTGATACTCATCTGTCGAATCGTAGGCTCTATTCGTAATGATTCGTGATCCCCGCAATATCGCCCTTGTAGAGATCCCGCTTGTTCGTCTCCCCTTCATCAGAGTAGCCGTACATCGTTTCCTCGATAGCAGCGGTCTGATACAGGTCTCCCATGCCCGCGCAGTGACCAAGCTCGTGCGTGACGATATTCTGCACGTCCATGAGCTGATCCGCAGGGTTGCGGACAACGCCCCAAAGAAAATCGTCATTCAGTGCTATGTGTGCCTCGATAATCTCCCGCTGTGACAGAGGGCCGCCGAAGTACCCCCAGACGGTTGCCTCGGCGATCACGTTCGGATTGCCGAAGGACCGGAAGGAGATAGTGTTCTCTCCTTGAAGCACGTCCAGGTCCAAGTACGGTGCACTCGTATCTACCGTAACAGGCCCGAAGATGTCGCTGTCTGCGTGAAATTCCCATTCAGCCATGCCGAGGTCCACGGCCTGCGAAATGTCCCTGGGTTTGACCCCGTCAAGATTCGTAGGATTCAAGGTATATGGTTCTATTGTCTTCCACTTCGCTCCTTTGGCGAGGTAGGTATAGTAGCCTTCGTCTTTGACATCTGGCTTGCCACCCGGTGTACCCGATGGTTTGCCGGGAGGCGTCTTGTAGTGGATGAATTTGATCTTGCTGAGGACGCGGTCGTTTCCTTTGCCCTGTGGGGCCGCCGATGCCAGATAACTGAACACACAGACTGTGGCGATGACGACTATGGCCACCGTCAAACATAAGACTTTTCTACCCATTTGTGACCTCCCTTCTCATTTTGCGGAATGCTTGCTGTTGACGTGCACTGGACGCCCTTTCACGGCCGAATTTAACGTGGCAGACTCCATGTCGTATTTCTATCACATTTCGGCAAATTTGTCAACGAACACTCTCCTCAAACGAGGAATGCCTCGGGAACGTGAACAACCACTATGAGGGGCATCATAGGGGGAACTGGAGATTGAAATCACGCCCTAAATGAGTGGCGGATTTGTCGGTCTTTAGACCAGTCAAAAAGTTGTAACTCTTTGTTGTACAAAGCTATACGCGATGTCGCTCGTTGATACCCCGACAACTTTTAACCAGACAAGGCAGGTCTGCAAGCAATTGGGCGTCAGCGGTGCCACGTTTTCAAGGCGCCGCGCGCCGTGGTCTTGCTCCGCCGTTTACACAAAGATTCAGATTTCTTACGAAGCATAAACTTGTGTCTTGGTCAGGACAGAGATTGGCGGAAGGTTACGCTCTGCTTTTGGCGGGGGCGTTCTGACCGGGAAGCATAGAACCATCTACTCCGTCTTGGATCAATGAATCAAAGAGTAGCACAGGCCAGACTGCTGCCACTACGGAGGTATCGACCATAGGAGGTTACAATGCGCTGGTTCCATCTGGATAGTTACTGCTCGCTAAGATGAATCCTGACGCTGTCCATTTTCTTAATTCTCTCGAGCAGCTGATCTATCCTATCGAGGGATGTATCGGCAGGAATTATTAACTTCTTCCCGTCCTCGCCCTGTATTTCTATCTTTCCAGTCTTACGTTGTTTTGCAACTGAAAGTAGCCCGGTGATGAATGCCCCCAAAATCCCACTCGTAGCCCTGATCTGCGGCATGCAGCAGATCAAATACCAGTTGCTGACTGGCTGTAGGGAGACCATATTGTAACCTCTCTTTCTGATTCTTGCTCCCTTGGTGAAAAACGCCACTCACCATGGCTGGTTTTACATGCTGATTACCCGACGCTATAATAAGGAACGTCTGGACAGCGGTAAGTCCCGTTTCGAGAAAGCGTCGACGCAAACCCTCACGGATTAAATCCCGCTGGTAAAAGCAAGAATGCGGAACAACAACTTACATGCAGAAACGGCGGGACTGTCAGATTAAGTACTGTCCATTACTCGTCAGTTATCTCCGAGACAAGGTACGCACCCAATTCGTCGAATTGTCTTTCATTCTTACGATAAAAGGGAAGGAGCTTTTGATACCTCCTGACCTTGGCGGCGTCCTTGATTTCTCGTACTTGCATGATCTTCGAGAGCCTTTTCTTTATGTTATGAAAAGCACCGATGAACAAAATTCCCTTCTCGCCGGCTTTGAGAGTCTGGTCTATTCTCTCGGCGATGAAAACATCCCTTTTATTTAACAGTACAGTCTTGACCAGCTTGTATCTTGCGAATGACATCAGTTTCTGTGTGATTGATACGGCTCGCGTTATGGCCTGTAATCGGTCATACTCTTTTTTCACCAAGCTGAAATCCTCCGTCTTGACCAGGACAGCACCCCTTTCCAGAAGCCTCAGAATTAGCTGGTAGTTCTTACTTCCCGCTTTGGCGGTATCTTCAACTATCTTTTTCCCCACCTCATTCTCAGCAACCATACCATCCTGATATATTTTCACCCCTCTAACATCCACAGAGTCGAAGTAGTCTGACACAACGTTCCAAAAACTCTCAACTGTCCTTCTATGTTTTTCCCAAAGCTCCTGCCCCAAATCAGTGATTCCTCTTTTGGCTACATGTTCGGCTATCGAGCCCAAGTCGGCACTGGTATGTATGACAGGTACGTAAATCAGTGTTCTCATAAGGACGCTCTTTACGTTGCTGCTGCCTCGGTACGTTCCAGCCTTTTCTTCAGTTCCTCATTACGCTCCAACCTTCTCTTCAGCTCTTTGTTCTCCTGCTCGATATCCGTCTTCTTTGCCCTTGTCGAAAGGTATGAGTCGTTTTGCCACCAATTTATCCCCATCTCCATTGCCTTATCCACAGAAGCAACCAAGAGCCTTATTTTGATGTTGAGAAGGTCGATATCCGCAATCTGAATTTTGATATCTCCGGCGATAACAATGCCCTTATCCAATACCCGCTCCAGGATATCAGCGAGGTTGGCAGCATCAGTCGGGTGCATCATTCTTTGTTCAGCCATGGGGTTGCTTCCTTTTGATCATGCTACATTAAATCCCCTAAAGGACCTAAATTCAGGTTCAGATCTTCGTCCTTGAGTCCCAATAGCTCCTTCAACTGAGCCATCTTGTTTTCCAATTTCATTAGAGTCTCACCGACCCTTTCTACTTCCTCTTCGGAAAGAGAACCTGCTTCCACTCTTCGGATCGCCTGTTTTTCCAGGAGTTGTCTTATCAGCTCTATGAGTGTCAGGACCAGCTTGGCTAATCCCTTTTCGACATTCTCGGGATTTGCGTCAATCTTCGCTGGAAGAGCGTCTTGGGATTTCTCTATCTGCTCGGCAAATTCGTCCGGCGAATCGGTCTCTACTATTGCATGTGCGATCATACACCATCTGCTCCCACCAGGTCTTGAGACCGGGCCACTTCGGCAAAAAGGTTGGCTTGTTCGGCATCTCTGGCAGGGTCATGTTTGGACAGACCAACGAAGTTATACGCAGGCCAGGGACCACTTAACAGAAACTTAAAACCCGGGTGAGCACTCTTTATATGCCAAAATGCTTCTCTGAAGTCGCACGCCTGAGATTTTTCGACCAAATAGGCTGCGTCTAACAGCAGCTTCTCGGTCTTGAGTTTTTCAAGTCTCTTTTCTACAGCGAATTTGCCAAGAAATATGTCCATGGCTTTGATGAACTGATCCGCCCTTGTCTGAAATTCTTCGTCTATTCTGTATCTTTCGAATTTTTCCTTCATAAATCTTGTGCCTGCTGAGCGACGTGGCCCTGACGTTTCCGGTTGGTCGCTCCTAAGGCGATTGACAATGTTTTCTTTTACTTTATCTGCCGGCCAGATAACTTTGACACCAAACTCGGACTTGTTACGGAGTCTTTCCAGATTGCCCTTGAAGTCCCTATAGTAGCTCTGCATCATTGCAAGCAGGTTGTCTCTGCCATCAACAAGAGTCCGAAATCTCATGGGCAAAACGGTGAAATCAGCCATGAGCTTTTCCACGACCGCCTCATGTTCCAGGACACAGCCTTGGGTTACTCCCTGAGTGACCTGGTCGATCTCACTGACAACCACCCCTATGTCGCAATACGGAATGCTATAAACGCGGGAGCCTCGTAACCCGTCTATCGCCTCCTTTATCCGGTCACTGGAATCCACTATGCCATACAAATATAGTTTCACAGCTATCTTGCCTCCTGCATCGGTCCGGCAAAGGGCGAACCTCTCAACTGCTCCATGGTCTCCACAGAGCTGAGCAGGACTTTCAGCCCCAAATAGATGAGGTCCACATCCGCTACGGATATAACCATGTCCCCGGATATAACCACGCCCTTATCCAGGACTCTGTCCAAGACTTCCAAAAGAGTCACGTCTGCTGATTTTGTCATTACGCTACCCATTTTGCCCTTCTGTTGTCGAAAGGCCACAGAAATTGTACGGCGGCCATGGGCCGGTACAATCGATGACAAGCCCATCGTTTTCGTAGTGCATTTTCAACGTATCCGCCGTGGCCAGAAAGTCGTTTGCCTCGGCCTTACCAACCAGAAAAGCAGCATTCAAAACCATGTCTTCTTCCCGCTCGGTTACTTCCTTTGGCAGCAGCCTATTTATGCGCGCTTCAAAACTCAACGCCTTCAATAGCTCGAAACTTTCTCGGCTACATGCGTCAATTGTTTCATTCAGTGCTCTCTCCAGCAGCGCATCTTTTCTTTTCTTAAGAAAATAGGCTTTACCCACGGAGGATGTTTTGATTTCGTCCTCTATTTTCAGGATTCTCTCCTCGCCGCCGAGAAAACCAGCTTTCAGCTTTTCCGGATCACAATAGATCTTAAGGCCCCATTCCTGTTTGTTTGCCAGTCTTCTTAGAATCGCCTTAAACTCATCCCCGTATTGCCCAAGCATCCCTTCCAGGCTGTCATCTGTGCTAAAGAGCGTCCCAAACCTAAAGGGGATTACGTCGGTGTCGGTCATAACCCGTTCTATTATCATTTCATGTGCACTTGCCTTGGACTTGGCCCAATGAAAATCAGTCATATTTTTTCTGAGGCCTTCCTCGCCAAATTCCAGCTCCTCAACTCTACCGGCTACCGCATAAAGGCCTTCACGGTGGACATAATAGAGGTCATTGTGCAAGGCTTCTGTTTGTTCCAGCTTCGGCTCTCTATCTGTAACACAATACAGGTAGGTAAGCTGCTTTTCTTCTACCATGACTGCACCTCTGATAGATTAGCCAGCCGTCAGCGCATGGCCCTGACGCTCGTAGGATTCCACTTCCAGATTATCGTTCAGCCTGATTTCATAGATGTTTCTGTCCTGTACTCTCGTAGGAAGTCCAAGGGACTTTAAGAAAGAATTCTCTTCGTACACTTCCGCTTCGACATGCCACTGGTTGTCAACCTTTGTTGCGCCAATAACCTTCACGTTTTGTGTGTTGACGGCCCTTTGTAAGAACTCCATGGCCGCGTCCTTCGCTTCTTCAATGCCAGTCATTTTCTAAATCTCCTTCTCTCTTTCATTTGTAACGAAATCCAGCCTGTCTAAGAGCTCTTCTTCCTTCCGGTCGTATTCCGGCTGGCTAATCTCGTCCAGTTCAAACTGCAATTGCAGCCGCATTAGCTCTTCTTTTATGCGACCTTCATCAGAGAGCTCTTCTTGAGCCATATCGCTCAGTTTTTGCCCCATCCAGATGATCCCCTTCAGCGGTGCAAGCAGTATGCTATCGATCAGAAACATCGTCAGTAATCCTCGGTATTGATCCTGATACTTACGAAATTGAAAGGGGGCAGTGAACCTACATATTTGAATGTTGCTTTTCCAGCGTATTTGTCATGGAGCATCTGAATCTGCCGGTCAAAATCCGCTTCTCTTTTCTTTTCCACGAAAAAGGCGGCATTCACAATCATCAGCTCACCGTACGTGTCATTGATCTTGACCTCAGCCGCCAAGGGTTCCAGGACACTCAGAATGTCAGCCTTAACGATTTCCTTTTCCGTCTGCAAAGCCTCCTCGACCATCTTGCCGATCTGGACGCGCTGATAGTGAGACTTTTCGGGGGTGCATTGCGCAAGCTTCTCTTTCAGCAGCCTTATATTCCCATACCTTTCCAGAATGTCCTTATAAACAGCGTTTTCCTGAAACATTGCTTTGAGGTTAAGCTCCACTTTGCCTCTGACGTCATTCAACATCTCTCTGAATTTGTCATACTCTCTTGTCAGTATTCTCCTGACTTTCTCCTGATCTTCAGCCACGGTGGCGAATCTTACCGGCAGGGTGGTATATTCGGTCATCACCCTTTCGATAGCCATTTCGTGGGCAAGAGAATTCTCCCGCGAGACCCTATACTTCTTCATTGGGGCATCGCTGACTACCGCTGAAATGTCGTTGAAACAGATCGTGTGGAGCTGGTCACCTCGCCCACCTATCCCCAGAGGGCCGAAAAACTGAGGTTGATTCGAGTCTATGACACAGTATATATATTTGCCTTCCTTGGTCGCTGTCTCCATCTTTACTTCTCCCATTCTTCCGGATATATGACGATGTTGACAAAGTTAAATACCGGCAGCGGCCCCGTGTACAGAAACCTTGCCATTTCTTTGAACTGGTCGCTTAGATCGTCCATGATGTTGTCGAATTCCTTTTCTCTTCCCTTATCCGTCAAGAAAGCAGCGTTCATGAACATTTCATCACCTATTGTGTCATTGAGCTTGTACTCAACGGCTATCTTTTTGAGCCTGTTGACAAGCTCTTCCGCCTGTTTCTGTTTCTTCTTATCCAATGCCTGTTTCACAAGCCGGCCAACACTCATTTTTGCCGGAGTATCCTCACAGCCTTGCTCTTCTATGGTTTTTTTGAGATTTCTTATTGTTTCATTCTCTTGCACGATTTCATCGAAGATGGCCTCCATGTTCGTCCATATACTTTTCACACCCAGCTCTATTTTGTGGTCCATGTCCCTTAAGGCCGTCTTAAACTCCCTGCATCTTCTATCGAGCAGGTTTCTGACCTCATCGGCGCCGGAAGCAATGGTTCCAAACCGGACAGGCAGCACGCCGTCAAACTCCTGCATCACTTGCTCAATGATCTTCTGGTGAGTCAACATGTTGTCCTTGTTTGCAGTAATCCTGGTCAGGGGATAGCTGCTCACGACCATACTCAGATCGTCATAGCCGATGGTCAGGACCTCGTTGCCCTGCCCGCCGATTCCGATAGAACCAAAATTACGTTCCTGTTTCGTCTCTATTATGCAATAGATATATTTTCCTTCTTTTTGCATGTCAGCCCGCGGTAGTAACTAATACGGCATCCTCCTTGAAAGCGTCCTCATTGAGGTAGCAGCCCCGGTTGCCTTGCGCCTGGTTGGATGCTCTGCAGTAATCCAAAAGCATCTTGTAGGCCCGGGTCATCTCGTCAAATTTCTTCTGCGTGTCCGGCGTATTCTGGTTCTTGTCCGGATGGCAGGTTAACGCTAACCTTCGATGAGCCTTCTTAATATCTTCGGCCGTCACAAAATCGTCCGTAAGACCCAACTGCTTCCTGGCCCAATCTATCTGCTCGAACTGCGGCCTCTTTATCTCGAGGGTATAAAAGCTGTACGGTGGAAGCGGGCCTACGCATCTGAAGTCCAGTTTTTCTTCAAATCCTTTATCGAGTTCTTCTATTGTCCGCTCGAAATCCTTTTGTCTGTTGTGGCTCAGAAGAAAAGCTGTGTTGAACACCATTCTGTCGTCCATTAGATCGTGAGCCTTGAAACCATCGGATACTTCCTTCAAAGTGGTTTGTATCCGGTCGGCGTACTCCGCCTTTATTTTGTCTAAACACCTCTTGACCAGCACGCCCACCCTCATCTGATCGTCCACGGTAACGCCGTTTTCTTTGCTCAGAAGTGATTGCCTGAGCGTCTTTATCTCCTCTTCCTCTGAGACTTCCTGCAGAAAGGAGCCCAAATCGTTTAGTGTGGCGACCACATCAATTTCTACGGCGTCTTGCACTCGTTCAAATATGTCTTTGATCGTTCCGTATTCCCTAGCCAGGATCTGCTCAATTTCTTCTTCGCTTTCAGCAAAAGTCCCCAGTTTCATGGGGATAATTGTGTGTTCGGTCATTACCTTTTCCACTAACTGCTGGTGGCTAACAAGCACTCTGGCCAGAGTTTCCTTGGGCATGTGGTTGTAATCAACTATTTCCGAATCTTTTACAACCGCCGCTATGTCCCGGAATGAAATGGTATACGCCCATTTGGAGTTTTCGCTGCTGCTGACAACTTCGGCAGGGCTTCGCAAGGGATAGATATCTTCAAAGCCTACAATCCCGCCCAGATCAAAAC
>ERZ1292640.4495-Hain-H43-02um-R1-4495-length-10596-cov-5_pt1 | contig 10596 bp, 12 predicted proteins | sample MGYA00564404_ERZ1292640 | MGnify/ENA primary metagenome ERZ1292640 (study PRJEB36523, sample SAMEA6512636) | groundwater metagenome | collected 2019-01-08 | study: AquaDiva: Metagenomics assemblies of 32 groundwater samples | reverse complement strand
TGGGACCGACTGAACTTCACCGACCCCAACGACATCTTCTTCGCGTCGGCCCTATGTGTCATACAGACTCACAACACTGTGGAGGTACGTTCTCAAGAGGCGTTTGACCAACAACCCCTTCTTTTCCCATCACAGAGGTACGATCAAAAATAGGGAAACAAGGATGGAAATTCAACGCCGCCTGACATCAACGGCACAACCCGAATCCAAGCCTATTTCGCGACAAGCTTCTTGTACGCCTCAACATCCAGGAGATTTGCCAGCTCAGCGGGATTGGCGATCCGCACTTTGACCATCCAACCTCGACCGTACGGATCTTTGTTAGCGACGTCCGGACTGCTCTGAACTTCGTTATTCGTTTCCAGCACTTCGCCGCTGACCGGAGCGTAGAGGTCCGACACAGCTTTCACAGCCTCGATGGTCCCAAACGATTTGCCCTGTTGCAGTTTCGCGCCCGGCAACGGCAACTCGACGTAGACAACATCTCCTAGCTCACCCTGCGCATAATCCGTAATACCTATCCATCCCGTGTCGCCTTCGACGCGCACCCACTCGTGGTCTTTCGTATACTTGAGGTTTTCGGGGAAGTTCATGGTGTCCTCGAGAGGTCTTCAGTAACCAGGAATAGTGACGCTGCTGCAAGATGGTTTCAATGAAAAAGCCCGTTGTAGGTCAACGGACCCGCGAACCCAACATCAATCCTTGAAATCAAAGTTCTCCACAAACGTGGTGTCGAAATGACCTCGCCGGAACTGGTCGTTTCGCATGAGCTTCTTGTGAAATGGTATCGTGGTCCGGATTCCCTCGATGATAAATTCGTCAAGCGTGTGGTACATCTTGTCGATCGCTTCTTCGCGCGTCTTTCCTTTTACGATCAGCTTTGCAACGAGGGAATCATAGTACGGAGGGATCTCATACCCAGCATACGCGTGCGTATCGACTCGAACGCCAAACCCTCCAGGCATATGGAAGCTTAAGATTTTTCCCGGCGACGGGCGAAAATCGTGGTTGGGATCTTCCGCGTTGATGCGGCATTCAATCGCGTGCCATTGGGGCTTGGGCTTGGCTTTCTTCAGCCGCTCGCCCGCCGCAACCTCGATTTGCGCCTTGACCAAATCGACTCCCATCACTTCTTCCGTGACGGGGTGCTCAACCTGAATGCGCGTGTTCATCTCCATGAAGTAGAAATTCTTGTGCTTATCCAACAGAAACTCGATGGTTCCCGCTCCGATGTAATGAACATCCCTGGCGCCTTTCACGGCGGCGGTTCCCATCGCTTCTCGAATTCCCTGTGTGATGGCCGGAGATGGTGACTCTTCGACAAGCTTCTGATGTCGCCGTTGTACGGAGCAATCACGCTCCCCGAAATGCACCACGTTTCCGTACCGATCCCCCATCACTTGAATTTCAATGTGTCGTGGTTCCTCGAGACACTTTTCGATATACACCGACGGATTGCCAAATGCCGTTTCCGCTTCGTAACTGGCTGTGCGGAAGGAGTTTTCCAGGTCACCCGGCTCTCGCACAACGCGCATGCCTCGCCCTCCACCGCCTGCGGTGGCTTTGATGATGATCGGATAGCCGATGTCACTGGCGATTCGCTTCGCCTCATTGAGATCGGAAACGACCCCATCACTGCCCGGAACGACGGGGACACCCGCCTTGCGCATCGTCTCTTTCGCAAGCGCCTTATCACCCATCGCCGAAATCGACTCTGCCTTCGGTCCAATAAACGTCAGACCCGACGTTGTGCAGATCTCTGCAAAATTGGCGTTCTCCGCAAGGAACCCGTAGCCGGGGTGTATGGCGTCCGCGTTGGTGACCTCTGCCGCTGCAATCAACCGCGGAATGTTGAGATAGCTTTCTTTGCTTGGAGGTGGACCGATGCACACAGCTTCATCGGCAAATCTGACATGGAGGGAATATCGGTCGGCCTCGGAATACACAGCGACAGTCTTGATCTTGAGCCCGCGGCACGCTCGAATGACACGAAGAGCGATTTCACCACGATTCGCAATGAGGACTTTCTTGAACAAATCAATCCCTTTTCAGAAGGATCTGTACTCTTGGGGGGTTGACGAGAATTTCGGCCTCGTGCTCTGATCTATGCTCATCAGGATTTTTCTATCAGGAACAGAACCTGGTTGTACTCCACGGGCTTACCGCTTTCCACGAGAATTTGCGCGATGCGGCCGGTGACGTCGGACTCGATCTCGTTCATGAGTTTCATCGCCTCAACAATGCAGAGAACTGTCCCAACGCTCACCTCTTGACCCACCTCAACGTACGGCTCAGCATCAGGCGCGGGAGCTCGATAGAACGTCCCGACAATCGGGGAGCGGACCTCATGGAATTTTGTCTCTGGTTTGCCAGCGGGCTGCGCTGCAGCAGAGGCTGGAACCGATGGCGAGGAACCGGGGGATTGAAGTGGCGCTGATACGACAGGAAGTTGGTATGCCGGTTGTTGAATGACGAGAGCTTGAGAATTACGGCGCTTGGCAATTCGTATTTTCTTCCCCTCTTCCTCAATTTCAATTTCATCGACATCGCTCTTCTCAATGAGCTTGATCACCTTCTTAATGTATGAAAGGTCCATGTCTCTCCCGGGTTTGTTATGGGATACGTGCTTGCTCACCTTGTTCGATGCCGGGTTGTCAGATGAGGCTGCACCGGCAAACGACTTCGAAAGTCATTAGCCCCCATTTAACTTTTTACCCGTTCCAGATATTCCCCTGTGCGGGTGTCGACACGAATGATGTCCCCCTCGTTGATGAAGAGCGGCACATTGACGGTAGCCCCGGTTTCAACCTTTGCCGGCTTGGTAGCTCCGGTGGCAGTGTCCCCGCGTACGCCGGGCACGGTCTCAACAACCTTCAGCTCAACATTGAAAGGAATCTCGCAGCCGACAATATCCGTTCCGACCATCATGAGCCGGACGGTTTCGCCCTCCTTCAAGAACTGAGCCCCGTCTCCCAGGGCAGCCTCGGTGACCGGGATCTGCTCGTAGGTCTCCTTCTCCATAAATTGGTACGTTGAGCCGTCATGGTAGAGGTACGTGAACTCCTTCTGCTCCAACCTCACTTCTTCCACCTCTTCTCCAGACCTAAACCTGTTTTCGGTGGTTCGCCCCGTTTTCAGATTGCGAAGCTTGGCCTGAACAAATGCCCGAAGGTTTCCCGGAGTCCTGTGGATGTACTCGTCAATCCTATGGAGTTCACCGTTAAATCGAATAATCATTCCAACACGAAAATCCGTTGTCGTCGCCATAAAACTCTACAAAATCCTCACGTTTTTGATTAAAATGACGCTATTTTGCATCAAAATTGGGGTGAAATTATACAGAAAAGTGGTTCCAAAGTCAAGCTAAATTGCGCCCGCTTGCAGGAATGTGGTTAGCCGAACCGTCCACGCATCCTCCCCGGGCAAGAAACCGCTAGGCAAGGATCCTTCGTTTACTTTGAGGACTGTTTCCTGTATTATCTTCAAAACAAACACTGCCGCTCGGAGCCAGAACATGCTTTCAGACCCAGGAAAGATTCGATATCACAACACGATACTCGACACGATTGGCCGCACGCCCCTTGTAAAGCTCAATCGAATCAATCAGGGCTACAAGCCCCAGATATTCGCGAAGGTCGAGTATTTCAATCCCGGCGGATCGGTGAAGGACCGGATCGGCCTTGAGATGATCGAGGAGGCCGAACGAGATGGTCGGCTGAAGCCGGGTGGTACCATCGTCGAGGCAACATCCGGCAACACCGGACTTGGTCTTGCCATCGCAGCGGCAGTCAAGGGTTACAGATGCATCTTTACGATGCCGGACAAGATGAGCATTGAGAAGATCCAGCTCCTTCGGGCGTTTGGTGCCGAAGTGATCGTGACGCCGACTGCTGTCCCCCACGAATCGCCTGAGAGCTACACAGAGGTGGCAAAGCGGATCGTTCGTGAAACGCCAAATTCGATCCTCGCCAACCAGTACTACAATCCGAAGAATCCCGAATCGCACTACAAGACCACGGGACCTGAGATCTGGGATCAGACCGGCGGACAGATTGATTGGTTTGTCTGTGCAATCGGAACCGGCGGAACGATCAGCGGCGTAGGCAGATTTCTGAAAGAAAAAAATCCCAACGTGAAGGTCATCGGCATCGATCCGAAGGGATCGGTTCTGCGTGAGTACTTCTACACCAAAAAGATCACGCCAGTGTTCAAAACGTATAAGGTCTAAGGAATTGGTCAGGACTTCATTCCCGGAGCGCTGCATTTCCAGTTCATCGATGAAGTGGTCGAGGTGACGGACAGGGAATCGTTCTTGATGGCGCGGAGGCTGACGCGCGAAGAGGGAATCTTCGTCGGCGGATCAGCGGGAACCGCAATGGCCGGCGCGCTCAAGGTGGCTCAACGACTTTCAGAAAAGGATGTGATGGTGGTGTTGCTGCCCGACACAGGCGAACGATATCTGAGCAAGATCTACAACGACGACTGGATGCGCGAGAATCGTTTTCTCGTTCCGGAGAAGATCACCGTTCGGTACGTCATCGAAGGCAAGAAAGAAGTGCCCAGCCTGGTTGCGATCGATCCGGTCGCGACAGTCCGTAAAGCTCTAGATCTCATTAGAGAGCATAACGTTTCACAACTGCCCGTCGCCGACAAAGGTCGTCCCATCGGCAGTGTCGATGAAAGTGATTTGATGAGCTCGGTGTTGGACGATCCCACGCTTTTCGATGCGCCTGTCCAATCCCTGATGAAACCAACATTCCCAAGCGTCAACATCGACGAAACGATCAACGACGCCATAGCACTGTTATCGAAAAAGCACCCCGCGGTCTTGATCGAAGAGAAGGGCAGCGTGGTGGGAATCGTGACGCGGTATGATATCATCGAGTATATGTCACGCTGATACTCACAGATCAACACAGATGCTCACGGATCGGTTTGCCCAAAATGAATATGAGACAACGACTGTTGTACGGCGATTTGACGCAAAAGATCATCGGTGCCGCCTTTGATGTACACAACAGCTTAGGGAAGGGATTGAACGAAAAAGTCTACGAGAACGTATCATCAGTGAGACTTCGAGATCTGGGATTGAGCGTCGAGCAACAGAAGGCCTTGCCAGTCTATTTCGGCAACCACAAGGTCGGTGAGCAGATCGTTGATTTGCTCGTGGACGAACGAGTAATCGTTGAGACAAAGGCAGTTGATCGCCTCCTGAAGAACCATGAAGCCCAATTGCTGGCTTATTTGAAAAACACTCAGTTTCAGCTCGGCCTCCTGGTCAATTTCGGTTCTCGAGTGCAATTCAAGAGACTGATCTTTACAGTTCAAAACAAATGACAGTACCGACAATCGATGGCCGGACTCAACCTTCAGGTTAGACTAGACGCAGGTAGTCACTTCATTCCATACTCCTCATTTGAATTCTACCATCAGTGAGTATCCGTGATCATCAGTGAGTATCCACGATCAGCTATCAGCTGTTCGATCGACAATCGAAAATTTACAATCGACAATTTCGTGACTTAAAGGAGCGCCAATGGGTTTTTCGACAAAAGCAGTTCACGCCGGCATAGAGCCCGATCCTTCGACGGGATCGATTATGACCCCTATTCACCTGACCTCTACCTACGTGCAGGAAGAATTGGGGAAACACAAAGGATACGAGTATTCGCGTGTCTCCAATCCGACTCGCACCGTACTAGAAAAAAATATCGCAGCACTGGAAAATGGGAAAGAGGGATTGGCCTTCGCGTCAGGGATGGCCGCCGAATCCGCCATCTTTCAGCTGCTGAGGGCAGGCGATCATATCGTCGTGTCGCGTGACGTGTACGGAGGCACGTATCGGCTGGGGAAACTCGTGCTGAATGACTACGGCCTTGATTTTGAGTTTGTCGATACAACAGATGTGGATAATCTCAAGGCCGCGATCAAGCCCAACACGAAAATGGTGTTTGTCGAAACGCCTACCAATCCGACCATGGAGATTACCGATCTGACAGCCGTCGCGAAGTTGTGCAAGGCGAAAAAGTTGATCTCCGTCGTAGATAACACGTTTGCCACTCCCTATTTGCAGAATCCCCTTGACTTCGGCATCGACATCGTCGTCCACAGCGCGACCAAGTACCTCAACGGTCACAGTGACATGCTCGGCGGACTGATCGTGCTGAACGACCCGGGATTGACCGAGCGGTTGCGGTTCATTCAAAAGTCCGTTGGGGCAATTTTGAGTCCATTTGAAGCATGGATGTGCCTGCGTGGCATCAAGACACTCGGCCTTCGGATGGCACGGCATGACACGAACGCTATGGAAGTGGCCACATTCCTCAGCACACACCGCAAAGTCAAGAAGGTGAATTACCCGGGCCTGGTTTCGCATCCGCAACACCGGCTGGCGATGAAACAAATGCGTGGCTTCGGAGGAATGATATCATTCGACCTCGGCGCTCTTGACAAAGCGAAGAAACTGCTCAAGTCAGTGCGTCTCTGCGCGCTTGCCGAGAGCCTCGGTGGCGTTGAGACGCTTATTTCTCATCCGGCCACGATGACCCATGCTTCCGTGCCACCCGAGGAGCGGAAGCGTATCGGCGTCACGGAAGGTCTGGTGAGAATCTCCGTGGGGATCGAGGATGTTGAGGACATCATCGCGGATTTGAAGCAGGCGTTGGCGAAGGTTTGAAACTGGAGGAGACTCCCGAAATCTCTCAGGCATGGGCAGATTCCCGAAATCTCTCACAGCCGCGCAACTGAAGATTTCGGGAATCTACTGTCTAGTAAAGCAGGTGTTTCGCTCGCACCTTCTTAAACTTCTCGACATCCTCTTTCCACATCGAAACGATTCTCTCGGGCGGCACGCCTGCATCGATGGATGTTCGAAGCTTCGGGGTTCCGCTAAGTCGATCGATTGATCGCTCCCTCCACTTCAGACTGTCCGCGAAGAGCTTCTTTGCGGTCGACAGAACATAGACTCCTACCTTCACCGGCTCGTAAGCATTGCGGTCCGTCACATTGACGAAGATGCCGCCGCACTTCATCGACTCATGCTTTGGGTGAGTTGTGATGTTCTGCAGGCTTCGCGGCGTAAACTCCACAGGTTCGAATTTGACGCCGTTCAGCTTCAAGGCATTAAGCACGTTCGCCCATTTCTTCCCATCAACGAAAGGCGCGCCGATGTATTCGAATGGCCTCTCCGTTCCCCTTCCTTCGGAGAGGTTTGTCCCCTCGACAAAGCATGTGCCGGGATAGACCACCGCGCTTTGAAGCGTCGGCATATTGGGTGAGGGCTTGATCCAGCGTATGCCGGTTTGATCGTACCACATCGTTCGCTTCCACCCCTCCATCTTCATCACTATGAGCGAAGCTTTCACGCCATTCTTCAACCATCCCTCATTGTTGTACATCGTCGCCAGTTCTCCAATCGTCATACCGTGGGCAACGGGAATGGGATGGAGTCCAACAAACGAGCGCAGCGAGTCTTCACGCAGAAATCCCTCAACCCACACTCCTCTGATGGGATTAGGCCGATCAAGCACGATGAACGGGATGTTGTGTTCGGCAGCAGCTTCCATCGCATATGACAACGTGCTGATGTACGTATAGAATCTCACGCCGACTTCCTGGAGATCTTACATCAACACCTCAATGCCCTCGAGCATTTCATCCGTCGGTTTGTAAGTTGTACCGTACAGCGAGTAGGTGGGCACGCCGGTTTTCGCGTCAGCTCCGTGCGCGATGCTTTTACCGTCCGGTGCGTCGCCGCGAATGCCATGCTCGGGCCCGAAAAGTGCCACAAGCTGCGTGCGCTTATCCTCAAAGAGTGCGTCGGCGAGGTGCTTCTCCCGCTGTACGGGATGCCGAAAAACGGCACCATTCGAGAGGAGAGCTGAGTGGTTCGTTACCAATCCGACCTTTTTGCCCTCGATGAGATGAAAGTATTTCTCGAAGAGAAGATCTGCTCCTGTCTTAACCTGGGTATGTGATGTCGCGTAGAAAAGGGCAATAAGGAGAATAAGAAAAGCGGTTGACTGTTGTTTCATTGAAGAATCTTTGTCAGTATGAAGTGAAAGAAAAAACGCACGACGTGTGCGGCTCCGCGCTCAAACGACGACCGGTCGCGCGATCGCCCACGCGGCAATTGTCATCCCATCCCATATCTCGCCGGTCCTAATCTTCTCATCGATCTGCGTCGGCAAAAGATACGATTGTTCGAACTCCTCAGTGAGATCCGGTTTCGCTGCAGCTTTTCGCAGCTTGCGCGCAACGTAGACCCGGCAGGTTTCGTTCGTTATGCCGTTGTACGGATTGAATTTCCCCACCTGCTGTAAGTCAGCAGACTCGAACCCCGCTTCCTCGGCGAGCTCGCGTACAGCCGTTGAGAGATAGTCCCCACCGGCTTTGACCCCTCCGCATGGGAACTCGAGGCTCTCTTCGTCGCACAAGTACCGATATTGCGTCACCATGACGATCTTACCGTCGTCAAGGATGGGGATGATAAGACTCGACCCATTCGTATGAACGTAGAAGTAATCTCCTACTTCGCCGTTCGGAAGCTGGAACGTATCCTGGCGATAAACCCACCAAGGATTCTTGTAGAGCTCCTTTTGGCTCAGTGTTCTCCACTTTGCAAGTTTCATGGTTGGATTTCGGATTGCGCCCGCCTGACCGCCGCCCGCTCGAACGACCCATCCGAACGGCCCGTCCGAACGGCAAGGCCGGGCGGGCTTGGCCGGGCGGACGGAGTCGGGCGACCAGGCGGGCAGGGAATGCGAATTGTTCATCTCGCCCCGCGAGACGGACGGATTGAGGATTGTGAAACTGAGAATTCTTTAGACGAGCTCGCTTTCGGAGAAGAAAAACGCGACTTCAAACTTGCCGTTCTCGGGAGAGTCGGACCCGTGGACGATATTCTCCTCCTTATTATCCGCAAACAATCTGCGGATGGTTCCTTCAGCGGCCTCCCTCGGATCGGTTGCGCCGATGAGGGTCCGAAAATCCGCAATGGCGTTGTCCTTTTCGAGTGCAATGGGAACGCAGGGTCCGCTCGACATGTACGCCAACAGCCCATCATAGAACGGACGGCTTCTGTGAACCGCATAGAAGACGCCAGCAGTCTCTTTCGTCAATCGAACTTGCTTCATGCTCAGGACTTTGAATCCAGCCTTTTGGATGCGCGCGAGGACTTCTCCCTGAAGATTTTTCCGTACACAGTCAGGTTTCAAGATTGCCAGGGTTCGTTCAACGGCCATGGTATCCTTGTGGTGTTTTCAGTTTTGAGTTCAGAGTTCTGAGTTCTGAGTTCGATGTTCGGTCTTCAGTTCACGACTTGAGCTGGTTCCACCATCGCTCCATCACGTCGTTGGCGTTCGTATCTGCGCCTTTCTTCTTCCATTTATCGAAGAAGAAAATATCGGAGCTAGCCGGTTGCGGATTGGGGAGATCAATCTGCACGCGCATAGGCATCGGCGCCGAATCGCCGACGATAATTGCCTCCCCCTGCCGCAGCGTCGGAATTACCGTATCGAGGCCGCTGAACGTCTCGGGCACAAGCCGCCGGATGTACGATTGATCCAAGGGATTCAAGAGCCGTAGGATCACAAAATTGTTACACTGCGAGAGGATCGTTTCGGAGATCTCCGACGGCCTCTGGCTGACGATCATGCAGCTGACACCGTACTTGCGCCCCTCCTTTGCAATGCGCTCCACAGTCAGACGCGCCGACGTAGATCCCTTCGTGTTGTTCGATAGATAGTTGTGAGCTTCCTCGAACACGAGAAGGATGGGAAGATCACGGCGGTTGGGATTCCAGAAGTTGAAGTCGAAGGCTATCCTCGCGATCAGCCCAACGATGGTATTGACGACGTCAAACGGAATACCACTCAAGTCCATGATGGTGATCTTTGACTTCCCATCGAGTCCAAAGACCATCGTCAACAGTCCTTTTGCAGACTCGGAATCGGTGCACACCTGCGGCTTGAACATAAACGAGTAGCGCGGGTCGTTGACCATGCTATTGAGCTTCACCAAGAACCGGGTAAACTTGCCGAAGTGCGGCCCCTCTTTCGGTCCGCCTGGCAATCCGGTGATCTTCTCCGTATCAAGAAATTGCATTTTCGCACGCACTTCATTTATGTCAAAAAACACCGGCGAGTCAACCGTGATGATGCTAGCAAGCCTTGGATTCGCTGCTTTCTTCGAAGCGAAGATAAGATCTTGGACCGTGGAGACGAGGGTCGTTGCATTCTCATCACGCGGGTCAACGAACATCTCGACCATCTCATCGAAGTTCATGAGCCAATATGGCAGCTCAAGCGCGGCGACATCAAAATGCTGGCAGCCATCGGGGAACGCACTCTTATATTCGTTATGGACGTCAAGGATCACGACGTTTGTGTCCGGGAGACGAACCACCTTTTGGAGCACTGAGGACACCGTGCACGACTTCCCCGCGCCGCTTGATCCGAGCACGGCAATATGTTTTCCAAAGAAGCGATTCGGGTCAAGGTATGCGCGTTCGTTCTCGAACAACGAAAGCTGACCAATGGAGAAACCGAATTTCTGATACGTCACAAACGCTGCTTTCAGGTCTTTGTCCTCCAACAG
>ERZ1292640.2372-Hain-H43-02um-R1-2372-length-15117-cov-11_pt2 | contig 10600 bp, 9 predicted proteins | sample MGYA00564404_ERZ1292640 | MGnify/ENA primary metagenome ERZ1292640 (study PRJEB36523, sample SAMEA6512636) | groundwater metagenome | collected 2019-01-08 | study: AquaDiva: Metagenomics assemblies of 32 groundwater samples | reverse complement strand
AGATGGTTTACGCGCCAGCCGTCCCGACCCTTCGCCCGCGAAAGGTTGTTCGGGAAAATCCCTGTCGGGCCGGTCTCCTGGCTTCCGGTTACGAGCCTACTCTCCGCGCCTTCCCGGGGACATCAGCCCCCTGTGGCTTGTTTGCGGATTTCGTCGCCGGTTACAGTTGCGGGGCAGCGATGGATTTGCACCATCTTCCCTTTTCGCCCATCCTGGGCGCCCGACGGGAACTTCCTATATATCTGTCATTCTGACGGAGGGAGGAGAAACAGTCAAGTTACGACTCTCGAAAAGTTACGGCTCTCAACGGTTACAGCTCTTTCAGGCGCTCCCGGACGAGTCGCTCCAGGTCGGGCCGCCGCCCGCCGGAGACCTCAAGGAAGGAGGAGTACGCTTCCCTCGCCTTGTCGCGGTTCCCCGTCCGCTCGTGCACCGTCCCCAGGTGATAATGGATCTCCGCGTTGGACGGGAACGCGCGCCGGGCGACCGTAAGGGTCTCCTCGGCTTCCACAAGAGCTCCCAGTCTCGCCTGGGCGATGGCCAGGTTGACCCGGGGCGCCGGGTTTCGGGGGTCGAGCGACGCCGCCCGGGCGAAACAGGCCGCGGCCTCCGCGGCGCGCCCGTCCTGAAGGCGCAGGAGGCCGGCGTTCATGAGCGCCGCGGGGTAGTTCGGGTCGAGGGAGAGCGCCTTCCGGAGGGCACGGTCCGCCTCGGGCAGCTTCCCCTGCCGCAGGAGCGCGTTCCCCAGGCTGCTCCACCCCTCGACGATCGACGGCTCTTTCGAGACCACCTCCCGGAACAGTCGTGCCGCGGCTTCCCAGTCCCCTCTTGCCTGGGCGGCGATCCCCTCGTTGAAACGCGCAAGCTGCGAGGCCTTGCCGCCCGTCGGCGCGGCCGGCATCGGTTGGGAGGTGGCGGGTCTTGCGTCCTCGCGCGGGGCGTCCGAAGAGGGACGTGCGGAAACCCGGGGCGTGGCCCGGGCAGCGGCTGGCCCGGCAGAGCGCGCGTGAGCCCGTGGCGGGGCCGTCGGCGCCGCCGGCGCGGACACGGGGGCGGCGGGCTGCGGTGCCCTTTGCGGGCTTTCTCCTTCGGTGCGGACCAGGACGGTCACCACCACGGCGCCGAGGAGGAACACCGCGGCAAGGGCAAGACCTCCCCAAAACCACGGGCTCCTCGACGGAGCAGGACCGCCGGCGCCCGGAAGGGGGGCCCCGGCCTGCTTCGCCGCGCCTCCGTGACCCTTCTGCGCCTTGCGGAGCGCATCTTGCAGGAGACTCAAAAGATCCTCCCGTAGGCGGCAAGCAGGCCGCCGAGGATGACGAGCGGCGTGGCGACCCACGGGATCCATCGCAGGACCCGCCTCGCCCCGCCCCCCCGGTCGGCCAGCGATTCGGTTGCCCGGCGCACATCCTTCGGCTCCACCCTGGCGGAGCCCCTGAGATACGCGGAAAGGAACGCCCGGTCGCAGAGCATGTTGATCAGGCGGGGCACCCCCCCGGAGCGCCGGTAGATCGCCTTCTCCGCCCCGGGGGAGATAAGATCGCGCCCTCCCCCGCCGGCAATCCCGAGCCGGTGACCGATGTACCGGGCGGTCTCCTTGCCGGAAAGCGGCCGGATTTCGGCGCGGACCGTGACCCGCTGGTTCAGCTGCCTCAGGGAAGTAAGGGAAAGCTTCTCCTTGAGCTCGTTCTGGCCGATCAGGACGATCTGGAGGAGCTTGCGCTTCTCCGTCTCGAGGTTCGAGAGGAGCCGGACCTGCTCCAGGAGCGTCGGGGGGAGGTTCTGCGCCTCGTCCACGATCAAAACGGGGCGCCGCCCCCTCGAAGCCTCCGCCAGGAGGTACCGGTTGAGCGCGTCCAGGATGTCCTTCTTGGTGCCCGGCGGCGCATGCCCGCCGAAGTCCTCCAGGATCGCCCGGACCAGCTCCTTCTCGGTCAGCAGCGGGTTCACGATGAGCGAGGTGGCGAACCGGTCGGACAACCTCGAAAGGAGGGTCCTGCACACGGTGGTCTTCCCGACCCCGATGTCGCCGGTGACCACGATGAATCCCTCCCCGCTCTCGAGCCCGTACAGGAGGTGGTCCAGCGCCTGCTGGTGGCTCACCGAAAGGAAAAGGAACTCCGGGTCGGGGGTCAGGGAGAACGGTTTCTCTTTCAGGTCGAACCAGGATTCGTACATGTCAGTCCCAGGGCCGGAGCCCTTTGAGCTCCCCTTCCGTACCGTAGACCCATGGCTTCCCCCCCACGTGGTATCCCCGGTCGGATCCGAAAAGCCTCTTCTGCTCCTCGCCGGCGATCCCGGCCGCATCGCCCTCCCGCAGCAGCCTCGGCGTGATGAGGATGACGAGCTCGGTCTTTTTCTTGATCTGGTCCGTGTTCCGGAAGAGTGCGCCGAGGAACGGGATGTCCCCGAGCAGCGGGACGCTCTTTATGATCTCCTGCGTGCGCTCCTGCATCAGGCCGCCGATGAAGACCGTCTCCCCGTCCTGGACGGTCACCATGGTGTTCGTCTCCCGGACGTCGACGATGGGCGCGGTGTTTCCGTCGGGGGCGGTCGCCTCGCCCACCTTCTCGGTGATGGACGGGTGGATGGCGAGCATGACCTTCCCGTCCCGCCCGATTTGGGGGGTCACGCTCAGGATGATCCCCACCGTGATCGTGTCAGGGGTGAAGGTCACGAAGGCCGCCGAGGTCGTCGTGGCCGGCGTGACCACCGCCCGGAAGAAGACGTCCTGCCTGCCGATGCGGATGATCGCCTTCTGGTTGTTCAGCGTCGACACCTTGGGCGCGGAGAGGACGTTGATCTGCCCCTGCTCGGCGAGGGCGTCGATGACGGCGTTGAACTTCCCGCCGGCCACCCCGATCTGGAACGCCGTGGTCCCCGCGGGAAGCGCTTGGCGCGCGGTGGCTCCGCCGGTGAGCGACCCGGACAGGGAGAGCGACGAAAGGTCGGGCAAGGCGGACCAGTTGATCCCGTACTTCGTCTCGTCGCTGAGCGTGACCTCGAGGATCTTCGTCTCGATCATCACGCCGTTGCGCATCCTCGCCTCGAGGACTTTCAGGTAATCCGCGACCCGGTCGAGGTTCACGGGGTAGTCGGTCACCGCGAGGGTGCCGGCCGCCCGGTTCACCACGGCCTTGCCGTCCGCGCCGGAAAGGAGCGACTGCACCTCCTCGAGGATCCCCGACCAGAGGTCGAACTTCTCGTCGGTGCTGATCGTGTTCCGGCTCTGGCTCTCGCCGCCGGAGCTTCCCGAGGAGCCCGCCGCCGACGCGGTTCCGCTTCCCGAGGAGGAGCTCCCGCCCCCCGTGGAGGTGGACGCGGTGAGGGACCCCGACCCCGACCTGGAGGTCAGCAGGTAATCCATGCGGAAGATCCGCGTCGCGCGCTTCTCGGGGAGGACGCGGACCATATTCCCCGAGAGCTCCACACGGCAGCCCAGGAGCCCGCAGACCTCCTCCATGATCTCGGGCGCCGTGGCCTCCTTGATGTCCATGGTGATCGTTCCGGAGACTTCCGGGGAGAGGACGAGGTTGAAGTCGTTCTCCTTCGCCAGGGAGAGGAACAGCTCCCGCGCGTCGGCCCCCGCCATGACCAGGGTGTACCGGCGGGCCGCCTTGCGGAACTCCTCCGGCGACTGCTTCGCTCCCTCCGCCGTCTCCAGGGGCGCGTCCGGGAGAGGCGCGGGGCGGGCGGCGCCCCGAAGGGAATCGCCTTGCGCAGGGGCGGGAACTTCCCGCGCGGCCGAGACCCCGGGGGGCGGCTCCTTCCGGACAGCCTGGGGCTTCGCGCAGCCGGCCCCGAAAATGCACACACCGACAAAGGCCGCCGCACCCACCCCGAACGGCGGCCGGTGAAGCAGCGAAAGCAGCGTTCTCACCGGTTTCCTCCTCTGCCCCTGCCGCCCGAAGGCGAGGGCTTGTAAAGCTCCACCACGCGGACTTCCTTCCCGCTTCGCAACGCCACGCTGTAAGGGTCCACGCGTTCCACGGTCCAATCGCCGACCCGCCCGCCGACCGGCACCAGCCGGTTGCCGAAGATCGCGATCCCCGATTTCCCCGTGATCACCGTCCCGCGAAGCCCCATCGGCGGCTCCGCGACGCCTCCCGGGACATCGCCGTCTCTCGCGGGGCCGCCGCCGGTCCGATCCCCCGGGATTCCGGCGACACCCCGTTCCTTCCACAGGGGGAGGAACGGGTTCCTGTCCCACGACCACGTGAGCGGCCGCGCCGGGCCGGCCGCGGGTGCGGGAATTTTGTCCGCAACCGCCGGAGCCGCCGCCGGGCCGGACCCCGCGGCGATGTTCTGCGACTGCGGATTCCCCGCCGCAACGGGGGGGGGAGGCGGCGGCGATTCCCCGCCCCCTTTGGGGTACAACCGGTAGACGACGAAGAGCACGGCCACCGTCGCCAGGGCCGCCGCCACCCGCCTGTCCCCCATCCAGTCCCGCAGCGTCTTCATCCCGGTTTCCGGTGGAACGCCGCCAGCTCCAGCGTCGTCTCCATCTCCCCGTCTTTTTCCTTGACGGTCAGGGACCGTATCGCCAGCAGCCGCTTCATCCCCGGGATCCCGTCCACGAATTCGGCCATGTCCCGGTACGTGGAGAAAAAGGTCAGATGGAGACGGATCTCCCCGAAGGCCTTGCTCTTGTCCGGCTCGGTCCCTTCCACAGCCGCGCCGGGCCCTTCCGCGACTCCGCTTTTTCCCGCTTTGCCGTCCGTCGGGATGGTCAGCCGGAACCCTTTCAGGTTGTGGAGAACCGCCTTCCGGCCGATCTCCGCCATGAGCCGGTCGGTTTCCGGCGTCCCGGGCACCCTCTCCCGCCACGCAAGCGTGTGATCTTCCCAGCGCCGGGTTTCGTCCGCCGCGGTCCGGGCCATCGCCCCCCACATCCGGAGCGAGGTCGCCATCTCGTTCTCTTTCCCCGCCACCTCCGCCTGGAACCGGCGGACTTCCCGAAGCTTCGGCGCAAAGACGAGGAAGTAGGAGAGCACGGAAAGAACCGCCAGCGCGCCCAGGACCTGCAGAAGCTTCCCTTTCCGGATATCCTCCTTCACTCGCCGTCCCCCTTGCTTTCCGGCGGCAGGCGGAACGTCAGGAGGAACTCCTGCTCGTACCCCGATCCCTCTCCTTCCCGGAGCGGCCGGATCTCCACCGGCGCGTACTGCGCCTCCGCGGCCACCCCGTGACTTCGGACGGCGGACAGGAATCCGTTGATCTTCTCCTGCGTTTCGGCCGGGTTTTTCCCACGGGCCCTCCCCAGAAGCTCCCCGCGGTATCCGGGGCCGGAGCGATCGAAGGTCAGGGTCGAAAAAGCGATCTCTTTCGGGACCGGGGCCCCGAGCGAGGCAAAGAGGGTTTTCCAGCGCGTGTAGGGGGTCCGGAGCAGGCGCTCGCCGGCGGAGGCCTCCCCCGCCGCTCTCCGCAAGCCCACCCAGCGGGCGAACCCTTCCTGCATCCCCACCGCTCGCTGCACCGCCGACCCCGCCAGCACCTCCTTGTAACGGCTCGTCGCCTTGTGCAGCCCCGCGTAGAGGCCGATGTTGGCGACGAGGAACACCACCGCCACCAAGGCCACCGCCAGGAGATTCACGCGCCGCTTCTTCCTGCGGAGATACCCCTCCGGCAGGAGGTTGACCTGGTCGGGGACCTGCCCCGCGACCATGAGCCCGATGGGAACGGCGAACGCGGCGGCGTCCGCGGGCAATCCCGGTCCTGACGCGGCGGCGTCCGCGGGATGGGGCGAAATTTCCAGCCGGAGGCGCTCCCCGATGAGGCGCACCACCTCGGGGAAAGGCTTCTCCCCGCTCCAGTAGAGGCGCGTGATGGCCCCTCCCCGCGAAAGCTGCCGGAAGTAGAGGAGGGAACGCGTGAGCTCCGTCACCACCCGCTCCGCGTACACCAACTCCTCCGAGCGGTCGGGCCCGTCGGCGGCAGGGGCGGAACCTCCGCCCAGGTCGATGTTCTTGTAGTCCGGGACCTCCCCGGCTTCCGCGGCCCTTCCCGGCGCCTCGATATTGAACTCGCGCGAGAACCGGAGCTTCCCCCCGTCCGAGATCCCGATCACACACCGCCCCGGCTCCGAATGGATGAATCCCGCCAGGACGTCCTTCTGGTCCCCGGGGTGCAACGCCACGAGAGCAAGCGGAACGGAGGTCACCCGCGCGGGGGAAATCCCCGCCTCGATCAGGAGGAAGGTGAGCCGGCGGATCTCGAACTCCGGGGTGAAGACCGTCAGCACCTCATGACGATCCACTCCGCCTTCGGTCACCTTCCCGACGACCTCCCCGGACACGCGGAGCTCCGCGATCGGCGTGGTGACTTCCTGCGCGACCTTGCCCCGCAGCAGCTCCTCGCGCGACTCGCGGGCGGCGGGCGGCATCGCGTAGATCCGGTGCTCGATCAGCGGGCCCGAGTAGGCGACCAGCGCCCGCTTCGCCGTGATCCCCCTCTCGGAGAGAAATCCGCGGAGGACCTGCCCCACGACGGCCGGCTCCCCCCCCGGCCGCTCCATCGCGGCGGTGTGTGTGACCTGGGCCGGCGACGTATCGGGGACGAACTCCGCCACCCGGATCAACCGGGGGGAGATCTCCACCGCCAGCATCTTTCCCTTCGCGCTAATGGCCATCGCTCATCTCAGGTACAGGCTCAGCTGCGCTTGCTGGTTGTTGCCCGGCATGTAGACCACCGCCTGCCCGGTCGCCGCCGCCGGGCTCCCGACGAGCTGGCAGGTCCCCGTCACCGCGTGCAGCCCCGCGTGGTAGCCGCTGAACGAATACGGGGGCCCGACCACGGTGGGCGGGACCGTGATCGACACGCTGGTCTGGTTCCCGTTGTTGGAGTAATAGTACGTCACTCCCATCCCCGTAACCTGGGCGGGCGTCGGGTTCAGGCGGTACTGCCCCGCGGTGTTGTCCCACACGTAGAGGTTGACAACCAGGTTCCCGGTGAAGGTCACCGCGTTTGGGGGGTAGATCAGATCGTCCGCGGTCCCCATCACGCGGTCCGCCCCGGCGCTGCGGATCTGCCCCGCCCCGGGGTTGCCGTACGCATAGGCCGTGCCCCAGGCATCGTTGAGGTATCCCTGTGCGTCGAATCCGGTGTTGATGTAAGGCCCGTACCATCCGACCTTCACGCCGAGGAGCCCTCCCCCCGGCAGTCCCTGGGGGGGCGCGGGAAGGGGAGGCGCGGTTCGCGTATTGAGCTGGGTGATGTTGGCAGGAAGCCTGCCCACGTCCCCGACGAACCCGCCCGTCGGAATCTTGGGGTCCCCCATGATTGTGTTGTAGAGCTCCTCCATCTCCTTGCGGGTATTCTCCGTCCTCGACATGTCGATCAGCTTGGCTGCGTACGGCACCGCCATCGAGGCCAGGATGGAGATGATGGCGATCGCGATGATCACCTCGATCAGGGTGAAGCCGCCCCGCCGCCTCATCGGATCACTTCGTCCCCATGGCGCCGACCATCTTGTAGAGGGCCATGAAGAAGGACAGGGCGGCACCCAGCACGATGGTCGCCAGGACCAGGATGATGACCGGCTCCAGTATCGCAAACGTTTTCTTGACCGCCAGGGGGATCTCCTGGTCGTAGTAGTTCGACACGTTTTCGAGCGTCTGGTCCAGGTTCCCGCTCGTCTCGCCCGCGGACACCATCCGGACGACCATCGGGGGGAACTCCCCCGACTTGCGCAGGGACGCCGAGAGTCCGCCCCCCGCGATCAGGTCCTCGCGGGCATGGTGCACCACGGAGGCGATGACCCGGTTGCCGATGAGCTTTTCCACCACGTAGAGGGAATGGGTCATTTCTACGCCCGCCCGGAAGAGCGACGCGAGGTAGTGGCTGAACTGGCTGATCTCGATGGCCCGGATCAGCTTCCCGATCACCGGGATCTTGAGCTTCCAGCCGTCCGTCCGGAGCCTCCCGCTCTCCGTGCGCCGGTAGAGCTGGAGGATGAGGAACCCCAGTGCGATCCCTCCGAGGAGGTAAAGCCCGTAATCCCGGAAGAACTCGCTCACCGCGATCACGATACGCGTGGGGAGGGGCAGCTCCACCTGCGCCGCCTGGAAGATCTTGAGGAACCGCGGGAACACGAAGGCGAAGAGGATGAAGATCAGCCCCCCGACCGCGCATACCACGGTCACGGGGTAATAGGTCGCCTGCTTGATGGTCTTGGAAAGCTCCTCCTGCCACGTGAGGAACCGCTCGAGGTCCCCCAGGGCGCCGTCGATGTTCCCGGTCGTCTCCCCCGCCCGGACGATGCTGACGTAGATTTCCGGGAACGCCTCGGGATGGAGCGACAGGGAGTCGGACAGTCCGGCCCCCGACTGGAGGTTGCGGCGCACGTCCTGGATCACGTCCCGGAAGGCGGGGTGCTCGGTCTGGTCGGCCAGGTCCCCCAGGGCGGAGACGATGGATACCCCCGCCGCGATCAGGGTCTTCAGGTGAAAGGTGAACTGGATGAGGTCCGCCCTTTTGATCACCTTCCGGAAAATCGGGAGTCCCCCTCCCGATGCCCGCTCGCGCGCGTTGAGCAGGTGGAGCCCCATTCCGGCCAGCGATCCGCGCAACCCTTTCTCGTCCGCGGCGAACAGGCTCCCGCGGACCTTCTTCCCGTAGTCGTCGATCGCGTTGTATTCGTACCGCGGCATCAGGTCGTCCGAACCGCTTCTTCCAGCGTGGTCATCCCCCGCAGCGCCTTGGCGACCGCGTCCTCCCGCATCGTCGTCATCCCCTCCGCCTTCGCCGTCGCGAGGAGGTCCTGGCTGTTCGCCCGCTCCATCACCAGGCGGGTGATCGCCGGCGTCACCTCCATGATCTCGAAGGCGCCCACTCGGCCCCGGAAGCCGGTCCCCCCGCACTGCTCGCACCCCTTCCCCTTCACGAACTTCCCCGCGGCGGATTCGGGAGGCAGGCCCGCGCGCTCGATCGTATCGGCCGGGGGGGTGTAGGTCTCCCTGCAATGCGCGCAGTTGGTCCGGAGGAGCGCCTGGCCGATGATCGCGCGTATCGACGAAGCCACGAGGAACGGCTCCTGCCCCATGTTGATCAGCCGCGGGATCGCCCCGGCCGAGTCGTTGGTGTGCAGGGTGGAGAAAACGAGGTGCCCGGTCAGGGCCGACCGGATGGCGAGCTCGACCGTCTCCGCGTCGCGCATCTCCCCCACGAGGATGACGTCCGGGTCGTGCCGCAGGATCGCCCGGAGGCCCGAGGCGAAGGTCACCCCCGCCTTCACGTTGATCTGGCACTGGCGGATGATCGGCAGCTCGTACTCCACCGGGTCCTCGAGGGTGATGATGCTGCGCTCCAGCGAGTTGATGTAGGAGAGGGCCGAATAGAGCGTGGTCGTCTTCCCCGAGCCCGTGGGGCCGCAGACCAGGACGATCCCGTGCCGGCTCTCGATGGCCCGCCGGAACTTGACGAGGTTCTGCTCGTCGAACCCCAGCGACTCGAGCCCGACCATGAGCCTCGCCCGGTCGAGGACGCGCAGGACCATGTTCTCCCCGAAGACGGTGGGAAGGGTCGAGACGCGAAGGTCCACCTTCCTTTTCCCCACGTAGAAATTGATCTTCCCATCCTGTGGAAGGCGCGTCTCCGCGATGTTCATCCCCGAAACGATCTTGACGCGCGCGGTCACCGCCGGCTGGAGGGCCTTCGGGAGGGAAGGCCCCTGCCTGAGCTTCCCGTCGACCCGGAAGCGCACCCGGTAGATCCGCTCCTCCGGCTCGAAGTGGATGTCGGTCGCCCCCTCCTGCACGGCCGTCAGGAAGATCTGTTCCACGAGGCGGATGATCGGTGCGCCGGTGGCGAGGTCGGCATCCGAGACGCGGCCCGCCTCCACCTGGCGGACCGACTTCTGGATGATCTCCTCGATGGAGATTCCCCCCGCGTAATACCGGTCGATCGACTGGAGGACGCTCGACTCCGTTGCGGAGACCACGTCCACGACGAATCCCGTGGCCCGCTGGACCTCGTCGATCGCCAGGACGTCGAAGACGTTCGCCATGGCGATGGTCAGGCGCGGGGGGTCGACCAGTATGGGGATGATCTTGTGCTTTCTCGCCACCGCCTCGCCCACGTGCTTGAGCGCGGCGGGCTCGATCAGGTAATTGTCCAGATGGACGAAGGTGACCCCGGCCTCGGAGGCGAGCGCCGACCCGACCAGCTCCTGGGTGACGAACCCCAGGTTGATGAGGATCTCCCCGATCCGCTCCCCGGTTCGCTTCTGCTCGCGCAGACCGAGCTCGAGCTGGTCGGGCGTGATCAGGCCCGACTCGATCAGCCGCTCCCCCAAAAGCTTCCGCTTCGACGGGGCTTTCGGCAATGCGCCGGTCTTAGATTGCATCATCCCGCCGTTCATCCCCCACGGTTAAAAAAAAAGCCGAAGAAGGCATCTTCGGCTTTCCTTTCACTCCGGCATGTCCTCCTACCTGATGCGCACTCCGACATCGTCCCCTCCCGTCACCGTCGTGGCGGCGGCGATGTTGGTCTCGACGACTCCGTTCACACCCGCGGAGAGGACCCAGACCGGGATGGGGGGCACGGCCGTCGACGTGAAGTTCGCGGCGTTGATGACGTACGGCCTCCCCCACGGGTCGTTGGG
>ERZ1292640.3528-Hain-H43-02um-R1-3528-length-12167-cov-5_pt1 | contig 10607 bp, 11 predicted proteins | sample MGYA00564404_ERZ1292640 | MGnify/ENA primary metagenome ERZ1292640 (study PRJEB36523, sample SAMEA6512636) | groundwater metagenome | collected 2019-01-08 | study: AquaDiva: Metagenomics assemblies of 32 groundwater samples | reverse complement strand
CTGCCGGATGAAACCATGGCTGTGCCACTTAAGTGGAGTGGCCCTGATTATGAATCGGTGAAGCGTATCATACCGACTTTTTCATGTGTGGTGGTTGGGCCTGGTCTTGGTTTGCGTCCTGAAGGCAAAGATCTTTTAAGTGAACTGCTTTGTTTCTATGAAGGCCCAGTTGTTTTAGATGCCGATGCACTTAATTTAATAGCTGATTACAAGCTTCATAATTTACTGGTGAAGAGGCGTTCCCCTACGGTGCTTACGCCTCATCCAGGAGAGATGTCGAGATTGCTTGGTATATCCAAAGATGAAGTTACCTCTGATCCTATTAAAACGGTTCGCATGGCAGTATCAGCGACACATGCTGTTGTTGTTCTTAAAGGGGCGGCCACCATTATTGGTTCCGTTGAAAATATTCTTTATTTGAATCATTATCCAAACGACGGTATGGCCACAGCAGGTTCGGGGGATGTCTTGGCAGGTATGATAGGAGGGCTTCTTGGTCAGAGGATGGATCCGTTTCAAGGCACTTTATTGGCAATATACCTGCATAGCCTTGCCGGTGATTTCGCCGCAAAAGCACTTGGCCATCGCAGCATGACCGCTCCAGACATCATCAATAATATCAGCAATGCGATAAAGGATATCAAAATTGTCCAAGAACCGACGCTCCCGGTGGAAGGCCGTGCAAGGCTGCTCTGAAAATTCACTCCGTGCCTTAGCTGTGCAATTGGCTTCCAAACTTGGAGTGGGTTGCAGGGTTATGCTTGAAGGCCAACTTGGTGCTGGAAAAACCACTTTTGCTGTTAGTTTGCTAGAAGCCTTGGGTGTTCAGCAGAAGTTGAAGGGGAGCCCTTCATTTCCTATCGTATATGAGTATTCCTACTCGCACGGGAAAATAGCACATATTGATTTTTTCAGACTTCGTTCAGAAATGGAGATAGAGGAAGTCGGCATACACACTTATTTCTGGGATCCAAAATGCATCACCATTGCGGAGTGGATATCGCTTTGTCCGAAGTTTGAAAGATCTGTTTTAAGTGATGGCATCAATTGGAAAGTAAAAATCTCCTTTTGTGATAACCAGCCGGATAAACGCGACTTGGTTATTGATAGGTGCTGATTTGATAGATGTTAAGCAGCATTTTTCCGATGAAGCGGCGATACAAGCAAAGGTAGCACTGCCACGAGATCAGATATTAGGCTTTTTTCCGAGACAACCGCCAATATTCCGCGACACGCGTTTAATGGTCCAGTGCGGATTAAGAGAAGCCATTCATCTGGCATAATTCCGAATGCAGCTCTCATTAGGTTTCTTGTGCTTTGTAGGTTTGTTGCGGTCCCTGGAGGTGATAATTCAGCAAAGCCAGCTTTAGTGAAGTAGTTCCATAATTCAGGGCTTATCATTGGATCCCAGCAAAGACCTTCCCAGATACTTGATCTATCACCAGGGTTTAATGCTGCTGTGCTGATAAAATGCGGTACCGGTGAATTTGGTTTCGGTGGTGAAATAGTAAGAAACAAAGAGCTGGTAGCGCCTTTTTCAATAAGGGAAATAAGACCTTTCCCTATAGGGTCGCTACCACGCAAAAGTGTATCCTTTTCCCATAAAATCAACTTCTTAGATTGTGATGACGTTGTTGATAATCTGCGCTTTGCTCGCTTAATTATAATCTTATGTTTGTTATGATCGATCAGCTTATCTTTATGGTCTTCGTTTTGTTCTAGGGTAATGACATCACTGATTTCCATGCTTGTCTTGTCATTATGATTAGTTTCTAGCTCCACGCCTTTTTCATGTGAGATGGATATCGTGTCGCAACTCTTTGATTTAGAAAGACTTTTTCTAATCATGAGACGTGAGACGCTCGGTATGGAAGGCTCTTCACAGGTGGGACGGTTGGAGTCCTCCAATGCAATAGTAGGCTCACTTAAATCATTGTTTTTCTTTTCGTTTGCCATAAGACAAAACAATAAAGACCTTCCTCTTTTTTTTTCGGTTATATAAGATAAAAACTAAACTAGAATATTAGTTGACGTATAAGATATGACATGATACGCCCTGTATAACGAAAGGTAAGAGGGAAAGGGAGAAAAGGAATATGCGCTTAACTTCAAAAGGACGATACGCGGCAAGAGCTATTTTGGATCTGACATTCAACTCAAATGGTCGACCAGTCAGATTGCAGGAAATTTCTGAACGCCAGAACATTTCACTTCATTATTTGGAACAGCTTTTCCGACGCTTACGCAAAGGTTCTGTTGTAAAAAGTGTCCGCGGGCCAGGTGGTGGATATGTACTCGCCAGGTCAATGGATGAAATTTCAGTTAAAGATGTCTTGCTAAGTGTTGGAGAAAATATCAATCCTGCGCGTGATCTGATCGGCACCGGAGATCTGAATAGTGACACTGTGGAGTTCGTACTAACTAAAACTTATTTTGAGAATCTCGGTTTGATCATGCAGGAATATTTGACCACCACTTCAGTAGGTGACTTGATTCGCAAAGCACGTGGTACTCAGGAACTGCCAAAAGCAGTTGGGGAAGCGCTTGGAACAGGTGTGTTCCAGCAAGCCCCCGTGTCTCAACCAAATGTCGGCAAGGGACGCGATATATCTTGATTGGAATGCCGGAGCGCCACTACACCCTGAATCCGTAAAGGCACTTTCAGGCCTATTGGAAAGCAGGGTAGCTCTCACGGGTAACCCTTCAAGTATTCATTCATACGGAAGAAGGGTTAAGTGTATCCTTTCTGATGCGCGAGAGAGCATTTCCTGGTCGTTGGGGAATGGGATTAGACCCGAACAGATTTTTTTTACCCCCTCTGGAACAGAAGCAAATCAAATAATAATTCGTTCAGTACTAGAAAGCGCTATCGCTGCCAAGGGAGAGTCAGGGAAAAACCATGTGCATTGGATCACCACTGGTGTTGAACATGCCTCAACGCTGAGAATGATTGAGTGGGCAAAGACATTAGGAGTGAGTGTAAGTTTACTGCCTGTTACGAAAGACGGGCGGCCGGATATAAGTGTTTTGCCAGAAATGTTGATGGATGAGACTGCGCTTATAAGTGTTATATGGGTAAATAACGAAACTGGTGTGATTAGTGACGTCAACAGTCTTTTTAAGGTGGCTTCCAAAAAAAACATCTTTCTCCATCTGGACGGTGCGCAGGCATGGGGAAAACAACCTTTGTCATTAGATCCGGGTATGGCATTGGCCGTATCATTATCTGGATGTAAGATTGGGGCGCTTTCTGGAACCGGAGCTTTATGGATTACTGATAGTGCGCGTGAGAAAATACGGGAAACAGATTTTCGTGTAGGCACTGAAAATGTTCTTGGTATAGCAACGCTCGGGGCGGTGGCAAGAGTTTTAAATCCAGAAGCATGGGCAAAAAAAGTTAGGCCGATCATGGATTATTTGGAAGATGCGGTTTGCAGAAACATAGACGGCGTAATCATCAATGGTTCTGCTAATGACCGAGTTGCCAATACATCGAATTTTACTTTTGATGGAATAGAAGGCGAAGGCCTTGTAATGGCGCTTGATTTGGCTGGGTTTTCGGTAAGCGCCGGTTCTGCCTGCTTGAGTGGCAAGACGGATCCATCTCATGTGCTTTTGGCTATGGGGAGGACGCGCGCGCAGGCCAAGGCATCCATTAGGGTATCGATCGGCGAAAGTACGAGACTTGATTGTATTGAAGAATTTTTAAATGTACTTTATGTAACTGTTAAGCATTTACGTGAGACGCAAACAAGATGGCGAAAGATGGGGTGCGCTCCATGAGTAAGCAAATAGACAGGATAAAAATCCTGGTAGCGATGAGCGGTGGTGTTGATAGTTCTGTTACAGCTGCATTGTTGAAAAAACAGGGGTATGACGTCGTTGGTGTCCATATGTTGTTGTCAGAACCAGTCACGGCTTGTGGCGCTAAGTTAACGGGACGTTGCTGTTCTCCGATTGATTCATGTGACGCCAGGCGTGTGTGCGAAAAAATAGATATACCATTTTATGTAATAGACGCCAAAGATGCTTTTAGAGGCAAGGTAATTGATAATTTCATCCATGAATATCTGAGCTGCAGGACGCCGAATCCATGCATACAATGCAATAGTGAGATCAAATTTAAGTTTTTGTTTGAAAAAGCTGATGAACTCGGATGTGAATCAATAGCCACTGGCCACTATGCGCAAATTCGGCATGATGCGATTGCTGGAAAATACAGGTTATTCAAGGCGCTTGATCCACAGAAAGACCAAAGTTACTTTCTATTTGGTCTTACCCAGGTGGTACTTAAGCGTGTGCTGATGCCTCTTGGTGCATTTCCTAAGACGTTGGTTAGAAAGATGGCTGATGAAATGGGCTTGTCGGTAGCTAATAAAGAGGATAGCCAAGAGATCTGTTTTGTGGGTGATGGTGAGTATAAGGATTTTATTGAAAACCAAACAGCGGAGACATTGCGGCTTAAAGGCCTTATTAGGACCACTAATGGACAAATAGTTGGAGAGCATGATGGGCTACATCGTTATACAGTTGGCCAGCGCAAAGGTTTGAAGCTGATAACCAACGACCCAGGGCGTTTTTTTGTAGTAGGGTTTGATTCTTTAAATCGTGCGCTTATTGTAGGAACCGAGGAAGAGTTGTTTAGAAAAGACCTGTTTGCAACCGGAGTGAATTGGATAACTCATGTTGATGGGTTGCGGCCTATCAAGTGCAAGGCGCGTATCAGGTCCCAGCATAAAGAAGCCGCCTGTGTTGTCACGTTATTTGAAAATGACACTGTGAGAGTTGAGTTTGATGAACCACAGCGTGCCATAACTCCAGGGCAGGCTATTGTATTTTATGATGAAGAAGAAGTGATAGGTGGAGCTGTGATTGACCGATTATTGTCACTGGAATAATGAAGTTCACCCATGAATCAATACATCATAAAGACATTTGGCTGCAAAGCCAACATGACGGATAGCCAATTCATAGAAGCAGAGTTGAAAAAAAAAGGATGGACTCCTTTCAGAGGGAATGGTGACGAACTGCCGCTGTTATACGTAATTAACAGTTGTACCGTTACAAATGAAGCGAACAAGCAAGCTAAGCGTGCTCTTGCCGGGATAAAGAAATCTAATCCTAACTCAATAGTAGTAGTGACTGGATGTGCAGCAGAAATAGATCGATTGGGGTTTGGAAGCTCATGTATAGTGGCAGGGAATAGGGATAAACCTAGACTAACAGAGCTGATAATTAGGAAGTTTGAAGAAAGATTAGGGTGTCGGCCTCATGATGATAACATGCAAAGTCATGTTGAAGTGGGCTGGCCTGCCGTGGGGGAGACGGTATCTGTTTTTCGAAAAGCTGATAATGCATGCGGAAAAACACGAGGATTTCTTAAAATACAAGAAGGCTGCAATGCTAGATGTGCATATTGTGCTGTGCCTTTTGCCAGAGGCCCTAGTAGGAGTCTTGAAGTTCCACAGGTAATTAAGTTTGTACGTGAAATTGTTAATCGTGGTGCTAAAGAAGTCGTGTTCACAGGGATTAATCTCGGCCAGTACAAAGATGAATCAGGTGATCGGCGGACCGATCTGTTGACGTTGGTTAAGCGTGTGCTTGACGAAACTGCCGTAGCAAGACTGCGCATCAGTTCATTAGATCCAACGGAGATAACAAGTGGATTCGTCAAGCTGGTTGAGAGTGATAAACGGTTTTGTCCACATTTTCATGTATCCCTACAGAGTGTTTCTGACGGGATCCTTGCCTCAATGAAGAGAAGGTATCGCTTTTCAGCGATAAAAGATTGTCTGGATATGTTGAAGTCGTGCAGACCTTTTGATGGAGGTGGCCCTGTTTTTATAGGTATGGATGTGATGACTGGTTTTCCTGGTGAGGCGGACAATGTTTTTGATGAAGTATACAGGCTTCTTTCTAAGCTGCCGTGGGACAGGTTACATGTTTTCCCTTTCAGTGAGCGAGCTAATACGCTAGCAGTCGGATTGCCTGGGAATGTCCCTGTATCCAAACGTAAGATGCGAGCAAAAGAGCTTAACCGCTTAAGTCTGAAGAGGTTAGTAGAAAGATACACTGGTGTTATTAATAGTGTGCTTAAGGATGTCTTAGTCGAGAGCATTTCTAATAAACCACCTCGTGGTCGCATGAGTGGGTCTTATTTGAACAACATGCTTATTAAGCCTAGTCTTTGGGCTACAGGGCATACCGGGAATTATACAAGAGTCGTTATTCCTATTGAGGCAACTAACGGACGCCAAGTCCAGTCCAATGAAATCGTGAAAGTTACTTTAAAAGGCCTTGTAATTGATGAACAAGGTTTTGATGTTTCTGTTATCGGGGAAATTTAAACCACCGTGTGGTCTCGTTATTGATCGCGTTTACATCATCAGCAGCGTCTGAGATGCTGAGTGTAACACCATAAAAACCACTCATTTCCGGCATTACTACATTATGCCAGATGACAGTGACGCCTTCGTTAGGTTCAAGCAGTGGTAGTTGCCTGTAAGGACTTAAGTCAGAATAGATCGGGGTTTTATCAAGCTTCGGGCCGTTGCAGTTCATAAGTAGGTTAAGTTTTATTCCAACAGCTGAGGTGCTTGCACCATAATTTCTTACCGTTGCGCTTACATCTGTAATTATTTCAGTATTTGTTTTTTTCAGGACTGTAAGATTTATGTCTTCGTGTATAATACCGAGGTCGTATCTTTGGGTTCTTATACGGCCATCTATCGGGACATTCTGTATGTTTAGCGTAGAAAATGCCTTGATTCTTGATGCTACTGAGCGCCATGATTCTATACCTGTATCAACAAGCCCTCTGATGGGGACTGCTTCATTAAAGAAATCGTTTAGGAATGTGAGAGCATCGAGTGTTCCTTTGCTCACTGCAATCTTATAAGTTTGTGCATCATTAAGCGCGCTGCCGTTTACCGTGATGTCATGTATGACTGAGTCTTCCTGGTTGGGTGGTAACTGCGGTATCAATCTAAAAGGTACGCTATGTGTGGTGGGCGTATTGGTGGGAGAGCTTGGTTTTCTTGTGAATGGGTTATATATGAAACGTAGACCAGAAACGCTGAGTGGCGCCCGCTGGCTGATTGGGTTCCAAGAGAAAAACGTGTTTAATAACCAGCGCAGTGTCCTGCCTTTTATTGTCAATATGTTGAGTGACCATGTTTTATTAGTGTGCGGGTCATAAATGTGTGGGAGGGTATTTATTACATCTGCTGTATTTATCGTTCCATGATATATTTCTTCTGCTAAAAATTTAGCGTGTTCTAACGCTATGTCTGTTGATGTTTCAAGGCGGTATGAATCTGTAATGAAATTTCCAAGCCTATTCTCAACGCCGATTTTGCCAAGCTCCACGTCTGAATGGCCTATGTGATCAGTGAATAAAGGATACCCGAATAAAGATTCAATTTTTTGCTCCAATAACTCTAACTTATTTAGGATAACTGAGTCTTCTTGTATCGTCTCGTCCATTTGTATTAGTTCATATTTGTTTAGAGCTACCAGAGACTTTCCTGATAATGGTTCCAATGTAACCGATAAGTCTACTTTGCCGAGGAATTTACCGAAACTGCCCGCTTCAACTAACCAACCTGTAGTGCCGTTATTTCTTTGTACAGTTATCGGTTTGGTGAGTTTTGCATGGTCATGGGCTCCTATAATTAGGCTGATTTCAGGTACTGCAGCTAGGATTGCTTTATTCATCATTATGCGGTTGTGTGAAACCGCTATTATGACATCAGCTTCTTTTTTAATAATTGGCACCAGTTTTTTTGCTTGAAGAATTGGATCTGTTATACGGACAGGTTCTATGTATTTATCGAATGCAAATTCGTAAGTAATTAGACCAAGGAAAGCAACTTTAACTCCGTTGATCTCACGAATTACATATGGCTTTATTTGTGTACTAAACTCCACCGCGCGACTATATGAGCGTAAGTCTACATTCGCAGCCAGTAATGGGAATCTTTGATGTGCTCTTCTTATTACATCAAGCAGCACGTCAGGCCCATTTAGCCAGTCATGATTTCCTATTACAGCAAGGTCATATCCTATTTCTTCCATTATACGCAGGCTGGCTTCGCCTGTGCCGGCCATATAATAGATACCGCCTTCCGACCAGTCGCCTGCGTCAATTAGAAGCGTACTTAACGGTGATATGCTCCTTAATTTATCCACAGCTGTCTTTAGTCTTGCTATCCCGCCTAGTTGCAGGATGCTTTTATCGGGTCTGTAATGTGAATGGACATCGTTTGTATGAAGCAAGGTGATATTGCCGGCAAATGCGGAGCAAGCCAGTGTAAGAGCTGTATTAGCTGCAAATAAAAGCCGTATTACATATTTTTTCATAAGTGTTACGTGCGGCTTTTAGCCTGTGTTTTTATTTCGTGCAATGGTTGATTGAAGTATTTAAAAAATTATTAAATTATGTATATTTATTGACATTAATGGACCACTATTGTAGGGTGCTTTTAATATTTTGTAGTAGCAGGTGTTATGAGTTTAGAATGCCTACAGGAACGTTTGGGATATGATTTCAGTGACAGAGGGATATTGCTACAATCCTTGACTCATAAGTCGTATGGTCACGAATTTTTTCAGGAAAAATCGATAGCCCTTAGGGATAATGAAAGGCTTGAATTTCTAGGGGATGCGATTCTGGATGTAGTAGTTTCGGATATCCTTCTCGAAGCTTTCCCTGATGCTAACGAAGGACAATTATCAAAAATGCGAGCAGCAGTGGTAAATGAAAAAATGCTAGCCGAAGTCGCTTTAACCGTAGGCATACACGAATGCATCCGCTTGGGCAGAGGTGAGGCTAAAAGCGGAGGCGATAAGAAGAGCTCAATACTTTCAAGTACTCTTGAATCTTTAATAGCTGCTATCTATATAGATGGTGGTTTTTACGCTGTTTACCCTGTGGTTAGGCACTTATTCGCGCCTTTATTCGCTGAGGAAAGGGAACTGATGGCATTTTATGATCATAAAACCCAGCTACAGGAAATAGTTCAAGCACGCTGGAAAGCTACCCCTACTTATCATCTCCGTAAAACAGAGGGACCTGAACATGCTAAGACGTTTGAAGTTGAGGTGCAGATGAGCGGCAGGACACTCGCGGTAGCTGTGGGTTGTTCTAAAAAAGAAGCTGAGCAAAATGCCGCACGACATGCCATAAGCAATGGTATTTAGCAACAAGGCGGGTCGTTAACCATGTCTGAAAACAGATTAGTCGCCATAATAGGCAGGCCGAATGTTGGCAAAAGTACTCTTTTTAACAGGCTGATTAGACAGCGTAAGGCCTTGGTGCATGACCAGCCTGGCGTTACAAGGGACAGGATCGAACAACAGACGCTTTGGATGGTGAAGGGTAAAAAACATCAAATCCTGCTTATGGATACTGGTGGGCTAGCGGGTGAGCATTTTGTTGAGGAAGTTGCCCTCCAGGTCAGTGTTGCCTTGTCAAAAGCCGATGTTGTCTTGTGGGTGGTTAACGGCCGTGATGGTTTTACAAGCGGTGACCAGCATGTTTTGGAATCATTGAGAAAGTCAGGGATGCTTATTAAAAAGCCAGTGCTCTTGGTAGTGAACAAGATAGACACCGCTCTACAAGAAAACCTGATATATGATTTTTATTCATTGGGTATTGAAAAGGTTTTGCCTGTCTCTGCGGAGCATGACCTTGGTATTGATGACCTTAAAACAATGGTTCTGGATTCGATATGCACGGGATTTCAAAAGAAACCTATAACGGCAAAGAAAGATCTGAACATTAATTTACCAGCGATTGCTGTAGTTGGCCGGCCTAATGTCGGTAAAAGCACATTTGTAAATGTTTTACTGGATCAGGAAAGAATGATTACCAGCAAAACCGCTGGAACCACGACGGATTCAGTGGATAGTCACGTTAATGTAAACGGTCGTGACTTCATCCTGATAGATACCGCCGGTATACGTAGAAAAGACAAAACCAAACAAGGCGTAGAAGTGCTCTCCGTCGTTTTGGCTAGAAAGGCTTTGGAGAGGGCTGATATAGCGGTTCTTCTCCTTGATGGAGAGTCAGGAGTCGTGGAGCAGGATGAAAAAATCGGCGGGTTGATTGAAAAAGCTGGTTGTAGTGTTATTTTAGCCGTCAATAAGTGGGACATGCAGGCACAGAACAAGAAGTTCACCAAGACTGATGCCGCAAAGATTATAAGATCATCGATGGCATATTTATCATATGCTCCATTGTTGTTTATCAGTGCCAAACAACGTTTAGGATTCGAGGACCTCGGTGATTTGTTTTCGCTCATATTGGAGAAAAGCAGAACAGAGATTCAAACTCGGGAGCTTACGGATTTTATCAGAAAAGAAGCTGAGATCCATAACCCTAAAAATGCAAAATTCTACATGGCACATCAAATCAGCAGAAGGCCTCCAAGTTTCGCTTGTTATGTCAATGATCCAGATAAAATTCATTTCAGTCTTAAGAGACATTTAGTGAAAGCGATAAGAGATCGATGGGAATACATAGGAACCCCTATCAGATTAGTCTTCAGGACATCTAGCGCGACTTTATTAAATCGACATGGACAAACTTAGGCAACCGATTGAAA
>ERZ1292640.1789-Hain-H43-02um-R1-1789-length-17619-cov-18_pt1 | contig 10609 bp, 10 predicted proteins | sample MGYA00564404_ERZ1292640 | MGnify/ENA primary metagenome ERZ1292640 (study PRJEB36523, sample SAMEA6512636) | groundwater metagenome | collected 2019-01-08 | study: AquaDiva: Metagenomics assemblies of 32 groundwater samples | reverse complement strand
GCTTCGGCAACGCTCGGGAAGGTGATGTCGTCGTTGTCCGGCCCGAGATCGAGGCCTCGCTCGATGTCGCGCCTCACCCGGTCGCGCAGATTACCGAAGACGAGACGAATGCCCCGCTCGCGCAATTCCTGCTCGAGTTCAGCCAGCGTCTCGCAGCCCATCAGGTCGACATCGTGGATGGCGCCGCCGTCGATCACGACGCCCAACACGGGAGCGGGCGATGCCTCGATCAGCGCCGCGATGCGGTCGCGGAACAGCGTGCAGTTGGCGAAGAAGAGCGGCGCCGAGAAGCGGTAGACCAGCAGCCCGGGCACGGGAACGGCCTCCGGCCGGTGCGCCGTGTCGTGCCAGCTTCCGCCGGGCGTACGGCCGAGCACGGCGTCGGGCGGAAAGGCGAGGGCGCGCAGCAGCAGGACCAGCGAAAAGACAACACCGATCAGGATGCCTTCCATGACGCCCAGCGCCACCACGCCCGCCATCGTCACCAGCGCGCCAGCCAGGCTGATGCCGCGGAAGCGCCACAGGCGGCGAAACTCGGCCGTGTCGCAGAGGCCCCAGGCGGAAGCGATCAGCAAGCCGCCCAGCGCTGCCGACGGCAGATAGTAGAGGAAGCCTGCCAGCCAGAACATGACGGCGGCCACGACGACGGCCGCGATGGCCGAGGTCACCTGCGTGCGACCGCCCGCCGCCTCGGCGACGGCGGTGCGTGAATCGCTGGCGCTGATCGGCAGTCCCTGGCTCAGACCGGAGACGAGGTTGGCCGCGCCGATGGCCAACAGCTCCTGGTTGGCGTCGATGCGGTAACGGTTGCGCGCGGCGAAGGCGCGGGCAGTGACGATCGTGTCGGAAAAAGACAACAGCGCCGCCACGAATGCGACCGGCAGCAGCACCTCGAAGTCGGCCAACGTGAGAACCGGCAACGAGAGGCCGGGCAGGCCCGTCGGGATACGGCCGACCACGGCGACGCCCTGCTTGTCGAGCCCGAGCAGGACGACGGCCAGTCCCGCGGCCGCGAGCGCCAGCACCGCGCCGGGCACGCGCGGCGCGAACCGGCGGCAGAGCAGGATGACGGCAAAGGTGCCGGCGCCGATCGCCAGCGAGACGAGATTGGTATCGCCCAGGCGGTGGAGAAGCGACACCACTTGCTCAAGGGTGGTCTCGCCATTGGATTTCACTCCCAGCACTTTCGGCAGCTGGGCCATGGCGATGACCAGCGCGAGCCCGTGCATGAAGCCCACGATCACCGGCTTGGAGAGGAAGTTGGCGACGAAGCCCAGCCGCAGCACGCCGCCCAGCAGGCAGAGGATACCGACCATCACGCCGAGGCCTGCGGCCAGCAGAGCGAGTCGTCCGGGATCGCCCGGCGCCAGCGGCACCACGACGATGGCCACGAGCGCGGCCATTGCCGTGTCGGGTCCGACGATGAGCTGCCGCGAACTGCCGAACAGGGCGTAGGCCAGAAGGGGCAGCATGCTGCCGTAGAGCCCGGCCAGAGGCAGGCCCGCCAGCTCGCCGTAAGCGAGGCCCACAGGCACCATCACCGCGCCCAGCGTCAATCCCGCCGCCAGATCGTGCGGAAGGAACGACGCCTTGTAGGTCGCAAGCGTCCCCAGACCGGGTATCCAACGGGCGATATTCATGCGGGCGTCTCCCTCCGCCAGAATATTGCAGGAGACGCCGCCGCGAGCATGTTCTGGAACCTAGACGCAGAGCACAGCGAGGATTACTCAACCCGGCGTCAACCGTCTGCGCGGCAATAGAATTCCTCCCCCGCGATCATGCGAGGGAGGAGGTCTCGAGCTGACTAGGCCTTCAGGTTCACGGCGGCATCCTTGCCGCGGTCCTGCTGGACTTCGTAGGTGATCTTCTGGCCTTCATTGAGCCCGTTCAGGCCCGCGCGCTCGACGGCGCTGATATGGACGAACACGTCCTTGCCGCCGCCGTCGGGCTGAATGAAACCGAAACCCTTGGTGGCGTTGAACCACTTGACTGTGCCTGAAGCCATAATCTGTATCCTGGTTAGTAAGAGATCGTGAGTACGAGCGAGGGCGCGCGACGCGTGCCAGCCTTGTCTACGTCCAGCGGCGGTACCGGTTCCCTGGAGCCGGGTCAAGTTGGCAGCCAGATCGGCAACCCGCGCGCGAGGCCCGAAGGGACCCCAACATGGGAGGCCGGACTTCAGCTCACCGCAGGCGGGGTGCCTTCCAGGTAGGTGCTCTTGCCCGGGGCGAACGGCTCCAGCACGGGCCAGATGAACAGGACGCGCGCCGCGGCCGGCCCCTGGGTTCCCCAGGCATGGGGCGTGTGCGGCGCGATGATGACGCACTGCCCGGGGCCGGCCGTCAGTCTCTCGTCGCCGAGTTCCGCCCAGATCCGGCCCTCCTCGACGAGAATGACCTCTTCGTATTCGTGAAAATGCCGGGGGACGGCGACGCCGGGCGCGGCCGTGTTGGAGAGCACGCTCAGCGCCGTCGCCCCGTGTTCGCGGGCAGAGAGCCATTTGCCGGTGATCCCGGTCCGCATGGGGAATTCCGGCAGCCCCGCATAATCTATGACCGGCATCGCGTGCCTCCTCGGATCGGCAGGTCCAATCCGGACAGGCTGCCATTTGGCGCCGGCTTGCGCTACAGGAAGGCTCTCGATTTCGTTTCCGGGTCCCCTCATGGCGCTTCCCTCCGGCATTTCCTTCGGTCCCGACCACAAGGTCTCCCTGCCCGCGTTGTTCAACGTCGCGGTGCCGTTCATCGACCGGCATCTCGGCGAGGGCCGTGGCGCCAAGGCCGCTATCCGCACAGCGTCAGAGACGGTCACTTACGCCGAGCTGGCGGAACGGGTGAACCGTACTGGCAATGCGCTGCTCGGGCTCGGCCTGAAACCGGGCGATCGGCTGCTGATGGTCGTGAAGGACTGCCCGGCGTTCTTCTATCTGTTCTGGGGCGCCATCAAGGCCGGCATCGTGCCGGTACCGCCCAACACGCTGCTGCGCGCCGACGACTACGCCTACATGATCGAGGATTCGGGCTGCCGGCTCGTCGTGTCCTCTGTCGAGTTCGCAGGCGAGATCGGGCCGGCGCTGGCGCAGCTCGGGGCAAAAGCGCCCAAGGCGATGATGGTCGATGCGTTCCTTGCCGAGATGGCAAAAGCCTCTTCCACGCTGGCGGCGCAGCCCGCAGCGGCGGCCGACGACTGCTTCTGGCTATATTCCTCGGGCTCGACCGGGCGGCCCAAGGGCGCGGTCCATGCCCAGCGCGACATGGTGGTGACCAGCGAGCTCTATGGCGTGCGCGTGCTGGGCGTCACGGAAAACGACATCAGCTACTCGGCGGCGAAGCTCTTCTTCGCCTACGGCCAGGGCAACGGCATGACCTTCCCGCTGTGGACCGGCAGCACCGCCGTGCTCGACGACCGTCGGCCGACGCCCGACACGACCTTCGACAACATCGAAAAGTTCAAGCCCACGCTCTACTACAGCGTTCCGACGCTCTATGCCGCGCAGCTCGCGGCGCTCGACAGCAAGCCGCGCGACCTTTCCAGCTTGCGCGCCTGCGTCTCGGCGGGCGAGGCGCTGCCGGCCGACATGTTCCGGCGCTGGAAGGAAAAGACCGGCACGGTGATCCTGGACGGCATCGGCTCGACCGAGGCGCTGCACATCTTCATCGGCAACCGGCTCAATGACTTCCGGCCGGGCACCAGCGGCAAGCCGGTGCCGGGCTATGAGGCGCGCATCCTCGACGAGAACGGCAAGCCAGTGGTCCAGGGCGAGAGCGGCGCGCTGTGGTTGCGCGCCGAGTCGGCGGCAAAATACTACTGGAACAAGCCGGAGAAGACCGCCGAGACCATGGTCGAGGGCTGGCTCAACACCGGCGACACCTATCGCCAGGACGCCGACGGCTATTTTATTTATGAGGGCCGCAGCGACGACATGCTGAAGGTGGGCGGCATCTGGTGCTCGCCGGTCGAGATCGAGAACTGCCTGGTGGGCCACCCCGCCGTGCTCGAGGCCGCCGTCGTGGGCCATGCCGACGAGGCCGGGCTGATCAAGCCCAAGGCGATCGTGGTGCTGAAGCAGGCGGGCGACGCCGGCCGCGCCCTGACCGATGCGCTGATGGCGCACTGCAAGAAGACCCTGGCGCCCTACAAATACCCGCGCTGGGTCGAGTACGTCCCCGAGCTGCCCAAGACCGCGACCGGAAAGATTCAACGCTTCAAGCTGCGTTCGTAGAAGGGTGGGGCGGTGTTGAATATACGCCCCGCCGCGCCGGCCGACCTGGACGTCTGCTACGAAATCTCCCTGGCTACGGGCTTCGAAGGATGCGATGCATCGCACCTCTATGCTGACCGGAAATTGATGGGGCATATCTACGTTGCCCCCTATCTGCTCCTCGCCCCCATGTTGGCCTTTGTCGTCGGGGACCGCGGCGGGGTGGCGGGCTTCGCGGTCGGTACCGCGGACACGGTCGCCTGGGAAGCGAGGCTCGAGCGCGAGTGGTGGCCGCCGCTGCGCGCGCGGTACGCCGATCCATCCAGCATCCCCACTGATCTGCGGACGGCCGACCAGCGGCGAGCGTTCATGATCCATCATCCGATGCGCACGCCCCCGAGGGTGGTCGGCGGATTCCCGGCTCATCTGCATATGAACCTGTTGCCACATGCGCAGCGCCGCGGCGTGGGAGCAAGATTGCTGGACGTCTGGCTCGAGGCCGTCGAGGCGCACGGCGCGCGAGCGGCACATGTCGGTGTCAATCGAGCAAATACTGGGGCACGTAGGTTTTGGGCTGCACAAGCTTTCGTGGAACTGGTGGACGAAGGCCAACCCGAGGGCCGAACAATCTGAATGGGGCGCGGCGGAACGGCTGGAAATTGAGCCCCGCCCCACGCCTAGATCGACCATTAAGGCGTTGTTGCAGGACGCATTTTCCGCTTCTATGGCGCCAAGGGAAACAGGGAGTTTCGGCCCATGAAAAGCAAATTGTTTGGACCCGCAACAATCGCGGCAATGGCTACATTGGGATTGGGTAGCCTGCCGGCAATGGCGCAGAGCCCGATCAAGATCGGCTTCGTCAGCACCTTCTCCGGCCCGCAGGCCGCGATCGGCGAGGACATGCGCCGCTCGGTCGAACTCGCCAAGGAGCATCTCGGCGGCAAGATGGGCGGCAAGCCGTTCGAGATCATCTACGAGGACGACACCTTCAAGCCCGACGTCGGCAAGGCGCGCTCCGAGAAGCTCGTGCTGCAGGACAAGGTGGACTTCATCGGTGGCTACATCTGGTCGAACGTGCTGCTGGCCTCGCTCAAGACCGTGACCGACGAGGGCAACACCATCCTGGTCTCGGCCAACGCCGGGCCGTCGCAGATCGCGGGCGAACTCTGCAACAAGAACTTCTTCTCGACCTCGTGGAACAACGACCAGACGCCGATGGCGATGGGCGAGTACCTGCAGAAGAAGGGCGTCAAAAGCCTCTACCTGATGGCGCCCAACTACGCCGCCGGCAAGGACATGATGGCCGGCGTCAAGCGCACCTTCAAAGGCGAGATCAAGGGCGAGGACTTCACCAAGTGGCCCGACCAGCTCGACTTCTCGGCCGAGCTCGCCAAGATCCGCGCCGCCAAGCCCGACGGCATCTTCATCTTCTATCCGGGCGCGCACGGCGTGCAGTTCCTGACCCAGTATGCGGCGTCGGGCCTGAAAGGCCAGGTGCCGCTCTACCAGGTGTTCTCGATCGACGCGATCACACTGCCGCAGCAGAAGGATCTGGCGCTCGGCATCCTCGGCGCCCAGGAATGGGTCAACGACCTGCCGAACGACGCCAACAAGAAGTACGTCACCGACTTCAAGAAGAAGCACGGCACCTATCCGTCATTCTACGGCGCTCAGAGCTACGACGCGATCATGCTGATCGCGTCGGCGGCCGAGGCGCTGAAGGGCGATCTCTCGAACAAGGACAAGGTCCGGGCCGAGATGAAGAAGGCCAACTTCAAGTCGGTGCGCGGCGACTTCAAGTTCGGCAACAACAACTTCCCGATCGAGAACTTCTACATCCAGGACACGGTAAAGGATGCGGCGGGCATGCTGACGCTGAAGACCGTCGCGACGGCGGTGACGGCGGCGGTCGATCCGTACGCCTCCAAATGCCCGATGAAGTGACGCCCCGGGGCGTGACCATGGACGGGAGCGCGGCGACGCGCTCCCGTTTCGTTTGAGGGTTGGCGATGGACTATCTGCTGCTCCAGATGCTGAACGGCGTGCAGCTCGGCCTGCTGATGTTCCTGCTCGCCGCCGGCCTGACCTTGACCTTCGGCATCATGGACCTGGTCAACCTGGCGCACGGCTCGCTCTACATGATGGGCGCCTACATCGCCTGGACGCTGATCGGCTGGACCGACTCCTTCGTGCTGGGCGCGATCCTGGCGTTGCCCGCCACCTTCCTGCTTGGCATCGCGGTCGAGGCCGTGGTGATGCGGCGGCTCTATGCCCGCGACCACCTCGACCAGGTGCTGGCGACCTTCGGCCTGATCCTGTTCTTCAACGAACTGGTACGCGTGATCTGGGGGCCGGCCGGCAAGAGCATCGCGGTGCCGCAGTTCCTGAGCCACACCGTCGACATCCTGCCCGGCGTGCCTTACCCGGCCTACCGCTTCGCCATCATCGCGGTCGGCGCCGTGGTGGCGGTGCTGCTGGCCTGGCTGGTCGCCCGCACCCGGGTCGGCATGCTGATCCGCGCCGGCGCCTCCAACCGGCGCATGATCGGCGCGCTCGGCATCAACATCGAGCTGCTGTTCAGCCTGGTGTTCGGCCTGGGCGCGGTGTTCGCGGCGCTGGCCGGCCTGATGGCGGCACCGCTCACCTCGGTCAAGATCGGCATGGGCGACGACATCCTGATCCTGGCCTTCGTCATCATCGTCATCGGCGGCATCGGCTCGATCAAGGGCGCCTTCGTGGCCGCCATGGTGGTGGGCCAGATCGATATCGTCGGCCGCGCCTTCCTGCCCGATTTCCTGAAGACCTTCATGAGTTCCGCCGCCGCCTCCAGCGCCGCGCCCGCGATCTCGCAGGTCCTGGTCTATGTGCTGATGGCGGGCGTGCTGGTGTGGCGGCCGACTGGCCTGTTCGGGCAAAGGAACTAGCGGCGTGGCAGCCCTCCTCGCCTCGCTTCGCACGCCGCGTGGCCTGATCGTCGCGCTGATCCTGCTCGTCTTCGCTATCCTGCCGCTGCTCACCCAGGCCTTCGACCAGCGCTACCTGCTGTCGATCGGCACGCGCATCGTCATCTGGTCGATCGCCGCCGTCAGCCTCAACATGATCCTGGGCTATGGCGGGCTGGTGAGCTTCGGCCACGCGGTGTTCTTCGGCATCGGCGGCTACGCCGTTGGCATTCTCGCCGCCAACGGCCTGCAGAGCGGCTGGCTGCAATGGCCGGTCGCCATCGCCGCCTCGGTGCTGTGGGCGGCGCTGGTCGGCGCGCTGTCGCTGCGCACGAGGGGGGTCTATTTCATCATGATCACGCTCGCCTTCGCCCAACTCGTCTATTACGTGAGCGCGGGGCTGGAGGCCTATGGTGCCGACGACGGGCTCAACATCAGCCGCAGCCGCTTCGACGGACTGATCGACCTGCGCGACAAGGCCTCGTTCTACTGGCTCTGCTTCGTGCTCCTGCTCGGCACGCTGTGGTTTTGTAGCCGCTTCGCCAATTCCCGCTTTGGCTTCGTGATCCGAGGCGCCAAGTCGAACGACCTCCGCATGACGGCGCTCGGCTTCCCGGTGTTCCGCTACCGCCTCGCCGCCTTCACCCTGTCCGGCGCCTTCGGCGGTCTCGCCGGCATCCTGCTCGCCAACGAAGGCGCCTATGTCTCTCCCGCCATGATGTCGTGGGTGAAGTCGGGCGACCTCATCGTCATCGTCGTGCTGGGCGGCATGGGTACGCTGTTCGGCCCGCTCTACGGCACCATCGCCTTCTTCGTGCTGGAGGAATCGCTAAAGCCGCTGCTCGACCTCGGCCACAAGGGCTGGGGTGAATACTGGCAGATCGTGTTCGGCCCGATGCTGGTGCTGATCGCCCTCTACGCCAGGGGCGGCATCGATTCTTTGCTAGGCCGCCGCCATGGTTGAGCCGCTGCTGCGCACCGACCGGCTGATCAAGCGCTTCGGCGGGTTGGTCGCCACCGACACCGTCTCGATCGACGTCCGGCCGGGCGAGATCCACGCCCTGATCGGCCCCAACGGCGCCGGCAAGACCACGCTGGTGGGCCAGCTCACCGGCAACCTGGCGCCCGACGCCGGCACCATCCACTTCGCCGGCCGCGACGTCACACGCCTGCCGACCCATGCGCGCGTGCGGCTGGGCCTGGCGCGCTCGTTCCAGATCACCTCGGTGCTGCGCGAGTTCACTGCGCTGGAAAACGTGGCGCTGGCGGTCCAGGCGCACGCCGGCCACTCCTTCCACTTCCTGGCCGATGTCCGCCGCGACGAGACGCTGCGGGCACCCGCGCGGCAGGGTCTCGAGGCCGTCGGGCTGGGCGCACGCGCCGACACGCTGGCTTCTGTCTTGAGCCACGGCGAACAGCGCCAGCTCGAAATCGCCATGGCGTTGGCGGGCGATCCGAAGCTGCTGCTGCTCGACGAGCCGATGGCCGGCATGGGCGTGGAGGAATCCCAGCGCATGATCGGCTTCCTGCAGGCGCTCAAGGGCCGGCGCGCCATGCTGCTGATCGAGCACGACATGGATGCCGTGTTCCAGCTTGCCGACCGCATCACCGTGCTGGTCTATGGCCGCGCCATCGCCAGCGGCACGCCCGACGAGATCCGCGCCAATGCCGAGGTCCGCCAGGCCTATCTCGGCGACGAAGCAGCGGGGCCCGCCTGATGCTGAGGGTCCGTGACCTGGAAGCCTTCTATGGCGCCAGCCAGGCGCTGTTCGGCATGGAACTCAGTGTCGATGCCGGCGAAGTCGTGACGCTGATGGGCCGCAACGGCATGGGCAAAACCACGACCGTGCACTCGATCATGGGCCTGCTAGAGACACGGCGCGGCGCCGTGGAATTCGAGGGGCAGCGCGTCGACCAGATGGCCTCGTTCCGCATCGCCCGCCTCGGCCTTGGCCTGGTGCCCGAGGGCCGGCAGATCTTTCCCAATCTCTCGGTGCGCGAGAACCTTTTGGCCGCCGCCGCCAACCGTGGCGGCCGGGCCAATCCGTGGACGATCGAGCGCGCCTTCGAGTTCTTCCCGCGCCTGGCCGAACGCCAGCGCAACATGGGCAACCAGCTTTCAGGCGGCGAGCAGCAGATGCTGGCGGTCGGCCGGGCGCTCATGACCAACCCCAAGCTCCTGATCCTCGACGAAGCGACCGAGGGCTTGGCGCCGCTGATCCGCCACGAGATCTGGACCTGTCTCGGCCGGCTGAAGCGCGAGGGCCAGGCGATCTTGGTGATCGACAAGAACGTGGGCGCCCTGATCGGCTTGGCTGACCGCCATCACATCGTCGAAAAGGGCCGTGTCGTCTGGACCGGCACGTCCGACGCGCTGGCCCGGGACAAGGAATTGCAGCACAGGTATCTTGGCGTCTGATCCTGTGGAGTTTCCGATGCGTCTGCCTATCCTTGCCTCCCTGCTCGCCTTTGCCGTCACGCCCGCTTTCGGGCAGGGCTCGGTCAATGTCTACAACTGGTCCGACTACATCGCCGAGGATCAGCTAAAAGCCTTCGAGAAGGACAGCGGAATCAAGGTCAACTACACGACCTACGATTCCAACGAGATCCTCGACGCCAAGCTCAAGACCGGCCGGTCGGGTTACGACGTCGTGGTGCCGACAGCCTCGCCCTTCTTCGTGCGCCAACTCGCAGCCAACCTCTACCTGTCGCTCGACAAATCAAAGCTAAAGAACTGGAGCAATCTCGACCCCGAGATCCTGGCGGCGGTCGGCAAATACGATCCCGGCAATGCCCACGCCATTCCCTGGATGTGGGGCACCACGGGCATCGGCTACAACGTCGCCGAGATCAAGAAGCGTATGCCCGACGCGCCGGTCGATTCGCTGCGCATGATCTTCGATCCCGCGGTGGTGTCGAAGTTCAAGGACTGCGGCGTCATGATGCTCGACAGCGCCACCGACGTGCTGCCGGCGGCGTTGAAGTATCTCGGCCTCGACCCTGACTCGAAGAAGATCGAGGATCTCACCAAGGCGGCAGACGTCGTGAAGGCGGTGCGGCCCTTCATCCGCAAGTTCCATTCGTCGGAGTACATCAACGCGCTGGCCGGCGGGAACATCTGCCTCGCCTTCGGTTTCTCCGGCGACGTCTTCCAGGCGCGCGACCGCGCCGCCAAGGCCAAGGACAAGCAGGACATCGCCTACGCCATCCCCAAGGAGGGCTCGCTGCTCTGGATCGACGTGGCGGCGATCCCGAAGGACGCGCCGAACCCGGCCAATGCGCTGCGCTTCCTCGACTTCCTGCTGGAACCCAAGGTGGCGGCGGCCTCGAGCGAGCTCACCGGCTATGCCAACGGTAACAAGGCCGCGTTAGCGCTCTTGCCCAAGGACATTTCCAGCAATCCGCTGATCTATCCGCCGGCCGACGTGCGCGCCAAGTTCTACACCATCACCGCCGGCACGGCCGA
>ERZ1292640.4490-Hain-H43-02um-R1-4490-length-10612-cov-5_pt1 | contig 10612 bp, 9 predicted proteins | sample MGYA00564404_ERZ1292640 | MGnify/ENA primary metagenome ERZ1292640 (study PRJEB36523, sample SAMEA6512636) | groundwater metagenome | collected 2019-01-08 | study: AquaDiva: Metagenomics assemblies of 32 groundwater samples | reverse complement strand
CGGGTTGATATCTATTGTTTTTTGAATTATGAATTTTGAATCATGAATTATGGAAGCTGGTTCTACCCGTAAAAAAATACAATTTTTATTTTTAAAATACTTCGCCAACTGTTCGTAAACTTTATAACTTTGAACTTTGAACTTTGAACTTTCAACAGGTCCTTTTGGACAAAACGCATACCTCCAGCCAAATGGAATGTTGGTGTAAATCACATGCGCTTGCGCCAATACCTCGCCTCCATCCACAACCGCCAACCGTTCCACCCGCTTTCCTTCGGATAACAAAATCTCGCCCCATTCCCACGATTGAGTAAACGAGCTGTTGTTGGCTATAAGCCAGCTGTTCCATTGATTTTTGTCTTGGATAAGCTTTGTTTCCATAGTCGATATATTACTCTTGACGACATAAAAATCAACAAAAAAACCCTGACATGATCAGGGGTTTTTTTAGATTATTTCCTTACCACTTTCTTCCAATTTTGCCTTTTTCCTTTAACCATTTCTGATAAACTTCGTTATTGTATAGGGCTTTGTATTTTTCTTGATCCCTCCTCTGCCCGCCTTTAAACAACCCTTTTATTGGCTCGCCCATTAGAACATCATGGGCAACATCTTGAGTTAGATATTTTTTTAAATATTTTGCCGCGATTTCATCAAGCGCTTTTTGAATACCAACCGCTCTCTCTCTCAACACATAATCGCTTGATTCTTTAGTTGTTAGGCCTTTTAATTTTTCAACTAGTGGCGCCCCCTCCGCTTTTATCCTATTCTCTGCCGGCATTTTTTCTACACGTTCCCGCGCTTGTTCAAGAGTGGTGGTTGGTTTATTTTTTTCAACTTTCGCCACAGGAGCCGGTTTTCTCTTCGCTTCCGCCTCTGCTTTTATAGCAACAAGATCTTTGCCGTTTTTTAATCTTGCCTGTCTGCTTTCTTCTTCCTGCCATGCTTTTAAACCCGGCCTAAACGCTCCCTCTTGTTCTTTTGCCGTCGGTTGGCGCGCCTCTATGGTTCCTGACTCGACACCGCTTTCTTTTTCTGTCGGAAGGCGGGCTTCTATTTCTCCGGAAGCAATACCGCTTGCTTTGTTCGCGGCGGCCTCATTATCAAGCGCCTTCGCGGCTTGATAAAGATTCCTGCTTATTACATGCTTATTAACCTCGTGCTTATTTGCCGGTTTAACATCAAACTTATCGCCCCCCGAAAGAGAAACTTCTGCGGCAACTTTTCTACGAGCTTGTATTTTAGCCAAATCCCCTCTTAATCCCTTTGTGTCTGCAAATTTTTTATTAGATTTTATTTCTGCTAACCTTTTTTTTAAGTCCCCTACATCCTCTACTTTCTCAGATGTCATTTTTACATTCCTGGCATTCCACGCTTGCCTGGCCTCGCCTTCTTTTTTTAGTTTTACCACCGAATCCTCATTTTCTTCCAACACTTCTGCTAAAATTCTTTCCTCTGCCGCTTTTTGGATTATCGCGCGCTCGGCTTCTTCAATTTGACCTCTTCTTTCTGCGCGCGCCTGAACAGCAGCTATGGCGCTCGCGTCTCCTCGCTTTGCTCGCTCGCTCAAAGTTGGCGCTTTTACTTTTGTCAACAATCTCGCCTCTTCCGCTTTTTCGGCGGCCTTCCTTCGCGCAAGCGCATCAGCCGCATCTGGATCTGTTTTTGCGCGCTGACTAAGAGTTGGCAACAAACCGCCTTCTGGTAATGGCGGTTTTGAAATTTCTTCTGGGACACGCCTTGCTTCACTTTTCATATATATAAATGTTAATTTGAAATTACGGAGATATTATAACAAATTTATAAAAATAGCACAATTCGACGATTTTTTACCATATAAACCGCCGGCCGAAAGGCAGGCCTTGCTAAAACCGTTAATTTAAGGTATGATATCACTCGTAAATACGAGACAAATATCACTCGTCCAATATCCAATAACTAATAACTAATCACCAATACTATGGGTTTACCCGGTCATCGCCGAACATCTTCGCATAAACGCCGCCGCGCCGCGCATTTCGCCTTAGACGAGGCAACTTTTAACGCTTGTCCAAAATGCAAAAAACCGCTTCGGCCGCACCGAGCCTGCGCTTTCTGCGGAACATATAAAGGCAAAACTGTTTTAAGTATAGAAAAAAGAACCGCCCGCGCCGGCCGAAAACATAAGGCCAAATAACTCAAACTCGGCATCAATCAACTGTCTATTAGTGATTGATTAGTGAACAAAATTCGTGTCTTTATGTCTAACCGCCATTTAGCAAGAAGCATTGCCATGCAGGCTTTATTTGAATGGGATTTCCGGGGACAACCCGATGATGTCTTGCCTGTTATAATTGACCGCGACTTAAAAGAATTTGGTCCTGGACTAGACGAAACTGAATTTGCCAAAACCATAATCAAAAAAGTGCGTGAAAATATGCCAGATATTGACACGCTGATTAGCAAATACGCCCCGCAATGGCCAATCGAACAAATCACGATTATAGATCGCAATATCTTGCGTATCGGCATTTATGAATTAAAATACGACACTGGCGTACCGCCTAAAGTAGCTATTAACGAAGCCATAGAATTGGCCAAAAATTTCGGCGGGCCATCGTCGGGCAAATTTGTCAACGGCGTGCTGGGCGCGATTTACAAAGACATGCAAAAAAATTAATATATGTCAAAAAACATTTTAACCGTTCCTGAAATAGGGGCTTCGCCGCATATTTCCTTCGCTCACTCGGGAAAGAAAAAAAAGTTTTCTTTCCACTCATTCGACTCGGAAATAAAGGCCAAAGATTTTTCGGGGTTACAAAAAAAATTAAGCATAAAATTCAAACACCCGGAGCTTCTGGTGCAGGCATTTGTGCATCGTTCTTATTTAAACGAACACCATGATTTTGTTATCGGACATAATGAACGTCTGGAATTTTTGGGCGATGCGGTTTTGGAGCTAATCGTTACGGAATTTCTTTTTAAAGAATACGGAAACCCGGAGGGCGAACTGACCAACTGGCGCGCCGCGCTGGTCAACGCTAAAATACTGGCCAGCATCGCCTATGAAATCGGTATGGAAGAACATCTATTTCTTAGCCATGGCGAAGCCAAAGACACCGGCACCAAAGCCCGAGATTATATTATGGCCAATGCTATAGAAGCTTTAATCGGCGCCATTTATTTGGATCAAGGATATGAAGTTACCCAGCAATTTATCGCGCGCTGGGTTTTAACCAAATTGCCTTATATTCTGGAACACGGATTGTATCTGGACGCCAAAAGCCGCTTTCAAGAATCGGCCCAGGAAATTCTTGGCATCACTCCCACTTACAAAGTTTTGCAGGAAGAAGGCCCGGATCATATAAAATCATTTAAAATCGGCGTCTACTTGGGCAAAAATATGGTGGCCAGCGGCGAAGGAACAAGCAAACAAGAAGCGCAGACCGAGGCGGCGGAGGCGGCGGTGAAAATTAAGGGATGGAAAGGACCGAAGATTAACATAATAAAACTATAAGCAGAGTAAGCAGATTATGCAAAATAAGCAACGGCCTAACATGGCGCTTACCTTGCTTAATCTGCTTACAAACTTAATCCGCTGATACCGGGTCGCTAGCTCAGCTGGTAGAGCAGATCCCTCTTAAGGATAAGGTCGTGGGTTCGATCCCCACGCGACCCACACAACAATTTGCCCTCGTAGTTCAACGGATAGAATATCAGGCTTCGAACCTGAAGATAGGGGTTCGATTCCCTTCGAGGGCACTGGCGATGGCAGGCGGATCGAATCTGAAGATTGGAGTTCAATTCTCTCTGGGGGCACCACGGGGAAAGAAAATTTTTTAATCATATGGATTTTAAGCATATTTTAAGCACGCAACAATTTTTGAATAAAAAGGTACTTGTAGATATTTTCAGAAAAGCAGACAAGTTCGAAAAAGCAGACCGCCAGGGGAAAATTCCGAAACTTTTACAGAATAAAATTCTCTCCTGTGTTTTCTACGAACCGAGTACCCGCACTCGGTTTTCTTTCGAATCCGCTATGCTCAAGCTCGGCGGACAAGTAATTACTACTGAAAGCGCAGGACATTTTTCTTCGGCTATCAAAGGAGAAACGCTAGAGGATAGTATACGGATTATCTCTGGGTACTCCGACATGATTGTCCTGCGCCACAACGAGCATGGAGCCGCTGAACGCGCCGCAAAAGTTTCTCCCGTTCCAATTATCAATGCGGGAGATGGCGATGGCGAGCATCCCACCCAAGCACTCCTTGATTTCTACACCATCCGAAAAGAACTTGGCCACATTGATAATTTCAAAATTGCTATGGTTGGCGATCTGCTTTACGGCAGAACAATTCACTCGCTCATTTATCTTCTTTCGCTTAGTCATAATGTAGAAGTATTTTTAGTTGCGCCACGAGAATTGAAATTACCCCAAAAATATAAATCTTTCTTGAATTCGCGGAAAATAAAATTTTCTGAATCAGATAATTTGGAAAGTGTTCTTTCAAAAATTGATGTTTTATACATGACGCGAATTCAAAAAGAACGTTTTTCGTCAGCACGACTTTATGAGCGAGTGAAAAATTCATTTGTTTTGAATAAAAAACTACTTGATAAACTCAATAAGCGTGCCGTTATCATGCATCCATTGCCGAGAGTCAACGAAATTAGCCGAGAGGTTGATGACGATAAACGCGCCGCATATTTTCGACAAGCAAAAAATGGATTGTATATTCGCATGGCACTTTTGAGTTTTTTATTATAAAATGTATTTGTATTCGCTTTGCGAATTCTGAAACGGTTCGGACTATTTCAAGAATACTGCACTGCAAGAATAGAGGTTTGATCAATCTCTATTTTTTGTTTTAGCAAACTTGATTTCTAGCCATGAATATGTTATTTTACTCCCAAAAGGAGGCGTCTCATGACTCGACCAAAAAGCGTTCTGGCGGGCATGAAGCGCCCGTCATGGAAACTTCGCAGGGTTAATGGGTTTGAAATCCGTATGCGTTATCCCGATTGGGATGTGGTGGAAACAAACGCGTCGGTAAATGATACTCTGGCGCCGTTTGTCCCAATTCGGGAGGCGTGGATTGACCGACGTTTTTGGCGGGAACGAAAACTTCTGTTGAGTGTACATTGGTACGAACAAGCGCTTGGGGATCTCGGCTGGTCCAATCGTAAAATTAGGAGATACCTAAAACGGCATCTCGTAAAAAATGGGCCGGCGCCAAATTTCACCGTCCGCACTCGACAGCTAAAAGACCTTACGATTCGTTATGTGCTCGGCGACATTGTGCGCGCCTATCTTGACCCGCAATTCGTCTTCGGTGGACACGATTGTGTTTACAAAGATTACATTCCAAAAGACGAAGTATGGATTGACATACGGCAAGACCATGGTGAAATCAAATACACGCTCTTTCACGAACTCCATGAACGCGAACTGATGGTAGCCGGCATGCGTTATGATATCGCTCATGCGCGAGCCACTGAAGAAGAAAAAAAACTGCGAGCCAAAGATATGCGCAGTCCGAAGCCGCTTAAAATGAGACGGTTCTCGCAAAAGAGCGACTATTGCGGGCCGGCCGCGTTGCGAATTGTAGCCAACTATCTGGGAAAGAAACATTCTGAAGATGAATTGGCCAAACTTTGTGGAACGGTTGTTCCAAACGGCACCGAGCACGCCGGCCTCATTGAAGGAGCGAGGGCTATTGGCGCGACGGTTTTTGCCAAAGAAAACGGCACGCTAACTGAACTACGCAGATTTATCTATAAACATGGTTTGCCGATCATTGTCGGCTGGTGGGACGGTCCGAATCGTACTCAAGAAGAAGTGCTGGCCGACATTATGCTGGACGAAGGACATTTCTGCGCGGTGTATCATATCACCAAGCGATACATATTCATGATGGACCCGCAAACGAAAACTGGTCGGAGGAAGGGGCTGATTAAGAACTTTTTATATAAGTGGTGGGATCTGGACACGCCAGAATACGTAAGGTCTAACCATTGGTACATGGTTATAAACTTCCATGGAAAAAAATTCAAAATCGCGGATGGCGCTAACTGTTAAATGCGCTCCCCGCTTACCCCCAATGCGACGGACGCGTTGGGGGTCTTTTTTTACTTGCTTTTTTTAAACAACAATTCCATCTATTTTTATTTTTTTATCCTGATAATTTTTATTTTCATTTAGCGCGCTCTCGGCTTCTTTTTTTAATAACTCCAACTCCTCTTGAGAACTTGCCATCGCGATAACTGTAAATGGGAGGTCGGAGGAAAATAAATCGCCAAAACCATGATTGCCGAAAGCGATATTGGCCGCGACTTTAAGTTCTTCGGCCGCGTATTCGGCCGGCACAAATTTTCGGCTGATTACAAACCCCATTGGCAATCCAACTTCTTTATTCGGATTAAATCCGCCTACGCCGTCAAAATAAACAACGCGCGCGTTATGAAATTCAGCCGGGCGTTCCATTTCTTCGGCCAAGATGTGGTTATAACTTTCTTCATGCCCCATACGCCCAAGCTCTTCAGCGACTTTTCTGGCCCAATCCCGCGCGTAGTCCTCAATTTGTTCGGGGGTTGGATGCGCGCTAGGGAAGTCCATTTTATAAGCCAAACCAGCGGCCCCGCAACCTTCGTGGCTCGTTACATCGGTTACGCCAACACTTGCCAATAATTCGGCGACTTTTTTAACTCTTTCTTCCTCCGAGCCGGCTGGGAATAAAATACCGGATCCTGCCAAACAAAATTTTGCTTCGCCACCATAGTCCTTGTGCGCGCAACCCTCATCCATACAGACAACTGCCTTCAATTTTTGTAAAAACGCGCGATTTAAATCAGGAAATTCTTTTTTAAAGTATTCTTGAGCGCCTTCTTTTGTAAGAAGCGCGATATCTTCGTTTTCTGCCTCAAAGGCAACGTGTTTTGCTTCGCTGATAGTATCCATATTTTTATTTTCTAAAAAATTAAATTCCTCAAATGATTTTGGTGATTCTAAATTAACCATAATATGAATAGTAATGCTTAAAAAATATCATATCCAAATCCTGATGTCAATAAAAAAAGTCCCGCCCCAAATTCGGAACGAGACCAATCACCTCATTGTCCTACGCCACACCTTTCAATTCGTGGAGTATGGGAAGCAGAGCTTCATCACTCCAGCGCGCCCGAGGCACAAAATATGTCCTTCGCTTGTGCGTGGCCCCCTCGGCCTCGTCATAGGTGTCAACATGACAAAAACACCAGAGATGCAAGCGCGGCGCAACCTCACTAAGCCGATCCCTTGCCATCATCAAATAACGCACCTGATCAACAATCCCGAACCCCTTTGCTCGAACGATCCCGCATGGGGCGTGCATATACAGAAATACATCGTTCATTTTCTTGAGCCGGCTTGCGTCAAGCACGTTTTCGAACATTGTTTCGCCGTGACAATTCTGGCTTCCGCCAAGCTGACCGCTCATCAAGATGGCGCCGCCATTCAAAGCGACAAGATGGATGCGGTTGTCAGCAATCCTTCCGCGACACACACTGACAACATGTTTGTACAAATCATCGGATTGGTCGCCATCGCCGCAAAATACAGCAATAACACCATCCACTATATGCAGTTTTTCAGCATCTATATTGAGGAACAAACCACTTGCTTTTAGTTGCTGGAGACAATACTTGTCTTGGGGTGTGAGGACCAAAGTCATGATTGTCTCCTTTCCCATTGTTTTTGCTAAACAATATTTTATACTATTTGAACAGCAATGTCAATACTCAAAAATTTTTTCAAAAATTTTTGAACTTAGTCTTGAGATAAAATTTTTTCACCTGTGCATAACTTTCTCTTTTGCTATTCACATTTATGTAAAAACATTCTATAATAAATATGTCGAAAGAAAATTTTTACAGCCATGCTTGTCTTGTAAAAATTTCTTCAGTAAGTTTTTTCTTTCCTCGCGAGTAGAAAAAACTTATTTCACACCGCCATAAGGCGGGGTCTCATTCGCGGGATAACTTCTAAAAAAGGAAAGGAGGTGCAACAATATGGCCAAGAAGAAAAAAGCAGCCAAAAAGAAGAAGCGCAAATAGTCTTCTAAAAAAATCTTCCCGACTTAGTCGGGAAGATTTTTGTTATATCACATCCACCGAGCCAAATATTCCGTCATAACCTGGTTTTACTTTCACATTTCCCATGCGCATATTTTTTATCGCTAACAAAATCTTTTTATCAGATATGCCATTACGGATTTCCTCATCCGAGGCTTTTAATAAAATATTAAATTCATTCCCAATTTTTTTTATCATCGCCTCGTATTCTGTTTTTACTTTTTTACTAACTACGCCCACTTTTAAAACTTTGGCGATTATTTCTTTAAGTGGCACAATATATTTATGCGGAATAAACCCCACCCCCTGCCCCTCCCCTTGTAGGGGAGGGGCATGTCTGTCTGCTAAATCTCCAACGCGGTGCAGCACGCCTACCGTAACTGATTTTTTGCATTTGGGGCACAAAAACTTTTTTGCTCTGGCCTCTTTGTGAGTTAAACAAACTCCGCACGCGGCGTGCCCATCGTGGTGATATTTACCTTCCTCCGGATAAAATTCAATGGTATATAAAAACTTTTTTCTGTCGCCTTCTTTAATTATCCGCGTTATCTCGTTGTAATTTATATCCGCGTCATCCAATAAAAAAACATTTGCTTCCCGGCCCAAATTATTTAAACTATGCGCGTCGGAATTAGAAACAAGTGTAATATTATCCAGCGCGCTTAAACGATGATTCATTGCCGGATCGCTGGAAAGGCCGGTTTCTATGGCGCGAATATGCGGAGTTAGCTCTTCAAAACATTCTTCTAGAGAGCCATAACCCGATTTAGAGCCAAAAACGGCAAACCACGGCGTCCATGCATGAGCCGGAATCATCATAAATCTATGGTCAATATCCAAAATTGTTTTCAAAACCTCTTTTGCGGACAAACCCATAATCGGACGGCCATCGGAGCGGAGATTTACGTCTTTGGCCGTTAAAACGGCGTTAAATTTTTCTACCGCCTGTATACTTGGCGCCAAAATTAAAAGGTGAACCCGGCGCGTGGCGCCTTTGTCTTTGTAAATACAGGAAACCTCCGTGCCTAAAATAAAACGGGTTGGACTGATGTTGTCTTTCAACCTGAAAATGCCCTGACCGAATTCCACCAGATTTTCTTTAATATGTTTAATCCATGCCGGGTGAGTAAAGTCACCGGTCGCAACGATGTCTATGCCTTTTTGCTCGCAAGCATGGGCAATTTTCGGCAACTCCAAATCCGGCGAACAAGCTCGAGAATAGCGGGAGTGAATATGCAGATCCAGAATTTTTTCCGGCATACAAATTTTTCTAGCGCTGAAGATTAATTCTGAACTCCGCTCCATAATTTTTAAAACCAAACTTTTCATACCAGGCGCACACTTCGCCTTTAGAATTTCTGACAGTCGCGATTAGCTTGTAACAACCTATTTTTTTAGCTTCCCCTATCACTTCCTGCACCAATTTAATTCCGACACCACCGCCTCTTTTATTTTCTTCCACAAAAACATCTTCCAACAGTCCAAATGGCTCAGCATGTAAATCATTATACAACACATAAAGCCAAGCCCGGCCGATTTCTCTGTCATTCTCGGTGGCGGTAATTTTTATTGCGTAACAATCTTTTTTTGTCTCTCTGTTAATATTCATATTTTCTATACGATTCGCAATAGCTGTCATTCTTCCCCACCTAGGCGGGTCAGAATGACAGTTGGAAAAACTAAATAAATTTCGTTAAAATAGCGGCAACTTTTTCCGCGCTTAAGCCCCCGTCTTTATCTTCCAAATCCAAACTTTTTATTTTAATATTTTTCAAATTTTCTTTATCATACGCGAATACGCCCCAATTTCTGGTTTTGTAAATTTCTTTTTGTTTTTTGGTTAATTTATGATTGTTGTAAATGACCAAATCAATCCGGCGCGGCAGATAACGCTCCATTTGCAAAACAACTTCGCCTACTTTTTCCGGACCAGTTTCTCCGTCCAGACGATAAGCGCTGCCGGCCACGTAAATTATTTTTGCTTTGATGTTTTTATCTATCGCCTGCTTTATACCTACCGGCAAAAGTGCGGCAATTAAGCTGGTATACAAACTGCCTGGACTTAATATTATGCAATCGGCGGCTTCAATCGCTCTTTGCGCTTCCGCGTAAGCCTGACAGCATGGTTCCAGCCAAACTTTTTTTATTTTAAGACCGCGGTTATATTTTGGATTGTCTATGAATTCTTCCGTTTTAATAATATCGCCATTTTGCAGTTCGGCCGCCAAATCGCAATTTTCTAAAGTAACGGGATAAACCCTGCCTTGCGCTTCCACACTTTGCGATAATGCTTCCAAAGCATAAAGAAAATTACCGCTGTACTGGCTCATTAAAGTTAAAAATAAATTTCCCAGATTATGACTATCCAATTTACCGGTATTTGTAAATCTTGGTTTATAAAAAATTTGCCTTAATACTTTATAATCATATTTTGCCAGCGACAAAATCGCCCGCATAATATCTCCCGGTGGCAAAGTATTAAATTCTTTTCGCAGTTTTCCCGAAGACCCGCCCGAATCACTCA
>ERZ1292640.4489-Hain-H43-02um-R1-4489-length-10614-cov-6_pt1 | contig 10614 bp, 10 predicted proteins | sample MGYA00564404_ERZ1292640 | MGnify/ENA primary metagenome ERZ1292640 (study PRJEB36523, sample SAMEA6512636) | groundwater metagenome | collected 2019-01-08 | study: AquaDiva: Metagenomics assemblies of 32 groundwater samples | reverse complement strand
CAATCAATCCCTCAATCTGCAATCTCCAAATCTGCAATGTACTATCATCGTCCCAGCTCCCTCGCAATGCGCTCGGCCGCCGCGCGCGGATCGGGTGCGCCGATGATCGGCCGGCCCACGACGATGTAGTCGGCGCCGGCGGCCACGGCTTCGGCTGGACTGAGCGTGCGCTGCTGATCGTCCCCGCCCGACGTGGAGGCGCCGCCGCCGCGGATGCCCGGCGTCACGATCGCGAACCCCGGACCGCAGGTCGCGCGGATGAGCGAGGTTTCCTGCGGCGACGCCACGACGCCATCGAGACCTGCGCGCTGGACGAGCCGGGCGAGCTCCGCCACCTGCTCGCGCGCCGTGCGCCCGATCACGCCGATCTCAGCGAGCGTCTCGCTCGTCAGGCTCGTGAGCACCGTGACGGCAATCACGATCGGGGGCGGCGTCCCGCGCGTCGCGGCCGCGTGCTCGGCCGCCGCCTTCGCGGCCCGCATCATGGCCGTGCCGCCGCTGGCGTGCACGTTCAGCATCCACACGCCGAGCGAAGCGGCCGAGGCCACGGCGCCGGCGACCGTGTTCGGAATGTCGTGAAACTTGAGATCGAGGAAGACGCGGTGGCCTTCGTCGACGAGCGCTCGCACGAAGTCGGGGCCCTCGGCGGTGAAGAGCTGGCTGCCGACCTTGAAGCCGCCCGCCACGCCGGCGAGCATCGACGCCAGCTCGCGGGCACGCGCCGCGCGGTCCACGTCGAGGGCGACCAGAAGAGGGTTCACGCGCGCGCCTTCGTCGTCGTGTCGATCGTGCCGACGAGATCCGTCCAGCGCGCGACCCCGTGGCGCGTCAGGTAGTCCTCGATGCCGCCGAGGAGTTTCGGCCAGATGAACGGATCCACGAAGTTCGCCGTCCCCACCTGCACCGCCGAGGCGCCGGCGATGGCGAATTCGAGCGCGTCTTCGGCGCGCGCGATCCCGCCCATGCCGATGATCGGCAGACGCACCGTCTGCCGGCACTCGTACACCATCCGCACCGCGATCGGCCGGATCGCCGGGCCGCTCAGGCCGCCGACGACGTTCGACAGTTTCGGCCGTCGCGTCTCGACGTCGATCGCCATCGCGAGGAACGTGTTCACGAGCGACACCGCGTCGGCGCCGGCCTCCTCGGCCGCGCGCGCGAACGAGGCGACGTCGGTCACGTTCGGCGTCAGCTTGGGAATGACGGGGAGGCGCGTCACCTTCCGCACGGCGCTCACGACCTGGGCGGTGCCCGTCAGGCTGCAGCCGAACTGGATCCCGCCCGCCTTGATGTTCGGGCACGAGATGTTCAGCTCGAGCGCGGCCACACCCTCGGTGTCCGACAGGATGCGCGCCAGCTCGACGTACTCCTCGAGCGTCGATCCGCAGATATTGACGATGACGACCGCGCGCCGCGCGCGGAGCTCGGGCAGCTTCTCGCGCACGAACCGGTGGACCCCGATGCCCTGCAGACCGATCGCGTTCAACATGCCCGAGGGTGTTTCGACGATGCGCGGCGGCGGGTGGCCTTCGCGCTCGGCGAGAAAGAGCCCCTTGACCGCAATCGCGCCCAGCGCCGACAGATCGACGACCTCGGCGTACTCGACGCCGTAGCCGAAGCACCCGCTCGCGGCAATCAGCGGGTTTTTCAGACGCCATGGGCCGATGGGGACGGAGAGGTCCATACAATCGACAGCGTCAGGATCCGAGTTCCTCCCACACGATCTCCCCCGCCTCGAAGATTGGTCCCTCGATACACGATCGCACGTAGTGCGGCGGATCCCCGCCGCGCCGGACCTTGACGACGCAACTGTAGCAGCCCCCGAGGCCGCAGCCCATCACCTGCTCGAGCGAGACCTCGGCCCGCCGGCCGTGGCGCGCCGCGAGATCCGCGACGGCGCGCATCATGGCGGTCGGGCCGCACGCGTAGAGGGCGAGCGGCGCGGCGCCCTGATGCGACGTGAGCGCCTGGCCGAGTGGTTCGGTGACAAAGCCGTGATGACCGCGGCTGCCGTCCTCGGTTGCGAGCACGAGGTGCGCGCCGAGGCGCTCGAAGATATCGAGAAAGAACAGATCCTGCTGCCGCCGGCCCCCGTAGAAGAGCGTCGTCTCGACTCGGCGCGCCTGAAGCGCGGCCGCCAGCGTCGCGAACGGCGCGAGGCCGACGCCGCCGGCCACCATCCACGCGGCGTCGGGTGGATCGACGACGGTGAATGACCGGCCGAGCGGACCGAGGCACGGGATGCGCCGTCCGGGCTCGGCCTCATAGACGAGCGTCGTGCCGACGCCGACCTTCTTGTTGAGGATCGAGATGCCCGTGGGCGCGCCGTCGCGGCCGCGCAGGATCTCGAAGATCGAAAACGGGCGGCGCAGCAGCGGATCCGTGCCGGGCGCCGGCTTGACCATCACGAATTGCCCCGGCTGCGCGCGTGCGGCGATCGCCGGCGCGTCGAGCGCGACGACGTTGTAGTCGCGCGACAGGCGCGTGTTGGTGATGACTCCGGCGTCGACGTCGACCGGCATGACGGCGCCTCAGTATAGCGCACGGTCCGCGCGAGCGACGCGCGCGCGGGGCGGTATGATAGAGCGCCGATGCGTTACCTGCGGATGCTCACCAACTCGGTGCTGGGCGGCGTGCTGGGCGCGGCCTACGTGACGATCCTCGTCCTGCAGCTCAATCCGCAGGTGCCGCTCGTCGCGCCCGGGGTGTGGCGCTGGTTCGTCACGCTGCTCGTCTTCTACGGCGTGCACCTCACCCTCTTCTTCTACGCGCTCATCGTCGTGCGCGAGCTGCTGGGCATCGGCCCGCTCTCGCCCGGCTGGCTGAGCGTGCGCGTGCTCGCGTGGCTGAGCGCGTTCTCGTCGGCCGCCGCCGCGCTCCTCATGTGGATCAACGTGCGGGGCCTCGCGATCGAGCTCGACGCCGTCAGCGTCCGCCGCATGACGCTCGGCGCCGTCGCGACGACGGCCGCGGCCGTGGTGCTCGTCGGTATCGCCGTCGTGCGCTACTCGTTCGGGCGCCGCGGCAGCCAGGTGAGCGCCGGGCTGCTGGCCATCACCGTCGCGGGCTCGCTGTCGCTGCCGCTGGCGGCGCGCGGTCTCGGCACCCAACCGCCGCTCGGCGCGCGGTCGCTGACCGTCGTGCGCGCGCCGGCCGAGGCGCCGCCCGACGGGCCGCGCGTCAGGCTGATCCTGCTCGACGGCGCGTCGCTCGACTACGTGTGGTCGCGCGTGCTCGAAGGCCAGTTCCCGAACATCGGCCGGATTCTCGACGCGGGCGCCGCCGTCGATCTCGCGACGCTCAGGCCCACGCAGGCCGAGCCGGTATGGGCCGCCGTGGCGACGGGAAAGTATCCGCCCAAGAACGGCGTGCGATCGGCGGCGACCTATCGCGTCGAAGCCGGCGGCCTGCCGATCGATCTGTTGCCCGACCGTTGCTACGCGTTCGGCCTCGTGCAGTTCGGGCTCGTCCAGAGCAAGGTCCGCACGAGCGCCGACTGGCGGGCGCGGCCGCTGTGGGACATCATCGGCGGCTACGGGCTGCCGGTTGGCGTCGTGCGCTGGCCGGTCACGTATCCCGCGCAGCCGGTCCGCGGCTTCCTCGTGACCGATCGCTTCCACATGGTGGCCGACTCGCCGTTCCCCGCCGACGTCGGCCTGGCGCTGTATCCGCCCGACATCCTCCCGGCCGCGCGCCAGGCGTTCGCCGAGGCGACCGGCGGTGGGCGCGGCATCGTTCCCGGCGGCGCCCCCGAAGCCACGCTGGCCGAGGAGACGCCCGGCGCGAGCGCCGAGCGGCTCGATCGGATGTACGGCCGCGTCGCGGACGACGCGCGCGGGCTCATCGATGCGCGATTCCTCGCGGTGCGCTATCAGGGACTCGACACGGTCGGCCACTCGTATCTGCGGTATGCCGAGCCGCGGTCCTTCGGCGACGTGACCGACGCCGAGCGCCGGCAGTACGGGCAGGTGCTGGATCGCTACTACACGTTCATCGACGGCGAGATCGGCCGGGCGATCGCCTCGCTCGGGCCGGACGATTTGCTGCTCGTCGTGTCGGGCTTCGGGATGCAGCCGGTCAACCCCGGCAAGCGGCTCCTCGCGCGCCTCGTTCGCGAGCCCGACCTGAGCGGCACCCACGAGGAAGCGCCCGACGGGTTCCTGCTCGCCTACGGGCCGCACGTCGGCAAAGGGCGCCCGACGCGGGGATCGCTGGCCGACGTGGCGCCGACCGTGCTCTATTACCTCGGGCTCCCGGTGGGCCGCGACATGGACGGCTTCGCGCGCACCGATCTCTTCTCGCGCCGGTTCACGGCCGGCCATCCGATCACCTTCATCCCGTCGCACGATCGGTGATAGAATTCCCCCGCGCTCTTTAAGCGCGGCCCCGTGAGGCCGACAAGAGGTACCGTGCACCAACCGTTCCTCCCTCGGCGAATCCCCAACCAGTTCGGTCTGTTGTTCTCCGACGCCCGGCCCCCGGGCCCCGGCCTCCGGCCTCCGGTTTTCGAGAGGAGAACTTGATGCCGCTCGTCATGGACGCGGACCGCATCAGCCGGACGCTGATGCGCATCGCGCACGAGATTCTGGAGCGCAACCGCGGCGTCGAGGAGTTGGCGTTTGTCGGCATCCGCACGCGCGGCGTCCCGCTTGCCAAGCGCCTGGCCGCGAAGATCGCCGAGATCGGCGCGCACCCGATTCCGGTCGGCGCGCTCGACATCACGCTGTACCGCGACGACCTGATGCGGCACGCCGTGGGGCCCCAGCCGCTCGTGCGCAGCACGGAGATTCCGTTCTCGATCGACGACAAGAAGATCCTGCTCGTCGACGACGTGCTGTACACGGGGCGGACGATCCGGGCCGCGCTGGACGCGTTGATTGACTTCGGGCGTCCGCAGTCGATTCAGCTCGTCGTGCTCGTGGATCGCGGGCACCGCGAGCTGCCGATCAAGGCCGACTACGTGGGCAAGAACCTGCCCACCTCGCGGCAGCAGAGCGTGCAGGCGCGGCTCGTCGAGACCGACGGCCGCGACGAAGTCGTGGTCGAGGACAGCGAGAGGGGGTCATGAGAGTCGACACGGCGGTGCATCGGCCCGGCCACGAAGGCGATCGGGGCGGCGCGGGGCATCCGGCGGCCGGCCTGCACATGAAGGACCTGCTTGGAATCGCCGACCTGACGTCCGAGGAGATCCTGCTCGTCCTCGAGACGGCCGACGCGATGAAGGAGATCGGCACGCGGCCGATCAAGAAGGTTCCGACGCTGCGCGGGAAGACCGTCGTCAATCTGTTCTTCGAGCCGAGCACGCGCACGCGGACGTCGTTCGAAATCGCGGAAAAGCGCCTGAGCGCGGACACCTTGAATATCGCGGCGTCGACCTCCAGCGTGACGAAAGGCGAGACGCTCGTCGACACGGCGCTCACCCTCGAGGCGATGGCGCCTGACATGATCGTGATGCGGCACTCCGCGTCGGGCGCGTGCCACCTGCTCTCGCGGATTTGCCGCTCGCGCATCATCAACGCGGGCGACGGCATGCACGAGCACCCGACGCAGGCGCTGCTCGACGCCTACACGATCCGCGAGCACAAGGGCCGCATCGGCGGCCTGAAGGTGGCGATCATCGGAGACTTGCTGCACAGCCGCGTGCTCCGATCGAACCTGCTGCTGCTCGGCAAGCTCGGCGCCGACGTGTGGGTCTCGGGGCCGGCGACCCTCGTGCCGCCGGGCATCGAGCGTTTCGGCGCGCGCGCCACCTGGTCGATCGACGAGGCCGTCGAGGGCGCCGACGTCGTGATGATGCTGCGCATCCAGCAGGAGCGGATGCGCGGGCACTTCTTCCCGTCGCTGCGCGAGTACTTCACGCTCTTCGGCCTCACGGCCGCGCGCGTGACGCGCGCGAAGCCGGATGTCATCATCATGCATCCCGGTCCGATGAACCGCGGCGTCGAGATCGCGTCGGAGGTGGCCGACGGGCCGTACGCCGTCATTCTCGAGCAGGTCGCCAACGGCGTGGCGATTCGCATGGCGGTGCTGTACCTGCTCGCCGGAGGTGTCACGGAGGAAACGGCCAGTTGAGGCCGGAGGCCGGGACCCGAAGGCCCAGAGCTGGAGGCCGGCGGGCGCCACGGCAACCACCTACTGGCTGCCGGTTACTGGCGCGCGGCGGACCTGAGGGTCCGCCTCTACCGCGCACGTGATGACGACTCGTCTCGTTACTCGTTACTCGTTACTTACTCGTTCCTCGTTCCTCGTTACTGTGATGAAGGTACTCTTGAAAGGCGGCCGCGTCGTCGATCCCGCGAACGGCGTCGACGGGGCCGCCGACGTACTGATCGACGGCGCCACCGTCGCGCGTGTCGGTCGCGATCTGCCCTCTGACGGCGCGCGCATCATCGACGTGCCGCCGGGTTGGATTGTGTGTCCTGGCTTCATCGACATGCACGTGCACCTGCGTGAGCCCGGACAGGAGCACAAGGAAACGGTCGCCACAGGTGTCGCCGCGGCCGTGGCCGGCGGCTTTACGGCCGTGGCCTGCATGCCGAACACGAACCCCGTCAACGACAACGCCGGCGTCACCGAGTTCATCCTGAACAAGGCCGGCGAAGCGGGCCTGGCGCGCGTGTACCCCATCGGCGCGGTGTCACGTGGCTCGCGGGGCGAGCAGCTCGCCGATCTCGGCGAGTTGCGCGCGGCGGGGTGCGTGGCGGTCACCGACGATGGACGGCCTGTGACGACCGCGCTCCTGATGCGGCGCGCGCTGGAGTACGCCGGCATGTTCAACATGCCGGTCATCGATCACTGCGAAGAGCCGACGCTCAAGGGCGACGGCGTCGCGCACGAAGGCTTCCACGCCTCGTCGCTCGGCCTGCGCGGCATTCCGGCGGCGGCCGAAGAGATCATGGTCGAGCGTGACGTCACGCTCGCGGGCCTCGCCGGGTCCGCCGTCCACATCGCGCACATGAGCGTGCGCGGGTCGCTGCGCGCCGTGCGCGCGGGGAAGGACCGCGCCGTCCGCGTGACGTGCGAGGTCACGCCGCATCACTTCACGCTCACCGATGAGGCGCTCGCCGGCTACGACACGAACGTCAAGATGAACCCGCCGCTGCGCGAAGTCGCCGATCGCGAGGCGCTGATCCAGGGTCTCGTGGACGGATCGATCGACGCCATCGCGACCGATCACGCGCCGCATCATTACGACGAGAAGAGAGTCGAGTTCGACCTCGCGCCCTTCGGCATCGTCGGCCTCGAGACCGCTGTGGCGCTGGCGCTCGATCGCCTGCTGCACGCGGGAGTGATCTCTCTGTCGCGCCTCGTCGAGCTGATGTCGCTCAACCCGGCGCGCATCCTCGCGGTCAAGGGCGGCACGCTGACACCGGGCGCGCCGGCGGACCTCACGATCCTGGCGCCCGATCACCTGGTGACGGTGGACGCGGCGCGGTTCCGCTCGAAGTCGCGCAACACGCCCTTCGGCGGCTGGACGCTGCGCGGCGGCGTGGCGGCGACGATCGTCGGGGGGCGGGCGGTGTACGTGAACGAAGACGTGGCCGAGGCAGGCCGCTTCGGCGCGATGCAGGTCAAGACGGCGGCTTCGGGATTGACGTAGCGCGGGCTTCGGCCCTGCACCAGGCGGCCCTGCAGGGCTGCGCGACAAGGGAGGGAACGCGAACGTGACGCGGCGAGACGAAATCCAGCAGCAGGCGCTTCGCAACCTGCAGGAGTTCGAGGTGCTCATGCTCGGCGGGCACTTCGACTACGGCAACGGCTATCACGGCCGGGTGTACCTGAACCCGCACCAGCTCTTCCGCCAGCCGTCCACGATCTGGCGATTCGCGCAGGATCTGCTGGATCTGTTGCCGTCCGACCTGCTGGGGCAGACCGACATCGTCGCGGGCCCGGTGACCGGCGGCGCGCTGCTGGCGCACACGATCGCCGGCCTGCTCGACGGGCGCCGCAGCCTCACGCACCCACCGTGTCTCTTCGCGCCGTTCACGATCGATCCCGCCGAGGGCGGTTTCGTGCTGCGCCGCTTCTACGCGCGTCAGATGTCCGGCAGGAAGGTGCTGCTCGCCGACGACGTGCGGAACACTGGCAAGACGTTCCAGCGGTGCGCGACGCTCGTCGAGACGGCCGGCGGCAGGGTCGTCGGCACCGTGCAGATCTACGACCGGCTCGAAGCGGTCGTCGATCTCGGCGTGCCGAACTTCGCGCTCGCCGGCTACCGCGCGGAGGAGAACTATCCGGCCGGCGACTGTCCGATGTGCAAGGCCGGGCAGTCCATCACCGCGTTCTGATCCCAGCATGCCGGCCGCGTCACTGAAACTCGCGCTGGACCGGCTGTACGCGGGCTTCAACCGCGAGGACTCGGCCGCCGATCCCATCCACATCGTCCGGCGCTACGCCGATCCCGCCGACCGCGAGATCGTCGGGTTCTGCGCGGCCGGGCTCGCGTTCGGTCGCGTGACGAGCATCCTGGCGTCGATCGAGGCGCTTCTCGCGCGCATGGGTCCGAGGCCCGCGGCGTTCGCGCGCGCGTTCGATCCCGCGCGCGACGCGGACGCGTTCGCGCCGCTCGTGCATCGCTGGACGCGGGGAAGAGACTTCGCCGCGCTCGCCTGGATCCTGCGGCGGATGCTGGAGGAGTCGGGCTCGATCGAGGGCTTCTTTCTCGCAGGATTCGATCCACATGCGCCCGACGTCAGCGCTGCGCTCGAGTCGTTCTCCACGCGCGCGCGTCAGATCGATCTTCGGCCGGTCTACGGGCGGCGTGCGCGATCGCCCGGCGTCCACTTCTTCTTTCCTCGTCCCTCGGCCGGCAGCGCCTGCAAACGGCTGAACCTGTTTCTGCGCTGGATGGTGCGGCGTGATGCCGTCGATCTCGGCGTCTGGAGCGGCGTCCCGGCATCCGCGCTCGTCGTGCCGCTCGACACGCACGTCGTGCGCGTGGGCCGCTGTCTGGGCCTGACGCGCTACCGCAGCCCCGGCTGGCGCATGGCGGCCGAGATCACCGCGTCACTGAGGCGGATCGATCCGGACGATCCCGTCCGCTATGATTTCGCGCTGTGTCACCTGGGCATGATGAACGCGTGCGGGTTCGGGAAAGCGCAGGGCGATCGGAACTGCCCGTTGCGTGGATGCTGTAGGCCGAGGGTGAGAAGAAAGTAACGAAGAGCGAGGAACAAGTAACGAGGAACGCCTGTAGGGGCGACCGGTGGGTCGGACCCGTCAGGCCACGAAGGCACGAAGACACGAAGCATTCGATGAAGCATGATGCTGGCCGTCACCTTCGTGCCTTCGCGTCTTCGTGGCCCCTCCGTGGACTCGGCCGCGGCGTGACAGCGACGCCGGGAAGTCTATGCAGGAGCTGCCCGCCTTACTGTCCGCAACACGTCCTCGTATACTGCGACCGTGTCCCGGACCATCCGCTCCGCGCTGAAGTGCTCGCGCACGCGCGCGAGGCCCGCCTCGCCCATGCGTCCGCGCAGATCCGGATCGCGCAGCAGCGTCACGATCGCCTCGGCGAGCGCGTGATCGTCGCGCGGCGGCACCAGCAGGCCCGTGACGCCGTCCACCACCGACTCCGGAATGCCGCCCGCCCTCGTCGCCACGACGGCTGTGCCACAGGCCATCGCGTCGAGGATCGACGTGCCGAGCCCTTCGGTCACCGAGCTCATCACGAAGAGATCGAACCCCTTGTGCAGCGACAGCACGTCGGGACGGAAGCCGGTGAGGATGACGTGCTTCTCGAGATGCCGCTCGCGGATCTGGTGGGTGAGCGACTCCCGCAGCTCGCCTTCGCCTGCGATGATGAAGTGGGTGTCGGGCACCTGCCGCAGCACGAGCGCCGCGGCTTCGACGAGGTGCCGCTGGCCCTTGTGCGGCACGAGCGCGGCGACGTTGCCGACGACGGGCGCGTGGTGGGGGAGCCAGAACTCCTGGTGGATGTTGGCGCGCGGCGCCGCCTCGATGTGCGCAAGGTCGATGCCCTCGTGCACCGTCGTGACGAGCTCCGGCGCGACGCCGTCGTGCACGAGCATCGCATTGATCAGGTCCGACGCGCAGATGAACCGATCGACCTGCCGGTACTTCCACCGCGAGAGCGCGTTCTCCTTGAGGTGAAAATCCACGCGGCGCGAGGCGACGAGCGGCGGGCGAGGCTCCGGCGATGCCATCGACAGGGCGAGCGACGCCATGGCCACCGCGTGCGGGTCGTGCGCGTGGATGAGGTCGGGCGTGAGGCGCTTGAGGACGCGCGCGAGCTGCCAGGCCGCGCGCAGATCCATCTCGGTCGTCGGCGCGATCGAAATCAGCTCCAGCCCCTCCCGCGCCCGCTGCCGCAGCTCGCCCTCGGCGTGCGCCACGAGCGCCGCGCGGTGGCCGAGCGCGCGGAGGCCCAGCACGGTCAGGAGCACCTGGTTCTGACCGCCGCGCCAGGTCCGAGCGGTGTCGATGTGCAGCGAGAAGATCACTTGTCGGGACTCGGGACTCGGGACTCGGGACTCGGATGCCGGAGCGCCCAGAGCTTCGCGAGCTTCAGGAACACGTAGTACGAGTTGAGCGCCGACACGATCAGGCCCGCGACGCCGTCGCGGAATCCGGCGCGCAGGACGTAGTTGCGCA
>ERZ1292640.4488-Hain-H43-02um-R1-4488-length-10615-cov-4_pt1 | contig 10615 bp, 9 predicted proteins | sample MGYA00564404_ERZ1292640 | MGnify/ENA primary metagenome ERZ1292640 (study PRJEB36523, sample SAMEA6512636) | groundwater metagenome | collected 2019-01-08 | study: AquaDiva: Metagenomics assemblies of 32 groundwater samples | reverse complement strand
TTTAGCTCATGACCTCGGCCAGAAACTCGGTTGTGGTGGATACGTGAAAGAATTACGACGCACTCGAATTGGGAACTGTAGAGTCGAGGATGCCACCGCCATTTGATGGTCTCGTAAATATCAATACAAAATCAGGCGCGGTGGTAGCTTCAAAAGCATGCAATGCTAGTTCTTTGGCGCAATATCTTATATGGGCAACTTGCTCAATATTGCCAGCTCCTCCTCCTCGAATATTTCTACCAACAAAGCCGGCAGCACGAAGTTGCTCTTCGGTTGGCTCTTTAGGCATGTCCGGATCTGGATTTATCCATTGTCCGTCCAAGGCCAGACTATCGTCTCCAAGTTGAAATTCTTCTGGTTGTTCTGTAGTAGACTTCATATTAGTAGGAGTAGTATAGCCTATATCTCGAGGATGTCAAGAGGATGTTTGAGATTTAAAATACCTTCCGCAAAGATAATATAGGTCTATAATTTGGAAGTGTTACAGATTTTCCAATTTCTGCCCGCATTAATCTCATTTTTACTCACTTTTGCAGGTATAAAAATAATCCTAAAGATCTTCCCTAAGCTGGGACTACTGGATAAGCCGGGTGAATACGGACTTGCACGCAAACCTATGCCTTACAGTGCCGGCATCATTTTTTTTATTGTCTTCCTGATTTGTACCCTTATTTTTGTTGATATAACGAAGCCTATTGCCGGTGTTATTTTTGCCGGGTTACTTGTGACTATTGTCAGTTTTTGTGACGACAAACTCAGGTTAAGCCCTGTTTTACGTCTGATTGTGCAGGTTTTGGCGGGAATTCTGGTGGTAATTGCCGGTGTAAAAATCCAAGTTATTAATACGCCTTTTGGCATCCCTCTTTTTCTTGATAGTTTTCAATTAAATATATTCGGAGAAACAATCTGGATTTTGTCGGCGATAATAATAATTTGCTGGCTGATTCTTATGATGAACGTGATGAATTGGCTGGATGGCATTCCGGGGCTTTCCTCCGGCATTTCTGCTATTGCGCAAATTTCTATTTTTATATTATCCACGCAGCAGTTCCACGTCGTTGATCAGAGTGCCATAATCACGATTTCCAGTGTTCTCGCTGCTTCCTGCCTGGCTTTTTTGCTTTTTGATTTTTATCCGCCTAAAATTTTAATGGGCGATTCCGGCAGTATGTTTCTGGGATTTATGCTTGGATCATTATCTATTATTGCCGGTGGGAAATTTGCCACAGCACTGCTCATAATGGGTTTCCCTGTTTTAGATGCCTTTTGGGTGATTTTAAAGAGGATTTTATCCGGTAAATCGCCTTTCAAAGGAGATTTTTCGCACTTTCACCACCGACTACTCCGTGTCGGCCTCTCCGAACGCGGTGCACTCATTTTTAACTACGTCACCTGCGCGGTTTTTGCTGCAATTGCCCTGCTGTTAAACTCAACATTTCAGAAATTCATAGCTTTTTTAGCGGTGTTTCTTATCATTAGCGTCGTTGGTGTAATTACGGCTCTCTTGACAAAGAGTCAAAAAGAAGTAATGTAGAGGTTGAAGATAATGAGCCAAATATTCCTGCTCTATGGGCAAAAATTTTAGAACAAAGAGATATTTCTTCACAATAGATGGAGCTTTTTTGTTATAATACAGCTTCATGGATGCTATAGCCGAAATTAAATCGCGCATTTCTATTGAAGATCTGGTTGCGCAATATGTACCACTAAAAAAAGTTGGAAGGCAACTTAAGGCGCTTTGTCCATTTCACAAAGAAAAAACGCCGAGTTTTTATGTCAGCCCCGAGAGGCAAATTGCATACTGCTTTGGTTGCAAAAAAGGTGGCGACCATTTTAAATTTATTCAAGAAATGGAAGGGCTGGATTTTGTGGGCGCTCTCAAGTTTTTGGCCGAGAAGGCAGGCGTGCGTCTGCCAAAAACGACGCCGCAAATGGCAGAGAAAAAAACTGAACGTGATCGGCTTATTACTATTCATGAAGAAGCCGCACAGTTTTTTGAAAAAAGTCTTTGGGAAACCGACGACGGTAAAAAAGTAATTTCATATATTAAGAAACGAGGGTTAGAAGAAGATACGTTAAAGACCTACAGGCTCGGTTTTGCGCCGGACGATAAGAAAAACGCGCTTTATACGCATTTGCTTGAAAAGGATTTTACGCGCGCAGAAATTTTGGCAGCAGGTTTGGCAATCGCTCGCGACACGGAACAAGGCGAGTGTATTGACCGTTTTCGCATGAGACTTATGTTCCCGATTCATAATTTGGCCGGCGACATTTGCGCTTTTGGTGGGCGTGCAATTCGTGACGGTGACGAACCAAAATATTTAAATTCACCCGAAACGCCGGTTTTCCACAAAAGTTCATTTTTATACGGACTCGCTGCCGGGCGCGCAGACATTCGCCGAAAAAATAACGTCATCGTCGTAGAAGGCTACATGGACGCGCTTGCCGCGCATCAAATAGGCATAAAAAATGCAGTGGCCTGTGGCGGCACATCACTCACGGAGGAGCAACTCGTAATTTTAAAACGCTTTGCGCCGGAAATTATTTTTTCTTTCGACCGCGACAACGCAGGCAAAATGGCAACGGAACGCGCAATCGAAATGGCGCTGGATAAAGAATTTGCGATCAAAGTTGCCGTTTGGGAGTCAGACGCAAAAGATCCGGACGAATGTATTCGCAGTCGTCCGCAGGATTTCTTAACCTCGCTCGAAAACGCAAAGCCGGCTATTTCATATTTGATCCATCATTTTACCGAAACTTTTGGCGTCGCCACCGCAGACTGCAAAAAGAAAATCATAGATAGTCTGCTTCCGTTTTTTGCAAAAATAAAAAGTCCGGTGTTGCTCGACGGAGTTTTAAAAGAATTGAACTCGATTTTGGAAGTTTCTATAAACTCGGTGTACGACGAGTTAAAACGTTTTCAGGGCAAGCAAAAAGGTGTGAGTTTTGGCCAAAATTCCAAAAAAGGTGGAACCTCTCAAATGCCCATTTCTACCTTCAATGAGTTCAAGAGAGAGGAGTACTTAATAGGACTGCTCTTGACGTATCCCGAGATATATCCTGTGGCTAATCTTATAGTAAAGCCAAATGACCTAGAAGATATTGAGTTACAAAATATTTACAGATCTCTTACAACTGAATATAATCAATCACTGAACGATAAGGAGCGCGAACGGGCGAATATTCTGGCCATGCTCGCGGAAACTCTCCACAGCGATATGACCGCTGATGCCGTAGAACAAGAAGTCAGAACGACTGTACATTACATCGCGCTTACAAAACTCGACAGAGAAAAGAGATCAATTGTAGGGAAGTTGCGTACAGCACAAGGCGACGAGAAGAACGCACTTCTTGAGACTTATCAAGAACTCCTGCGCACAAACGATTATGGCAAAGAAACTTAAAAAATTCATTTCGCATCCTTCGGATGAACAGCTCGATAAATATCCCAAAGCCGTCCAGGAGCTAATTAGGAAAGGTCGCGAGCAAAAGTTCGTGACTCAGCAAGAGCTTATGAAGGCCATTCCAAACATTGAAACAAATGTAATTTTGCTGGATGAGATTTACACGCTTTTTATGGACTTGGGTATTGAGGTGATGGACGTTAAGGATTCTCTTATTTGGAGTAAAGAAGAAGATGACAATGACACATTGGAAAAAGAGGTAAAAAAAGCAGTAGTACCGGAGCGCAGGACAACCGAGCTTTCCGAAGTGGCCAATGATTCAATTCGCATGTATCTTTGCGAAATTGGAAAGGTCAAACTGCTAACCGGAAAAGAAGAAATTGATTTGGCAAAACGCATTCGCAGAGGTGACCAGACAGCCAAGCAAAAACTGGCCGAGGCTAATCTACGGTTGGTCGTTTCTATCGCAAAGAAATACATAGGTCGTGGACTTTCGTTTTTGGATTTGATTCAAGAAGGCAATATCGGCCTTTTCCGCGCGGTAGAAAAGTTTGACCCGGATCGTGGCTTTAAATTTTCAACCTATGCAACTTGGTGGATTCGCCAGGCAATTACTCGTGCCATCGCCGATCAGGCTCGCACTATTCGCATTCCGGTGCACATGGTTGAGACTATTAATAAGCTCACTCATGCGCAGCGCCGTTTGGTTCAAGAACTCGGACGTGAGCCTCTTGTAGAAGAATTAGCTGCCGAAATGGACATGGATATAAAGAAGGTGCGACACATTTTGAAAATTTCACAGGATATCGTTTCGCTTGAAGCGCCGGTTGGCACAGAAGAAGATTCCAAGCTCGGTGACTTTATTGAAGACGACGACGCTCTTTCACCGGCAGAAGCCACAAATAGGCAGCTCATAAAGGAAAATATTCACGAGATGCTGCATTACCTTTCTCCGCGTGAAAAGAAAATTATAGAAATGCGTTTTGGCTTAAAAGATGGGGTTGGTCATACGCTCGAAGAAGTTGGTCAGGAATTCCGCGTCACCCGTGAACGTATTCGCCAGATCGAAGCAAAAGTATTACAGAAGTTGAAAGAACATCCGACAAGCGTTAAAATCCGCCCATATGTAAATTTATAACCCACATTTATGACAAATACATCTGATCCAGTAATCACTCCTGCAGGCGCAGACGAAAAAGTTACGTTAGTTACCAAAGAAGGTTTGGAGAAACTAAAAGAAGAGTTAAACTTTTTAAAGGAGGTAAAACGCAAGGAAGTTGCAGAACGTCTAAAAGAAGCCATTAGTTACGGCGATCTTTCGGAAAATGCCGAATATGAAGAAGCAAAAAATGAGCAGGCTTTTGTCGAGGGTCGCATTATGGAGCTTGAAGAAAAAGTTAAGTTCGCCAAAATTATCGATGAAAAAGCAAAGAAAGATGGGGTTAGCGTTCAACTTGGTTCAAAAGTTGTCGTCATCAACTTATCCGGCAAGACTAAGACGGAAGACGAATACACTATAGTTGGTTCTACGGAAGCAGATCCAATCAATCACAAAATCTCAAATGTATCACCGGTTGGCAGGGCTTTAATGGACAGAGAAGTAGGTGAAACAGTAAAAGTAGCAGCTCCGGGTGGAATGATGGAATACAAAATAGTAAAGGTTCGTTAAAATGAAGACGTTTTTCAGGGTTTTGCAAATAGGCGGCGTGGTGGTGTTTTGTGCCAGTGCGATTTTTGCGATTTTGTTTGCAGAAGGTTACCAATATGACCCCGCAACGCGCGATGTAATAAAAAAAAGCGTAATTTATTTTGATTCGTTGCCGGAAGATGTTGAGGTGAGTGTGGACTCCAGGAATATAAATATAGGAGCCTCGCGCGAAATAAGGACTGCGCCTGGCGCTCACGATATAGAAATCACCAAAGATGGCTTTAATCCCTGGAAAAAACGAGTAGTGGTGCCGGAGGACTTTGTGGTTAGGTTCCCAGAGCTAAAAATAATGCCGATAGTTGAAAGCGGCACGTCCCCCCAGTTTATAAAGGATATTGAACCCCTTGCCGGTTGGAGTATGCAGTCGTCATCGGAAGAAGGCGTATTTATGAGTAACCCAAAACTGCACTTTGGAAAATATTATCTTTTTAGCGCCGATGATGATTTTCGCGTTATAGAATTGCCATTAAAATTTGAATTCGAGAAAGTTATGCCTTTTGGCAATAACTCTCTTGTGGGACTGACTCGTGACAACAGAATATTTGCATACGACAGTGAGAATCAGAAATTAGTTTCACGCAAAGAAAAAGATTTTATTGATTTACGCGTCATGGGAGGAGAATTGTTTGTTTTGGATAAAATCGGCAATATTTGGACAGCTGGCCAAGAACTGGAGTTAGCAGACTTTTCAAAATTCCACCTGTTTGCAACGCTTGCTCAGGCTCCAACTGCCATTGAGCGCACGCAACGCAGTGAAAATCTTATCTCTTTTTTATTTAAGACCCGCAATAAAAAAAGTTTGGTCGTTACGAGGGATGATGGATCAATAATTTTTCAAAAGGGAAATTTAGATAGCGCATTTTTGGATAAGCAAAGAGTGTTTGTGGTAGCCGATGGGATTTTGGAGGTTTATGATATCGAGAAAAAGAAAGAGCTTTCTAAACGTACAATCTCAAAAGAAATTGTATGGCTTTCTAGGGTAGGGGAAACATACCAGTTCCTTTTTACGGATAGCACAGGCGAAATATCTATTTGCGACGAGGATTTTGAGAATTGCAATGCAGTTGCGGCGGCGGCAAAGCTGGCCGGAAATTATTTTATAGAATCTTCTCAGGATCACGACAAATTCATAGTGGTAATCGGACGTACGCTTAAACTGCTTGATCTGGGAGAAAACTCGTTCCTGCCGCCATTTCTTCAGAATCTAATGTCTTCTGTTTTTTCGAAAAAAATCTAGAAACAAATCTTTTTAGAACTCTCTCCGGATCACCGCCGGTTTTGTTTGTATATCTCGTATGAATCAAATAAATGCCGGCAATGACTCCCAAGAATGCAGCCATTTGAGGCACACGCAGTCCAAGTATTTTTATTGTTTCATCTCCACGGACGAACTCTTCAAGAAACCTAAACAAACTGAACGTGAGCAGTGCGAGTTCAGAAATAAAACCAGGCAATCTTCCGCGTAGGTGATTATATAAACAATAAAGTCCGCCAGCGAGCAATAACGTGTAAAGAAAACCGTATATTTGAGTTGGGTGAATGGCGGTCACATATTTTACGTTTGCGCTGCGAAATGTCACGCCCCAGGGGAGAGTTGTTGGCGTGCCATAATTTATACCGTCCAAAAGTGCTCCGATATCTCCAAATACCAATCCCAATAAAATTGCTGGCATCATAGTATCCAATAGCTTCATTGGCGACTCATTCCACTTCCTTGCCACATATAACATACCAAGAATCCATCCGAATATTGCGCCCCAAAATGAAAGACCCTTATCCCAAATAGTAAACAGATTTAGGAAATTCTTAAACTCGAATTGATAAAAGTATAAGTCGGTATTAAATATTATAAAAACTATTCTGGATACGATCAGCGCACAGAAAAACAAGAAAAAACTGTGGTCGGAAATAATGTTAAGCCGTATGCGGTTACGTTTAGCAAGTCCTATAAAAACATAAGAACCGGCAACGAACCCGGTCGTCACAAAAAACCAAAGAGAGAACACTGTAATTACGCCAAACTCAAACAAAATGGGATACATAAAACACTCTGATTTTACCCTACATCAAATTTATTACAATCAAGAGAAATCCAAAAAGAGTGACCGGATACAGGAGGTAGGGCGCTAAATCGTATTTCTTAAGCCAAAAATTGCGTATTGTAACTGCACCATATGCCAGAAATAAGGCTAGCGTGACACCTTTGGTTATTGTCGACTCGTAAAAAAAGAAGTTTTTTGGAAGTGGTGAAATGGGAAAGATTTTGATAGTAAATGGATAAGAAACGACGTACGCGATCAGGTAAAAAGCCATAACCCAACCCAACACGCTCCCTGTTTGTTCCCAGGTGGTAGCAGGTTCTCGAAGGGCATCTGCTTTTCCCTGCTCTTCAATCTCTAACGCTTTTAGCTGGAGCGCTAGGCGTTTTTTTTCTTCTCTAAGCGTTTTTATGCCATCCCACGCTTCAAACTTCATGGTTTTTGATTTACCGGTAAAAATCAGTTTAACGTATTCCCAAATGTGCCTGTTGATTGTTCGGATATCGTCCGATACCTTTTGTATTTCTGGAGTTTTTGGCTTAAACCAGCGCAGAAGTATATTAGCCAATGGTCGTAGCAGCGGTTTTTGTTGCCATTGCATCGCCAAACCCACGATGCTTAATTCTTTTGAAAGGCCGGTCTGTTTTAACTGTGAAAGCAAGTCTTTTGTGTCCACTTTTAGACGCGCGCTTTCTTTTAGTTTTCTTTCTTCATGTATAAAAAGTTCTTGACGCTGAAGATGCTCGAGCATCTTTTCGCAAGTTGTGAGAATGTGTTCCAGATTTGTAGAATCTTTTATTCTTATGAGCTGGTTCAAATATGATTTTATGGTGTCGCGCTCTTCCGGCTTCAAATCCTCACCTGATTCTTGCAAAAAGCTCTCTATGCGGCGCATGGTGGCATCCACTTTTATCAAAAGCTCCTGGCGAGTTTCCTGCATAGATGCCGTTTTCATTTCCGCTTCTTTTTCTCTTGCCTTCCTGGACGAACCATAAAGCCGCTCATATTCTTGCTGGATCGCCACAATATTTCCTTTTGCTTTCTCCTTTTCTTCGATGCCCAAGATTGAATTCACAATTGAAAGAACATTTAGCTGATATTCATCAAATAGCCTGCCAAAAGCCTTTACTTCGTTTTCCGCAGCAATTGTTCCTACTACTTTTTTCCCCTGATTGTCACGAGCTTCAAATTCAAAAATATTCTTGCCGGCTTGCGCGGCGCTTGCCACCACAGCTCCCGTTGAGACCGACTCTGCCGATAGCGCCTCCAAAGAGACAACCGACATGCTCAAATTGTTGAGTTTTTTCCTGGCTAACTGTTCATCAACAGCTTCAATCACTCCAGAAAGTTCTTTGCCTTCTTGATTAAGCGCGATGTAATGGTAGGCTGGCATAATTTATTTTTTTATTGTCGCTTTTATAAAATTGAAGAAAAGAGGGTGAGGTCTGTGAGGGCGAGACAAGAATTCCGGGTGGAACTGTGTTCCTATCATGAAGGGATGATCTTTTATTTCTGCGATTTCCACGAGGTTTTCTTTTGTATAAGTGCCGGAAGCCACCCAGCCGTGATCTTCCAATCTCTTCTTAAAATCATTGTTGAATTCATAGCGATGGCGATGTCTCTCTTCAATCGAATCTTTGCCATAAAGGGCACGCGTTTTTGTGCCAGCCGTTAGCTTGCACGGGTAAACACCAAGCCTTAGCGTTCCGCCTTTCTCTTTTTGCCAAGACTGATCGGGCAAAAAGTGAATTATATATTTTGAACGGTCCGTTTTACCGGCTTCGTCAAATTCTTCGGACGTAATTTGATTGTCTTTGAGGACATGGCGCGCAAACTCGATTGTCATTATCTGCATGCCAAGGCATAGGCCAAAGTACGGAACTTTATTTTCACGCGCGTAGCGTGCGGCCATAATTTTGCCTTCCGTGCCGCGAATTCCAAAGCCGCCCGGAACTATTATTCCGTCTGCGCTTTTTAAAGTTTCCCACGTCTTTTTGTCTTTTTCCTCCAGTTTTTCTGAACTTATCCAGAGAACCTCAAGTTTACGTTCGTTGTGAAAACACGCAATTTTGAGTGATTCAATTACGGAAAGATATGCATCGTCGAGTCCTGTATATTTGCCAACGAGTGCTATTTTAACTTCCTTCTTACTGTTTTGCAGCTTTGTGGCCACATCCTTCCAGTCTTTCAGATTTGGCTTAACCTTGCCAAGATTCAGCTTCTTTGCAATCAACTCGGCAATGTGGAACTCCTCCATTAACAGCGGAACTTCGTAGATGGAATTTGCCGTCACAGAAGGAATCACCGCTTCTTCTTCCACATCGCAAAATAGTGCAATCTTTTTAAGCAGCTCTTTGCCAACCGGATAATCGGCGCGCGGAATAATTATGTCCGGCTGAATTCCGATTGAGCGTAGCTCACGCACAGAAGCTTGCGTTGGTTTAGTCTTGAGCTCTTTACTCCCTTTTAGGTAGGGAAGGAGAGTGAGGTGAACAAAAAGCGTATTTTCATGGCCAAGTTCCCAGCGCATTTGGCGAATTGCTTCAAGATAAGGCAATCCTTCTATGTCGCCGACTGTCCCGCCAATCTCCACAATCACAATATCTGAACCGGTCTGCTTACCAATTCCCTTTATTTTGTTCTTTATAGCATTTGTAATGTGAGGGATAATTTGAATAGTTCCGCCCAAAAAGTCGCCACGGCGCTCTTTCATTATTGTCTCACTGTAAATTTTGCCGGTTGTGACCGTGGAAAGATTCGTGGCGTGAACATCTATAAAACGTTCGTAATGACCCAGATCCAGGTCGGTTTCAGCGCCATCATCTGTAACGAAGACCTCTCCATGCTGAAAAGGACTCATTGTGCCCGGATCCACATTTAGATACGGATCCATCTTTTGAGGTATGACAGAAAACCCGCAGGCTTTCATCAGGGCTCCTATTGAGGCTGTGGCTATGCCTTTTCCAAGGGAAGAGCATACGCCCCCGGTAACGAAGATGTATTTGGTTTTTCTCTCAATCGGCATGATTAGTAATTACAGGAAAAACGTGGCTTGGTCAAATTTTTTGGGATATTACGACAGTCCAGTTTTTCGGCGAACGATTTCAATCGTTTCCCGTGCGAGTTTGCGTGCGCGAACCGCACCAGTGACCAAAACGTCCTCCACGTAATCGGGCTTGTCCTCAAGTTCAAGGCGTTTTTCGCGGGCTTCGGCAAAGTATTCCAAAATAGTTTCCAGCAGTTTGTTTTTTAGTTCCGCATAGCCAACGCCGCTGGAAACTAACCTTGCAGCAAGTTCTTTTTTCTCTTTTTCATCAAGCAAGAAAGACGCCAACATAAACGGGATGCAGGTCTTTGGATCTTTTGGTTCCGAAACCCCTTTTGAGTCTGTTTTAACGGAAAAAACCTGTTTCTTGAGCACATCTGCCGGTGCAAAAATTTCAATCACATTTCCGTAACTTTTA
>ERZ1292640.4487-Hain-H43-02um-R1-4487-length-10615-cov-4_pt1 | contig 10615 bp, 5 predicted proteins | sample MGYA00564404_ERZ1292640 | MGnify/ENA primary metagenome ERZ1292640 (study PRJEB36523, sample SAMEA6512636) | groundwater metagenome | collected 2019-01-08 | study: AquaDiva: Metagenomics assemblies of 32 groundwater samples | reverse complement strand
TCAGTTCGACCTGCTTGGTCGTCTTGAAGGGGATGCCGGCCACACGCCCCGTCGCCACGCTCATGCTGGACACACGCTTGAACAGATCGGTATTCGCCGGTTCAAACGTGTAAAGCCCGGGATTGGCGGGATCGGGGCCGCACAGCCCGTATTCGGTGGTGGTGATGCTCAGCCGGCCATCGGGGGATTCCACCGAGACCGTGGCGGGGTCTCCGTTGGCGCCGGAAGTGGAGGTCGTGATGGTGCGCTCGTTGGACAAGTCCCCGTAGCCGGCGGCCGGGGTTGCCGCCCTTTCGACGATCTCCACGTAGTTGTTGGAGGCATCCGTCGTATAGACGTAGAACGTCCTGGCGACGACCTGGCCGTCGAGCGTTTCCGTGACCGTCCTTGGGCTCCGGGGCCGGTGGCCCCCGAGTTCCGCCACGAGAGGCGTGTAGTCGGACAGGGTCGCGCGCACCGAGTCGCCCTCGGTCGCCGAATTGGCGCTGACCTCGCCGTTGGCCGCATAGTCGAGAGTTTCGCAACCGCCGTCCGGATGCGTGATCGTGTGGATCCTGCCGCGGCGGGGGTCGTTTTCATCCTGATAGTAGGTCCAACTGGTGGTGAGAGCGGCGCCCTCGGGGTCGTCCACGGTGGCGATCTCGGCCCGGCCCCAAGGGAAGACCTGTTCGCGGACTACCTGGACGGAGTAAACGACGCCGGCGGCGTCGGCGACGAGGTTGGTGGTGGTGATAATTGTTCCGGCTTCGTTGGTGGAAGTGGTCTTTGTGGCGACGCGCAGCCCGCCCCCCTCGGAGAGGGTCCAGGCGCCGTTCGTATAGGTGAACTCGTTCTGATTGGGGCCGCCGGCTTTCACGATCAGCAGCCGGTTGGTGGAGTCCGGGTCTGGATTGGCGACGACCCAGGAAACGAACGGCGTGGCGGCGGTTACGTCATAGAGGCCGTTGGTGTCCATCGGGATTTCGGCCGGGTCGTAGAAATCGAGCGCGTAGGAGTAAGGGTCGCTTGCCACAATGTCCACCAGGGCCTGCGGGGCTTTGACTTGGCGGATGACGTTGCTCACGAAGAGCGTCTCGACTTCGTGGCTGAGCCCGTTCAGCGTCAAACCGGCGGGGGTGGCCAGTTCAGGGCTCGGAGTCTCGGCAAAGATGCGCAGGATACCGGCGGGAGTGCCGTCCGAGGTCTGCCCCAGCTCGAACTGCATATCCAGACAACGGAGTGACGCCGTGCCCACGCCTGCTTGCGAGCAAGTGGCGCACGGGCAGCCGACCGTAATGGTCACCTCGCCATAGCAGCTTGGGACTGCCTGGTCTTTGGCGCGTATCGTGAGGCGGGGCGTACCAGGGTGTGCCTGGACGTAGCGGTCATAGGCCCGCGAATCCACGAACTTGACAATCCCATTCGCATCTATGTCGCAGCCCATGTAGCGCGTGACATCCTGGCCCGTGTCCTTATTGACGAGCCACCATGTTACGGCTCGTCCGGCGGGGATTGTTGTCGCGACATTGGTGGAAGTGGCGTCCACCTCGGGACTGAGCTTGCATCCGCTCGTATTCCTGGCCGCGACCGCCGGGACACAGATCCGGATGTCCGCGCCCGCCCCCTCACAGGCCGGCGAGTTGGTGTCGCTGATGCGCACCCAGTAGAAGCCTGGCTTGCCCAGATTGCTGACGGTCACCGCCAGAACGCCGGCGGCGGGGACTACCGTAGCGCTGGGCCAAGGGACCCTGACAGCCGGGTATCCCCCCCATTGGAATTCAGCCTCCACGCTCCAGAGGAAATTCGACACGTGACTCACCTCAGTGGGATAAACCGTCGCCGAGACCGGGAATGAGTCGTGCGGGCCGACGTATTCCGGCGCCGTCATGTCCGAGATCACGCTGTCCAGATGCGTGGACTCGATGTCATCATACACCAGCGAACGGTCATCCTCGGCGGTTTGACCGTACAGCTCCCAGGAAGCGCTGATCTCAACCGGCAGCGGGGGATCCACCTGAACATGCGATCGGTAGATCGCCATGCCGGGACTGTTGCCGGACGCAACGGATTGGCCCGCTATCGTGGCGTCATAGGCGCCAGACACCGACAGACCATACGGCAGAAGATCTATCGACAGGTCTCCATAGAAGGGACCCGTGGGGGGTTCGGGATCCCCGCAGCCGTAGTATAAGTCGTCTGGGTAGAAGTGCACTTGGACGTCGAAGACCGTGTAGGCGCTCGGCGGCACAATGTCGTGGTGACCCAATGTCTTTATGTAAACGGACTTATCCCCCTCACTGCCGCTTGCCGGGGCTCGGGTTGCGTCAATGTAATAGAATATGGGCGTGTTATTGACAAACGCGATCACGGGCGGATCCGGCAAGTTGAACGTGTCCGAGCAAGTCAGAAGCGCCTGATTCTGGAACGGGCCGCCATGCGGCGGCAGGCTGGTCAGGCTAAGGTCAACCCTCCGCGTGGCCCCCCTGGCGACAGCAGGCCCCTGGTCCCATACCACGTTGACGAGGGGTCTCCACGCCACAAGATACACCGGTTGCCCGAGAGATATGGTTCCGCCGCCGGTGTAGACCAAAGTCACAGTAATGACGGTGCCCAGTGGAATGCTCGCCGTGACGTCCACGCTGTCGCTCGCGGAGAGGTCATAGCTCGCGCCGTTCACCATCGCCCTGAGCCCCGTCGCGCTCCAGCCCTGCGCGACAGTGGGGCTGGCGCTGAGGTAGAAATGATCCCACCCCGCTCTCCGAGAGACGACCAGCGATGCCGTCCGAACCACGGACCCCGTCGGGCTCCGCCAGTTGGTCGGCGGGATCCTGGCGGACACAAGAGCAGGGCTGACATCCGGGCGCTGGACAGAGGAGATGACCGTCAGGACCGTGCGGTTCGTCCCCTCCACTTGGCTGATCGTGAGTGCATTCGTGGAATGCAGTCCCACGTTGCTGACGGTCAGACTCGGGCCAGAGAGGTCCGCCCAATCCTGGGTGGTCGCTCCCCCGTCCCTGACCCACTGGTACTGCACGGTTATGGAGGGCGGCAGATTGGTCACAAGGAAGCTTGCCGTCCCCCCTTGCGCGTCCAGACCGGTCATGAAGATGTCCAGCCAGCCAAAGGGATATTCATAGGCGCCCACGTCAACCCGGTCATGGGCAATCCGCGGATTCCCGTCCAGGTCTACGGCATCGGTCATCCACTCCATATTCGTCCCGGCGTCAACAGAAGGCGAGGCGGGCTCCACGTGGTAATCCCCCTTGCCGGCGTCAACGAAGACGGGAACATTCGTAAAGTTGCCCTCACCGGCTGGGTCGGGATAGGTGCAACTGTAGGTCAGCTCGCAGGTCGCGTAATTGTCGCCGGAGTTGGCGGTGTTGTAGTAGACGATACTGTTCGTCAGCGCGCTGGAATCCGCCCCCCCGCCTGACGGCGCCCAGTTCCCCAAGATCGTGCAGTTGACCACGCTGCCGGAGCAGACCCCGCCGCCATGGCTGGCGGCCGAGTTGCCGGCGACCACGCAGTTCTCCAAGGAGCCGAGATAGGCGCCGCCGCCCGCGCTCCCGGCCAGATTGGTGACGACAAAGCAGTTTCGTACAACCGCTTCAGAGGCGCCGCCGCCAACGCCGCCGGCCGAGTTGCCGATGATGACGCTGTCACTCACCAGGCCCCCGCAGACCCCGCCGCCGGCGTAGTCGGCCGTGTTGCCGGCGATCAAGCAATTGGAGACCACCGCATTCAACTCGCACCAAGCGCCCCCGCCGGAGAGTTCAGGCCAATCATGGCCGGGCGAAGCGGCGACCGTGGCGCCGTTCGTGAGCGTAAACCCAATGAGGCTGGCGCCGGCATCCAGGTACGCGCAGCGAACCGCCTCCGGCCCCACCGGGCCCTGGCCGACGATGAGCGTCGAGTCCGGGCCGTTCACGCTCTCAACCGTGACGGACTTTGCCACGGCCACACGGCTCATTCCCCTGCTCTCAACGAAACGCCCACCAAGGGAATAGGCGCCGTTCGTCACCAGCACCGTGTCGCCCGGAGCGGCCGCGTCAATGGCGGCCTGGATATTCGTCGCCGCCGTGGCCCAGGTGAGGAACGGCGGCACATGCCCGCCGTTCAGGGACACGTAATGAATCTTCGGGTAGCTGCTCGCGTCAGTCGGTGAAGTCCCAACCTCCACCTCGACACCATCCTCGAATCCGTCCTCATCCGTATCCGGCCGATCCGGCTCGCCCCCATGCTGGAACTCTTCCACCGTGTTCAGCCCGTCCCCGTCCGTATCGAAGCCCACCAGCGCCATGTTGCTGACCGTTCCCGCGGACAGGGCCGCGCCGTAGAGGCGCAGATCCGCCAGGGCCCCGTCGAAGAACCAGGGCGCCCCGTTGTCCCCGATCAGCAGGTTGTTGGCGGGCGACGAGAGCGGAGCGGTCCGGCCCACCGGGGTCCCCGCCACCCCGTTCACATACACCACCATGCTCGTTCCATCCCACACGGCCGCCACGTGGCTCCAGGAACCCGCGGACAGGGGGCTGGACGCTTCCGTAAAGGGCCCGTAGAGATCGAAGTAGATCGTGCCGCCATACGCCCAGAGCCCGTAGGAGCCGCTTTCCACGATGGGACCGGCCCCCGACCCCACGTTCACCCATGCCGCGATAGCGATGGCCGAGGTGGGGAACAGGCTGTCGTCGTGGGGAACCGTGATCCGATCGTTCACGCCGTCGAAATCGAGGGCCGAGCCGCCGGGATACCCGGCCACGCTCGGCCAGGGGCTCATGTTGGTGGCCGTGCCATCGTTCCCATGAGTGCTGCTGTCTGCTATCGCTGGGCCGTTCGTCTCCTCGAACTGCCACCAGCCCATGAGGTTCGTCGAAACCCCGTTCGAGGGATCGAAGCCGTGGGCCAGTTCCCAGCCATCCGGCAGCCCGTCGCCATCGCTATCGAGGTCGCTCAACACGATGTCTATGCCGGTCACGTCGCTCGTCGGGCACACGGGGTTGTTCGTGTAGGCACCCCAGGCCGTGAAGACGCTGCCGACGCCGTTGCCGAAGGCGGTTATCGTGTAGCTGTAGAGCGACGGCACGTTCGAGATCGTGTAATCGCCCGGCGCGGACAAGGTCGCGCTCCACGTCGGCGACCAGCCGTTGCCAAGCGTGGTCCGCGCGATGACGCGGACCGCGCCGGTGTTCAGGCCGCTCACCGTCCCGGAGAGGCTGACCGGGAAGGAATCTCCATCGAGCGGATCGGTCCCGGCCTGGAATTCCTCAAGATTGCTGAGGGCGTCGGCATCGGGATATTCTCCCGCGCTCACATCCAGGTCCGCGAAGTATCTCATTTCCCACCAATCGGGCAGTCCGTCGGAATCCAGATCGTCAGTCGGATTCCACAGGATGATATTGATCCCGGCGAGATCGTTCGTGAGATGGATGGGATTCGCGCCGTACACGCCCCAGGCTTCCCAGTAGTCGTTCGACCCACTCCCGTTGGAGTCCCGGAACGCTTTCACCCAGTAGTCGGTCCCCTCCGGCAGGTTGGACAACGAATAAGCCCCGGCCGTGGCCAGAGCCACGGCGCGGTTCGTGGCCCAACTCGCGCCGGAGTTCACGGCCACGACCCAGATCTTTCCGGTCTGGAGGCCGGCGTAGGCGATGGTCCCGGAAATGGCGACGCCGCCTGGGAAGAACCGGCTGTCGAACGCGAACGCGTTCTTGACTTGGCCGACATTGACCATGGCGAAATCCACGTCATCGGTGCTGGCGGCTGTCCATGGGTAGGAATTCGTATAGCCTTCCGCGATGAGCCGGTCGTAGAACGGCGCGGCCACGGCCTTGAGTTGCCCGGCGTTGACGGGGAAGTAGTTGTTGGTGAGCGGGAAGCCGGCGATCAGATTCACGATGGCCGGGCCGGCGCCGCCGCGGAGAGCCGCCTCGAACTCGTCGTAGGCGTTGGTGGCAAACCATTTGACCTGCCCGGCGTTCGCCGCGGCATAGTCGTTGGTGACCGCGGCGTTCGTGGCGATCACACCCCGGGAAATCCACCAGGCGGGGTAGTTGGTGATGGCGAAGGCCGGACCGCCGAGGGCGAACAAGAGGAGGACGCCGAGAAGGAGGCTCGGCGAGAAACGGGAATTCACCGCAAAGAAACGCAGAGAACGCAAAGAGCGGGAGCATGGCAAAGCCCCTCTGCGTTCCTTGTGTTCTTTCGCGGTGAATACGGTTTTCACACGGCGGCCCCTTGCTTACGGCTGGTTGGTGTAGACGCCCATGGACAGATCGCCGAGGGGTTTGATGAAGGTCACGCCCGTCTCGAACCGGGCCGTGCCCGCCGTCAGGTGGGCGTCCAGGAGGTAAAGGCCCTGGACTTCCGCGGCCGTCAGGCCGCGGTTGTAGACGCGGACCTCATCCATGAGGCCGTTAAGCCGTTGGGAGTTCCACCCGTCTTCCCACCCCAGCTTGACGCTATACGCCTTGGAGACAATGTCTCCCGAGGCCGGAATCGGAGTGGAGGCAACCGAATCCACATAGCAGACCACGCTGGCGCCATCATACACAGCCACGACATGGTGCCATTGCCCATCGTTGGGCACCGTCACGTCCGCCTCGCCCCCGCCCGAGCTCCACCCCCCGCCCACGTCCATGGCCATAACCACCTTGTTGGCGGAGGCGCCGTGCGGCGCCTGCACGTACAGGCCGTACGACCCCGTGGCCGGCCCCATCTTCCCCAGAATCCAGCAAGGTATATCCTGCGTGGATTTCTTGATCCACGCCGAGATGCTCAACTGGTTCCCACCGATCGCCAAGCTCCCATCAGGCGGGCCTGCGCTGATGTAGTCGCTGCTGCCGTTGAAATTGTAGGCCCCGCCCGTCACCCCGTTCGTGCCCCAGGCCGCCCCGAAGACGGTTCCCGCGTTCCCGCTCCCGCTCTCGTCAGGCACGGGGGAAACATCCGCGCCGAAGCTGTAGTAGAGCACGAGGCCGTCGGCCGGCGCCGCTCCCTGGCCCGGGCTCTTGACCGTCAAGTCACCCCACAAAACCGTATCCCTGTTCACAGTCAGGTAGTCTGTCGTGAGATCCCCCGCGACCGCGCCAAAGGCGCAGAGCGCAAGGATTCCCGCGGCTGAACCCAGCCGCCATCCGAGGCTTGTCGTCTTCATGTCGTCTCTTGCTCCTTTGCGCCACCCGGGCGCCGTTCCAAACCACAGAGCTTGCCCGCGAAAGACGCGAAAGGACGCGAAAACGGCTCTTCTTTCGCGGCCTTTCCCGTCTTTAGCGGGCATTCTGTCATCTGAGACTGTTTGTGCTCGTGCCGCTCGGAGAGCCGGAAACCGGCTCCGCGGCCCGCCGGCCCGAGAGATTCACATGACCTTCGATCCGCACGGAAACCGCCCGGCCTCCTATGTGCAGGTCTTCGCCATACCGCCCTGTTTTGATCAGCACCGTATCCCCGCCATTGGCGGCGGAGATCCCGGAGCGGATCGTGAGCTTGGGGCCGTCGACCCCCACCACGATCGGCGAGCGGCCCGAAAGCTGGTCGCCGCCCACGCGGCGGTCCACATACATGATCCGCGCCGCCACCAGAACAGGGGGCGCTCCGTTCGTGCCGCCCGCGCCCTGCTGCACCTGGTTGGTTCCCGTGGAATTGCCGCTCGTCCCGACTCCTCCCCCGGAACCGGGCAGCCCCGAATCCGGGCCCCCCGCCCCCAGAAATCGCGCGCGGGCAACCGCCACGCCGTCCGCGCCGAGGATGTCCGCGCGGCCCACCAGATAATAGCGGCCCGCAACCTGGTCCACCGGTCTCCGACCGTCCCCGCCCCAGTCGCTCCATTCCATGACATTGGTCCCGTTCGCGGCCAGGTCCGCCGCGGCCAGTTGCCACGGCCCGGCGGTGTCGAACCGGTTCGTTTCCCCGGCGTCCTGATAGAAGATGTCCAGGCGCTCGCCCGGGGTCCCTTCGCACCGAATGCGAAGGCGCACCGCTTGCCCGCCTCCCACCACGTTCAGAGCCACGACGAGCGGCGGTTCCTCGTTGGTCGGAAACAGGTCCGCATAGGGCCGCACCTCGGACCAGACCAGGCAGGTCTCCGACCGGCGGTTGTACCAGTAGCCTCGGCCCAGGGAGACCGCGGGCGGGCCGGGGGTGGGATCGGTAATCTCATCCTCGCCGCCCATCGTCCGGGCCAGTTCCGTCTCGGCGAACCGCCGCCCCGAGGAGAACGGGTAACCGAACAGGTTGAGCGCGGGCGAAAGCGCGACGGTATTCGTTGCGTCCATCAGCACGTCGCCGGTGAGAAAGACTGTCTGCGTGGCCGCCTGCCGGTTCCGGATCCAGAACCCCTCTCCGGGCAGGAACCGGAGCGTGGAGGGGGTCCACGTGGAAAAGTTCGAGAACCACCGGCCGTCCTTGAACTCATCCCCTGTGGAGTCAGCTTTATGGGCAGAGGTATAGACTTTCAGGACTGGATCGAATTTTAGGATGGCGTCCGCGGAGCTCTCGTTGGTGGACCCGCTGAGTTGGCCGGAGAAGACGGAGTGAATGTCCGGGTTGAAAGCGTCGAACGGCATGGCGACCAGCACATCCGCGTTCGTCGGGAGCGCGAATCGCACAAACCCGGCCGGCCTGGACACTGGCGCCGCCCAGACGGCCGCGGAAAGGAGCCCGAGAAGGAGAACTGGAAGGACAAGTCGGAAGCCGCAGGCGTCCCGCGCGGCCGGGCCGCCCGCAAACGGTCGGGTTGCGGAGAGCGAATTATTACTCAACCTGGAGTTGCTCCTCACACACCGCGCACCTTCCCAGAGAAACCACGCGATGTCAAATACAACATTCTTTTCGCGCGCAGTTCCACGATGCCGCCGATCTTCCGTTCAAGTCGCGCTTTCGCCTCCTGACTCGCCGAAGAGGCGATGGCGCCGCTGGACCGCACCCAGAGATTCTGCTGCCGCGCGGATTTGGCTACCGTGGCGCGGGACAATGTGATATAGAGCCTACCGTTGTTTGCAGAATGAGCCCAGTTCAAAGGAAAGGCGGAAAGACCATGGCAAAGGACAAGAACTTCACGAAGGAAACCAAAGGCAGGCCGTCGAAGTCCATCAAGGAGAAGCGCGCGTTGAAGAAGGCCAAGCTGGCGGCCAAGCTGGGCCAGGGGCCCGTGGCGTGACCCCCGAACCCGGGATTTCACCCCGCGAAGGCGGGGTGAAATGTCCGGGCCAGACGCCCATGGCGCTGACGGGAAGACAGAAAGGCCAGCTTCGCGGCAAAGGCCAGAAACTGGACGTGGCGCTGTTTGTCGGCAAGGCCGGCGCCAGCGAGCCGATTGTGAAGGAACTGGACCGCCTGTTGGCGGGCCGGGAACTGGTGAAGGCGCGTTTTCCGGCGGGGCCGCCGGGGGAGCGCCGGGCGGCCGCGGCCGGCCTGGCCGCGGCCTGTGGGGCCGATCTGGTCGGCGAAGTGGGGCGTACGGCGCTCTTCTATCGCCCGAACGAGAGGTTGGACCCCGCGGCGCGCGCGATCGCGGAAGGATGAGCCGATGGCGACGGAGAATAAAGCCTCCAAGACCATGCGGATCGAGATCCCTCCCTACATTCCACCGGGACAGCGCCCCGTCCCCGCGATAGCGCGGCGCCCCAAGACGCTACGGCAGACCGGGCCGCTTCCGCCCTTGCCGAGAAAGACCGAGCAGGGCATCCCGCCGCCCCACAAGACGGAGATGATTCCCATTGAAGACGCGGACTTCAAGGAACTCTTCCAGCGTCTCTACGACGCCGCGTTCATCACGCGGCTGAAGGGGCGCATCGTGGATGCCAACCTCCGCGCGACGCAGTTCACCGGCTACACGCGCGGCGAACCCCGCCAGCGCAACATCGTGGACATCGTGCAGGGCCTCGACGAGGAAGTGCTCCAGACCATCTGCGGGAACCTGGAGCATAACCAGTTCACCCTGATCCAGGCGCGCTGCGTCCGCAAGGCCGGCAGCCCGTTCCCGGCCGAGATCTCGAGCAGCCGGCTCCGCCTGACGACCCGCGACTGCCTGTGCTTCTTCATCCGTGACATCACGGCGCGGCGGGAGGCGGAGCAGGCGCTCAGCCTGGCGCGCGACGAACTGGAGGCCGAGGTCGCGGAACGGACCCGGATCAACGACGACCTGAGCGCCGAGATCGCGGAGCGCAAGCGGGTCGAGGACGAGCTGCAGGCGGCCATCGCCCGGCTCCAGTCGCACGACAAGGCGAAGTCGCAGTTCGTCTCCAATGTTTCCCACGAGCTCAAGACGCCGCTAACCTCCATCAACTACGCGGCCGGGAACATGCTGAAGGGCATCGGCGGCGCCATGCCGGAGGGCGCCGTTCGGTACCTGGACATGATCCGCGAGGACTGCCAGCGGCTGCGGCGGACGGTAGACGACATACTGGACATGAGCCGCATCGAGGCGAACGCGCTGGCCCTGGACCGCGTCAAGGTGCATTTCCCCCGGTTCGCTGACCGGACCGTGGAGTCCCTGCGAATCCAGATCGAGGCGGGCGGTCTCGCCCTCGATGTGCAGCCACAGCCGCAGGTCGGGTGAAGAGCGCGTGGGGCGCAGGCTGCCTCCCGAGGCGCTGGCCGCCGCCTCCTCCAATGCCTGCAGCGCGTCCTGTCGCCGGTAGAC
>ERZ1292640.4485-Hain-H43-02um-R1-4485-length-10615-cov-5_pt1 | contig 10615 bp, 7 predicted proteins | sample MGYA00564404_ERZ1292640 | MGnify/ENA primary metagenome ERZ1292640 (study PRJEB36523, sample SAMEA6512636) | groundwater metagenome | collected 2019-01-08 | study: AquaDiva: Metagenomics assemblies of 32 groundwater samples | reverse complement strand
GGCAAGGGCCGCGGGCAGGGCCGCCGGGGGCAGGGAGATGACAAATCGCACAGGGCCCGGCGAGAGGCGTCGCAGGGCCCGGGCGTGCAGCGGATCGACGATGCCCAGCCCCTCGATCACGCTCTCGGACGAGGGCGCGTGCCACGTGAACGGCGAAGTCGGGTTCTCGCTGCCGCGTGTGAGCGTGCGAAAGGCGGCGAGCCTGGGCGCGGGGAGATCGGCCCGAGCGGCAACGCCGTAGAGCGTCTCGCAGGGCAGCACGACGAACTCTCCGTCGCGCAGGGCGGCGGCGGCCCGGGCGCGGGCACTTTGCCGCTGTGCGCCGGTGAGTTCGCGGAGTTTGAGCACCTCGGGGGGCATGGCGTGCAGTATGACCGCGTTGCGTGCGTCAGGCAACTCGCAGTCGGCGGAGGAATCAGAATGATCGCGGGCGTCCGTTCACGCGATTCGACACGCGGCCGAACGCCGGCGCGATGCGGCGCTCCGGCCGTACACGACGCGTCCGATCGTCGCGATCCCCGGCACATACAAAAGGAGCGCGGGAGCCACGCCGGCGGGGGTTTGCACGAGCGCTCGGCGCACGGCCTCAAAGCCGACCAAAACCTTGCCCTCTGCCGTCCGCATCGGAATCCCCCGCATCGCGGTGGCAAGATCGACGGGGAGGTCGCGCGACACGGCCATGTCCGCGAACGCGAGGCGGTCGAGCCAGTCGAGGCGGGCGAGCCAGCGGCAGGAGGTCCGGCACATGCCGCACTGGCCGTCGAAGTAGAGTGTGTCTCGCACGTGCAACAATAGGCTGCGGCGCGGCCGGGGCCGAACAAAGAACTGACAGAGTGGCTATGATTGTGGCAGATTTGCGGGTTGAGAATCGCTATGCTGGGATAACAAGGACACTTGGAACCTCTGGTGGCCTGATGGACGAATAGAGGGTGGGTCGAGTGAGGCAGATGGTGGCCGTCCCGCGTTCGCGGGGCGTGGTATCGGGTTACGGCAGGCAGCGGGGGGGTTGGGAGCGGGCAAGGCGCGAGGCCTGTGTTCGGGTACGAATCTGTGAGTGTGGTCAGGGAAAGCTGGAGTGCAACGCATGAAGACGAAGAACGCGGGCGTACGAGTCACCACCGGCTTCACGCTGGTCGAGCTGCTCGTGGTGATCTCGATCATCGCGCTGGTGATCGGGATCGTGGTGCCCGCGCTCGGCGGCGCCAGGGACCTTGCCCGCAAGACGGCGACGACCCAGACGCTCGGGGAGATCAACACCGCGTCGGCGCAGTACGTCAACGACAAGCGGAGTGATCCGGGGTACTTCACGCCCCGCGAGATGGGCGCGCTCGAGAACGGCACCCGCGGCTTTGCCGCGGCCCAGAACATCATGCTCTCGCTCCTGGACCCCAAGGGGGTCGCGGTCTTCACGCAGAACGGCGCGAACCGGATCGCGGTGGGACCCATCGCCGGTAAGGAGGTCTTTGTCGACCTCACGCTCCTGGGCGGGGCCAGCTCCGGGGCCTATTTCTCGACCAATTCCAAGAACTACGTGGCCCAGGACGGCTCGCCGGGCGCGGGCCTGCAGGTCACTTCGGTCGCGGCGCACACGCAGCTCAAGACGCTCGTGGACGGTTGGGGCAACCCGGTGCTGGCGTGGTCCAGGGACTACCAGACGACCAAGACCGTCGTGAATCTGATCGACTACGCGTCGATCGCGTTCGACGCGGCCATTCCCTCGAAGTTCTACGCCAACGCCAACGTGGCGTTCAGCCAGTCGACGCAGCTCGGCAAGAAGGGCGCGGACCAGACCGACGCGTACAAGGGAAGCATCCTGGCTGCTGCGGTGCCGGCCGACATCCAAAACACGATCTGCGGGATCACCGGCTCGCCCAGCTCCGTGCTGTCGGCCGACCTGAGCAAGGCGTACAACCTCATGCTGCCGCAAGACTCGCGTGGATCGCTGATCCTTCAGTCGGCGGGGTCCAACGGCGTGTTCGTCAGTCGCAAGGAGCGCGGCGTCAGGAACGCGGGCAACATCCTCTACTTCGGGCTCAACTACAAGAACGTGGCTGGCCAGCTCAATCAGGCATCCAACGGCGGCAACCTGATCGACGTTCGCGACGGACTCGATGACATCTTCCAGCTCTCGGGCGGCTGAAGAGAAAGTTGAACGGTGTGCAGGACTGAGGACTGAGGAAAGCTTCCACGAAAGTGGGCTTTTCCAGGGTGTTGTTGCACAGAAGTGTGCGGGGTTGACGAATCGGCGAGCAGTCGCCACGCTGTGCGCGTGGAGCCTGTTGTCGACAACTCCGGGCAGGTCGCCGCGGCCAGGCGAAGGGCGCTCTTGGCGTGGTGTGCGCTCGCGGGTGGACTGGTCACCGGTCGCTCGTGGGGCGCTCGAATCTCCGAGCACGAGATCGCGATGGTGCTCGCCACGGCGGGGGCAATGTGTGTCGTGGCCGCACTGATGGGCGGCGGGCGCGGCAGGCTGGCCGGCGCCGGCATGCTGATCGCCCTCGCGTTGTTTGGTGCGGCGTGGTTCGACGTGCGTGTTCGTCATGTCCCGACTGATTCGATCGCTCATCACCTTGCCGCCCTCGACGCGGGCGAGAAGCGGCTCATGACCATCGACGGGACGGTGGTGAGATCGCCCGAGCAGGTCAGGCTCGCGCCGGGTGTGCTGTCGCGATTCGCGCGGGCCGAGCCGCGATGGCTCATGGTGGTGGAGAGCCAGACGATCGTCGGCGAGAGCGGTGCGATCCCCGTGAGCGGGCGCTTGTACTGCTCGGTCAGCGGCGAGCTCGGGAGTGTTGCGGCGAAGCCACGTTTGGGCGGGCGGGTGCGAGTGACGGGCTTTGCGTCGCCCACGCGCCCGAGTCTGAACCCGGGTCAGCCGCCTCGGGAGCTCATGGCGGCCCAGAGTGACTCGTGGGGCACGATCTCCACGAGCGACAGTTCGCTGGTCGTGCCCATCGCGCGCGAAGAGCGAGCGGCGGCACTGCTTCGTGACGGCGTGCTCGGGGTGCGAGACTGGCTCAAGCGAAGAGCGTCGGATGTGCTCGACCGTGCGACGGCGGGGAGCGACCCGCGGGCGAGGTCGCTGGTCTTCGGGCTCCTGCTGGGGACGCGCGAGGATGGGTACGAGCCCGTCGAGAGTGTCTTCACACGTCTGGGACTGATCCACATTCTGTCGATCTCGGGGTTCCACGTCACGCTCGTTGGTCTAACGGGCACCATGTTGCTGCGGCTCACAGGCGATCGGGGCGCGATCGAGCCGGTACTGCGGATCGGCGTGGTCCTGGCGTATCTGTTGATCGTGCCGGCCGAGGCACCCATCCTGCGGTCGGGGATCACGGTGGCGGTGCTGCTTGGGGCCGAGGCGTGCGGGCGGCGCTACGACCCGCTCACGATCCTGCTCTGGGCCTCGATTGGACTCTTGATTTGGAGGCCCATGGACCTGTGGTCGCTGGGGTACGAGCTCAGTTGCGGGCTGACGGCCCTCTTGCTCTGGCTCTCGCCGCGCGTGCAGGGCAGGCTCTTTGGTGTCGGGCTGATCGTCCCCGGTCGCCTTCGCGAGCCCACGGTGAGGCGGTGGCTTGTCGAGGGCTTCAAGTCTTCGGTCTCCTCGTCGCTCATGTGCTGGCTCGTCGCGGCACCCTTGGTGTGGCTTCGCATCGGGACGATCCCGACGCTGGCGGCGGCGGCCTCGGTCGTGCTGGTCCCGATCATCTCGCCATTGATGATCGTCGGGGCGCTCGCGCTCATCCTGGGCATGCTCGTGCCCCCGATCGCGGCGGCGGGGGGGTGGGTGATCGGGAGTCTGGCGGATGGGTGCCTGTGGGCTGCGGGGCTCTTTGACGCCGTGCCTTTCGCGACAGTCTCGATGCCCCCGATCTCGTGGTGGAGCGCGGGGATTGCAACGGGGGTGATGCTCTACGTCGTCGGGTTTGCCTGGGCGAGGCGCGCTCGCACGTGGATCGCGATGGCGGCGGCGCTGGCGTCGCTGGCGGCCTCGGTCGCGATCAACACCACGCTCGCGCCGGGCACGCTCTGCAGGCTCGACACGCTGGCGGTCGGCGACGGCACGTGCCAGGTCATCCGCAGCGGGCGGGACGCGGTGCTGTGGGATTGCGGCTCGCTGGTGCCGGGGATGGGTGTGCGGCAATTGCCGGCGGCGATGCGGGCGCTTGGAATCTGGCGGATCCACACCGCGGTGATCTCGCACGGCGACTTTGACCATCTCTCGGCCCTGCCCGAGGTGGCCGCGGCGGTCGGCCTGCGCGAGCTCTTGGTTGAGGATCGGCTGATGGAACGCGCCGCGTTGCAGGCCGGGAACGGTGGGGGGCCGATTGCCGCCTGCTTGGAAGCGCTGGGCGCACGGGGTGTTCGAGTTCGAACGGTGGCGGCGGGCGATTCGTTCGCGTTCGGCCGGTGCATGCTCACCTTCCTGTCGCCCGTGCGTGGCAGCGCGTTCGCCCATGAGAACGATCACTCGCTGGTGGCACGCGTTGACGCCGCGGGGGCCGTGCCCGGACGGGCGGCGCTCCTGCTCACCGGCGACATCGAGTCGCGGGCGATCGCCGAGTTGGCGGAGCGATTTCCCGGGCTCACGACTGAGGCGATGGACGCCCCACATCACGGGTCGGGAAAGGCCGACGCGGCCGAGTGGGTGCGTTCGCTGGGGCCGTCGGTCGTGGTTCAATCGACCGGTGCCCGCCGGCTCGATCTCCTGGTCTGGCAGAAGGTGCGAGCGAGATCGGCGTGGCTCGCGACCCCGCGCGCCGGAGCGGTCTGGGTCGAGGTGAGCACGGACGGGCACGCGAGGTTCGGGGGCTGGAGAGGCAAGGACTGAGTTGAACAGGACTGAGGACTGAGTGTCCAAAGCGGCAACTCGTTTGTGAATCGCGACTTATCCACGATCCTGAGTCGCGTGCCGCTAGTCCATAGTCCTGGGTCCTGAGCAACTTGAGCATCCGGGTTGCCAAACGTCGTCGGACCTGCGATAGTTCCGATTGCCGGCCGTTCTCTACCACGGTCGTGGGAGGCTTCCATGCTCAAGCGTGTCTTTGTCGTCGCGTCGTACGCGGGTCTTGCTCTTGGTCTGTCTGCGGGGCTGGTGTCCTGCCAGTCGGGTGCGCTCTGCACGCTCGACGGGGACATCACCGAATGGAGTTCAAGCGCCGCGGCGGCCGCCGACGCGGACCATGTCTACCTGCGCTTCAAGGTGACCGACGGGACCGAGGCGATCCAGGCGGGGAGCAAGACGGTGGTGCTGTACATCGACGCGGACTCCAACGCCACGACGGGGCGCGCGGGCACGGCCGATCCGCTGACGGCGATGGGCGTCGATCTTGAGATCCACTTCTCGCCCCGTGACAAGGCGACGGGCAAGCCCGGCAAGGGCGTGGCGGCGTACGCGGTGGGTGGCGACGGGTCGATGAATCACCTGGCCAACATTGATACGGGCCTGACGTTCGCTCCGACGTACGCGTCGGACTGGTACGAGGCCAGGATCGATCGGGGCCTGTTCTCCAAGGCGGGCGTCGACACGTCGAGCGCGAAGCTGACGGGCGTCTTCGCGACGCTCAGCGAGGCGGGCGAGATCGACGCAGCGGCCGATCGGTTCGAGGTGACCCTGCCGGCGGCGCGCGAGGGCGCCAGGCCCGTCGTCGACGTGCCCGGGCGCATGGCGGACACGATTCGTGTGGTGACGTACAACGTGCAGAAGAGCAAGCCCGTGCAGTCGCCCGACTCGTTCGCCCGCGTGCTCGACAAGCTCGATCCCGACGTGATCGTACTTGAGGAGTGGGACCAGGGCGACGCGGCGTCGGTGGAGGAATGGTTCCGCGCCCACTGGGGCTCGCCCACGCCCTGGCACGTCCACAAGACCAGCGGGACCGGCGTGCTCATCGCGTCGAAGTTCCCGCTCTCGCCGCTCCCACCCGACACGCTGGAACTGACACAGGGCAAGGAGAAGCCCTCGCGTATCCGTTTCGCCTCGGCCATCGTCGACACGCCCGCGGGCGCGCTGATGGTCACCGGCGTTCACCTCAAGTGCTGCGGCGGGGCGAGCGGCCCTGAGGAGCAGACGCGCCAGGCCGAGGCCAAGGCGCTCAACATGGCTCTTGGTCAGTTCGCAGCCGGTGCCACCGTCTCGCGGGTGGTGGTGGGCGATCTCAACCTCGTTGGGTCGCGCGTGCCGCTCGATCTGCTCCGCGCCGGGCTGGACTCCGACGGGACGGATCTGGGCGTGGTTGCGCCCCGGGTGCTGGGCGATTCGACGCACACGACGTGGGTCGACTGGTCGACGGAGTTCACTCCGGCGCGTCTGGACTGGGTGCTCTTTGGTCGGACGGGCGCGAAGGTGGCACAGTCGTTCGTGCTCGACACCTCGCTCCTGAGCGCCGAATCACTGGCGCGGATGGGGCTCGACAAGGGCGACACCAGCGCGAGCGACCACATGCCCGTCGTCGTCGATTTCGTTCTGACGCCGGCGGCGCCCAAGGCGGCCGAGCCCGAGCCCGCGAAGGTCGATGCCCCCGAGGCGGGCGAGATGGGGAAGTAACGGGCGGATCAGTCCTGGGATGAGTCCTCTGGCTCGCCCGGGTCTGCGTCAAAGGCGTTGAGCTCACGAAGAGCCGAGAGGGCCGCGTCCTGCTCGGCTTTCTTCTTGGTCTGGCCCCAGCAGGGCGTGAAGCGCCGGTCGCCCATCTCGATCCCGACCTTGAAGCACTTTGAATGGTCGGGCCCCTGCTCGTCGAGCACGCGGTAGATGGGCGTGGGGAGCCGGTTCTGCTGCGCGTGCTGTTGCAGGAACGACTTGTAGTTCTGCTGGTGACGACTGGCGGCGGCCTCGTCGATCGCGGGGTCGAACTGCCGGCGCAGGAACGCGGCGGCGGCGTCGTACCCGCCGTCGAGATAGATCGCCGCAACGACCGACTCGAGGCTGGCCGCGGCCAGCGATTGCGGGATGTCGTCGCCCGACTGCATGCCCTTGCCCAGCGCGAGCATCGCGGGGAGCCCAAGCGACCGGGCGATGTCGGCGCAGGTCTGCCTGGAGACCACGAGCGACTTGATCTTGGTCATCTCGCCCTCGAGCAGATTCGGGAATCTGGTGTAGAGGCTCTCGCAGACGATCAGCCCCAGCACGGCGTCGCCCAGGAACTCCATGCGCTCGTTGGACTCGGTGCGGATCTCCGCCAGCGAGGCGTGCGTGAGCGCGCACCGCAAGAGGCCCGGGTCCTTGAAGGTGTGTTTGAGAGCCGTCTCGGCGGCCAAACGTGTCGCGTCGTCCATGCAAATCCCGCCAGACCAGGGGCGAGCGGAATCGCCCATGGAACGTGCCGCTCGAAGGAGCCGTCCCGTGTTCACACGGAGGGACCCTTGGCGTGCGTGTGGGACGCGGACGCTCAGCGGTCGTCCCCACGATGGGTGGAGGACGGCAGGCGAGCGTGTGCGGCCGACACGGGCTCCCAAAGCTTCCGCGCCCAGGGTGCCAGATGAGGATATCGACACCTTCGGGTCCGACCCACCGCAAACGCCGTGATTCGCGGGCAAGCACCAGAACAGGGAGGCCAAACCGGAGATTCTCGGACCAAACGGGAGAGATGGCACGATGGCCGAAACTGGTCAGTCGGCGGGGTGACGCCTAAACTCCCCTCCTTGTCCCGGCGGCGAAGCCACGGGACGGCCTTGGTCCCCCACGAGAAACACGCCATGCATTATCCACATCGAATCAGCCGGTTGAAGCGCAAGCGGGCCCTTGGTTTTCGCGCCCGGATGCGGACCAAGGACGGGCGCAAGATGATCAACCGCAAGCGCGCGGCGGGTCGCAGCCTGAACACGGCCGACAAGTAGACCCGCGAGTCGGGAAGACCGTTGGTGAATAAACCGGGACTGTGCACGCACGAGCGGGCGCGGTCTCGGATTTGTTTTTGGGGCGGGGTCTCATCCGAACAGATCGGGCGGCTCGATGACCACCGAGGGTTCGGAGCATCGCGGGTCGTCGTTGCGCGGGCTGTTGACCAGCACGCTCACGGGGTGTTGGAGCATCTCGCCCGTGAAGGGCTGGCAGAGGGACAGGAGGGCCGCCGGGTCGTTCTGGCGCGGGTCGAGCCACGCGGCGTACTGCTCTGGTCGGAGCACCACGGGCATGCGCGTGTAGGACTGGGCCATGAAGGCGTTTGGCAGCGTGGTGAGGATCGTGAAGGTCTCGATGGGCCCATCGTCGAGCGTGGCGGACTGATCGTCGTGCTGGCGTGGGGCGGGTTTCCAGGAATCCCAGAGCCCCGCCATCGCAAAGGGAGCGGGGCTGCGGGTCTGCGGGCTGATGGCGCCAATCCAGTGCGGCTGCTTGCGTCCTTCGGGCGAGGTGGCCCACTCGTAGAACCCGTCGGCGGGAACGATGCAGCGCCGCTGCAGGAACGATTCGCGGAAGGCGGGGAGCAAGGAGGCGGTCTCGGCGCGGGCGTTGATGGATCGCACGCCGATGTCGGGCTCGCTCGCCCACCTTGGGATGAGCCCCCAGCGGGCGGGAACGACCTCGCAGGCGATGCCCGAGAGCGGCTTGACGGGTGCGTTGGCGCGCCGGGGCGGCGGGGGCACGTCGGCGGCCAGGGGCCTGACGATCACGGCGCTCTGCGTGGGGGCGATGTTGTAGCGTGCGGACCAGTCGCGCAGTTCGGGCGAGATCGTGAGCACGCCAAAGAGCTCGGCGATCTGGGAGGGAGTGGTGGCGAGGTGGTAGCGGCCGCACATGGTCGCCCGGACGGTATGGCGCGGACAAGGCGCTCAGAGGAGGTGGGGGACTACTTGCCGGTGGCGGAGGGATTGAGCAGAGCCCGCAGAGTGTCGGCGTCTTTTTTCTGGCCGGCTTTGGTGAGCCAGGCGGCGTAGAGGTTTCCCACGCGGAACCAGTTGCTCCCCACCATGAAGTTGGACGCCATGCCGGTGGGCTTCTTGATTCTCGACCACACGACGCGGAGGTAGTCGGCGATCTGGGCGGGGGTCTTGCCGCCCTCGACCAGGAGAGCTTCGCACTTCCTGGTGGCATCGAACATTTCGGGGCCTTCGTTGGCGTTGTCCAAAACGACGCGGTCGTAGCGCTGCCAGGCTTTATTGAGGTCGCCGGCCGCGCGCCAGCTGTCGCCGCAGTCGATGAGCATCAGAGCGGCAAGGTCGGCGCGGAAGTACTTGGGATCGCGAACGGTGTCGAGCAGGTTCTTGCGTGCCCAGGCCCAGAGTCGATCGCGGGCGGCAGGGTCTTTGCTTGAGTCGATCAGAGGCTGGAGGGTTTCAAAGGCGAAGTCGGGGTACTTGTCGCCGCAGAGCCTCACGACCGCCTGGCACCATCGCTCCAGGGCGCCCGCATCAAGATCGCCGGCCTTGGACCATTCGGCGGCGATTTCCCAGGTGCCGGTGGAGAAAGGGCAGGCGTTGGCGGCGAGTTCCAGGACAAAGGCAGGCTTGGGCAGGTTCGCGCGGATGCCCGTGGCGTCCTTGTTTCGGTCGCGCAGGTGCTGGGCGGCGTCGGCAAGGGCCGCGGCCTTTTTGAAGGGCGCGGGGCCCAGCTTGGCGCCCTCGGCGCGCATGGCGATAAAGCCGTCGGAGACGTAGTGTCCGGTCCGCGGATCGCGGACATTGCCGCGGAGGCCCTTGTAATCGTCGTATCGCCCTTCCTTGAAGTCCCAAACGTTGCGGGTGCCAAAGTGCATGTACCCGACCCAGGCGTGACCGACGGTGGAGTCGACGCCCAGGACCGTGGCGCTGGGAACGCCGATGGCTTTGGCGATGTGCTCGGCGTAGTAGGCCTGTTCGACGCAGACGCCGCCGTACTTCAGGAGGTTTTGCAGGGTGTAGGGGCGGCCCTCGATTTTCTTGGGCATTCCGGTGGTGAGGGCCTGGGTGTCGTAGATGACGTCGAAGTAGTGGGTGCCGATGCGGTCATCGCGTTTGTGCAGCGGGAGCGCCCAGGCGAGTTCCTGGATCGAGGCGGTCGAGTCGACGATGTGGGTCAGGAGCTCGGTTGAACCGCCGGCGATGGGCATCATCATCGCGCGTTCGTTGGTCACGAAATAGTCGAAGAGCTCGGCGGGTGTGGGTGGCTTGTCGCCGCCTTTGCGGGGCTTGTCGTGGACGATGCAAAGGGCCGCCACGAGCGTTGCGTAGCGATCGAGCTTGGCATCGTACTTCGCGGAGAGTTCGGCCAGGACGCGGTAGGCCGCGGGGACGTCGTCGAGCCTGGTATCGACGGCCCAAGCCATGGCGTCGGCAACGGCGGGGTGGGCCTGGAGCGTTTTGACGGCGGCGGCGGAAGCCTCGGCGTTGTTGATGAGGCGAATGTGCGAGGCCAGTCGCCGCGCGGCACAGGTGAACTCCAGGTCCGCGGTGGACTTGGGGTCGATCCGAAAGAGCTGCTCGTCGAGAATCTCGTCGAGCGCGCCCTCGACCTGCCTGGCCTGGGCCGAACTCTGGAGCGCCTCGAGCACGTCGCCGACACGCTGGGTGATGGTCGGGAGCTTGGGATTGGTGTCGGGGGGAGCGGACTTGGTGGGTGTGGTGGGTGGCGTGACATCAATAGTGAAGCTGAGGCTGGCAGCGCTGCCTTCATTCCCCGCCTCGTCTGCCGCTTTTA
>ERZ1292640.1275-Hain-H43-02um-R1-1275-length-20869-cov-9_pt3 | contig 10618 bp, 10 predicted proteins | sample MGYA00564404_ERZ1292640 | MGnify/ENA primary metagenome ERZ1292640 (study PRJEB36523, sample SAMEA6512636) | groundwater metagenome | collected 2019-01-08 | study: AquaDiva: Metagenomics assemblies of 32 groundwater samples | reverse complement strand
TCGAGGATGCCGATCAGGCTCGCCATGTCGCGGCGCACATGTTTCAGCAGGTAGGCGATGACGTCCTCGGGGAGATCGAGCGCGCGTCCGCGGGCATGCTCGCGCAGGGCCGCCGTCTTTTCCGCGTCCGACAGGGGGTGCAGCTGAAACGCGAGGCCCCAGGCGAGGCGGCTGCGCAGATCGGCGCGCAGCGCGAGCTGCGCCGGCGCGGCATTGCCGCTGGCTGCGAGCGCACCGCCTGCTGCGCGCATGCCGTTGTAGAGGTCGAACAGCGCGATCTCGTCGCCCGCCGACAAATCCTGCACATCGTCCACGGCGATCACTGCGTGCTCCTCCGGGCGGCCGTACGGCGGGCCGCTCAGATAGAGCGCGTTGCGGCGGCTCGCGGCTTGCGCCAGGCCGCGCAGCAGGTGCGTGCGTCCGCTCCCTGGTTCGCCCCACAGGTAGACGAAGCGCTCTGCGGCCGCGCCGCGCGCGATATCGCGCAGTGCCTGCAGGGCGGCGCCATTGCGCCCGGGCACGTAGTTGTCCAGCGTCGGCGCCGCTGGCGGCGCCAGCTGTAGCAGCAGTTGCCGCATCATTTGTTGTACAGGCTGCTGTTGCGATACTGGATGCCCAGATGGCGCAGGCCCACCAGCAGCGCCGCGCTCGCGGGCAAGGCCAGCAACACACCGAAGAAGCCGAAGATCTGACCGAAAGCGAGCAGGGCGAAGATTACCGCCACCGGATGCAGACCGATGCGCTTGCCCACCAGGAGCGGCGTTACCAGGGTGCCTTCCAGCGCCTGGCCGATACCGAATACGACCCATACCGGGATGACGCCGCTCGCACTGGGAAACTGCATCAGGGCGACCAGGGTCGCGAGCAGCAATCCGGTGAGCATGCCGACGTAGGGGACGAACACCAGCATGCCGGTGATGATGCCTATGGGCAGGGCGAACTCCAGCCCCGCCAGCCACAGGCCGAGGACATAGAGCACGCTCATCAGAACCATCACCGCGATCTGCCCGCGCAGGAATTCGGCGAGAACGGCATCGACCTCCGTGGCGATGGTGGCAAACTGCGGCTGCCAGCGCCGCGGCAGCAAGGCGTCGATCTGCGCCAGCAGCGCGTTCCAGTCGCGTAGAAGATAGAACAGCACCACCGGCACCAGCAGCAGGTTGACCAGGAAGCCCAGCACCGCGAGGCCGCCGATCCTGAGCGAGTCGAGCAGTTTGATCCCCAGGCCGTCTGCACCCTGCAGGTTTTCGCTGAGGAGTTTCTTCAGCCCGGCGAGGTCGAACTGCAATTCCGCCCCGAACCTGGCCTTGATCCAGGGCGCCAGATTTTCGTTGAGTTGCACCAGGAAACCCGGCAGCCGCTCCGACAGCAGGCGCACCTCCTTGATGAACAGCGGCAGCAGGATCAGGAGCAGCAGCAGGAACAAACCGCCAAAGAGCAGCATTACCGCCGCCGCCCCCAGGGCGCGCGGCACCCGCTTGCGCGCCAGCCAGCCTACAAGGGGGTTGCTGATATAGGCGAGGATGGCCGCAAACAGAAAAGGCGCCAGGATCGGGCTCAGGAAATACAGCAGGGCAATAATCACCGCGGCGGCGGCCAGCCACCACAGATTGCCCGGTTCAGCCAGGATTTTAGGCGTCATTTCGAGTACACTTCGCACTACAAAACCCAAAACTGTAGCCGTATCTCGCCAAACATACAAATCTTGAGCGTCCCCCCCAAAGAATCGTTGTCTTACCGCGACGCCGGCGTGGATATCGACGCCGGCGACGCGCTGGTCGAGGCGATCAAGCCCTACGCCAAGCGCACCATGCGCCCGGAGGTGCTGGCCGGCATCGGCGGTTTCGGCGCGCTGGTCGAAATTTCAAAAAAATACCGCAACCCGGTCCTGGTTGCCGGTACCGACGGCGTCGGCACCAAACTGAAACTCGCGTTTCATCTGAACCGCCACGATACGGTAGGCATCGACCTGGTCGCGATGAGCGTCAACGATGTGCTGGTTCAGGGCGCCGAGCCCTTGTTCTTTCTCGACTACTTCGCTTGCGGCAAACTCGACGTCGCCACCGCCACCGACGTGATCAAGGGCGTCGCGCGCGGCTGCGAGCTGGCCGGGTGTGCCCTGATCGGCGGCGAGACCGCGGAAATGCCCGGCATGTACCCGGCCGGCGAGTACGATCTTGCCGGCTTTGCCGTCGGCGTGGTGGAAAAAAGCGCCATCATCGACGGCACCGCGATTGCAGCCGGCGATGCGGTGCTGGGGCTTGCGTCCAGCGGCGCCCATTCCAACGGCTATTCCCTGATCCGCGCCATCATCGAGCGCGTGAAGCCCGACCTGCAAGCGGACTTTCATGGCAGGCCGCTGGCGCAGGTGCTGCTCGAGCCGACGCGGATATACGTCAAGCCGCTGCTCGAATTGATGCGGCAGATCAAGGTCAAGGGCCTGGCGCATATCACGGGCGGCGGTTTGGTCGAGAACATCCCGCGCGCGCTGCCACAGGGCGTCACCGCGGTGCTGCAGCGATCCGCCTGGCCCATGCCGCCCCTGTTCGACTGGTTGCAGCAGCATGGCGGCGTCGCCGATGCGGAAATGCACCGCGTATTCAATTGCGGCATCGGCATGACCCTGATCGTGGGCGAGGCGGACGCCGCCACAGCCATGCGCATGCTCACCGCGGCCGGCGAGAGCGTCTACCGCATAGGGCGCATCGAGGCGCGAGCCCCTGGTCAGGCACCAACCGTGGTGGTCTGAGCGGGGTCAGCCGCAGGCGATCAGGCCGCGGCCAGCGATATACGGAATGGGCGCAAGACCCGGGCTGTCCGCCTTCCGGCTGCCGCCCAGGCCCGGACGTGATCGGGGGTAGTTCGTCGCGCTATCGATGCGGGACTTTATTGGAGGTCCATTTCAGCAGGTGCTGGCCGACCGTGACCAGTTCGCCGCGCTGATTGGCGATCTCCACCTTTGACCAGCTGCGGCGGGCGGTCGTGTCGATTTTTTCCACGGTATAAGTGACAGTGATGGTGTCACCGAGAAATACCGGTTTCAGAAACCGTATTCCGTCGTAGCCCAGGGAAACCGCCGTTTCCTCTGTGCCGCGCGCCACCGACCGCTCGATCAGCATGGTTGAAGTCGTCGAGATGAATCCGACGAGCAGCGCGCCGTGGACGATCCGCTTGCCGTAGATCGTCCCTTTCATGTACTCCTCGTTGACGTGGTTGACCGAAAAATCGCCGGTGATTCCGGCGAACAGATAGACGTCGCTTTCCGCGACCGTCTTGGAGAAGCTCACCTGCTCTCCGAGCGAAACATGAAGCTCATTCACTGCGCTACCCCTTGAGTAAGAAACAACCGTTAGCCGGCTTCAACGCGCGTTCGGGACCTACGCCGTCTTCGCCTCCGCGTGCTGCGCCGTGTGGCGCAGCACCACCCCTTTCTGTTTCAGTTTTGCGATCTCCGTTTCTGAATATCCGAGTTCCGCCAGTATTTCGCCCGTCTGCGCACCCATCGGCTGCGGCACCAGCCGCACCTCCGGCGATTTGCCGTCATATTTGACCGGATGGCTGACCAGCGTAATCGGTGTGCCCGTTGCCCCCGGAAGCGTGACGAAACTCTGGTTGTGCGCAACCTGCGGATCCCGCACCACGCTGGCGTAGTCGTTCACCGGCGAATGCCAGATCTTGTGGCGCGTCAGAATCTCCGCCCATGCGGAGGTCGACCGCTGCCGCAACACGTTCGCCACCAGCCCGTTGATTTCCTCGCGGCGCTCATATTCGTCCGCGCCCTTGAATTCTGCGATGCGGGGCGCCGCGAGCGCTTCCGCCAGGGTGTCCAGGCTGGTGAGCGAAATCGCCAGGTGTCCGTCCGCGGTCGGGAAGATGCCGTAGGGCGCCGAGAAATACCAGCCGCCGCTGAATTTTTGCGCGGCGACCGAATCGGGCCGCGGGCCGTTGAGGAAGCAGGTAAAAGACTCGATCTGCAGGTCGATGGCGGCGGACAGGAGGTTCACGTCGACCCGGCAGCCCCGGCCCGTCGTGGCGCGCCGGAACAATGCCGCAAGAATGCCCATTGCGAGCAATGCGGCGCCATGATGATCCACCGCCGAAACGCCGACCGGGCGCGGGCCCGATTCCGTGGTGCCGGTGATGGCGGCAAGCCCCGACATCGCCTGGATGATCAAGTCCTGCCCCGGTTTGTCGGCATATGGCCCGTCCGCGCCGAAGCCCGAGGCTGCGGCGAAGATGACCGAGGGATTGTGCCCGGCGATCTGGCTGTAACCGAGGCCCAGCTTTTCCATCACTCCGGGACGAAAGTTCTCGCACACGACGTCCGCTTCTTTAGTCAGGCGTTTTGCGATCTCCAGGCCTTCCGCTGATTTGAGGTCGAGCGCCAGGCTGCGTTTGTTCCTGTTGCCCAACAGGAACAGCATGGTCTGGCCGTCGACGGTCTTCGAGTTTACGCCGCCCCATTTCCGCTGAAACGCGCCTTCCACAGGTTCGATCGCAATGATATCGGCGCCCAGGTCGCCCAGGATTTGCATTCCCACCGGTCCGAGCAGGAAATGGTTGAAGCTCACCACTCGAATACCTTTGAGGAAGTCCATCTCTTCTCCTGGCGATTGCCTGTCGTTTTTTTTGCACACTTCCCGCTTGCCGTCCATGTTTCAGGAACGGGGCTGCTTTACTGATCCTGTGGGTTTCGGCCGCCTTCGGCGCCGATACCCGCTTTATCGCTCATGGCGCGCGTCCAGTCAAATCACCGCGTCGCGGATTTCAGCCGGGCACGCGGCTCGTCCCCGGCGCCGGAACCATGTCAACGCTCACTGCGTGCGCCGAGGAAGATGCCGGCCAGCAGCAAGACAAAGCCGATGATCTGCAGGCGCGAAAAACCCTCGTCAAACAGTATCAGTGCCAGGATGGCGGACCCCAGGGGTTCGCCGAGGATGGCGAGCGCGATGAAGGTTGCCGAGACTTGCTTCAAGGCCCAGTTGAATATGGTGTGGCCCAACAGCTGCGGCCCCAGCGCGAGAGCGAGCAGGAGCGCCCACGCCGCCGGTGAAAAGCCCCACAGGGGCTCCTTGGCGACAAGCGCGACCGCGACCAGCGCGAGCGCGGCGCTGGTATAGACGAGCCAGATATAAGCCAGCAGCGACAATCGCCGCCGCAGCGCGCGGCCGATCAGCAGATAGCCCGATACCGCGAGAGAACCTATCAGCGCGAGTGTATTGCCCAGCGGCGGATTGGGCTGCACGCTGCCGCCGCCTCCTTCCGCCAGGAAAATGAAAACGCTGCCGCAGAGCGCAAAGCCGATGGCGGCGATCAACCCCCTGCGGAGGCGTTCGCGGAACAGCACCACCGAAGCGACGGCAATCCAGATCGGATTGGTCGTCACCAGCGCGGTGCTGCTGGCGACGGAGGTGTAGGCAAGCGAACTGATCCAGGTGGCGAAGTGCGCGGCGAGCAGGCTGCCGGCGGCAAACGCGAGCAGCAGGTCGCGCCTCGATAGTGCCCGGATTTCGCGGGTGCTCTGCGCAAAGGCGAACGGCATGAGCACCGCGGAAGCCAGCACGAGACGCAGTGCGGAAATCGAAAGCGACGACACCCCGGCCGACTGCGCATAGCGGGTCATGATCGAGCTCGATGAAATGATGATGACGCCAAGGCCGAGCACTGCATACGCCCAACGCTTGTTCGCGGTGCCGGCTAGGACCATTTCCACCCTAGCGCGAAGCGGCACGGACAGCTGCGCGGTAAGCGCCGCGAGTGGCCCGGGATCATGTATCGGAGTAGCATCTTGAAAATTTCACCGGCTTCCCGCAACCGGGCCGCGTGTTGATCCTGTTGCGAAATTGTGTGTGAGACGGATTCTAGTTTAATCGAAAGGCATCACGATGTTCGCGGAAACAACGCAAACTGACTGGAACCGCGCCGCCGGCGACATGATCAAGCGCATGGAGCAAACCGCCGCAGTCCTGGGCGAGGCCTTCCCGCACTGGGCGGATGGCCAGAGCGGCGCATGGACGACGACCCCGGACGGCGACTGGACCGGGGGCGCGTGGCCTGGAATGCTGTGGCTCGCGCATCGGATGACGGGAGAAGAGAAGTTTCGACAACTCGCCCGTACCTGGTGCGTGCGATTGCGGCCTCGCGCAAAGCTGGAAACCGCGTTCAAGGGATTTGGCTTCTACTGCGGCGCGGCGCTGGGACATATCCTGGCCGGTGACGAAACGGGAAAGACAGTTGCGCTCGAAGCGGTGGAGTCTCTGCGCGATCAGTTCGACCCCAGGCTGGGACTGATCCCGCTGGGCAGTGACGCGGAGGAGCACGGCGAGATCGGCAAGGCGTTCAGCAGCATTGATTCGTTGCAGGCGGCCCCTTTGCTGTTCTGGGCTGCGCGCCGGACGGGGGACGATTCCTATCGAGCGTGCGCCGCCAGCCACACTACCCGTGTGCTCGAAATTCACTGTCGCAAGGACGGCTCGATCATCCAGTCGAGCGAACTCGACAGCCGCGACGGCAGCGTCGTCCGCCATTTTACCCACAAGGGTTTCAGCGATACCAGCGTCTGGGGAAGGGCGCAGGCGTGGGGAATGCTCTACTCCGCAATGGCGTTCGCGCGTTGTCCCGCGGAAACGCGCTGGCTGGATCAAAGCATGGCTGCTGCCGACTGGTGGATCGCCAACGTCCCGGGCGATCTGGTTGCTTTCTGGGATTTCAACGATCCTGCCATTCCCGACACGCACCGCGATACCGCCGCGACCGCGATCGTGTCTGCGGCCCTGCTGAAACTCGCCGAACTCGCGCCGACCGCCGCCCAACGATCGCGTTACCGCGAGGCGGCGGAGCGGACGGTAAGCGCTCTTATCGGCGGATATCTCACTCCGACCTCTTCCACCGACCGAAGAACGCGCGGAATGCTCGTCGGCGGTTGCTTCAACAAGCGGCCCGATTCCCGGCGGCATGATTCGGCCCTGAATGCCGAGCTGATTTTCGGTTCCTATTTCCTGTTCGAGTCGCTGCAGGTGCTGTGTGGCGTCGTCGATGCGGCTGACATTTAGATTCGGCGGCCATCTTCCGCCGTTTCCGCCCGGAGAAAGAAGAGCTTCGTTCGCGGCACCCAAATGTGCCGCCTGAATCCCAACCGTCTATGCAAAGGTAAGGTATGTCGGCATCCTCAAACTTGATCGCAACGTCGAGAATCGAAAAAGGGGTGCTGCTCGTCACCCTCGACCGCCCGGCGCAACTCAACGCCCTGAGCGCGGAACTGCTGCAGCAGATGGCGGCGGTGCTGATCGAGGCCCGGAGCGATCCCGAAGTTCGCTGCGTGGTTGTGACCGGCAATAGCCGGGCATTCTCGGCGGGCGCGGACATCAAGGAAATGCAGAGACAGGGCTTCGAGGCGATCAATAATCATGCCCGGCAGTCGGCGTGGCACACCATCGAGCATTTTTCCAAGCCCATGATCGCGGCCGTCAGGGGGCTGTGCCTTGGGGGAGGGCTCGAACTCGCCATGCTGGCCGACATCATTATCGCAGCCGAAAATGCGGTTTTTTCGCAGCCCGAAATCACCATCGGCATTATTCCGGGGGACGGCGCAACGCAACGGCTTACGCGCGTCATCGGGAAGTCACTGGCGATGAAAATGGTGCTTACGGGGCAGCCGATCGACGGCCGCGAGGCGCTCCGCAATGGTCTTGTTGCCGAAGCGTTGCCCGAAGATCAGGTTGTCGAACGAGCGCTTGCCCTGGCGAAGCTAATCGCAGACCGGGCGCCCGTCGCAGCGCGCCTCGCAAAAGAGGCGATTCTGGCGGCGTACGAAACAACGCTGGCGGCGGGGCTCGAAGTCGAGCGCCGCGCAATCCGCCTGGCCTTCACAACCGATGACCAGAAGGAAGGGATGGCGGCTTTCGTGGAGAAGCGGGCACCGCGCTTCAAGGGGCGTTGATCGGTGCCGGATTGTCCCCGACGAATTGGCCATGCAAACGGCCATGCCGACCGGGAACGCGTCCTGATGCGGGTAGTGCCGTTCACGAACGCCAGCTCCGCGCCGCCGTGCCCTGTCGCTGCGGACCCGGTCAATTCCGGTTCATAGTATGATCCGCGGGGGGCGCGCCGGATGATTTTGCATATGGTAGGCTGCGAATTTATCGATTCGGCCGCCGCCCGCCGTTTCCAGGTTGGGCGGCGGCGCGGTGCGCAAACTGTGTTTAAACGGCATTTCCGCACCTATAGCGAAAACAACGGAAACTGTAACGGGATACGATTCGACGAGACCGGTTGATGACGTTGAAGAACACCTTGCGCAAGTCCTTCGGAGAGCAGCAGCGATTCATGCTGCTGCTGATCGCTCCGGCCGTAACTCTGCTGATATTGTTTCAGGCGATACCGATTTTCATCGGCGGCAGCGCGAGTTTTCGGGACTGGATGTTGACCAACCCGAAGAAGACCTGGGTTGGCCTGGCCCAATACGTGAGCGTGCTGACGGACCCGGCGTTCCTGGAAATCGTGCTGCCCAACACGTTCGTGTTCATGTTCGCCAGCGTCACCGTTTCCCTGGTTCTCGGTATGGCGCTGGCGTTAGCCCTGAATCGGCCGTTTCGCGGGCAGAAATTGGTGCAGACGATATTGCTGCTGCCGTTGATGGTGGCCCCTGTAATCGCCGCAATCATGATGCGCTGGATGTTCAACGACCAGTTCGGGATCGTGAACGTCGTGCTGGAGGCTCTGGGCGGCGAGGCCCGGCCGTGGTTGGTGGAGCGCTGGTCGGCTTTCGCCATCATCATCCTGACGGATTGCTGGCTTTGGACACCCTGGTTCGCGCTGCTGCTGCTGGCGGGCTTGCAGAGCCTGCCGAAATCGCCCTTCGAGGCCGCGGCGATCGACGGCACCACGCCGTGGCGCGTGTTTCGCTACCTTACCGTGCCTATGCTGCGCCCGGTGATCATCGTCTGTATTGTCATACGCTCGATAGACGCGTTCCGCACTTTCGACATCGTCTGGGCCCTGACCGGGGGCGGCCCCGCGCGGCAGACGGAACTGTTCAGCCTTTATGCCTACGAACAGGCGTTCGTCTTCCTCGATTTCGGCAAGGGATCGGCGGCGGCAATCGTTGGCGGCCTGATCATTCTGGTAGTCGGCCTGCTGCTCTACCGCATTCTCGACCACGTAAGAAAAGTGTCCCAGTGAACGCACCGCGACGCGGATTTTTGGATTCCCTCGCGCCCGGCGCGCGGCGCGCCTTCTTCGGTCTGGCGCTCGCCGCCGTGTGCTTCCTGTTCGCCTTTCCCGTCCTCTGGCTGATGCTGACGTCGCTGCGCCCGGAATCGGGCGTCTACTATGTGCACAAGGGGCTCGAGTTCACCCTCGACAGCTACAAGCAGGTGTTCAGCGACGAACGCCTGGTCAAGGCCTTCATCAACAGCGGCGCGATCGCCACATTGGCGACTTTTTTTTCGCTGCTGGTCACGGTGTCGAGCGGCTACATGCTATCGCGCTTTCGCGGGCCGATCGCCTCGACCTGGTTCGGCGTCATCTACGCGATGCGCTGCGTGCCCTACATCACCTGGGTGCTGCCGCTCTATTTCGTCGTCCAAAGCTACGGCGTCTACGACACTTACGTCGGTCTGCTGCTGCCGCACATCGCCGTGCACATCTGCTTCTTTTCCTGGCTGATGAAGGGCTTCTTCGACGGCATCGACCCGTCGATGGAGCACGCCGCGCTGATCGACGGCTGCACGCGCTGGGGGGCGTTCTATCGCGTCGCGCTGCCCTCGGCGGTTCCGGCAATTTCCGCGTTGGCGGTACTGTGCTGGCTGTTCACCTGGAACGAATTCCTGTTTGCCCAAATTCTCACCGGCCGCAATACCCCGGTGATCACGGTGGTGATGTCGCAGTTCGTGTCCGAAATGGGGCTGCAGTGGAACCTCATGAGCGCCACCGCCATACTGGCGCTGGTGCCGGCGTTCGTGCTGACATTGTTCGGGCAGAAATATGTGATCCAGGGTCTCAAGATTTAGGCGCGGCGCCTGGGGCGGGGAAGGTGCAAGACCAGCGCTGTTTCTAAGGGTAGCAAAGTTGGTGGCAATCTCACGCAACACTAAGGAGGAAGACATGACTAAACCGAAGCATTTGGTGGCAGCCAGCATAGCTGGACTCGCTCTGCTCGTTGGCGGTACGGGCAGCGCGATCGCCCAACAGAAGGAATTGCGCATCGCCTATCAGCCGAACCCCATTCAGGACACTTCCATCGAAATGATGGAGAAGTGGGGTGCGAAGAACAACGTAAAGATCGTCAAGGTGCCGAACTCGTACGGCGTCTACGTTGAGAAAATGACGGCCTCCCTGACCTCGGGGTCGGACCAATACGACATCATCTGGCACAACGACGACTGGGGACAGCTTTGGGCGCACCTGGTCGAACCCATGGACGATGTTCCGGGCCTCAAGTATGCCGATCCGTGGAGCAACGACCCCGTCATCTTCAACAACAAGGATGGCAAGATCACGGTGGTTCCGATGGGCCAGACCATAGGCGCCCTGTTCTATCGCACCGACCTGATCAAACCGAATGAGTTGCCCAAGACCTGGGCGGAACTCGTGGCGCTGAGCAAGAAATTGCAGTCCG
>ERZ1292640.4484-Hain-H43-02um-R1-4484-length-10620-cov-8_pt1 | contig 10620 bp, 10 predicted proteins | sample MGYA00564404_ERZ1292640 | MGnify/ENA primary metagenome ERZ1292640 (study PRJEB36523, sample SAMEA6512636) | groundwater metagenome | collected 2019-01-08 | study: AquaDiva: Metagenomics assemblies of 32 groundwater samples | reverse complement strand
GCCTACCAGGTCAGCGGCGAATACGCGATGCTCAAGGCCGCCGCGCAAAACGGCTGGCTGGACCACGACGCGGTGATGATGGAAAGCCTGCTGGCCTTCAAGCGCGCCGGGGCCGACGGCGTGCTCACCTACTTTGCCATCGCGGCAGCGCGTTTGCTACAAAAAACATAGCTACTTGCGCACGACTGACAAGGGCTGCAGTTCAATTTGACCATCAACCGGACAGACACCGTGCAAATAGTTGAATTCACCGCCGACAGCCTGCGCTTTTCCGACACCCTGCCGGCGCAGGCACCGGCGGATGGTTTTGTCTGGCTGTTTCTGGACCGGGAAGAATTCGAGACCCACCAGGCGCTACTGCAACAGGCGGCGCTGCAGCTGGGCCGCTCCGCCCTGCTTGACCTGCACTGCAAGGACCTGGCCAACGCCGCGCATCCCTCGCACTACGACTACACCTCGATCTACGACCTGATCATCTTCCGCCGGCTGGCCACGCAGGTGGAAACCCGGGCTGAAACCGAGCAGGAAGCGGTCAACGGGGCGGCCGAGGGCCTGGGCGAGTTGCCGCGGGCCAAACCGCGGGGCGGCCTGCCCGCCTTCAACCGCATCAGTTCCAAGGCCGTGGGTTTTGTGGTGTTCGACCGGCTTCTGATCAGCGTGCATCCGCGCGGGTGTTATACGGCCAAAAGTTTTATCCAGCGCTCACTGACCGACGCCCGGTCCAGCGTGGACAGCGTGTCGGCGCGCAGCCGCATTCCCCCCAGTCCGGCCGACCTGACGCTGCGCATGGTCAATGCCATGGTGGACAGCTACCTCGAGGTGCGCAAGGAGCTCACCAAGCAGCTCGAGCACTGGCAGGCCGAGCTGCTCAAACCCAATTCGCGTTTCATCAACTGGGGCTCGCTGATGGGCGCACGCAGCCAGCTGCATGTGCTGGAAGACCTGTGTGACGAGCAGCACGACGCAATGCAGGAGTGGCTCGACTCATTGCGCGAGCAGCCGATGTCGTCCTTTGCCGCCGATGAACAGCTGGCGCTGACCCGGCGCGACCAGATGGTGGCGCGGGCGCGCGACGTCATTGAACATATCCAGCGCGTGGTGCACCACGCGCGCCGGCTGGAGCAATCGGCCGAAACGGTGGTGCAGATCCACTTCAGCGCGCAGAGCAACCGCACCAACGACATCATGCGCACGCTGACCGCGCTGACCGCCGTGTTTCTGCCCCTGAACCTGATCACCGGTTTTTTCGGCATGAACTTCGAGTTCATGCCCCTGATTCACCAGACCAGTGGCTTCTGGTGGACCCTGGGTTTCATGGTGCTGCTGGTGGTTGTCGTGGTGTCGGTCTTCTGGCGCAAGCGCTACCTGGCCAGAAGCAGGCGTTAAGAGACAGGGACATGGCGGCGGCGGTCCATGCACTGGAGCCTGAACGCCTAGACAAAGGGCGGAGCCAGCTCTTCAGCTGCCAGCACGCGCTGCACCGCAGGCCGCGCCAGCATGCGCTGCAGGTAGGGCCCGAGATGCGGACGCGTGCGCGCAGCGGGTGACTGGAAGTTGCGCGTCCAGCGGCACAGCGTGAATACATAGGCGTCGAGCGCGCTGTACTCCTCGCCGGCAAACCAGGGACCGCCGTGGCGTGCCAGTTCGGCGTCCAGCTGGTCCAGCATGGCGCCGATTTTTGCTTCGGCCTGCGCCTTGACCTCTACCGCGCCGGCGGTATTTCCGGGCGCCACCGAACGCTCCGGATAGAAGTAAACAATCAGCGTGGCCTGCAGGGTGTTGGTCAGCCACATCAGCCATTTGTAGAAGTGAGCGCGCTCTGCCGTGCCCAGGGGTGGTACCAGCCCCGCTGCGGGATGCCTGTCGCTCAGGTGCAGGCAGATCGCCGCGGTTTCGTACAGCACCAGGTCGCCATCGACCAGCACCGGGATCAGTCCGTTCGGGTTGAGCTTGAGGTAGTCCGGCGCCTTGTGCGCGTTTTGCATGCGGTCCACCAGCACGCGCTGGTAAGGCACGCCGATTTCTTCAAGAACGATGTGCGGCACCATGGCCGCGGTGCTGGGGTAGTAATGGAGCTGCATCATAGCCATCTATTGTGCCCCCACGCTCCCCCACTTCGTGTGGGTCGCTGCCCCCGAGGGGGCCGCTGCACCTGCGAACTGGCGAAGCCAGATCCGCGGCCCCTGCTTGAAGATTCGGGGTAACCGTGGGGGATTTCTATGGCTTGACGACGCCGAACAAACCAGCGCCGTTGTCCCAGGCGATTTTCCGCGCCACGTCGGGCGGCAAATCACCGAGCCAGGTTCGGTAACCTTTCATGAGTTCGTCGTAGTACTGCCAGCGCTGGTTGACCCAGGTGTCCGAGCCGATCATGAAACGGCCCGGGTACTTGAGCAGCAGCGCGCGCCACTCGGGGCACAGCCTGCCGGCGTCGCAGGTCAGCCCGGGCCGGTAGGACAGCTCGCCCATCAGCGTCGGGTAACGCGCAAACAGCGCGTCCACCCGCGCCACCGGCACGCCGCTGATGCCGGTGTGGGCCCAGATCAGCCGGGCGTCAGGCGCATGCGCCATCAGCAGGTCGATCGCCACATCGTCCACATGCGCGAGGATGGCGAGATTGTTCTTCCCGGCGAACTGCATCAGCTTTTTTGCCACCGGTCCGTTGGCATTGGCGCTGTCGTAGAGGTGAAACTCGCCGATGCCCTTGTACGGTCCGGCCTGGGCGCCGCTGACGCCGCGCGCAAACTCGGCCTGCACCATCTCGTAAATCGTTTCGTCGCGAAACCAGTTGTCGTAGTCGGCGCGGTTGCGGTACAGGCGGATGAAGGGCACCACGGTCACACCGGCGCGCGCCGTCTGCTCCGAGGCCGCCAGCGCCTTGGTGCCATCGTTGGGCCGCGAGTTGGCGACGATGGCCTTGACGCCGCTCCGCTGCATGCGCGCCAGCACATCGGCGGGACCATGGGGGCCGACGCTGCCGTTCCAGGCCTCCTCGTTGTAATGCAGATGGGCATCGAACAGCGGGCCGCTGTAGTCGGCCGCCTGGGCAGTCACCGAAAACGCTATCAAAAGCAGAGCTGCTGGCGCCCGCCAGTCAATGGCTAGAGGCCAAAAATACTTGAAGCACGGGCGGCCCATGGTTCAGCCCAGGTGGCTGGCGAAAAACGCCAGCGTGCGCGCCTTGGCCAGGGTGGCTGCCGCTTCGTTGTACGAGCCGCGCTGGTCGCAGTTGAAGCCGTGGTTGGCTTGGTAGACATGTACCGCGACGCCGGGCTGGGCTTTCTTGAAGGCCTCGACGGTGTCCAGCGGAATCCAATGATCCTGGTCACCGAAGTGAACCATCACCGGGCAGGCCGGCTGGCGCGCGGGTTCGTCACCGGCCGTCATGCCGCCGCCGTAATAAGGCACGGCGGCCGCCAGGCCGGACAGTGTGCAGGCCGCGCGCCAGGTCAGCAGGCCACCCCAGCAGTAGCCGACGATGCCGACCTTCTTGCCGCCCGTGCTTTTCGCAGCGTGGTGGATGGCGGCCTGCACATCCTGCAACACGCCGGGCGCCGGCAGGGCTTCCACCGCGGCCTTGAGCTCCATGCCGGTTTTCATGTCGGCGTCGGTGTAGCCGATGTCCACACCCGGCCGGACACGGTGGAAGGTGGCGGGCGCGACCGCCAGATAACCGGCCGCCGCGTAGCCGTCGGCGACCGAGCGGATGTGTGAATTGACGCCGAAAATTTCCTGCAGCACCACCACGACGGCTTTCGGCGTGCCGGCCGGCTCGGCCACATAGGCCGGAAAAACAAAACCGTCGGCGGAAGTGAGATCGATGAATTTGCCCATGGCGGAAGTCTCCTGTTCAGTTGCTGATGAATGCTTCAATTTTTCAATGTCAACTTCAATTTACTTGGCAGCGAGTTTTTTCTCAAGCAGATCCAGCCGGTCCTGGCCCCAGAAAATCTCGCCGTCGACCACGTAGCTGGGCGCACCGAACACCCCCGCATCGATGGCCTGCTGGGTGCGGGTTTCATACAACTGCTGGATGGCCGGGCTGTGCGACTGGGCCAGTCGCCCTGCATCTAGGCCGCTCTCCTGCAGAATTTCCGCCAGCACCGCGGCGTCGGCAATATTGCGCTCTTCCACCCAGACCGCCTTGAAAATCGCGCCGGCCAGCGCCATGGCCGCGGCACTGCCGTCGGCCTGGTCCACCGCCGTGATCAGCCGCGCGGCGGGGTCGCCCCCCACGGGGAAAAATTTGGGCTGGCGGTTGATCGGCAGCTGCAGGTGCTCGCCGAAGCGCTGCAGTTCCACCAGCCGGTAGGCCTGGCGCTGCGGCGCGCGCTGGCCCAGCGGCAGGCCGCCGGAGACCGGAAAGATCTTGCCGAAATCTACCGGCAGCACCCGCACCGCCGCGCCGGCGGCGCTGGCGATCTGCGCGAAACGCTGGTGGCCGAGGTAAGTCCACGGGCTTTGCGGCGTGAAGTAGTAGTCGATGGTGGTGCTCAAGGGTGTCTCCGGTGGAAAGCTGTTTTGCGGCCGTTGCGGCCGATTGAGGTAGATTCGGGTCAACCCGGTTTGTAACCGGGATTGCATTTTTTTGCTGGAGGCCGGCTTTGTCCAACATCGTTCTGATCACCGGGGGTTCGCGCGGCATTGGCGCCGCCACCGCATTGCTGGCCGCCCGCGCCGGCTACGCCGTGGCGGTCAACTACGCCGCCAATTCGCTCGCCGCCGACGAGGTTGTGCGGAGAATACGCCAGGACGGCGGCACGGCCATCGCGGTGCAGGCCGACGTGGCCGAGGAAAGCCAGGTGCTGGCAATGTTTGAAAAAGTCGATGCCAAGCTCGGCCCGCTCACGGCACTGGTCAACAACGCCGGCGTGGTGGACCAGACCTCGCGGGTGGACGGCATGAGCGTGGCGCGCCTCAAGCGCATGTTCGACATCAACGTGATAGGCACCATGGTCTGCGCGCGTGAAGCGGTCAAACGCATGAGCACGCGCTACGGCGGCGCGGGCGGCGCCATCGTCAATGTCTCCAGCGCGGCAGCGCGCCTGGGCTCACCCGGCCAGTATGTGGACTACGCGGCCGCCAAGGGCGCGGTGGACGTTTTCACCATCGGCCTGGCCAAGGAGGTGGCGGCCGAGGGCATACGCGTCAACGCGGTGCGTCCTGGCATCATCACCACCGACATCCACGCCTCGGGTGGCCTGCCCGACCGCGCGCGCGACCTGGCGCCGCAGGTGCCCATGCAGCGGGCGGGCAGCGCCGACGAAGTGGCGCAAAGCATTGTCTGGCTGCTCGGCGATGCATCGAGCTACACCACCGGCGCGTTGCTGGACATCGCGGGAGGCCGTTGATGGACTTCAAGCCACTGGTCACCCTGCTGGCCATCGTCAACCCGCTGGCCATCGTGCCGTTTTTCATTCATTACACGCGGGGATTTTCGACCGAGCAGCGGCGGCGCACCATCGTCATCGCCTCGTTCAGCGCCTTCATGGTGATTGCCACCAGCGCGCTGCTGGGCTTGCAGATCCTCGAGTTTTTCAGCATCTCGCTGGCCAGCTTCCAGGTCGGCGGCGGCATGCTGCTCCTGATCAGCTCCATGAACATGCTCAACGCGCAGCCGGCCGAAGCCAAGCCGAACACGCACGAGCTCGAAGACGGCGCGGAAAAAGCCGCCATGGGCGCGAGCATTGCCGTGGTGCCGCTGACCATTCCCCTGCTCACCGGCCCGGCCACCATGTCCACGGTGGTGATCTACGCCGAAAAAGCACAGAATTTCCTGCAGCTCGGCATGCTGGTCGGTTACGGCGTGGTGATCGGCCTGGCCACCGCCGTGTGTTTCGCCCTGGCCCACCCGATTGCGCGCGTGCTCGGCAAGACCGGCATCAACGTGATGACGCGGCTGATGGGCCTGATCCTGGCCGCGCTGGCGATCGAGGTGATGACCGGCGGGCTGCTCAAGCTGTTTCCCATCCTCGGCCGCTGACGAGGACAGACTTCATGGCTTGCGCGCAGGTTCTGCTGGTCGAAGACGACCCCGCCATCGCCAGGTCCGTCATCTACACGCTGGAACGTGACGGCCTCGCTGTCACACACAGCCTGCTCCTGAGCGATGCCCGCCGCCAGTTGGAACTGGGCGCGCCAGATTTGCTCATCCTCGATGTCGGTTTGCCCGATGGCAGCGGGCTGGATTTATGCAGGGAAATCCGCGCCGCCAGCAGCTTGCCTGTACTGATGCTCAGTGCGCACGGCGAGGAAATCGACCGCGTGCTCGGCCTGGAGCTGGGCGCCGACGACTATGTGAGCAAGCCCTTCAGCCCGCGTGAACTGCTGGCGCGCGTGCGTGGCATGCTCAGGCGCGCACGCATGCACGCGTCCAGTCCGGCGGCCCCCACCGGCCTCAGCCCCTTCGACATCGACCTGGCCGGCCAGCGCATCAGCCTGCGGGGCCAGCCGCTGCAATTGACGCGCCGCGAGTTCGGCCTGCTGGCCGATTTGCTGCGCCACCCCGGCCGCATCCGGTCACGGGAGGACTTGCTCGGCGCCGTCTGGGGCGCAGATTCTGACAGCACCGACCGCACCGTGGACACCCACATCAAAACCCTGCGCGCCAAGCTGCAGGAAGCCGCGCCCGGGCAGGACTACATCGTGACGCACCGCGGCATGGGTTACTCAATATGACCCCCCCGTTGCGGTTCACTTCGTGTAACCGCCTCCCCCTGCAGGGGGCGACGCCTGCGGCCTGGCGAAGCCAGTTCCGCGGTGTCTGCTGGTATGGCACTGTGGTTTCATGCGTTTGCGCGTAGCGCACTGAGGCAACTGACATGCGTCTAGGCATACGCCTGCTGTTCGGCTTCTTTCTGGTCACCGGGCTGGCGGCCTTCTTTGTGCTGCGGGTCTTCATGACCGAGGTCAAGCCGAGCGTACGCGAGGTCATGGAAGACATGATGGTGGACACTGCCAATATTCTGGCCGAACTGGCCAGCGACGACTTGGCCGGCGGCAACATGGCGGCCGGGCGTTTTGCGCAGCAGGTGCGCGGTTATGCGCACCGGCCCATTGACGTGAAGATCTGGGGCCTGGACAAGCAGTCGCTGGACTTCCGGGTCTACGTCACCGACATCAAGGGCACGGTGATGTTCGACTCGGAGAACGCCGCGACAGGCCAGGACTATTCACGCTGGCGCGATGTGGCACGCACGCTGCGGGGGGAGTACGGCGCCCGCGCCACCCGTGAAGTCCAGCAGGACGACCGAACCTCGGTAATGTATGTGGCGGCACCGGTATTGCACGATGGCAGGACGATTGGCGTGCTGACGGTGGCCAAACCCATGTCCACCATCCAGGCCTTCATCGACCGCGCCGAGCGAAAGATTTTTCTGAGCGGCCTGCTGCTGCTGGCGCTGTCACTGGCCATCGGTGTGGCGGTGACGCTGTGGGTGGTATGGAGCATTCGCAAGCTGCGCCACTATGCCAACGCCGTCGGCGAGGGCGGCAAACCCCCGGTACCGCAGATACCGGGCGAGCTGGGCGAGCTGGCGATGGCAGTGGACGCCATGCGCCTGAAGCTCGAGGGCCACGAATACATAGAGGGTTATGTACGTGCACTGACGCATGAGCTCAAAAGCCCGCTGGCTGCGATCCGCGGGGCCGGCGAGTTGCTGCAGGACGAACTGCCCGAAAATGCGCGTCGCGAATTTTCGGGGCAGGTTCTGGAGCAGACCGGCCGCCTGCAAGCGCTGGTGGACCGCATGCTCGAGCTGACCAAGCTGGAACAACGCCATGCACAGGTCCGCCGCGAGCCTCTTCTGTGGACCGACTTTCTCAAGCCTTTTGGCACGGCAGCCTTTACCGGGCGTGCGCAGAATGCTATTGAAATCATAGTAAATACCGGACTCGCCGGGGTGCATGCCGAGCCGGGCCTCCTGGGCCTGGCGCTCAACAACCTGCTGGAAAACGCCCGGTCGTTTGCGCCGGCGGGTTCGGTCATCACAATTGAAGCCCGGGATGGCCAGATCGCCGTGCAGGACCGCGGGCCCGGCGTGGCGGACTATGCCCTGCCGCGGCTGGGGGAGCGCTTCTTTTCGACCGTGCGCCCCGACGGCCAGACCAAGGGCTCCGGCCTCGGGCTGGCCATCGTGCGGCAAATCATGCTGCTGCATGGCGGCCGCATGGTGGTGAGCAACACTCACCCGGGCTTGCGGGTCGAACTGCACTTCTGAACCGGCAGGGAGGCGAGGCGCGCGCATCAGACGGCCCCCCCGACAACCGGTGCGGTCTGCCTGAAGCGTGCATACCAGTCAATCCGGCGCGTCAGCATCATGATGGCAGCCAGCACGGTGAACAGGGCCACAGCGCCGACCAGCAGTGCCGTCTGCTCGATCTGCAGCAGCACAAAAAGCATGCCGTAAAGCAACGCAATGCCCAGGCCAAAAGGAAGGCCGCGCGCCCAGCCCCCGAGCATGTAGCTGGCGTAATAAGTCAGCAGCAACACACAGGCCGAGGACGCTATGGCATAGGCCGCGTCGAATCGCATGTGCTCAGACAGGCTCACCAGCAGTAAAAAGAACATGCTCATGGCCGCACCCACAAGAAAATACTGGATCGGGTGGACGCGCAGCGCTTTCATGAACTCGAACAGCCCGACCGCGAGAAAGGTCAGGCCGATAAAGAGCAGACCGTATTTGGTGGCCCGGTCGCTCAGCGCATAGGTATTGGCCGGGTCGACAAAGGTCACGCTGAAGGCTTCGAGACAGGATCCCCGGGCACCCTCTCCGCCTGCCGGCGGACACACGCCCCGTCCCTTGGTGCCATCCTTTTGCGCCACGTCCTGCTGCGCCGTGCTGGCCAGCGCGCTCACGCGCCAGGTCGCTTCAAAACCCCCGTCGGTGATCTTGCGTTCGACCGGCAGGAACTGACCGCCAAAACTCGGGTGCGGCCAATTGGAGCTCAGATGCATGCGCGTGTCGCCCCCCAGCGGCACGACGGAAATGCTCTCCGTGCCGACCAGCTCCAGCTCAAACTGTGCTTCCAGCGGCATGGCACGCATCAGCGCGGGTGGCAGCGGCGCGTGCACGCCGCGCGGGTAATTGCCGAAGAAGGTGCCCGGCTTGAGTGGCAAAGTCTGCTCGCCAATCCTGACGCTGGCATGGCGGATGCCGCGTGCGTCGGACACGGCAATCATCAGCAGTGGCTGGCCGCAGTTCATGCGCGAGCCAGCGTGCAAGGCTGTCGGCTTGAGTGCCTCCGTGTCCGTCCACTGCGCGACGAGTTGTGCCTTGAGGCTGAATACCTGCGTCGCATGCAGGCCCCGGGCGCGCGGCTCCAGCTGGCTGTTGCCCTTGACCGAAAGCAGCGCCGGAGCCGCCACCATGAGGAATTCGCGCCGCTCGGCACGCACCTCCTTGTCAACCTTGAGGTCCCATTCTTCCGTGCAGCTCATGTGGATCAGCGGCCCGGTCAGCGTCTGCGCGCCGGCCAGGCTCTGCGCCACACCCTGAATGGCAATCTGGCGGTAGGTCTGACGGTCGTGCACCACAGCGCTGATCTGCATCAAGCCAGCGATGAGCAGCATCAGGACCAGAGCGATCGACAGTAGTTTTGACTTCATTTGCGTCCTTTCGTTTTGATGACGACTGGAGTGTGCAAATGCCTTGTGAAGCCGGTATGAGCAAAAGGGGCTTGTGTGAAACCGGGGTGAAGTGGTGCGCTTTTTCAAGCTGCCGGCCAGCCCCTGTGCTTGCTGTGTAGGTGGTGCCAATCCGACACCCGGATGACGCTGGCTCAGTGCCGATGCAGGTGGTGCGCATCGGGCACATGCGGATGCGCGTGCTCCAGCGGCTCGTGGTGGTGCGGGTGGCTGTGCGTGCCTTCGGGCATCGGCTCGTGGCGGTGGTTGTGATGGCCATCGGCATGGTCGTGCGCATGTTCATGGTCCATGGCCGCGTGCCGGTGCGCATGGCCGTGTGACTCCATCAGGTGCAGCAACACACCGCCCAGCATCAGCAACCCGCCGGCGCCCATCCATGCGCTGACCGAGCGGTCGCCCAGGGCCAGCGCGAGCACTGCGCCGATGAAAGGCGCGAAGGCAAAAACAGAACCGGTGCGCGCCGCGCCGAAAGCCCGCTGCGCCAGCAGGTAAAAGCGCAGGCTCAGACCGTAACCGGTGGCCCCGACCGCCAGCAGCCCGGCAGCAGCCGCCAGCGCGGGCACCGGCTCGGCGAAAACCAACGCGAGCAGAGCCGTGACCGTTGCGCCCAGCGCCGCCTTGACCAGCACGACCTGCCCCGGGTCGCGCTCGGCCAGCGCACGTGACAGGGTGTTGTCCATGCCCCAGGCGGCGGTGGCCACCAGCACGGCCAGCAAGCCGGCCAGCTGGGCGCCGCCGAGGCGGGCCTGGTCCAGAACCAGCACAGCCCCGCCGGCCAGCAACAGCGCCATGGCGACCCAGACACGCAGACCCAGGGTTTCACGGTAAAGCCGCCAGGCCAGCAGCGCCGTGAACAGCGCCTCCAGGGTCAGCATGAGGGAGGCACTGGCACCGCTGGTGCGCTGCAGGCCCCAGGCCAGCGCCACCGGCCCGATCACGGCGCCGAAAACCACCACCGCCAGCAAACGCCGCCC
>ERZ1292640.4483-Hain-H43-02um-R1-4483-length-10621-cov-4_pt1 | contig 10621 bp, 6 predicted proteins | sample MGYA00564404_ERZ1292640 | MGnify/ENA primary metagenome ERZ1292640 (study PRJEB36523, sample SAMEA6512636) | groundwater metagenome | collected 2019-01-08 | study: AquaDiva: Metagenomics assemblies of 32 groundwater samples | reverse complement strand
AGGCCGGCAAATGTTCCCTCCGTATATTTCTTCAGGCGGATCAACATATCGCCGCCGCCGGTAATTCCTTCCAAAACTTCCGCCAAATCCTGCATCGTCGGCGGCGCAACCTTGGTTAAATCCACTCCCGGGACAATATCTTTTTTGGCATAGGTCTCAAGAAGCGCGCGGTCAAGAAGAGAGTCCTCGGCCGAGGTCAGCTGTCCCAGCATAATTCTCAACAAACCCTTCACCACGATCACGGCATTTCTGATAACATCTTCCGATGACTGCTCCTCGCCCACCGGCCGCGGTAAATCAAACGGATTGATTTTACTTTCCGAAGCCAAGGAAACATTAACATAGGTTCCTCCGACCGCGTCGGAAAGATGCTTATATTCGTATTCCGGGTCAATAATAATCACCTCGGCCCCCAACATTAAACTTCGCAGGACTTCCAATTTTATGGCATAACTTTTACCGGCGCCGGAGGTGGCAAAAACAACCGCGTTGGCATTTTGCATTGAAAAACGGTCAAAAATAATCAAACTGTTATTGTGCCGGTTGATGCCGTAGAGAATCCCGCTGTCGGAGCTTAACTCCGAAGAAATAAACGGAAAAGAGGCGGCAATCGGCGACGAGTTCATATTGAAGGTGATCATCAGTTCGTCGCGCCCGAGCGGCAGAGTGGAATTAAATCCCTGCTCGGCCTGATAAAAAACGCGTTTGGAGAAAATCAGCTTTGAACCGAACATTGTTTCCAAATCTCCGGAAATGCGATCCAGCTCGTCTTTGGATTTCGCGTAAAATGTCACATAAAGCGCGAACTGAAAAAATCTTTCCGTTCCCTGCGTCAAACTGTCGCGCAAACCTTCCACATCGCGCAACGCCGTTTCGGTTACCGGGTCGCGCGGCTTGCCGGTGTCCTGGTCGGAATTAATCTGCGCCTCAAGCGTGCCGACTTTCTTTTTAAGTTGTTTCAAAATTACTTCGGATTTCACCGGGTAAAAAAACATTGAGATGTCCAAGCTGGTATTCATATTTATAATCGGCGCGAACCAGCCGATGGTCAGATACCTCGGATAGGTCATTACAAACATCGTGCGGCAAAAAACATCGCCGACTTTGATATAGGATGGCGTGATTTCCATTGCCGCCGGCGCGATCAGATCGCGGATGGTCACCTTGCCCTTGCGGTAGACCCTCTCTTCTTCAAGGGTCGTTTTTTCCTCGGCCAGATGACGCGCTTCTTCCAGTTTTTTTTGCTCTTCCGGAGTTAGCGGTCTAACCTCTTTTGGCGCCCCAGATTGTAATCCCCCTGGCGTAAAAGCCATAAAATTTATCTTGATTATCTATTATTCGATTAACGAGTTAACGCGTTAACGAGCTATTATTAAATGCGCTCTTCTCAAAATGAGAACCCGTTAACCCTTTAACCCGTTAATAATGAATAAAAAATTATACTAGTGTTCAACATCTATTTTATTTATATCCTCCACCTTTTCGGACTTGATGAGCTCCGGATTATACAGGCCATAATACAATTCTATCAGCCCCTGCGTATCAAGCATCGCCGCTTGAAGCGACATTCCGGAAAGCCCGGCGATTACCTGCTCGGTGCGGAGCAGGAGCTCTCCTTTTCTTGATTTGAATTGCTCATCCTTAAGCCGGTGCGAAACTGCCGGATAAACGGCCTCCATCAGCCGCCCATAAAAACCCTTACTGGAACTTTTTGCCGGATCAAGCGGGATAACAATATAAAATCTTTTGCTCATAATGTCCCCAAGCTCCACCAGTTCGCCGACAAAGCTGCGGTAATCGGCGATCTGAATTTTTAACAGCTCATTTTGCTGTTCCTTTTGCGCGACTTTCAATTTTTCCAAATAACCCTCGATGTCCAAGCGCCGCGACTGGATCACAATCTGAAGCGGATAGTCAATGGAATTCAAAAACTGGACATAGCCGGAGACAATCGCCTGCTGTTCTTCGTCCGACTTCAACGCGAAATTGATGCTGGAAACCAAAAGAATTGAACGCAGGGTGCCGTCTTTTAGGATAACAATATCCTCGCGGATTTCCGAGATATCAAGATATTGCTGGGTAGTGGCTCGGGGTTTAACTGTCGGCATATTAATTATTAACGGGTTAACGAGTTAACGAGTTCATTTTTTATTGTTTATAAATTCACCGCCGTTTCTTTTATTTTCTAAAAAAGCCAATCTCTAAATATTCAAATCTTCAAATTTTGTAATCTTCATATCAACCCGTTAACTCGTTAACCCGTTAATATTGAATAATAAATCATTCTTCCGGTTTGTACATCCCCCCGGTATTAACGAGAAGCGCCAAGTCGGAAAGACGGCTGCGGGAAATGAATTCCTTTTTCGGCGGCGGCGGAGGCGGCGGAGGCGGCGGCTTAACGATATATTGCCTCACTTCGCTGTCTCTTAAATTTTTATTCCAGACGCGGCGCGGCGCCTTCTTTAGCGTTTGAAACAAGTTCAACAGGAAAAAATGAAACGGCTGGGCGTTGATTTTTATAAAAGCAACTACCAGCGCAAACCCGGAAAAGGGAATGCCGACAATCAGAAATAAAGCGAAATCAAACAACTTATAGAAAATAAAATCAAGCAGCCCGGCCACCAGCGCGATCACGAATTGCCGCACCGTAATCGGGCCTAAAATCTTATCTTCATTGTCGATGAATTGGGGAACGACGAATTGGTTCATCTCAATTTGCTATTAAATATTAACGGGTTAACGGGTTAACGGGTTATTTTCTCTTAACAAACTCGCCGGACTTACGTTTATTTTCCAAATAGGTGATAAAACTTCCGATTTGATTGGCTAATTCGTCCAATTCCTTTTTTACATGTTCAAATGTCTCTTGTGTAATATAGCCGACAGCCAAAGCAATATATAATTGATTTTTTACCTCTCCAACCGAACCCTTTGAAATCCTTAAAAATCTGATAAATTCATTATTGTTATTTTTCTCAAAGCCCTCAACTATATTGGAGCTGGTTGATACTATTGCCCTCCTTACTTGATCGCGCAAGCCGAAATCTCTTCCAAAATTACCAACAGCCGTTATATCATAGACTTCTTTTGTAATTTTCAAACTCAATTTCCATATATTCAAATCTTCAAATTTTATAATTTTCATATCAACCCGTTAACTCGTTAACCCGTTAATAAAGAATAATCAATTAAAATCTAAGAGATTTATTCAATTCCATTATACCATTTATCTCTTCTTCGTTCAAAGACGGCTCGCCGCGTTTGTCGCGCGCCGACGCGGCTTCTTTGATGCTCTTTCTCTCGCGGATGGCTTCGCCAAACAGCGAAAGATAAAGTTTATTGACTTCCGAGCCGGACCAGGCGGCAACGCCTTCTTGCCATTTTTTAATTGAATCAAGCTTTAGCGCTTCAACTTTTCCTCTGATTTTAGAAACGATTTCCTGCGGATTCTTGCCCAGTCGCCTAAAATCGGTAAGCGTCAGCGCGCCTATTTCCTCAACCGGCCCGACCAGCTTGGTGCTGTATCTTATGTCTTGAACTTTGGGACGGCCGGCCGCGGCGGACGAAGAGACCTCGCCACTACGGCCACCCTCCCCCTTTGATAAAGGGGGACCTCCGCCCGAGGCGGAGAGGGGGATTTTTTTGACTTCGGGAGCATCATTTTCTGGTGAGGAGACCTCGCCCCCGCCAAAGCCAGCTGGGAATTTTTTTCCGCCTACCAACGCCTGAAATCTTTTATCCATGGCCGCTTGTTCATCCGCCCGCGATGATTCGGCCGCTTTTTTCCTTCCCTCTTCTTCTCCGCGGCGGACGGCGGCGATTTTTTCTTCCTGCTCTGACTTCAAACGCTCTTCAATTTTTTTGAACTCGCCGTCCAAAAGAGGCATCAGCGCGTCAACGGCGGCCGCGTTCATCCCAATTCCGCCGAGTGAAAAATCACGAGCCAAAATATCGCGTGTTTCATTACTGTCGCGAATATCCTTCAGGCGAGCGACCAAAATTGTTTCCAGACGAATTTTACCGTCGGGAACGACTAATTTAATTTGCGCTTTTTCTATTACATCACTTGCGATTTTTTTAAAATCAATCGGGATTGACTCCGACCCCAAGGGGGAGCCTTCGGCTTTGCTCATCACTTTATGCTTGATATGCTCAATTTCGCGCTGAAGCTCGGCTTCGCTAATTTCAGGTTTGCGATTACGCGGATTTTCGCGAATCTCACTGATGTCCTCCCCCTTTGATAAAGGGGGAACGAGGAGGATTTTTTCTTCTGATTTCTTTTCTACTTCTTTTTTAACTTGGGGAGGTCGCGCCTCCTCGGGAGGAACGACCTCCGGAGCGGCGACCAATTTTACCGGCGGCGGAATTGATTTTGACGACTCGTCCTTTTTGGGCGAGGAATTTGGTTTCGGCGGCGGCGGTTTGATTAATTCAATTTTAACAGCTGATGATGGTTTTGGAGGTTCGGGCTTCGGAACCGTCTCCTCCCCCTTTTGAAAAGGGGGGCGGGGGGGGATTTTTTCTTCCCTTCTTTGTTCCTTCAAAAAATCCCTCTCCGACTCTCTCGCATCCTGCGCTCGCTCGGATCGCGAGTCCAAAGGGAGAGAGCTTTCGCTCACGATTTTCACCGAGCGCATTTTTTCGGCCGTCGTGTCAATAATTTTTTTCGCCGTTTCTTCATCAAGACCCATCCCGCCGACTTTGGGACTGCGCATCAGAATATTCTTAAAATCAGTATCGCTCCGCACGCCGCGGAGCCGCGACTCAATCAATTCTTCCAAGCGATGCTTTAAGTTTTCATCCAACGCCAACTCGCCGAATTCCCCGAGCGCCTCGCGGGCGGCGTCTCCCGCGCTTTCTTCCCTTACCAACACTCTTTCTTTGGAAAATTTTTCTATCTTGCCCCCAAGCCGCGCGATTTCTTTTGAGACCTCATTATCATAAAACTCATTAAGCGGCAAAAAATATTCGCCCAAAAACGCCAGCGCGAGTTTTTTTGCCGGCTCGCCGGATAAACCCGGCAACTTCTCAACTTCCGCCAAAGTATCTTTAATGGAAATACTCTTGACCGAAATGTCTCCGGCCAAATCAACCAGCGCCGATTTTTGCTCTTCGGACAACTTAAAATCCTTGCCGAGCTTGAGCATCTTATCGGCGGTCTTTTCATCCAAAAAATAATCCTGCGCCTCTTCAGGCAATGATTGAAATTTATCCAAAAAATTGTCGTTTTGATTAGCCATTGATTTACATTTTTATTCCTCCCCTTGAATCAAGGGGGTGACCACCCCCCCCTCCTTAATTAAGGAGGGGGGGGTGTTTTAACCTTCAAATTCTTCTTGGAGTTTTTGTCTTTCCGACTCCAGACGGTCGATCTCTTCTTGCGCTGACCGCAATTCCTTAATGGTCTTTCCCGCGCTCTTTTGAGCGGCATAATCACGCCGCGCCGCGCTTAAACGATCGTCAGCCGCCTTGAGGCGTTTCTCGATATCTCGGCTGGCCGCGGCGCTCTTGGCTTTTGGCGCCGCGGGTTGCGGCGCCGGAGCTCGGGGACCGCCACCGGCTGGCGGAGTTATAATGACGCCCGGCGCGGTCGCTCCCTTGGGCGCTGTGCCCGCGGACGGTGGCGATGCCGCGGCAGCCGCCGAAATAGCCGAAGACGCGCCAGCTGGAGCGGGGGCTGGCGGTGGAATTGGTGGTGGGCCTCCGCCGCCTTTTATAAAATTCTTCAAAACCTTATTTGCCTCTATCTTTTCGGCGCGTTCCTGAAGCGGACTGCCTTTTGCGGCGCCCTTGCCCATTTCAACGATGCGATTAACAATATTTTCCACCGCGGCACGTTGGTCTCTTGTTAAATCCTTACTTGCCGCAATTCTGCCCAAATCGTGAAAATCAATATTTTCGGCGACGGAATCAAGCGCTTCTCCGCCCTTATTTATATCGGCGGCAATACTTAAAACAATATTTCTACCATTTGCTTCACTCTTCACCGCCGAAACGAATCTATCTTTGGCCCGAGGATCCGCCCTCAAATCAAATTTACCTGCGGCATAATTGTATTCTACCCCGAACTTTCCGCTATCCAGAGACACCATCTGCTCTGAAATAGTATCTTTATCCACGCCGGGTATGCCCTTGGAATTTTCCAATCCGGCGACAAAGGCCTGGCGCAAGGTGGCATTTTTAAGAACATCCTGCTTTGCCGAAGCATTTTCCGGTTTTAAAAGCTCAAGCGCCAAAGACAATTTCTTTCCGTCAACATCCTTTGGCACAAAATCTTTCGGGCGGCAATTGCGAACATTAAACTTACCGGCATCTAGATCGGCTTTTTGCTTTTCGGGTTCGCCGGAAGATCTTTGTTCATAATCTTCCATAATTTTTGCCATTTCCGGACTAAGAAACGACAACCGATTGCGTCCCGCCGGCCCCGCAGCCGCCAAGGCGGCATCGTATTCACCCTTTCTAAGTTTGTCAAGATCGGCATCTTTAACATCATCTGAATTCCACCTAAGTAGACTGGCGGCCTGATCCTCCGGCTTGTCACCGGCCAAGGCCAGGGTGCCTCTCTTGGCTCCAAGGAGCATACCCTTGGTCTTGGAATCATTAAATTTGGTCGCTGCCTTGTCCTCTTCATCGTACATTTGCTTAAGAAGCTCCGGATTCTTTTTAGCAACCTCTTTGCGCATATGCGGGTTGCCTAAAATATTTTGCGCGGCCGCAGATTTTTGATTTGGCGTAATAGCCGTTTGATATGCGCGCAATGCTTCATCGGGCGACGCTCCCTCTAATTTCTTCTTTCGCTCTTCAATATCTTTAGTTTTACCCGCCAAGGCATTTCGCCGCATCCCGAGTCCAAAGTTTTGTAATCCCGGAATCTTGGCCAAAAAAGTCCCCGCACCGGCTCTCACACCAGCCGTTGCCTGCCCGGCGCCGCGGAGCGCCATCCCGCCGGCGCCGCGGCCGATGGATTTTCCGGCGGCGGAGAGTTTCTTTTTGGAAAAATCAACCGCCTTTTGCGCAAAATTCGCGCCGACGACATTTAAGCCGGCGGCGATCTTCACGCCGATCAGCAACATCACGGTGGCGATAATAAAACCATACAAAGAGTCCTTTTGAGCGGCGGCGGATAACGCGGGATTATCTCCGGTCGGCACATCCTTAAATCCTTCCGCTCCAAACTGTCCGGAATTCAAATAATTCATATAATAAAGCGTCAGCCAAACAAAAAACGCCAAAATCGGCCCGGCAATATTATAATTTATAAAATAGGTCCACCATTCGCCGGCTTTACTGCTGAATTTTCCCGGGACAACAGACAGCACAAAAGCAAACGGCGAAAGGATAATGAGCACCCATAAAACAATAATGCGCGCCGCGAGCATTATTACCATTGATAAAATCACAAATAGGGTGATGGTGACTAATATTGCCGCTAATATATGGTTGCCTAATGATGTTGCTTCGTCTACCACGGAACTAACCTGCATATACTTTGAAATTCCAAAAGCATTGACGAAATTTCCGCCGGCCACGGCTTGAAAACCGTTGACAAAAGTAAGCATTACCACCTGCGAGGCGTCAATAATGAGGCCGGCAATCGTGCGGGAAAAATTTACGGCAACGGCGGCGATGACCAGACGGACCAAAAATTGGCTTGCCTGATATTGTCCTTTTCCCAAAACCGTATAAAACGCCATCACCAAAAACATAATCACAAACGCCATATTGGTGATGTCGCGCACCAAATTCCAGCCGACCGTCACCACGGTCGCGTTAACAAAATTATTATATTGGAACAAGCTGATAGAGATGCCGATAATCGTGATCATTAAATAACCGATTATCTGAATGTATGCCTTAATGACCCCCAGCACCAGCTTTACGGCGATCTCACCGGGGTCAAGACCGAGCGCGCTCAATCCCCATCCGCCCAGACCACTGACGGCGGCAAGAGTGGACATACCTTCCGCCGAAACGGCATTGCCAAGACCGCCAAAAATAACCACGGACAAAATAATTGCCAAAATAATTTTAGTGGAGAGTTTTATTTTTTTCATAGATTTAGGATATATGCTAATGCGCTTCGCGCCACTAATGACACTAATTTTTTATTGCCCTCCTGACTATTCTCCATATCTGCAACGGTCTGCTCCTAAAATTTACCAACAGGGCAAGGTCTAATTTCAGAGCATCCAAATACCTAATAATTTGTTGCTTATGGTCTGATGTTAATCTATCGGTGGCTTTAAGTTCTACTAATATTTTATTGTCAACAACGAGATCGGCTCGAAATGAACCAAGCAAATTGCCCCTAAATTCTATCTTAAATGGAACCTCAATATTAAATGGGATATTATCTTTTTTTAATAACGAGAGTATGGCTCTAAGATAATGCTTTTCTTGAAACTTTGTACCAAGTTCATTTTGAACTTCAAATAATATGCCATTCAATTGATAAGATAAATCTTGATATAACAGTTCTGCCACATTATTCGCGCCATTCGTGGCGCGAAGCGCATTAGTGAAATCCGAACTTATTGCGGCGTGACGATAATTTCTCCGCCGAAGTTGGTCCAGCCGCCGCCGGTTAGGGTGCAATCGGAGCGATTTCCGTCATCGGCCGTACCCAGTCCGAAACACGGACTGCTACCGCTTTGGCCGCACAAAGACGCGCCGCTGTTGCACTGATGCCAATTATCCACCACCTGCACGCGCGGACGGAAGACGCACGATGAAACCGACTGACCGAGGACGGTCGTGGTCTGCCTTTGGCAGGGATAATTTGAATTGGAGCACACCGGCAATTTGTTCAAAATCTTCCGCGTGCAAGTATATGTATGCGCGAACTCAAAATAATTTTGCGAACAGGCCTCGGAAGAATTGCCAAATTTGGGATCCGTAAGAGTATTACAAGCCGAAGACGCCGGACATCCTGAATTTGTTGTGACACCGCTGGTAGTGACATCCTTGCTTTTATCGCAAGTAAGTTCTGTGCCCGCGCATTGGCCCAAATTTGTCGCGCCCGCGCAATATGGCTTGTAATTTTTATATTTTGAATTTGTCGTGCGGTCAATGTCTTGCCCATCGCCGTTCCAATCAATGGTGCGGGAAATAAGCGGCATATGGTTATGGTCGGCCCAGGCGTAAAATCTCAAAGCCACGCCCAGCGCGCCAGCGCCGTTAATTCCGCGGTCCCAAACATCATTAACACTAAAACTATTAAGAGCGGCAATATCACACCCGGCCGAAGGATCTTTGCAGATACTGGTGCTGGTCGGCGCGGCAATCCGTGGCGGGCGGTTGGTATAATCCTTATAATAATCAGTTATTCTCGCGACTCCAGTGATAGGGCGCAGGTCAAAAGAATTGCCGGCCTTAGTATAAGTATCGCCGGACAAACCATAAATGCCATAACTCTTGGCAAATAACTCCCAAAAAAGATTACCTTTCTCTAAAACATTGGCGGTAGATCCATCGATAGCAACGACTCCTGGATACATACTGTACATGCTGTCGCCATTATTAGTAAATGCATCCAAGAAATAATACCGACTAGTTGGTTCGCACTTAGTTAAATCTTTGCATCCCCAATGCGTGCCGGCGTCAATATAAGGCGCATAGGCGGTACTCACATTTGGGCTCCCGTGTCCTTTGGCTGATTCAAACCACGGCATCTTTGAGCCCTCCGGAGACACCGAGGAATCGGCGCTACCAAATAGTGAGTTATGCTCTTCTTTCTGAATAAATTGTTTATCTACGAGATTAAAAACAATCTCACATGTACCCCCTGTGTCCAGACAGGTTTGGGGACGGGGACACGAACTGACACTAATCGCCTTAAGTGCCGGCGGAGGGTTTGATAAATTATATTTATCAACTAATTCCTGCTGGGATGCTGGATCACAATTTTTGGCCTTACTACTATCCCATGTTACTTTTGCGGTTCCAGCGCTCTTTAAATACCAATCCGAGGATTGACTATTTGAATAGTCAGCTCTCCACAAATTATCCGTCAGCGCCGCGTTTTCGCCGGTGTCGGAAACAACCTGGGCGATATTTACGCAGGGTTCGCCGAGGAGAATGTTAACCTTAAAGTTGATGTGCCGATTATCGTCGCCACTATAATCATATGTATTGCACATCACATTCCAAAAAAATTTAAACAATCCATCCTTAAACATTGCTCTCACCGCAAAATATGGCTTACCGTCTGGTGTACTGTCGCAGTTATAATCATTCCAAAGCGTATCACTATTTATAAAGAGTGGGCGGCCACTCGTTTTTGAAGCAAGACCGCTTGGCTGATCCCACCCGATATTATAACGGGCCTCCCAATAAGTGTAGTCATCCCATCCCACGCCTGACGGCATCACTCCTTGGTGTTCGCGGGATAAAATATTTCCGCGGTTCTTCATCCATTCAACGGCTATTTCCTTATTTTGCGAATGCGCAACATCTCCTGCATTCCCGCTCCCAGGTACCTTACCATCAGCAAAATTCTCATCTTCCGGTATTAACTCTATTGCAAAAATTTCGTTTTTTAAATAACTATTACCGTCAAAACCATGAGTTTTTTCCGAATATCCTGCTCTCCCATTAACATCTCTACCCGAAATTACAAACC
>ERZ1292640.4482-Hain-H43-02um-R1-4482-length-10621-cov-6_pt1 | contig 10621 bp, 11 predicted proteins | sample MGYA00564404_ERZ1292640 | MGnify/ENA primary metagenome ERZ1292640 (study PRJEB36523, sample SAMEA6512636) | groundwater metagenome | collected 2019-01-08 | study: AquaDiva: Metagenomics assemblies of 32 groundwater samples | reverse complement strand
GGAATCGTAGGGGCCGACCTTGGTCGGCCCGCCCCTCGACACGCTCGGGGCGCCCTGAGCCCGTCGAAGGGCGCGGGCAGAGCAAGCTCCGCCCCTACGTGGAACTCGAAGACGTCACCGCAATGGCGGGACATCTCGGGAGTGGACCGATGCGAGGGAGGAATCACGATTCGGCGTGGCCACGCGCGCGCCGCATCACGGGGTACCGCCAGGCACGGGCCCTTTGTGGGCTCGGGGTGCTAGCCACGCTTATCCTGGCTGGCGCGGCCGGATCACGGGCAGCACAAGCGCCCGCGGCGCAACCGGTCCGCGTCATTGCGTTTGGTGGCGTCTCGACCGTCCCGCTGCTGATCGCGGAGGCCCGGGGCATCTTCTCCCGGCACGGTGTGAAGGTGGTCGTGGAGTTCACGCCCAACTCCCAGGTTCTTCGGGACGGGCTCGCCGCCGGGAAGTACGACGTCGCCCACGCGGCGGTCGACAACGCCGTCGCCATGGTCGAGACCGCTGGCGCCGACGTCGTTATCGTGATGGGCAGCGACGATTCGATGAACGAGCTCGTCGTCCAGCCGGCGGTCGAGTCGGTGGCCGCGCTGCGGGGAAAGACCATCATCGTGGACGCGCCGAACACCGCCTACGCGCTCCAGCTCAGAAAGATCCTGCTCGGCCGCGGCCTCGTCGCCGGCGAGGACTACACCGTCAAGCCAATCGGCGGGACGCCGCAGCGCCTGGAGGCCATGCTGCAGAACACGGAATACGCCGCGTCGATGCTGAACCCGCCGTTCTCGCTGCAGGCCCGGCGCGAGGGGCTCAAGAGCCTGGGTTTCGCCTCGCAGCTCATCGGTCCCTACCAGGGCATCGGGGCCTTCGCGCTGCGCTCGTGGGCGCGGGACAATCGCCAGACGCTCGTTCGATACATGGCCGCTTACATCGAGGCGCTGCGCTGGTTCCTGGATCCGGCGAACAAGACCGACGCGATTGCGTTTCTCGCGACGGGACTGAAGCTGCAGGCCGGGGTGGCCGGCGAGACCTACGCGCAGGCCGCGGCGTCTCCGGGCGGGCTCGCACCAGACGCGCGGTTGAGCATCGACGGACTGAAGAACGTCCTGAAGCTGCGGGCCGAGATCGAGCGCCAGTGGGACGGAACACCGCCGCCGGCCGAACGCTACTACGACCTCACGTACCACGAAGCCGCGCTGTCGAGACTGGCCGGTCGAACGAAGTCATCCAAGGTCGGGTTGTAGAACAGACTCTATGGCTGCCGAGTACGACCTGAAAGTCTGGCGCGTGAACGTGCGCACGCAGACCCTGACCAGGGAACCTGTGCCCGCCTCGTGGGAGCGGCTTGGGGGGCGCGGGCTGCTCGCTCGCATCCTGCTCGACGAGATGGACGCCACGTGCGAGCCTCTTGGCCCGAACAACAAGCTCGTCTTCGCGCCGGGCCTGCTGGTCGGGCACATGTTGAGCGCCAGCGACCGTCTCTCCGCCGGCGCCAAGTCTCCGCTGACCGGTGGCTTCAGGGAGAGCAACTGCGGGGGCAGCACCGGATTGCACATGACGAACATGGGCATCAGGGCGCTGATTCTCGAAGACATGCCGTCGGAGCCCGGCTTCTGGATCCTCCACCTGAGCTTGAGCGGCGCGAAGTGGGAGAAGGCGGACGACTTCGTGGGCCAGGGGGTGTACGAGGTCGCCCCGAAGCTGCTCGAGCGGTACGGGAAGAAGGTGGCCATCTCGCTCATCGGCCAGGGTGGCGAGTACAGGCTTGCCACGGCGGGCATCCAGAACCTCGACAAGGAGAGAGTCCCGGCCCGGATCAACGCCCGCGGTGGTCTCGGCGCTGTGATGGGCTCGAAAGGACTCAAGGCGATCGTGTGGGATGACACCGGGGGGCAGAAGCCACCGATCGCGGATCCCGAACTGTTCAAGAAGGCGCAAAAAGCGTACACGCAGGCCGTGCTGGCCCACCCGCAGTCGCACACGTACCGCGACTACGGCACGGCCGCCAACGTCCTGATGGTCGACGCGTTGGGCGCGCTGCCGACGCGCAACTTTTCGGCCGGCAGGTTCGAGCAGGCCGAAGCCGTCAGCGGCGAGCACCTGCGCGAGCTGCTGTTGCAGCGCGGCGGAGAGTCGAACCCCTCGCACGCCTGCATGGCGGGCTGCACGATCCGCTGCTCGAACGTCTTCGGTGGCGAGGACGGCAAGGCGATCGTCTCGCCCCTCGAATACGAAACCATCGGCCTGTTGGGACCGAACCTCGGCATCGGCGATCTGGACGTCATCGCGCGCCTGAACTGGCAGATCAACGACATGGGCCTGGACACCATCGAGGTCGCCGCCGCGATCGGCGTGGCGTGCGAGGCCGGGCTGATGAAGTGGGGCGACGGCGACCGGGCCATGGAACTCCTCGACGAGATTCGCCGGAACACGCCGCTCGGCCGCATCCTGGGCGCGGGTTCCGTCATCACGGGCAGGGTGCTCGGCATCGAGCGCGTGCCGGCGGCGAAGGGCATGGCCATGTCGGCGTACGACCCGCGTGCCATCAAGGGCACGGGCGTGACGTTTGCAACCTCGACCCAGGGTGGGGACCACACGTCCGGGCTGACGCTTCGCGCCAAGATCGATCACCTCGACCCGAAGGGCCAGGTCGAAGCCTCGCGGGGGGCGCAGATCAATTCCGCCGGGTACGACACGCTGGGCATCTGCCTGATGGCGGGCTTCGGCTACTCGGCCGCGCCGGGCGTCGTGCGCGATCTCCTCAACAGCCGCTACGGCTGGAACCTGGGCGACGATGCGCTGCAGGTGCTCGGCAAGGAAACCATCAAGCTGGAGCGCGAGTTCAACCGCAGGGCCGGCTTCACCAAGGCCCACGACCGTCTTCCGGAATTCTTCACCCGCGAAGCGGTCCCACCGCGCAATGCCGTGTTCGATGTCTCCACGGAGGAGATGGACCGGATCTTCGACGACCTCGACTAGCGGCCGCGTTGACGGTGGCGCCGGTGAACGTCGGATTGAGGCGGTGCGCACTTCATCGATGTCTGGAACGGCCGCCAGTGACCGGCGGCGACAACGACCGCGTTAATGAGCGAGGTGATGTATGTCGAGAGGTTCAGACTCGTCCGAACACAACACCCGAGCATCCGCAGATGAGCGCAAAGGGATCAGCCGGCGAGCGCTTCTCAGGGGCGCGCTGGCCGCGGCCGGCGCAGGTGTTGCCGGCGCCGTGAGCGCACGCGCGCAGGTGACGGGACTCATGCCTGGCGGCGGCACAGTTCCTTTCCGCCTGCCGATGGGTGCGCTGCCCTACCTCGACCGGAAGCAGTACATCAACAACATGGAGATCATCTCCTTCCTGCCGGGCGTGGAGATCGCGGGCGGCGAGCCGCTGATGAACATGTGGGCGAAGGGCCCGCAGCGAATGATCGGAGCGGGCCAGGGGTGGCTCGACATCAGCGACCCCAGGAAGCCGGTCTTCGTGAAGGCGCCGAGCAGGATTCAGGGCTGCGTCGCGTACAACACGCAGCTCAAGAAGTGGATCATGATGTCGTCGGCAGGGCAGCCGATCACGAGGGCCGTTCCCGAATTCCCGTACGGGCAGTACCACAAGGAGCTCGCCGACGAGTCCAACAACTACACAGGGCTCAGGGGTATCCGCACCTACGACATCACCGATCCCGCCAAGCCCAACCTGCTCCAGGAATTCAGCATTGGCAAGACGGGCTGGGGCACGCACATGAACTTCTACGACGGCGGGAAATATGCCTACCTGGCTGCCGGCTGGGATGACCAGTTTCGCATGGAGAATGCCCAGCGCACGTTCGGTTCGGGGCTGATGATTGTGGACCTGTCCGATCCGGCCAACGTCAAGGAGGTCTCGCGCTGGTGGGTCCCCGGGCAGCGCTACGGAGAAGAAGAAGAGTACAAGAAGTACGTGTTCGCCGGAGATCGCGCCGCCTGGAACGGGACTCACAGCGCCCCCAGCGTCCCCGTGCGCGTCGAGGATGGAGGCAGGTACGGCTACGGCGGGTTTGCCCACTTCGGCTTCTACGTCTTCGATTTCAGCGACATCACGAAGCCAAAGCCGGCCGGGCGCCTGCTGTATGACTTCGAGACCATCGGCGGCATCCCCTACCACACGGTCTACCCCGTGATTGCCGACGCGGCCCATCCCCGACTCCGGAACATCGTCATCGGCGTCTCCGAGACGATCCAGGCCGACTGCCGGGAGCCGGTCAGATTCCCCAGGGTCTTCGATGTGAGCGACCCCGCGAATCCCAGGATCATCGGACTCTTTCCTCGTCCGAAGGCGCCGAAAGACGCGCCCTACGCCGACTTCTGCATGGCGCGCGGCCGGTTCGGCACGCACAACACGCAGGCCTGGCTGGCGCCGGGGGCGTCGCGCCCGGAGATCCTCGCGATCGCGTGGTTCGTCGCCGGCATGCGCATCCACGACATCTCCGATCCCACCGAGCCAAAGGAAGTGGCGTGGTTCGTCCCGCCCCGCGACGGAGAGATGGACGACTACGAGAGCTGGTGGCGGGGAACATCGGAGACTTCGTTCGTGGAGTGGGACCGGAACCTGATCTGGCTCGGGACGCACGCCGGCACCTACTGCCTCTCGTCGCCGGCGCTCGGAAAGCCCGTGCTCGAGCCTCGCCGGATCGAGAGGTGGACGGCGCCGCACTGCAATGTCGGGTGGGACGACCAGACGCGTGCCAGCGTGTATTTCGGACGATCGGCGAGCCAGGTGGGCTAGGAGTAAAGAGGAATTTCAGGATTTCAAGATTTCATATTGAAGGATTACGTGCGCCACGGTTGAGACGCGCTCGAGAGAAGTTTTAGGCGGACCTCGCCGTTAGTGGTGCGGTCGTAGGGTCCGCCTTTAGGCGGACCTGGTAGGGTCCGGCTGCCCTCGACTGGGCTCGGGCCAGGGAAGCCGGACCCTACGATCGCGTGCAGGTCGCAGGTTCGAGTACGACGTGGAGCGCAAGGAGCGAGACTGATGATCCGGACGACTGCGTTGATCTGTTGCGCGTGGCTGTGCGCCGCTGGGGCCGTCCTCGGCCAGCAGCAAGGGAAAGTGTTCGGCCCCGCGAAAGTGACCGAGCCGTGGGAAGCCTTCGTCTTCACCGAGCCGGTCGTCAATTCCGAGATTCCGGTGGACATCACGCTCGTCGAGACCGTGGACGGCCTGTTCACGCCCATCGGCATCCGGCGTCCCAAAGGCCGAGGACCGTTCCCCATCGTCCTGTTCTTCACCGGCAACGGCGGCGCCGGCGTGCAGCAGGTGCGCGACTACGTCAACAACCGCGCCTACACGATGGAGCGCTTCCTCGCCGAGGGCTACGCGGTCGCGTGGTTGAACTACCGGGCCGAAGCGTGGTTCGCCTACACCGGCACGCCCCTCGGGGTCGGGCGCCAGCAGGCGAACCAACTGATGAGCAGACCGCCGCTCGAATACGACGACCTCAGGACCATCGTCGACTATGTCAAGCGCCTGCCGTACATCGACGGCGGCAAAGTGGGACTGGCGGGCAACAGTCACGGCGGCGGGATGATTCTCAGGGCGGCGGCCGAGGGCCTGGACGTGGCGGCGGCGATCGCGTCGGAGCCAGATGCCAGCGAATTCCTCCAGATGCCACCCGACGCGTTCGCGGGCGAGAATCCGTTGTATCCGACCATGGAGTCCGCGGCGCCGCATCTCGACAAGAAGGTAGCTATGGAGCGCATCCGCCGCATCAAGATCCCGATCTTCTTCATGAACCGGGATCGCGACGAGCTGCAGGGACTGTTCGAAACCGCGTATGCGTGGATGAAGGAGGCCGGGTGCAACGTCGAACGGGTTTCGTACGATCACCCGGTGCACGGCTATCTGATCCGCGTGCCCAAGGACGATAAGGGGGTCTACCACCCAGACACGATCCAGGTGCAGGCAATTCAGCAGGCGCTGGATTTCTTCAAGAAGTACATGCGGCCGTAGGTCCGGCACACGTTCAGGCGGAGGCCTTCGGCGCGTCCATCGGAACGCTCTCCACTTCCATGTCGAGGAGATTGACGCACAACACCCGGTTGCGCAGGAGCGTTCCTGTCCCGAGCAGGACTTTGATGATCTCGGCGACTTGGAGGCTGGCGACCGCCGCCGGGGTGAACGCCGGATTGCCGAGATCCGCCTCGATGCCCTTGCCGCCGGACCAGCGGCTGTAGAGGCGTTGAAGGGTTTCTTCCCCGGGGAAGACGGTCGTCACGTACCCGAACCAGCCGGCGATCGTCCCGTGCACAAACGGGATCCCCAGTCTGTTGCAGGCCGCGGCCAGTTCGAGGCGAGCCTGAACGCTATCGAGCGCATCGGCGACGACATCGGCGCCCGCAATGAGCTCGCCGGCGTTGTCGAGTGTCAAGGCGGCCTGGACCGCACGCACGGCGACCGCGGGATTGACCTCGCCGATCCGCTGCTCCGCAACGAGCGCCTTGCTCCGGCTGAGGGTTGCCGGCGTGGAGAGCAACTGCCGGTTGAGGTTGTGCTCCTCGAATGTGTCCGGATCGATCGCGACAAGGTGGCCCACTCCCATCCGGGCCAACTCCTCGAGGAGATATCCCCCAAGACCACCGCAGCCGACGACCGCCACACGACTTCGGAACAGCTTCAGTTGCTGCGCCGTGGAGATCATCCGCCGGTTGCGCAGGTAGCGCATCGGCAGGAAACCCGCCTCCAAGATGGCGTCCTCCGCTTCGGTGTAGGAGAGGTGGAAGCGACGGATCGCCTCGGCCTGATGAGACCACGCCAGCAGGTCTCCCTCGGCCCTTTCCGCCAGGAACTCGCGCAGCGTGCCGATGTCAGCCGTGGTTACCCTCCCCCCACCACGGGGAACAAGGCCAGCGTGTCGCCGTCGGCAAGCCGGTGCTCGAATTCCGCCTGACGGTCGTTGACGAGCACGAGGCCGATCTCATCGTCAAGGAGCGCCAGGTCACCTGCAACGGCAGCCACGGTCATCCCAGCGGGATACTCCATGGTCTTCGTGTGGAATCTGCCCGCTCGAAACGAGAGAAACAGCCGGACCGTGATGCGCATAGCGGTGTCGCCGGCATTCTAGCATCGCCGGCACGCCAGCGAGCCAGGTGTCCCGCACACCGCCGGCCCTTCTCGGGCCACGCGTGCGTTACTGCTTCCGGCCCAGCGGATACAGGTCCTTCACCGGCGCGTTCTTGTACGGAATCGTCGTCAGGTCCGCCGGCCCGAGCCCCGGCGCGTCGATGACCACGACCGCCTTGGCCAGTCCGTCCTCGACGAAGCCGCGCCAGAAGTGCACGCGCGACTTGATGACGATCATGTCCGCGTTGGCCAGACCGATCTTGAGATCGTCGAGGATGCCTGCGTCCGTCACCTGGTCCAGCACCGGCGTGAGGATTACGCGGTTGTTGCTGCCGAACTTGATGACGGCGACCGTCGCGTGCTGTTGGTACTGATCGAGGTATTCGAGCGTGCCGTCGATCTTCACGGGCTTCCCCGCATACTCGTCGGCGTAGCCCCCGATGTTCACGCTCACCGTGTCGCCGACCTTGGCCTTCGCCTTGATCTCCTGAATCGCCTTGTCGTCGGCGATCGTCGCCACGACGAAGTTCTTTCCGCCCTGCTTGATGAGCTCCTCGAGGATCCACGTCGAGTTGCCGGTGCGATCCGAGTGGTCGGCCACGACGACCGGCGTCTTGCCGGCGCGCGCGGCCGCGACCGCTTCAGCCACGCCTTCCTTCACCTTCGGGTACTTCTTGCCAGCGAACACCTCGCGCTTCTTCCAGATGAAATCCGACATGTCCTGCGCGATCCGGTCGGCCAGCTTCTGGTCGTTGTTGGTCATGACCATGACCGTGGCGCCCACGTCCGGCACGTCCGCGTACGCGAAGCCGAACGCCACCGACACGAACGCGTCGGGTGTGCGCTCCTCCCAGATGCGCGCGCGCTCCATGATCTCCATCGCCGGCGACGCGCCCGTGCCCTGCACCACGCTCGGCGTGATCACGCCAGGCTTGGCCGTGGCCTTCGCCGGCGTGTAGGCGCCCTTGATGATCCGCATGAGCAGACGCATCGCGCGCTCGCCCTGGAGCGCGGCGTCGTAGTGCGGGTAGCGCTTGACGATGAAGCCGGCGTCGGCGGCGTCGAGGAATTCGTGATCTTCATTCGCGTGGAGGTCGAAGGTGGCGACGATCGGGACGTTGCCGACGACCTTGCGCACGCGGCGGACCAGCTCCGCCTCGGGTTTCGGGACGCCCGTCACCGCCATCGCGCCGTGGATCGCCAGGTACACGCCGTCCACCGGCCCCTGCGCTTTCAGGTCCTCTGCGATGCCGTTCGAGTACTTGTCGAAGGCTTCCTGGGTGATCCAGCTTCCAGACGATCCGCCCTTGGCGTCGCGAGGCGAGAGGATGCCGAGGAGCTGAACGTTGTCGTACTCCTTCGACGCCGCGACGAACCCGCCGATGTAGCCGCCCTCTTTCAGGACCTCTTCACCGCGAACGGGCGGGCCGTAGAACTCCCATTCGGCGATGCCGGTCGGGTCGGGACAGAACGTGCAGGTTTCGTGTGAGAACGTGGCCACGCCGATCCTGATCGGCTTCGGCTGTGGGGGTGGGGCCTGTTGCGCGCACGCCGCGACGAGACCCGTGAACGCGAGAATCAATGAGGATGAGTGCAGGGACTGGCGAAGGGGCATCGGGACGACCTCCTTGGGGGGACAGCATACCCCAAGCCCAAGGCCCCACGCCCCATCCCTCGACACGCTCGGGATGGCCTGAGCACGTCGAAGGCCACGCCTCAAGCCTTGAGTCTCGTCTTCGCCTGCTCCATCACGCGCCGCGGATCCAGCTCGGCCACCTGACACCAATAGAACAGCATCAGCGATCCCCCCAGAAACGCGCGCGCGCTGGCGCGATCGGAGAGGGAGCCGTTCAGCGCGTGCGCGTCTCGAAAGGCTTGATCGATGACGCGCGCGGCCAGGTGACGGTGTCCGGAGGGCAACGGCGAGGGCCCGTTGTCACCGGAGTTTCGGGTCGCTCTCGACATCATGGAGAAGCTGGGCGACCGACCGCGTCGGCCTGGTGCCGCTCCAGATCACGGCGGCGAAGACCACCCCGAAGATCAGGGCGAGGTTCAGCCACACGAAGGTCGTGGTTGACAGCGTGCCGGGCACGAACAGGGCCCAGACGACGATCGCCGTTGCGGGCCACACGGCGACATAGTTCCATCGATTGAAAGACTTCAGCAAGACGTTCCTCGTTGCTTCAGGCGGGTTGATCGGTGCGTGGCGCGCCTGAATGTGAAGGCCGCAAGGATGGGCCCGTCGGCGCGCACTCAGGAAACGAAGCGCTACGTCACGCTGGCTGGCTCAGCTATCGGTCTTATCTATCTCAACAGCCACTATACACCCGTTGCCGCAGCGCATGAGTTTTCTTTCGGAATCACCAGCACGCCCTGGATCGCGAACCGTCGTCCGGTCCCCGCCAGCCCCATGAACTCGCCGGCGTGGGTCGCCTGTGCCGTGAACGACTGCGCGACGCGATCGCCGTCGATCACGAGCGACTCGCCCTTGAACGTCCAGTCGGGGAAGATGCGGGAGAGCGAGCGGTACGCGGCCAGGATGTCTTTGCGTCCCCTGACCGTCGCGAACATCGGACTGTGGACGGTGCCGTGTTCCGTGTGGCTGGCGGCGAGCGCCTCGGGGTCGCGATTGGCCCAGGCCCGCTCGCGGCGAGCGAACAACGTGAGGATGTCTTCGCGGGTCATCGCATCCCTCCCGCGTCAGTCGTCGCGCAGCCCTTCAGGGCTGCCGGGCCGCCAAGTCTTCAGCCCTGTGCGTGTTGTTGGGTCGAGGCCGCCATTATACGCCCTGAGGTATCCTGCTCGCGATGCCGATCGAAACCGTCTTTCTCGACGCTGGCGGCGTGCTCGTCTTCCCCAACTGGGAGCGCGTGAGCGACGCCCTTGCGCGGCACGGCGTGCGAGCGGACGCGCGTGCGCTCGCCGCCGCCGAGCCGCATGCCAAGCGCCAGCTCGACGTGCCGCAGACCGTGCGCGCGACGAACGATCGGCAGCGTGGCTGGCTGTACTTCAACCTCATCCTTGGGCAGGCTGGCATTGCGGTGTCGGAACGAACCGACGCTGCGCTGGCCGAGCTGCACGCATATCACCAGCAGTGGAACCTGTGGGAGCACGTGCCGGACGATGTGCCGCCGGCGCTCGACGCGCTGCGCGCACTCGGTCTGACACTCGTGGTGGTGTCGAACGCGAATGGCAAGTTGCGCGCGCTCTTCGAGCGCATCGGTCTCGCCTCACGCGTGGATTTGCTGTTCGACTCGCACGAGGAAGGCGTGGAGAAGCCCGACCCACGGTTGTTTCAGATCGCGCTCGCGCGCGCCGACGCGCGGGCGGACACGACGATGCACGTGGGCGACCTGTATCACATCGATGTCGTCGGGGCGCGGACGGCGGGGCTGCGCGCGGTGTTGCTGGACCCAGGGGGGCTCTATCTCGATGCCGACTGTCCGCGCGTGGCGTCGCTCGGCGAGCTGGCGACGCTGATCAGAGGAATGTAGCGCACAGGCCTGCACCTACCTTGCAAGCCCCTTGCGG
>ERZ1292640.4481-Hain-H43-02um-R1-4481-length-10626-cov-7_pt1 | contig 10626 bp, 10 predicted proteins | sample MGYA00564404_ERZ1292640 | MGnify/ENA primary metagenome ERZ1292640 (study PRJEB36523, sample SAMEA6512636) | groundwater metagenome | collected 2019-01-08 | study: AquaDiva: Metagenomics assemblies of 32 groundwater samples | reverse complement strand
TTAAGAAAATCTGTACTCGTTCTCCCACTTGGCTCGTGACGATTGCTTAAGTCCGGCAGGCTCCTAGTGTTATTGATAACTTGGAGTATGATATAAGGCTTCTTTCAACCGGTTAAAGAGGGATTTTAAAATGGGTGATCACGTTTATAAAGTTATCGAGATTGTTGGTTCATCGACCAAAAGCAGTGATGATGCCATTCAACAGGCTATCGCCAAGTCCGGTGAAACCCTGCATAACCTGGATTGGTTTGAAGTGATAGAAACCCGGGGACATATTGTGGATGCCAAAATTGCGCACTACCAGGTAAAAATAAAGATCGGTTTTCGTCTGGATTAACCTATTTAACCCAAGATTGCCGCGTCATTGCGTAAAAGCGACATAACGCAAAATTTTGTAATGCAAAGAGCTTCCGGTTCTGAAGCAGGCGTGTGGATGGAATCAACTTCTATCCACTGTGGTTTATTGCCCGAGCGCCTTAAAAAACCGCCATACTGGCATAAAAACACTCGCTCCAACGTTTTTCCTCTCGCTAGACTATCGTGCTATTGAGGTAGATTCGTTACACCGGTCACTCATCAATTTTCAGGAAATTAAAAATGGCTAAAGGTAAGAAATATGATTTTCGGGTCAAGCAGGAGAATGCCTGCTGGATTGCAGAAATTATCAGGAAAGCAAGTTCAAAGAAAACTGTTGTCTCAAAGCGCCAAAGTGGATTTGCTTCCGAATCTGAGGCACGGGAGTGGGGACAACTGGAGCTGAAGGTATTCCTGCAGAATCTGTATGAGCGAAACCAGCATCGTTCTAAACAACACGCTCAGGAATCTGTCGCAAAATAGCTTCTCTAGTGTGTGCGTCACTCTATTTTCGGATAACCTTTTAACGGGTTATTGAAAACTTTCTGCGTTGCATCGGCTGTCTCGGATACGTTTTTCAACGGCCTTCTAAATACTTCACGCTATAATTGCACTTTTACGGTAGAAAAACCAAATTCCATGCAAGAAAAATATCATCCCCAGGAAATCGAGAAGAACGCGCAACAATATTGGGAACAAACGGCTGCATTCAAAGCGGTTGAGATCCCCGGCAAACCGAAATACTACTGCCTGTCGATGTTTCCCTATCCTTCCGGCAAACTGCATATGGGGCATGTGCGTAATTACACCATTGGCGATGTATTGTCGCGTTACCGCCGTATGCAGGGTTACAACGTATTGCAGCCGATGGGCTGGGATGCATTCGGCCTGCCGGCTGAGAATGCCGCTATGCAAAACAATGTTTCTCCGGCAAAGTGGACTTACGGCAATATTGCCTACATGCGCAAACAACTGAAAAGCCTGGGATTGAGTATTGACTGGGAGCGCGAAATCGCCACTTGCGATCCGGGCTACTACCATTGGAATCAATGGCTGTTTCTGCGCATGCTGGAAAAGGGGTTGGCGTACCAAACCACCGGCACAGTCAATTGGGACCCGGTTGACCAGACGGTACTGGCCAATGAACAGGTGATCGATGGGTGTGGCTGGCGCACGGGCGCCCCGGTGGAAAAACGTGAAATCCCAATGTACTACATGAAAATAACCCACTATGCTGATGAATTGCTGGCAGCCCTGGATACGCTGACCGGCTGGCCGGAGCGGGTTAAAACCATGCAGGCGAACTGGATCGGTAAAAGCTATGGGGTCGATATCGTTTTTCCTGCTGACAAGGCATCCGGCACGCCCCGCAACCTGAAAGTTTTCACCACCCGTGCAGATACGCTGATGGGCGCCACTTATGTAGCTGTTGCCGCTGAGCATCCGGTCGCCTTGCATGCCGCCAAAAATAATCCATCCCTGGCAGCCTTTATCCAGGAATGCAAACTGGGTTCAGCCAAGGAAGCCGATCTGGCCACGCAGGAGAAAAAGGGCATGGATACCGGTCTGTTTGTGATCCACCCATTGAATGGCAAAAAATTACCGGTGTGGGTTGCCAATTACGTGTTAATGGGCTATGGCGAGGGGGCTGTCATGGCGGTTCCTGCACACGACGAACGCGATTTTGAGTTTGCCACTGAATATTCACTTCCCATTAAAGCAGTTATCAAACCGCTGGAAGGTGATCTGGCGATGCCGCTGACTCAGGCTTATGTTGAACATGGCGTAACCTTTGACTCGGATGAATTTTCCGCGCTGGAATTTCAGGCCGCAGTGGATGCCATTGCAGCGGCGCTGGAACAAAAAGGTCTGGGCAATAAACGCGTGCATTACCGTTTGCGTGATTGGGGTATTTCACGTCAGCGCTACTGGGGTTGCCCGATTCCGCTGATTCATTGTGAATATTGCGGGGTGGTGCCGGTGCCGGATGATCAATTGCCGGTGGTGCTGCCACAGGATCTGGTTCCCGACGGCTCGGGCAATCCGCTGGCCAAGACCCCTTCCTTTTACACATGCTCCTGCCCCAAATGCGGCAAAGTGGCGCGCCGGGAAACCGACACCATGGATACCTTTGTGGATTCGTCCTGGTATTACGCTCGCTATGCCTGTCCTGATCAGACCAAGGCCATGACCGATGAACGCGCCAATTACTGGTTGCCGGCCGACCAATATATCGGCGGTATTGAACATGCCATCTTGCATCTGCTGTATTCGCGATTCTGGAGCAAAGTTATGCGCGATCTTGGCTTGCTGGCTTTGGATGAGCCGTTTACCAACCTGCTGACGCAAGGCATGGTGCTGAACGAAATCTTTTACCGTAAATCTGACAATGGGCGCATGACTTATTTCAATCCGACGGAAGTCACCATTCAATATGATGAACAAGGCAAACGGTGTGGCGCAATCCTGCAGGCGGACAATCAACCGGTGGAATCCGGTGGAAACGGCACCATGTCGAAATCCAAAAATAATGGGGTGGACCCGCAAAAACTGGTGGAAGAATACGGCGCTGACACCGCGCGTTTATTCATGATGTTCGCCAGCCCTCCGACACAAACACTGGAATGGGCGGATGCCGGTGTCGATGGTGCCTACCGGTTTCTCAAACGCTTATGGAAGCAGGTCTATACCCACCTTCAGCAGGGCGTTGTTAAGATTGATCCCGCGTTGCTTCAAACACTGACACCGGAACTCAAAGCCCTGCGGTTGCAGTTGCATCAGACCATTGCCAAAGTGAGTGACGATCTGGAGCGGCGCCACACTTTCAATACTGCCATCGCTGCCGTAATGGAATTGATGAATGGTCTGGCAAAGATTCAGGATACCGATTGGGCCGGTCGTCATCTGATGCAGGAAGCTTTGGAGCATATTGTGTTGTTGCTCTCGCCGATTGTTCCGCATATCTGCCATGAGCTGTGGCGTGAACTGAAACCGGGTACTGAACTGTTTGATCAACCTTGGCCGCAGGCAAACAGCGCTGCAATGGTGCAGGATGAAATCAAACTGATTGTGCAAGTCAACGGTAAATTACGCGGGCAAATCAATGTCGCCAAAGATGCCGGAAAAGAAGCCATTGAAACAGCCGCTTTAGCCAATGAGCAGGTGCAGAGATTTATCGAAGGGCAAACGGTCAAGAAAATCATCGTCGTGCCCGGCAGATTAATCAATATTGTTATATAGTGGCGGCACAAAAAACTTACTTTCATTCGACGATATGATCAATATGAAGCTGACCAAACAGAAAATGCTTGTCCTGGTGCTATTGTGCTTGTTGACCGCCTGCGGCTTTAAACTGCGTGGACAAGTTTCCTCATTGCCATTTAAGTCATTGTATATCTCTGCGCCCGAAGGGCATACCATCGGCATAGATATGGAGCGCGCGATAGGCAGATCATCTACCACCAAGGTGGCGGCTAATCCTGAAGAAGCCGAAGCCGTTTTGCACATAGTCAGCGCCATCAATGAAAGAACCATTCTGTCGCTTTCGGGAGGCGGCCGCGTGCGTGAGTTTCATTTGATTTACCGGGTTGTGTTCCGCCTGGTCGACAAGCAAGGCATTGAAATCGTTCCGAACAATGAGATTTCTTTAATGCGCAATCTCCCGTTCCTGGATGCGCAAATTCTGGCCAAAGAAGCGGAAGAAATATTGCTGTACAAAGATATGCAAGCTGATGCGATTCAGCAGATCATCTGGCGCTTGTCTGCGGTTAAAGTGGAGTGACTGCAATAACCGGTAATTCTGTTCTTCTCTCAAGAGAGCATTCGTAGATATGCGGATAAAATTTGAACAACTTCCCCGGCATCTGCAAAAACAAACTGCTCCGCTGTATACACTGCTTGGCAATGAACCGCTATTGATCCTGGAAGCCGCTGATTTAATCCGCACCCATGCGCATCAACAGGGTTATACCGAACGTGAGCTATTCACCGTTGATCATCATTTTGACTGGTCTGACCTGCTCAATGCGGGTAATCATTTGTCCCTGTTTGGTGATCGCAAAATCATGGATATCCGCATCCCCTCAGGCAAGCCTGGCAAAGAGGGCGGTAAAGCCATTGAAGCCTATTGCGGCGCACTGCCACCTGATACCCTTACACTCATTACACTTCCGCGCATTGACAAGCAGGGGCAGGCAACCAAATGGTTTAAAGCCCTTGAGAGCGCCAGTGTTCTGATCCCGGTCTATGCTGTCGAGCGCGATCAGCTACCCGGCTGGATCGGGCAACGTTTGGGTCAGCAGCAACAAAAAGCGGATACGGATACCTTGCAATTTCTGGCTGATAAAGTGGAAGGCAATCTGCTGGCCGCTCATCAGGAAATCAAAAAACTCGCGCTGCTTTATCCCGGCGGCCATCTGACATTCGACCAGGTGAAAGATGTGGTGCTGAATGTGGCACGCTATGATGTTTATCAATTGTCAGAGGCGATGATTTCAGCCGATACCCCTCGTTACGCCCGGATTCTGACCGGACTGCGAGGCGAGGGCACTGCTCCGCTTCTGATTCTTGCCACCTTGGCCGAGCAGATCCGTCAATTGATCTTCATTCGCAAAGGGCTCGATCAAGGCCAATCCGCCGCGCAATTACTGCAGGCAGCCAGAGTCTGGGGAGACCGGCAAAGAATCGTTATGGCCGCAGCTAAACGCATCAGCTTCCAATCCTTGACGCAAGGATTATCCTGCGCGGCAAAAATAGACCGGGTCATTAAAGGGGCTGCGCAAGGCGATGCCTGGGATGAGCTGTTGCAACTGGGTCTGCGCTTTACCATCCATGAGTATTGGCATTCCAGGCAAATGACAGACAGTTGAAGTAAAGCTGAAAATACAAATAACGGTGTACAATTTAAAAATAGATGTAAGAAAGTTACTTGCAAGTGTAGAAAACTCGAAAAGGAAGCAGGTGAGTATTATGAAAAGATTAATGACTGCTGCATTTTTTATCAGTGCGGTTACGCTATCGGGTTGTGCGGCATCATCAGGGAATAATCGCACGACTTACATTTCTCCCGCGCAATTTCAAACTTATAATTGTGATGAATTGTTAGCGGAGATTGAGCGAATTCAAACCAGGGTCAGTCAATTGACGGGAAAACCGGATGACAAAACGCCGGCCAAGGATAAATGGATTCTCGGCGCGGATTTGTCACTTTCCTGGGCGGCGTTATTTGCGCTGGGCGGAACCAAAGAACAGGAAGCCGAATACGTTCAGTTGAAAAGTGAATATGACGCGATACAGCAATGGGCAATCGTCAAACAATGCCCTGGCGTAATCCCGCCAGCAGAGAAACCCCCTGAGTTTGACCCTAACCTGGTAGAAAGGTCTGAATCTGGCGCACTGATTGGTCAACGGTAATGTTTTAGATGCCCCGGCTTTGGCACGGGTAAGCGAACAGAATATGGCTGTAATGGCGTGGATAGTTGTACTGCGGACTTGAATAGTTAACCGGTTTTGTTATATACTCAAAACCCTGACAAAATTATGGTAAATTTTTTAAAAAGGGAATTAAAGTAATGAAATCATCAATATTTGCTGCAACTTTATTAGTATTTTTCCTGGCTGCTTGTTCAAACGCTGACATGGGTGATCCCAATGCGAGTGCGGAGGATTGCCAGTTTGGAGTAGACGGTAATGGCAATTGCCTCAAGGAAGGACAAGACCCACGTCCATTTGGCGGCACCAGCAAACCCGGACATTAATCGCTAGTGCATTAAGAAACAAAAAACCGCCCGAAGAGGCGGTTTTTTGTTTTTGCAAATTCTCTACAAGCCATTATTCTTGCTACTAAAGTTAGTACCTCATGGCCTGCTGCAGCGATGAGATACTAATAAGTGAATCTAGAGTATTTCTACAACATAATTAAATCAAAGTTGTCAAGTACAAGGTGAGAGCCACTATTACCAATAATCAAAGTATCTATAGCGCCCCAATCTTCATTCACGTCCGTAACGCTTGTATTATAGATGGTTACAGTATCTGAGTAGATTAAATTGCCATCAAGCCAACCTTCTAACGTAACCGTTTGTGAAGAATCCCATGCAGAGGTCAATTCGACACCTTCGAAATCAAAATCGCCACCATCAGTACGAGTAATGGTAACAGGTTGATAAGCCCATGGGGTATAGGCTACATTTGTGCCTGCAAGGGCATAACCACCCCACCCAGAGCCGGTGCCATCTAGGGCATATAGATTTATACCATAAGGAACATCCCAATTAAATCCATGATAACCATCAGGAATTTCAAAAGTTCCATAGATACCAGGAGCGATATCTTCAAAATCTATCAGCGGTACAACATCATTCGCACCATTAATAGCTACCACAATTTCTTGGTCAGCACTACCATCCAGTGATTTTACGGTAAGTGTGTCATAAACCACATCACCCGTGTTTAAGCCCTGAACATTGCTATCGCCGTTACGCAGGCTATAACCCCAAGCTCCGGTTGATGTGTCAAACTTAAAGTCACCGTAGGTTCCGGCAAGATCATCGCCACTCACTGACTGGAAACTGGCTTCACCATCATCGACGTCACTCACCAACAGTGAACCACTGGCGGACAGCGTGCCATCTTCGGTTACTGCCCCTGCAGCATTGCCACTAATGGCCGCCGGATCATTCACGCCTTGAATCGTAACCGTGATTGTCTCTGTTGCTGTTCCGTCTATTGAGGTGACCGTAAGCGTTTGTGTGTCTGAATCACCTGCCCCGAGGTGTTGGGCTGCAGCATTGTCGCCTTCGAAGGTCCATGCGCCATTGTCAAATGTGAAGCTGCCATAAGCTCCGGTAAGCGCATTCTCATCGACTGACTGGAAGCCAGCTTCATCATCGTCAGCATCACTTACCGACAGTGAACCACTGGCGGACAGCGTGCCATCTTCGGTTACTGTGCTTGCATTATCGCCGCTGATGGTTGCTGCATCATTCACGCCTTCAATCGTAACCGTGATTGTTTCTGTTGCTGTTCCGTCTATTGAGGTGACCGTCAGTGTTTGTGTAGCTGAGTCACCTGCTCCGAGGTGCTGGGCTGCAGCATTGTCGCCCTCGAAAGTCCATGTGCCATTGTCAAACGTGAAGCTGCCATAAGCCCCGGTAAGCGCATTCTCATCGACTGACTGGAAGCCAGCTTCACCATCGTCGACGTCACTCACGGACAGTGAGCCACTCGCTGATAGGGCGCCATCTTCGGTTACTGTACCTGCATTAACGCCACTGATGGTTGCCGCATCATTCACACCCTGAATCGTAACCGTTACGCTGGCGGTACTTAAAGCGCCATTGGCCATGCGTACCGTGTAACTGAAAGTGTCTGTTGCCGTATCACCTTCTCCCAGATGTTGGAATACGTCACCCGCATTATAGTTAACAGTGCCGTCTTCGTTCATGGTGATGATTGCACCGCTGGGTAACGTTGCACTGGTTTCGATTGGTAACTGGCTCGAAGTGGCCGGCGTTGTGCCAGCCGCTTCTGCGGTTGGTTGCCAAACCGAGTATAAATTTGCTGATCCTGGATCATTTGCCAGCACGGCCAAGTTAGTGCCCGCGATGGTATCTTCGGTTCCTGAAAAAACATCATCCTTTGCTGCTGCCGTTAACGTGGCAAGTTTAATTGTTGTTTTTGTTCCAGTTGAGGCCATTCTTACTCTCCTTTTTTAAACACAGTAATTTAATGATTGATCGATTCAAATTTTGATTCCAGCAAACGCACTGCTATTCCAGTTCGATCTCTTTTTTGCTCTTTGCTCACAACCATACTCTTGCATTTCATGTTCACATATGACGAAAATTCCCCACACTATTTATGAGGCGATAATAGTCAAATAGAGTAGCTAAATCATGAGAGATTTATCCTACGTGGAGTAGATAAATATCATATGAAATTACAGGAGAAATTTCCTATATCTGAATAATTTGGCAAATGGACTGCTGGAAATTACAGAGAATGCTTTAAAGATTGGGATTGGAAGGATGGTTATTAATCAAGTTATTCTCGAAAGCATAAGACAATAAGCCATGGCGGTTTGCCACGCCCAGTTTTTCATAAATAGCAGTCAGGTGATTACGCAGTGTACTTTCACTTATTTTTAGATTGTTTGCAATCACCTTGCTTGAGCTATTGCTGTTAACGATATAAATGATAATCTCTCGCTCCCTCTTGGTCAGCAAATCCATTCCGTCAGCATTGAGATCAGTTGATTTGTTCTTAGTACGGGAAAATTCAACAAATATGCGCCCGGTTGCGGCTCGATCCAGCCAGATTTCTCCTTCAGCAACCTTCTTGATTGCACTGAGGAGCTGTCCTGCCGTCGTATCTTTCCTAAGCACGCCATGGGCGCCCTGGAGAATGGCCATATCTTGTAACTCAATATTATTGAGTCTGGTTAAGAGCAGAATCTTTGCCTTGACGATAGTCTGCAGCCTGTTAATCAGCACGGATACCTCATCTGGTTCACTATCAATATCAAGCAAAATAACATCTATCTGCATCTCTCCGATATCGTCAATTGCTTGCGCAAACAAGGTGGATGTTCCAATCAATTCAATATTCTGGTTTTCTACTTTAAATAAAGCAGATATGCCATCGTGAATCAAACTAAAATCGCTAATCAAAAAAACATGTAAAGTCATTAAGAATTATGTAGTTAATGAAATTTTAACTGATGCCGGTTCACAAATCGTTGTGTGCCATGAAAAAATCTGACAGCGCAGTATACTTGCAAATAAGTCAGATTGACTATTTTGCTCTTTCTAAAATTGTGCGCGGTACGCAATGCTTGCGGATAATCCACTGCCGAGCTAGTGAGAGATCCAATTTATGCCCAATCTACGATGTTAGTTCCGCTTGGGTTTTTGCTTGCCTGATTTTTTCCAATACCCTCAAAACTGTCCGTCTCGGCGCGCCGATATTCAGACGCATAAACCCGCTTCCTTCCGCGCCAAACAGGATGCCGGGGCTCATGCCGACACCGGCTTCGTGGATGAAGAAATGTTTGAGTTGTGCATCGGTCCTATTCAATGCGCGGCAATCCAACCATAACAGATAGGTGCCTTCCGCTCTGGTGACTTTGATTTCCGGCAAATGTTGAGCCAAAAAGGCTTCAACATCATCCCGTGTGTTGCGTAGATAAGTCAGCAGTGCTTCCAGCCAGGGTTCGCCTTCACGGTAGGCGGCTTCAAAGGCGGCGATGCTGAAGGGGTTGGATGCGCTGACATGCAAGCTGTTGAATGCCTGGGTGATGGCAGTGCGGATGGATTTGCCGGGAATAATCAGCGCGGATAGATTCAATCCGGGAATATTAAAAGTTTTACTGGGGGCGACGGCGGTGATGATTTTGGCGGCATGTTCCGGGAAGGTAGCCAATGCATAGTGTTTGTGGCCGGGGTAGATCAAGTCGGCATGAATTTCATCCGAAAAAATGATCAAGTCATGTTGCTCGGCAATCTGCAGCAGGCGTTCCAGTTCAGCGGGCTGCCAGACTCTGCCGACCGGGTTATGGGGGGAACAAAGCAACAGCAGACGGGCATCCTGAGCGCATTGCGCTAAATGGTCAAAATCAATGGTGTAGCGGCCATCTTCCAGCCGTAATGGGTTTTGAATCAGTTTTCTGCCGGTCTGGGTGACAGCCGAGAAAAAAGGAAAATACACCGGCGGCTGGATAATGACGGATTCACCAGGTTGTGTAAACGCCATGACGGCGGCGTTGAGGGAGGGCACCACACCGGGACAGAGGACAATCCAGTCGCGCTGTATGGTCCAGTTGTGGCGCCGCTGCATCCAGCCGATCAGAGCATCGTATAGACCATCCGGGAAAAGCGTGTAGCCGTAAATCGGGTGAGCGGCGCGTTGTGCTAATGCCCGGGTGACGGCAGGCGGCGCGGCAAAATCCATGTCGGCCACCCACGCCGGAATAACATCATTCTTGCCAAACATGCTTTGCCGCCCGTCATACTTGAGGCTGCTGGTTCCTTCGCGGCTGATTTCGTGGTCAAAATCAAAACCACTGCTCAAGAAATCTTCTCCCAAAGGGTGACTTCTGACAGCGTGTGCTGGAATTTACGCTTGGTTTCGCGGATCACAAAAGGCACGGCTTGCGGGCCTTGAATCAAGCGGAAATGTTTGCCCAGGATTTCTTTCAGGCCATCCAGTGTGGTGAAATTCTCGCCATCGCGTTTGAATCCGCCGATCCAGGCCTCTTTCTTGGTATGTTCAGTC
>ERZ1292640.4479-Hain-H43-02um-R1-4479-length-10629-cov-5_pt1 | contig 10629 bp, 11 predicted proteins | sample MGYA00564404_ERZ1292640 | MGnify/ENA primary metagenome ERZ1292640 (study PRJEB36523, sample SAMEA6512636) | groundwater metagenome | collected 2019-01-08 | study: AquaDiva: Metagenomics assemblies of 32 groundwater samples | reverse complement strand
GTTCAAAAGCGACTGAGCCAACACCCGCTGAATGGCATTGTCGTTGACACTCCCTCTCATCCTGATGGGCGTCACCATATCGAAGGAAAACTCGACCTCACCCTTCTCGGATTCCTGCCTGATGAAACGTAGGTTGGAAACCCGCGTATCGCCCCGCTGAGAGGCGACTTGGTCTGTTGTCGGCACCTCGCCAAATTGACCCACAGGCGTCGAGGGAACAAATATGAGGTATCCGAGACCGATGCCGATGACGAGCACTGCCACACTGCTAAAGGCCAGCCGCGCGCCAGGATACGCCATGATGTTGATCCGCTCGAGTAGCTCAGTCCACTTCGAGCGCTTGTGGTGCTCCAACCTGAGCGCGACGCGAAGCTCTCGACGTGCTTCCCAAAGGAGCTCGTCCGTCACCTCCACTTTCTTCTGTGCAACAACGAGCGCATGAACGCGCTTCGTCTCATCGTACTCCGCCTGACATTCCTGACAGTCCTGCAGGTGTTTGTCGAGCACTTGCTGCTCATCGTCGCTCAACTCGTCGAGGAAGGATAGATGTAGCAGTTCTTTGTAATGTTTGTGCTTCATCATGTCACCTCGTCTCTGCCAATGATGAACCAGTTCATGATTCATTGTGATCCAAAGGTCTCTTTCAACTCTGTACGCATTTTCTTGGTCGCATTGAAGAGGTACCTCTTCACTGTTCCCTCATTCAATCCTAACATTTTCGCAATCTCTCGAATCTTATAACCTTCGTAGTATTTCAGAGTAAAGACTAACTTCTGTTTTGGCGAGAGGGATTCCACAGCTTGCTGCACGTGGAACGCAACGTCCGAATTCTCCGCATGCTGATCCGCCGTCCCAAGGTCTCTCAGCTTCTCCGACAGTGAATATCCATGCTCATCGTCTGTTTCCTGATCCAGGGATGTGTGAGTGTGCCTCTTGCGTCGGGAGCGATGGGATAAACAGACATTGGTTGTAATGCGAAAAAGCCATGTCGAAAACTGGCTCCTCATCTGAAATCTCGACAGCGAACGATGCACGCGCAGGAATACCTCTTGATAGATATCTTTTGCGTCCTCTGCGCTTTGGACATACCTCGCCGCGATCGACAAGACCTGCTTGTCATATCGATACACAAGTTGCTCAAAGGCCCCCATATCCCCGCGCTTAGCCTTTTGGATTAGATCCAAGTCTAGCATTGCTTCGGAACTGTTGGAAAGCTCTGTCTCGGACATTGTATTAGACCCTGCACTTGGGAAAAAGGTTGTCATGAGAACTTGAAAGATTTCTCAGGCAATTGCAAGCCCGTCCCCGGCGAAGAGTGATCGATACACCTATGTTTTTTGTTGAAATTTGATTATACTATCCGTGGAAATCTTCAAATCTGCCAGCGATTTCGTGACCTCACACACGACAACTGAAGCGGAAGCAACCCTAATTGACAATGCCATTCCGGCGGTCAAATTCGCCTGCGATATCAGCCGGTGCAAGGGTGCCTGCTGCACCATACCGGGACACCGTGGCGCTCCCCTTCTCGATGAGGAACTCGAGGAGATCGAAAGGGCTTATCCGGTCATCAAGAAATACTTGAGCTACCGGCACCGCGATACGATTGAGGAGAGGGGGATGTTTCAGGGAAGGCCCGGGGATTACACAACGCAGGTAGTTGACCGGCAGGACTGTGTATTTGTCCTGTTTGAAGATGGCGCGGCAAAATGCGCATTTGAAAAAGCACACTCAAATAACGAGATTTCTTGGAGAAAACCTATTTCATGTCATCTGTTTCCGATCAGGATAGACCGTGGCACGCCGGAGAGGTTACGCTACGAACAGATCCTTGAATGCCGGCCAGCGATTGAACGAGGCGAGCGGGAGAATCTCCCCCTCGCTGAGTTCTTGAAGTCGTCCCTCGTTCGTGCATATGGCGAAGAGTGGTATGCAGCGTTTCTCACGTACTGCCGTCGGAAGCAGGATGGCACAACAGGCTAGATGTTCATGCTATGTTGAAGTATGATTAACCTATCGCAACAGATGCGGCTGGGCCTCAGGCTCACGCCGCAACAAGTCCAATATCTCAAGCTGCTGCAACTTCCGACCATGGTGCTCGAACAGCGAATCAAGACGGAGCTTGAACTGAACCCGCTGCTTGAGATGACCGATGAGATGGAGCAGAACCTTGAGCAAGCCCAGCCAGAAGAGGCGGAAGTAGAAGCCGTCGATGAGGAGAAAGCCGACGCGCAGTCAAAGGAGCAAGATTCGTACTCCCTCAATGACTACCTCAACGACGATCTTGCCGGCTACAAGAGTCCCGAGTCCTACCGCGTTCAAAATGAGGAGGAAGAATACGAGCGGCCGCTCGCGTCAACGATACCGATGTCTGAGCGCCTGCTGGGTCAGTTCCGCCTCCAAAGCGAAGACGACACGGATTTTCTGATAGCCGAAGAAATTATTGGAAATGTTGACGAGGATGGATATCTCCGCCGTGAGCTCTCGTTGATCGTTCAAGATCTCAATCTCAGTTTCGGTCTCGACATACCGATCACGAAGGCCGAACAGGTTCTCAAGCGCATCCAGGTTCTTGATCCTCCCGGCATAGCTGCGCGGAATTTGCAGGAATGCTTGATCGCTCAGGTCAGAGCCGGAAAATACGAACCCCATCTGAAGGAACTTGCCCTCAAGATCCTCGAAAACCATTTCGATGATCTCAAGCTGAAGCGATTCGAAAACCTCGCTAACGGTCTTCACATCGGCATGGAGACCCTGAAAAAGGTTATTGAGATCATCCAACATCTCAACCCCAAACCCGGTGAGGGGGAATTCTCGGCACAAGAGAACTACGTCACGCCCGACTTCATCGTTGAAAACGACAACGGCGATTTTATTATCACGCTGAATGACCGCAATCTTCCGACCCTTCGGATCAACAAGGCCTACCGGGATCTGGTTGCGCCGAAGGGAAAGAAAGCATCGAAGGAGGCAAAAGATTTCGTCAAGCAGAAGTTTGAAGCGGCGAAGTGGTTTATCGCGTCGATCCACCAGCGTCGCGAGACGCTCTTGAAAGTGATGCGTGCGATCGTTGAACGCCAGCGCCAGTGGTTTGAGGAAGGGGAAGTGCTCAAACCGATGATCTACAAGAACATTGCGGAAGTCGTCGGCGTTGATATTTCCACCATCAGCAGGGTCGTGAACAGTAAGTACGTTCAAACCGAATTTGGTGTCTCTTCTCTGAAGAAATTCTTCACCTCCGGACTTGAGACGGAATCGGGTGAAGACGTCTCCAACCAGATGATCAAACAACGGATTAAAGAAATCATCGCGACGGAGGATCCACAGAAGCCACTCAACGATGACAAGATCGCAGCGATGGTTGGCGCCGAGGGCGTAAAGATCGCGCGACGCACTGTTGCCAAATACCGCGAGCAGCTCGCTATACCGATCGCCCGGCTCCGCAAGAAAATCTAGCAAGCTGTAAAAAAGGAAACCACGAAGGCACAAAGGACGCCCAGAGGATAAAGGAATGGCTCATTCAAGCCGTTTTCCACAAATGTCTTGAAGTTCTTGGAGGCTTGTCCCCAAGGGACTCCTTCGGAGGCGGTTCAAGTGTCTCGCGAAAAAGGGATTTTCAACAACCTGCTAGTCAACCTGTGCAAGCTCTGGATACTCTTATGAGCCTTGAGAAGATTCATGCCACTACAATTATCGGTGTTCGCCACAATGGGAAAGTCGCTCTCGGAGGCGACGGGCAAGTGACCATCGGCAATACCATCATGAAGCAACAGGCGAACAAGATCCGAAAACTCCACAACAATTCCGTGCTGATTGGCTTCGCCGGCGCTGCTGCGGACGCCTTTAGCCTTCTCGATCGATTTGAGGAGAAGCTGGAGCAACATCAGGGTCAGCTTGTGCGCGCGGCCGTCGAGCTCGCCAAGCTCTGGCGCACCGACAAGTACCTGCGACAATTGGAAGCATTGCTCGCCGCGCTGGATCGGGAACATTCGCTTGTCATCTCGGGAACGGGCGAAGTGGTTGAACCGGACGACGGAATTGTTGCAATCGGATCAGGCGGGATGTACGCCCTCGCTGCAGCCAGAATGCTCATCAAGCATACGCAGCTCAGCGCGAAAGAGATCGTTCACGAATCGCTTGAAACGGCAGCGAACATCTGCGTCTACACCAATTCGAACATTACGATTGAAGAACTCTAGGATGTTGGCGATCTCGAAGAAACCGAAAGTCGATTCGACGCGGGAGCTTACACCGCGTCAGATCGTCAAAGAGCTGGACAAGTACATCATCGGCCAGCATAACGCAAAGAAGTCGGTCGCAATCGCCCTGCGTAATCGGTGGCGGCGCCTGCAGGTGCCGGAGATCCTCCGTGAGGAGATCATGCCCAATAACATCATCCTCATTGGGCCGACCGGCGTGGGGAAAACCGAGATCGCCCGCCGGCTGGCAAAGCTTGCCAATGCGCCATTCTTGAAGATCGAGGCATCGAAGTTTACTGAAGTTGGGTATGTGGGGCGGGACGTGGAGTCGATGATCCGTGACCTCACCGAAATCGCCGTCAATATGGTGAAGGCTGAAAAGACTGCCGAGATCCAGCACAAGGCTGCCGAACTAGCGGAGGAACGAATTCTCGACGTGCTCGTTCCACCCGTCCGACGCCACCGACCTTCGGAGCTGCCCGAGACCGTCGCCCAACAGGAAGAGGAAAACGAGAGCACCCGAGATCGCTTCAGGGAGAAGTTGAGGGCAGGTCAACTCGACGAGCGCACGATCGAAGTTGACATCCCAACCGCGCAGATGCCGCTGATGCAGGTGATGGGCCCGGTAAGTCTCGAAGAGATGGGTATCAACATTCAGGATATGCTCGGCAACCTGTTCCCGAAGAAAACCAAGCAGCGCAAATTGACGGTGGGCGAAGCGAAGGTCTTTCTGATACAGGAAGAGGCCCAAAAGCTTATCGATATGGAGAAGGTGACGAAAGAGGCGCTGCAGCGGGTTGAGAACTCTGGAATCGTCTTCATTGATGAAATCGACAAGATCGCCAGCAGCCGTGGACAAACGGTCGGGCCGGATGTTTCCCGTGAAGGCGTTCAGAGAGATCTGTTACCTATTGTGGAGGGTTCGAGCGTCCTCACCAAATACGGGATGGTGAAGACCGATCACATTCTCTTCATCGCTTCAGGAGCGTTTCACGTCGCAAAACCCTCAGATCTCATCCCTGAAATGCAGGGACGCTTCCCAATCCGAGTCGAGCTCCAGAGCCTCACGGAAGATGACTTCGTAAAGATCTTGACTCTCCCTAAAAATGCTCTGCTCAAGCAGTATGCGGCTCTTCTGGAAACCGAAGGCATCGTGCTCGAATTCGAGGACGAAGCCGTTCGGGAAGTCGCTCGGGTCGCGTTCGAAGTCAATCAGCAGGTCGAAAATATCGGAGCGAGACGGCTGCACACCATTCTCACCACGCTCCTCGAAGAACTCCTGTACGAGTCCCCCGATGCTATTCCTTCAAGCACCGTTCGAGTGACGGAAAAGCTTGTGAGGGACAAGCTCAGCTCAATTGTGAAGGACAGAGATTTGAGCCGGTATATTCTGTAGTTGGATGAAGGCGGGAAACCGCTCGACTCGAATCCCGGGGATTTGAGGATGTTCTGACTTCACCGCTCTCCGAAGCCGCAGGATTGATTCAAGAACGTCCGAAGTCGCGTGAACCTCAGACATTTCCGTCAGTGAAACTTCTCGTCTTTTGAAGGCGGCTGGAATCCTAGCATCTGACCGCCCTGTTGGTCACCGGCGATCTTGATCTCCCCAAACTTCTTCTCGAACTTCTCGATGTTGTCCTTCAGTGCGTTCAACAGCATCTTCGTATGTTGAGGCGTCATCACAATGCGCGCGTAAACCTTCGCCTTCGGCACTCCCGGCAGGACCCGCGTAAAATCGATGACGAATTCGGCGGGTGAATGCGTGATGATTGCAAGGTTGGAGTAAATGCCTTCCCCTTCCTTTTCCCCCAACTCGATATTGATCTGTTGTTGCTGGACCTGGTCGTTCATGGTGTTCTCTCCTAAAAGCTAACGGACAGAAATGCCCACCGGCCAGAGGACACGTTGTCCGGAACCGGTGGGCATGAAAATCAATTGTTCAAGATCTCAGTCGCGACAGCGATACCCTACATGCCTTTCCGGATCTTATCCGCCTGCTCGAACGCCTTCATCGCCTTATCCTGCTGACCCAAGCGTGCGTAGACAGTGCCGAGCGTCTCCCACACGTTCACATCGTCTTTCTTGCAATCGGTCACCTTCTCCATATAGGGAAGTGCAGCCTGGAACTTCTCCTTGTAGGCGTCATTCGGCTCTCCCTTCTCATCAGCGTCCTTGATGATGTCCACCCCCCAGTTATAGTATGTCGCCGCGAGATCAAACAGAGCATCGCAGTCATTGGGGTCAAGACGAAGGGTTTCCTTAAATTGAGCAATCGCCTCGTCGAACTTGTTGACGGTACGATACAGCACGCCCAGGATGTAGTGATTCGTCTTGTTCTGAGGATCGCTCGCTACAGCCCGCTCAAACTCGCGAACGGCGGGCTCAATCCGATTTGACTCGATATACGCTCTTAAGAGCGACTGAAGGGTCTCATTGTCTCTGGGATCAGCGGATCTCGCGGTTTCCAGCGCCTGCACGGCTTTGTCGTATTCCTCTTGGGCGAGGTGGTATTCCGTTGAATCGATGTGGGGCCTGTATGCTGGTTCACCGAATTTCCGCTCCAGCACCTTATCACCATCAATTGAGAAGGTCACTTTGTAGGTGTTGTACACCCACTCTTCCTTCTTCGTGCCTTTCGGGCCTTTCGTGATATTGTCAGGAGCGCCCAACACACGCATGACATCATTCTTGTTCGTCAACCTCTTCGTCTCGTCAAGGTTCTTCAGTGCTCTCAGTTTCTCAGCGTTGTTGGTCTCAAACTTGCTTTTGTGGTCATCACCTTTCACAACGCGGATTCTGCCAACTCGCTTGATCGATTCCAAGTCCTTGCCCACATCCCATGCCTTATTGAACGCGACGAGAGCGTTGTCGAAATCGCCTCTGTTGTTATAAGCGTACGCCAAATAGCGATACGTGAGGGACGTGTCAGGCCAAGCTTTGATTGACTTGTTGAAGGCACCTATCGCTCTCTCAAAATATTCTGCCGAATCGCTGCTCGCACGCTCCAGGAAATTCACGCCGGTGTTCAAGTTCTGTCCCCAGTGATTATAACGGATGGCGCGAATCTCCGCGGTGTGTTTGTTGGAAAGCTTCGAGGCTTCATTGAACGCCCTGTTCATCCCATCATAGTCCGCCTCGTCAGCTTTGAGGCCGCCCAGAAAGAACCATGCCTCTTCATTCGCGGGATTCTTTTGCACTTCGATTTCAAGCAGGCGAATCGCCTCCTTGTAGTTCTTCTGTTGAATGTGCACCTTCGCACCTGTGAATTCCGGCGAGCCGCATTGGTATCCAAGGAACAAGAACGAAGCAAGCACGACACCCAACACAACGACGACCAGATGACCTTTCATGGAACTCTCCTTATGTCCGATTTATGGTGAAAGAAGTCTGGAAATTTGGCCTGAAAATATACCAAAACTCGATTTTAGAAACAAGCAACTTTGGACGTGACGTCTCAGCGAAACCACTGACCTCAAAACACAAACGCTTCGTGCACCCGCCGCAGCGTGCCCGCGTTCTCAATGATGCGACAGAGCTTTCGTTCTTTGACTTTCGAGGCTTTTTTTGATAAGTTCGATTCGTCTTCAGGTGATTCACCCGCCTCGAACGCGACTGGTTGTGGAGTCTATGCCCTCACGCGTCGTAAGGCGCATGTAGGTTCCATTCGCTTCGGACGAGGCGTTCATCATTTTCGACATAAGTAAGCATTGATTTGAACAATGAAAGGAGCACTTTCGAGAATGGACCAATACGTTAAACTTACGCCTCCTGCAGAAGGAGAGAAAATCACCGCAGTGAACGGCAGACTGAACGTTCCGGATCAACCGATCATCCCCTTCATCGAAGGAGACGGGACCGGTCCGGATATCTGGCGAGCGTCTCAACGTGTCTTTGATGCAGCAGTGCAAAAGGCATACGGTGGCAAAAGAAGAATCGTGTGGTTCGAAGTCTATGCAGGTGAAAAGGCAAACACGGTCTATGGCCCCAACACTTGGCTCCACGATGATACACTCGCCGCAATCAAAGATCACGTCGTCGCCATCAAGGGACCTCTCACCACACCCGTCGGCGGAGGAATACGCTCCATCAACGTCAGCCTCAGGCAACTGCTCGATCTTTACGTCTGTCTGCGTCCCGTGCGATATTTTCAGGGTGTACCATCGCCCGTGAAACAGCCCGAGCTTGTGCATATGGTCGTCTTCCGGGAGAACACAGAGGACATCTATGCCGGCATCGAGTGGAGAGCAGGAACACCTGAAGCTAAGAAAGTCATCGAATGGCTCCAGACAGAAATGGGCGTCAAAAAAATACGCTTTCCGCAGACATCGAGCATCGGCGTAAAGCCAGTGTCCGAGGAAGGTTCAAAGCGCCTGGTACGGGCTGCAATCCGCTACGCGATCGAAAACAACCGGAAGTCCGTCACGCTCGTTCATAAAGGGAACATTATGAAGTTCACGGAAGGGGGCTTCCGCGAATGGGGATACGAGCTGGCCCAAAAGGAGTTTGGCGGGCAACTGCTCGATGGTGGACCCTGGGTAAGACTCCCCAACGGTATCATCATGAAGGATGTCATCGCTGATGCATTCCTTCAACAGATCCTCACTCGACCGGCAGAGTATGATGTTATCGCCACACTGAATTTGAACGGCGACTACATCTCCGATGCTCTCGCCGCACAAGTCGGTGGCATCGGCATCGCACCAGGCGGCAACATCAACTTCGAAAACGGTTTTGCGGTGTTCGAGGCGACGCACGGAACGGCGCCCAAGTATGCGAATCAGGACAAGGTCAATCCGGGCTCGTTAATCCTCTCGGGTGAAATGATGCTCCGCTACATGGGATGGAAAGAGGCGGCCGACCTCATTCTCAAAGGCCTCGAGAAAACCATCCAGTCAAGGGTCGTTACGTACGACTTCGCTCGTCTCACTGAAGGAGCAAAAGAGGTGAAGTGCTCTGAGTTTGCAGATGCGATCGTCAAGAACATGTGAGACATTCTTGAAGGATGCTTGACCTGATTTCACCGGGCTCAGACGAACCGAATACCGGGGCATCTCACATCTTTGGGATGCCCTTTTTGTTAGCTTGCGGTCTCTCGGAACTTGGAGTCCTTGCCTCAGGTTCGTGTTTGCAGTCGGAACCGTTCCTTGAAAAAGAGCCCATTTTTCAGTATCATTGTTCAAACTCTAGGGAGGATTCAAGCTTCCGCGAGGGAAAGCAATATGAGCACCAAACCGGTTGAGGAACGTGAGGTCGGTATAGAGGTCCTCGTCAAAGAGCCGGCCAGTGTGATTCTCTTCAATGATGAAGTTCACACATTTGATGAGGTGATCGATCAGCTCATCAAGGCGCTTCGCTGCGACAGCGCGAAGGCTGAGGCCCTGACCTGGGAAGTGCATAGCAACGGGAAAGCGGCGGTTTTTGAAGGGGCGATGGATGACTGCGTTCGAGTCTCCGGTGTTCTGGAAGAAATTGCGCTCCATACGCAAATAGAAGTCTAGAGGAGGAATTCCTTATGCGCACAGTGGAGAAAGAAGCTCAGATTCTTTACGACGCTCGCGGAAAGAAGACGCACGTCGTCTTGCCGATCAAGAGATGCGAAGAGATGCTGGAGCGCCTCGAAGACGCAGGAGACATTAAGGCGATACGAGCAGTGCTACACGAAAGAACTATCCCGTGGAGAGCAGCAAGAAACAAGCTTCGAAAGGAAGCTTACCGATGACGTCGAGCGAGGTGCGGAGCAGCTTCCTGAGGTTCTTTGAACAGCGCGGACACGCGATCGTCCCCAGCTCTCCCGTGGTCCCGTACGATGATCCGACCCTCCTCTTTGCCAATGCCGGGATGAATCAGTTCAAGGATGTTTTCCTAGGAACGGGAAAGCGTTCCTACTCTCGCGCAGTGAACACGCAGAAGTGCATCCGCGTCAGCGGCAAACACAATGATCTCGAAGAAGTCGGTCGGGACACCTACCACCACACGTTCTTCGAAATGCTCGGCAACTGGTCCTTCGGCGACCCGTCCGAACCGGACGGTATCGGCCGGGCGGGCTATTACAAGAAGGAAGCCATCGCGTGGGCCTGGGAACTCCTCACGGACGTCTGGGCTCTCCCAAAGAATCGCCTCTGGGCAACAATTTATGAAGATGATGACGAGGCCGATCACCTCTGGAAGACGGTGACCGACATCGATCACACGCATGTTCTGCGATTCGGCGAGAAGGACAATTTCTGGGAGATGGGCGAGACCGGTCCGTGCGGACCTTGCTCCGAAATCCATATCGACCGGACTCCCAGCGGGAACGCAACAGCTTCACTGGTGAACGCCGGGTTGCCTGACGTGATGGAGATCTGGAACCTCGTGTTCATCCAGTACAACCGTGATTCCGATGGAACGCTCACACCGTTGCCCGCCAAACACGTTGATACCGGCATGG
>ERZ1292640.4478-Hain-H43-02um-R1-4478-length-10632-cov-44_pt1 | contig 10632 bp, 9 predicted proteins | sample MGYA00564404_ERZ1292640 | MGnify/ENA primary metagenome ERZ1292640 (study PRJEB36523, sample SAMEA6512636) | groundwater metagenome | collected 2019-01-08 | study: AquaDiva: Metagenomics assemblies of 32 groundwater samples | reverse complement strand
TATTTAGGAATCACCGTACTAGGGACAGGACCTAATCCACCGCGATGGCCCGCGCGTCTTCGGCGTTCTAAGCCGCCTCCCGGGCGAAGGACCAATATACCGCTCTTCGTGGTTCTCTCCCCGCGTTCTCTCCCGCGCGGGCACGAGCTTCCGCGCTCTCAGACGGGGACGGCGCTCACTTCCTGGCTATCTGCGCCTTAGGGGTGGCCAGGTAACCGACGAGCCGGCCGAGTCTGACTTCGTTCACCACCAGCTCGTACGGCTGCCGGCTATGGGAGACATAGAACTGAACCGGCTCGTTGATCGTCCGGTCCTTCTTCTCCACCCGCTTGTCGTCGGCGTAGAGCTCGATGGTGTACTTGTTACGTTTGGGGTCGGTCTTCTTCACCACCAAGCGGATGTCGCCGACCCTTTGCGGCGTCTTGGCCCTGGCCACATTAAACTCGAAGTAATTCCGCTCCCCGAGTTCTCTCAAGGCAGTCAGCTCTCTGCCGTTGGTGGCGATCAGGCCGCTCATCACGCCCATATCGCCGGTCACCCGCCTCAAGTCGGCCACGGTGTTGCCCAGCTCGGTCCTGGTCGCAGCCACGTCAGCTTTCACCGTGGTGACCTCGCCGCTGACGCCGGCGATCCTGGTATTGGCCGAAGTGGCGACCTCCTTGACCTCTGTCAGCTCGCTGGCGAGCTGTTGCTGCTGTTTCCGCTGCTCTTCCGAAAGCTTGACGAGCCGCTCGGCGGTCTTCTTGATTTCATTGTTAGAGCGGCTCGCAACTACGGCGGTCCGCCGATGGGCCGCTCCGATCTGCTCGGCGAGCGAAGCCAGACGGCTGTCTTGCGCCGCGATGTCGGCCGCATGCGCCTCGCGCAGCTTGCCGATCTCGCTCAGCATCGACGTGCGCCCCTGCGTCACGTGCTTCCCGAGGTTGTCGATCTTCCGAAACAGGTAGGCGTTGGCGACGAAAAGTGTCAACGCTACTGCAAGGATCCCCAATGTTTTCCGCAGGGAACCTTTCGGAGCCTCGCTGTACTCCTGGTTAGTATCGTTCATAACATTCTCCGTTCCCCTCTGGCGCGTAACTCTTACGTTACGCGCCTATTAGTTACCGCAGCTAACCTCACTCGGAGCAATCCGTTTGCCAATCCCTCGTCCCGCCCGAACGGTCGCACCGATCCTCTTGAAAACACGACACCGTGAGGGCGCGCAATGGGCGATGCGCCGGGAGATTCGTCCCGGCAGCTACACGGTAAGTTCTCTCCGCTGACGGGTTTTCCCCTATGAAGGATTTGCCACCACCTGGGGTGGCTGAGCCCTCGATTAGCCCAGGTGTTCAGCGCATCGCAATGGTGACCTGGGCGTCCGGCGCCATGAAGTAGCGGCCCGGAGTTCCCAGGAAGACCGAGATTCCTGTTTCCCTGCGCGCGGGCCCTTCGGGCAGTTCCTCGGGCAGGCGGATGTTGATCTGCGTAACGGCGGTGGACACGCCCGGGGCGGAGCCGGCGTAAGTCACCTCCAGCGGGAGGATGAAGTTAGTGCCACGTAGCCAAACCCGCACCGGCTCGTTGACGGTGGAAAGTTCGGTGAGCGAATGGATGCGTCCTTGCTGGACCGGCGGGAGCAGAAGGCCCGCGCCTTGGCCAAATAGGCTGACAACCGAACCGGGGGGCGCCGGGTTGTCGGGCGAGTTGGGCGTGCCGTCCTCGTTGAGCGCGGCGGCTTGCAGCAAGGTTGGGCCGCCGGCGGCGAAGAATCTGAAAGAGGACGGGATGGCAGCGGCATCGAAGTTTGCCAGCAGGCGGCCGTCGGCCACCACTTCAATCCGCGTCCTGGCGCCAAGGGTGAGGCTATACGGGACCTGGGCCTGAATTTGCCCGCGGGAGACAAACAGCAAGGGAGCAGGGGTTCCGTCGAAGCGGACCTGCGCGTCCGCCAGAGCCGTAGGGAGACTCCCATCGGGGTCTAACGATGCGGATACCAGTCGGGATGGGCCGAACCCTCCTCCGATGAAAGTCACGAGCTGGCCGGGAGCGACGGCGCTGGGTTGGCAGTGCAGGCGCGCCGGGGTCGGGGCTTGAAGATCGAGCGAGTCGATGATCTGGACGCCTCCAGGGGCGAAGCGCGGCCACCAGGCACGGGCCTGGTCGTCCAGCAGCGGGCGGTTCGGCAGATAGGTGGCAAGCGTCACCCGACCGTCGGGCGCCAGACGCGTCAGTATGCTCCCGTAAGCGCTGCAAGGCGCCGCCAGGAGAGCATCTTCGGTGGTGGGGATGGTGCGGCCACGGACGTCTTCGGTCAACACGGCATGATCGGCCGCGTCGATGCGCAGCTCGGGCGAATGGGAATCCTGTGCCGGAGTGTAGCCGTGGGAGGCAACGCGGCCGGCTTTCCCATCCACCCGGGTCACGAGCGTGCGGGCTCGGAAGCCGCGCGAGGACGAACCCGTTCGGGGCGGCCCCGCTGTAGAAGAGCTCGCCTTGCGGGGTGGCGGCGATGACGCGCGGCGTGGTCGGGAGCCTGGCCGTGTACTGGAAACGGTTCGCGGACGAGTCCCACTTCACTGCGGAATTTTGGCTGGTGGCGTACACCATTCCTGCCGGGTCGAAAGTGAAGCCGGTGGGCGCTTCGGGACCTTCCCCGCCGAAGTAGGTTGCGGAGACCAACGTCCCGGACGCAGCCTGGAACCGGGCCGGGAAGAGGTCGCCTCCGTACGGCTGACCGGGAGAAGGCGACGGCGCGCGCGGTCCGCCGTAGCGCGCCTGCGCCGCGTTCAGGGTCACCGGGAAGTCCTCGGAAGGAGTGATGCCCGTAACCAGGGCGTCGCCGGAAGGATGAAAACGAAGGTAGTAAGGCTGCTACTCGGCGCTGCCGCCCAGGATGGTCAGCCACTGCGGTTCGCCTTTCGAGTTCCAGCGGGCGAGCCAGGCATCGTAACAATTTCCGATCTGCGAGTTGGGCGAAGGGTAGCACGGCGTGGTGGATGCACTGCCGGGCGTTACGCCCATCAGAATCCAGTTGGCTTCGCGGTCGGCCCGGAGGCTGGCGCCGGCGCCCAAGAACTCAACGCGGATGGGGAACCGACCGTAGACCATCGCGTTGCTTGTGAAATCGACATTCCAGGAATCGCCGCGCCAAAGATAGCGCACATCACTGGGAGCCTGGCCCCGGTTCTCTTCGAAGCCCCCGAGTTGGGCCAACACCCGAGGCGCGCCGAAGTCAACAGAGTGTGTCAATCTTCCCGACGGTTGCTGCGGGGGCGCTCAGGGCGCCCCCTTCAGCAGATCCTGAGCCAGCACATCGGCGCGCTCGGCCAGCGCGCGGGCAGTCAGGAGGTCCGTCTTGCGGGCCTGTTCGGCCTGTAGGATGAACGTTCGCACGCGCGCAACGGCGGCCGCCTGATCGTCTGTGAGCCGGCGGCCGTTGAACCGGGCGAGGGCCGCCTGAGCCCGGGCGAGGCTCTGGTCGATGGCTTCGTTGCATTCCCGCTGTTGCTCCGGCGAAAGGATCTGCTGGAGCTGCGGAACCTGCATCGGGGTGGGGGGCTTGGGAGCCTCGACAACGGGTTCCGGCACAGGCGCCGGAACCGGCTTGGGAACGGGCCGCTTGCGGCGCCGGGGTGCGGGAGGCCGCGGCTGGGGCAACTGGATCACGGGCGGCTGGCTGATCTTGGGCTCGCCGGGCGGCAGATCAGGGGGCGGGAGGATTAGCGGCGGAGCCTCCTTGGGCGTTGTGGACGGCGGTGGGGCGACGGGCGCGGTGACCGCCGGCTTGGGGGGCGGCGGCGGCGTCTGCTTCGCTCCTCGCCGGAACAGGCGGCAGGAACTCGACGCCAGCGCCATCGAGAGAACCACCACCGCCAAGCCGACTCTGCCGCCGCTCATCACGATGTCAACACAGGCGCCGGTTCCTTCGTCTGAAGCGCCGGGAACCGCAACCGGAACGTTGTGCCTTTGCCAGGCTCGCTGACGAAATCAATGGTACCACCATGCAGTTGCACCACGCGGAAGGTCACCGCCAGGCCGATGCCCGAGCCTTTGCCCTTGGTGCTGAAGTACAGATTGAAGATCTTGTCCTGGATGCCGGCGGGAATCCCGGCGCCGTCATCGGCGATCGTCACCAGGCACTCGTCAGTGACCCGGCGGACCTGCACTTCCAGCCGGCCTCCTTCCTCCATCGCCTCCACCGCATTGACAACGACGTTGAGAACCGCCTGCTTCAGCAGGTCGTGGTCGCCGCGCAGGAAGACCGCTTCTGGTTCCGCCTGCAACTGGACCCGGATCTGCTGGCGGGCGGAGGCCGGCTCGACCAGGGTGATGATCTCGCGGACCAGCCCCACCATTTCCAGGTCCTGCATGCGGAGCTCGATCGGCCGCGCGAAATCGAGGAACGTTTTCACCACCCGGTCCAGGCGGGTTATCTCCCGGGAGATAGTCTCGATCTCAGGTCCAACGGCGGCGCCCTGCTCGCCCAGCTTGGCGCGGAGGATCTCGAGGTGGACGGTGATGGCGTTCAGCGGGTTCTTGATCTCATGGGCCACGCCGCCGGTGAGGCGGCTAATGGCCGCCAGTCGGGCGGAGATATCCAACTGAGACTGGATCTGCCGGCGCGTTTCGGCGTCCCGCAGCGTGATCAGGGCGCCGATGCGCTGGTGACTGGGAAAGCCCCCCAGCATCTCCACGCTGACAAGGAGGTGCGCCGGCGGGAGGTCGCCACGCTCCAGAGTGACGGGGTGGTCCCGAAGCGGCCGCCGCAGGTCGATCGCGCCGCGGATGATGGCTCCCAGCGTCGATGAGGACGGAAAAAGGTCGGTCAGCGCACGGCCCACAATCTCCCCGCGCGCGCGTCCCAGCAGTTGCTCGGCCTCCCGGCCCGCCAGCACCAGGTGATCGTCGCGGTCAAACAGAAAGACCACTTCCTGTAGACGCTCGAGCAACTGCTCGATATTGGCGCGCAACCGCACCGCGTCCTCGCGGGCGCCGCGAAACTGCTCACCGAGCACGTTCAGCTTGGTGCGTACGGCCGCGAACTCCTTGGCCTCGCTGTCGGCAGGGGTGGGATCCTTGCCGAACTCGCCCCGGCTGATCCGGTCAATGGCCTGGCTGATCCTCGCCAGCGGACGCAAGATGAGATTGGACACAATCACGGCCAGGACGGAAGACACCAGCAGGGAAGCCAGGAAGATCGCGGTGATCTTGTAGATCTGGGGCAGCAGTGCGTCGCGCAACAGGATCGACGAGACCACCACCTGGATGGTGAAGATTGGCTTGGGCTGGTCGGGCACGCCGAGGGCGATCACGGCCTCGTAGTCCTGGCGCCGCGAAAAGACCTCGATCAGCTTCTGCCAGGGGTTCTTCTTCTCCCACTGGGCCAGCTCCGGCAGGCGGTGGAGTGTGCCGCCGAGGTGGGAGCGGTTGGAGGCTGCCAGGATCTCCCCGTCCTCTCCGCAGACCAGGATCTCGATGATCAACCGGGAGTTGGCCATCGTGTTTTCCAGCATTGCGGCCAGCTCGTCGTCGGTTCGCACGATCTCGGTCCAAAGGCGCTTGGTTTCTTCCAGCGAAGCCGGCCTTGGCTCCCGGCGGGCGGCCTGATCCTGGACGCGCTGAATCAGGAACATCTTCACCTGCTGCGCGGCCATGGCGGTGCGCTGGACGACGTCTACCAGGCGCGCTTCCGCGAGGCTGGACATGTTCAGCAGGGAGACGGCGCTGACCACGAGAATGACCAGCGCCACAATCGAGATGCGCAGGCGGGCTTTCAGCGACATGAAGCGTCAGCCTGGGAACCAGTTCGCGCGCATACGAGCAACCAGGGTCACTCCGCCCCAGCTTCCGAGGAGCCGTATTCCTTCAGCTTATTGTGAAGCGTCTTCAGGCTGATGTCCAGAATCTGAGCGGCGCGCGTCTTGTTGTTGCCGGTGTAGCGGAGCGTCCGCTGGATCAGCGCCTTTTCCGCCTCAGCGATGGTAGTGCCCACCGGCAACATGACCGAGGCGGGATCGTCGCTGTCGCTGGAGACCGGGGCTCCCGCCGGAGGGCGGAAGCTCCAGGGCAGGTGCTCGCGGGTGATGGTGCCCTCGCCGGCCAGGATCACCGCTCGCTCCAGGACGTTTCGCAGCTCGCGAACGTTGCCGGGCCAGTGGTGGCGCCGGAGCTGCTCGATCACGTCGGGCGAGGCGTTCGCCACCCGGCAGCCATGCTTCTTACTCAGCTCGCGCAGCAGCGCCCCGGTAAGCATCGGGATATCTTCCATACGCTCGCGCAGGGGCGGGAGAGCGATAGGGATTACGTTCAACCGGTAATAGAGATCGTCGCGAATCTCCCCTTTCTTGAGGGCCTCTTCCAGAGCTTTGTTGGTGGAGGCGATCACGCGCACGTCCACCAGGGTTTCGGCCTTGCCGCCCAGCCGGCGCACGCGGGAGTCTTCCAGCACGCGGAGCAGCTTGGCCTGGGTGGCGACCGGCATATCGCCAATCTCGTCCAGCAGCAGGGTGCCGCCTTGGGCCAGCTCGAAGCAGCCGGCGCGGCGCTCGATTGCTCCGGTGAAGGCGCCTTTCTCGTGACCGAACAGCTCGCTTTCCATCAGCGTTTCGGGCAGGGCCGCGCAGTTGATGGCCACGAACGGCCCCCTGCTGCGCGGACTGAGGGCGTGGATCGCGCGCGCGACCAGCTCCTTGCCGGTGCCGCTCTCACCGGTAACCAGCACCGCCGCCTTGCTGGGCGCGACCTGGCGAATGGTTGAGAAGACCTGCTGCATCGCCGGCGAGCGGCCGGTGAGGTCTTCCAGCACGCCCTGATAGCTCAATTGGCGCTGCAGCCGCTCGGCCTCTTCGGCCAGCCGGCGCTGGGAAGCCGCCCGCTCCAGCAGGACCTGTAAGGCCCGCGGCTGGATGGGCTTCTCCAGGAACCAGAACGCGCCCAGCTCGTGGATGGTGGCGATAGCGGTCTCGATGTTGCCGAAGGCGGTGACCACAATCGCCGGCGGCCCGCCGCCCTGGGCGGAGAGCCGGCGCAACAACTCGAAGCCGTCCATGCCCGGCATCATCAGGTCGGTCACCAGCACCTGGGCCGGGAACGTCTCGAGCTTCTCCAGCGCTTCACGGCCGTCGGCCGCCGTCTCGGCCTTGAAGCCCCAAGAGCTGACCATGCTCGCCAGCCCGGTACGCTGGTCCTCTTCGTCGTCAACGATCAACACTCTGGTGGGAACCCCGGCCATATCTGCCATTCTCCGCCATTTCGGCGAGGGGCGGGCGGCATCGGCCGACTAGCTGTAGGGAAGAAATCTCCATGGAACCCTGTAAATTTTTCCATGCGTCCGGCAGTTTGAACCGCATCTCTATGATGTTGGGCCGAAAACGCGACTTGGCACGCCAATTGCTACTTCGGAGTGGTGAGGCGACGAACACTGTTGGTTTTACCGGTGTTCGTCAGCTTGGCAGGCTGCGGGCAAAGCTATTCAGCGCCTTCGAAGCGCGGGGATGCAGAGCCGGTGCCGGCCGCCAGCGCGAGGCCTGAGCGCGCAGTGGCTACTGGGGTTCGTCCGATTGAGATTCCGGCCCACGCGTAAGCGGTTCCGGAGTCGGTGTGGCGATCGGAGCCATTGCGGCCAGTGGAAGGGGATCTGCTGTTGGGGCAGCAGCAGGCGCGGCGGCCGGCGCGGCGGCCAGAGGAGGGTACATGAAGCCTGTTAACTGTTTTGCGGCACTCATTTGCGGGACCGCAATCGCGGCCGCGCTTGCGTTTACCGGCAGCGGCTGCGCCACCAAGAAGTTTGTTCGCCGGACCGTGAGCCCGATTGAACAGAAGCTCAGCCAACTGGAGAGGAACACGTCCGAACACGCCAGTTCCATCGAAGAGCTGGACAAGGGCGTCTCGCGGGCCGACGAGCGCGCCCTGTCCGCCGACCAGAGGGCGTCTGCCGCCTCGCAGGAGGCGACCAGAGCGCGCGAACAGGCGGCGCTGGCTGGCAAGTCGGCCGACGAAGCCAGGAGCGTCGCGGATAGGGGACTGACCAGGGCCGGAGAAGTGGGGCAGACTCTTGGGGCGAGAATCGACCGCTTGGACAATTATCAGTTGGTGTCCACAGAGAGCGTGCAATTCGGCTCGGGCCGGAGCGACCCCAACGCGGAAGCCAAAGAGGCGCTGGACGGGATCGCTCAAAAAGTGGCCTCGCTGAAGCGCTACGTCATCGAGGTGCGAGGTTTCACCGACCCGACCGGTCCTCGGGAACACAACCTGGAACTGAGCCGGAAACGAGCCGCCGCGGTGGTGCGCTACTTGACAATCAACCAGAAGATTCCGCTCCACCGGATTCACCTCATGGGCTGCGGCTCGGATTCTCCCGTGGCCGACAACTCCACTCGGGAAGGACGCAGGCAGAACCGGCGCGTGGAGATCAGGACTTTGGCCGCGATCCCAAGCGATGGTGAGATAGCATCGGCCGGCAGAGCTTCCGGTCCGTGAGGCTTGTCGTTTAACCGCACGCGCCAGCACGCGGCGGCTTGGGCGGATGTGTGATCGAGCGTTCAGCGAACGCTGCTCGTCAGAGCCGTTGCGAGCGCATCCGCCCCTTTTACCATCTTGCTCGCGCTGAGCTCTAGCCAAATATATTTGTTTACGATCTCGGACGTAAGAATCTAAAGTCGTTTCGCGGTTATCTCGAAGCTCTGCTCGCCGAACTCGACCTTGAACTTGATCTCGTTGCCGCCGGCCTTGCCCTTGTAAGTGAACCTGCCGAAGGGCCGCTCGGCGGTGAACGAGATCTCGTCTCCGTCGATTTTGCCGTTCTGAATGGGCGTTTCGTCCTGCGAGCCGGCCACCGTGCCGGTCAGCTTCCCGCCCTCGACCTTGAAGGTGAACGTGTTCACCCGCTGCGTTCCATCCGGGGTGGTGAACTCCGCCCGCCACTTGCCGCTGACATCCGCAGCCGCTGCCGCCGGCGACAGCACCAGCCCGGCCGCCGCGGCCAACAGCAATACGCGCTTACTCAACCTCATGGTGATGACCTCCTTCCCCTCTAGCGATGCTTATCGCCACTACGTAAAGCTCCAGCCCTTCCGGAAAGACGGCTTCACGTACTTGTTGGCTTCCTTGTTATTGGTGAACCGCATCCTGGCGCTGTCCCATTCGAGCTTGCCTTCGAAATGAAGCGCGATGACGCCCATAACGATCCACTCGGTGAACGGACCGGCGACGCTGAAATTCGAGCACGCCGGCTCGCCGCCCTTGCAGGCGCGAATCCAGTCGCGGTAGTGGCCGGGCGACCGCGTCAGCAGCTCGGACGGGGGTTTGTAGTCCTTGTGCCGGGATTCCGGCAGCAACCGCACGCTGGCGCCGTAAGTGTCCGTCGTTATGGTCCCCTTGTCGCCGACGTAGACGACGCCCTCACGGCCGGCGAAGCCGCCCGGGCCGAAGCGTCCGGGAGCACGCCCCTGGCCGCCGGGACCGGCCGGTGCGCCGGGCGTCCCGGCTCCCCCCGGGACTGCGCCGGGCGCTCGGGGAGGGCCGCCGCCCGGGCGCACGCCCGGCATCGCCGGCGCCCGGCCGAACGCGCCCGCGCCGCCAATCAGAGGCTCACTCTCCGGGATGCCCTCGGGCCGGTACATCGGGCCGCTGGCGGCGTCGTACCAGTAGATCTTCACCGGGCTCATGTTCCTGCGCGCTGGGAACTCGAACACCGTCACCGATTTCTTGGGGAAGGCAAAGCTGCTCTTGCCCTCCTGCTTGATTACCTCGACACTGGTGGGCGCCCCCAGCATCAGCGCCATGTTCACCGCGCCCAGAAGATGGCAGGCCATGTCGCCGAGCGGCCCGCAGCCGAAGTCAAAAAACCCTCGCCAGTTGAACGGCTGATAGAACCCGCCGCCGAACGAGCCGGGCTTCGTCTTTCCTGAGTCAACCCCGCCGGAGGTGTAAGGACGCATGCTGGCCATGCCCAGCCAGAGGTCCCAGTCCAGCGTTGGCGGAACCGGCTCTTCTTTCGGGATCCCGGTCATGCCCTGGGGCCATATGGGGCGGGTGGTCCAGGCGTGCACCTCGGTCACGTTGCCGATTTCGCCGGACCAGAGGATTTCGGCGGCAATCCGCGCCCCGTCGTTGGAGTAGCCCTGGTTGCCCATCTGGGTGGCCACCTTGTACTTCGCCGCCGCTTCGGTCAGCTTGCGCGCCTCCCAAACCGTGCGCGTCAGCGGCTTCTCCACGAAGACGTGCTTGCCGCGTTCCATCGACCACATCGCGGGCATCGCGTGCATGTGGTCGGGAGTCGCGATGATCACCGCGTCGATGTTCCTCGCTTCCCTGTCGAGCATCTTGCGGAAGTCGGCATACTTCGGTGCCTTCTCGTACTGTTTGAAGGTCTTCTCGGCTGAGCGGGCGTCCGGGTCGGCCAGCGCGACGATGTTCTCCGAGGCGCAGCCGGCAATGTCCACCGCGCCTCGCCCGCCGGCGCCAATGGCGGCGATGTTCAGCTTCTCGTTCGGCGACTTCCAGCCCAGCGCTTTGAGCGAAGGCACGCTGCCGAACCCGGCGCCCGGCACGGCGCCGGCCAGAAGACCGCCGTAGAAGAAGTGCCGTCGCGATAAACCGTTGTTCCCCATGGTAGGGACCTCCCTCCTATAAGGTTGAAAGGGACGATTCTAG
>ERZ1292640.4477-Hain-H43-02um-R1-4477-length-10633-cov-20_pt1 | contig 10633 bp, 9 predicted proteins | sample MGYA00564404_ERZ1292640 | MGnify/ENA primary metagenome ERZ1292640 (study PRJEB36523, sample SAMEA6512636) | groundwater metagenome | collected 2019-01-08 | study: AquaDiva: Metagenomics assemblies of 32 groundwater samples | reverse complement strand
AGGCGGAGAGGTCCTTCAGGCCCTCAGACCGGAAATGATTTCGTGATCACCACAGTCGCCTGAGCGCTGACCACGTAAGACAGGGCGGTCCCCCGAGGATGATCCTTGCGCTTGACCTTCGCCTCCTGGAATCCCGTCGAGGAGATCGTCTCCCGGCGAACACGACCTTGCGCCCGGCTGAAGGAAACCCGGACGGTCATGGCTTTACTCAGAGTCGGCCGGTCTGCCCACTTGTCGTCGATCTCGACCACCTCGATGAACTCCTGCGACGACAGCGTCTGACCCAAGTCGACCAACGACTTGACGAAGCTCTCGACGCTGGATGGCACTGCATGAGGTTTCGGCGCTCGGAGGGGAGCTGCGGCAAGAGGGCCGCCGAGGGCCAGGGCAAGGATGGCCGCCGCTCCTACAGAGCCCTTTCGCATGCAGTATCGGTAGCACATTGGACCTTGGGGCGTCAATGCCGAACAGAGCAGTCAAGCCCGGCTCCTACAGATTAACCTCTGCGGCCTTGATGGTCGACACCGGGCAGTGTCGCAGATTGGCCCCCCGGTCGCACACGGATGGGCCAGGACAGCGCCAGATAATCAGGCCGGCTTTAACTCCGGACAGTCCACCTTCGCGCCGGCGGCGCGGAGGGTCTCCCGCAGGAGCGCGGGCGCCAGCCGGCGCGGAGTCACGCGGTCCCGGACCGCCAGCGCGGCCGCGATGCCCGCCGCCTCCCCCATCTCGACCGACGCCACCGTGTTGCGCGTGGTCTGGAACACGACATCGTCCGACGAGATCATGCGGCCGGTCACGAGCAGGTTCTCGACTCCGAGCGGCACGAGAGACCGGTACGGTATCCCGAAGCACCCGGCGTTCCGGATCCAGAACTCCCCCTTGTCCACGAACGAGACGAACCCAATGCCATCCTCGTGATGCCGCCCGCTCAGGACGTCGTCCCGCGGGATCTCGTATTCGGTCTTGAAGATGCGCGACAGCCGCACCCCCAGGGTCGGCGAGTGCGACACCACGCGCGCGGTCTCGCACCCGGGCACGTGCTTCGCGAGCAGGGCGGCCATCCCCTGTCCCTGCCGGCGCAGGATGACCTCGCTGTCGGTCAGGTCCGCGGGGTCCAGGTTGTCCACGTACTTGCGCCCCGTGCAGTTGCAGTACGTGATCTCGTCGTGCCCCAGCGACGATAGCGCCATCCAGTTGCCCATCCCGAGCGCGGCGGCCCCCTGGCGGAAGGCCCCCTCGTGGTTCACGCACATGCGGATGATCTCGGGCGTCTTCCTCCCGGGCTTCACCGCGCGCACGATCTGGGTGACCCGGCCATTCGCCTCCATCCAGGCGCGCAGGGCATCCAGCGGCACGCCCGCGATCCGGAAGGTGAGCGAAGTAAACCACGCACGGTCGTGGTTGAGGTTCTCGAACGGCGCCCCCAGCGCCGCGGCCGCGTCGCCGTCGCCGGTGGCGTCCACGACCTGCCGGGCCACGACAGCCTCGCGTCCGGCCTTGCTCTCGATGATAACGACGTGGCGGTCGCCCTCGGTCCGGGCCGCGACGATGTACGCGTGCAGGAGTACCTGCGCACCAGCCGCCTTCACCATGTCGTACAGGAGCAGGCGGGTGCGCTCAGGCTCGAGCCCCGTGAAGACGGAGTTGAACCCCTCGCTCCGCTCGTACTCGACATGGCCCGGCGACGCGCCGGCCTCGACGGCCCGGTCCACGATCTCCTGCGAGATCCCCTCGACGATCTTGACCTTCGGCGCGCCCGGCTCGCGGTGATAGACGTTCCAGAAGGCGTGGAATCCCGTGGCGCCGCCCACGAGGCAGCCCCCCAGGAATCCCGCCCGCTCGAGCAGGAGGGTCTGGCCCCCTAGCCGCGCCGCCGCCATCGCCGCCGCCGGCCCCGCCGTGCCCCCGCCCGCGACGAGGACGTCCACTTCCGCCCGAACCCGGATCTCGCGCCCCGCTTCCTTGATGTGTTCCATAGGCGTCATTGTATCCCCCGTCCGGCGGGAAGTTATATCCCACCTCCCGTATCAGGAACTAAACGCCGTGGCTTAGCCGTTAATACAGACAGAAGGAGAACAACGATGAGGAAATCGTCGGGAAGCGGGTCTTGGCTCGATGTCCGCGAGGAAGAGCGACCTCCCCCGGCGTGAGACGCCATTCCCGATCTCCCCTTCCCCGGTCAGGAGGTCACCATGAAGCACTTTCGGCACGCTGTCGGGTCACGTCCCAAGAAGGGATCGCACCACGGGGCACCGCGGCACAAGATTTCCCACGGCCACAAGCGGCATCCCTCCGGGCTATATCCGGGGATTGAACTGATGCCGTTCCCCTTCGGCTACGGCCTGCCGGGACTTTGATCGTTCGGTCTTCTAGAACCGCGGCAGGCCGACGGTCACGAGGGCCTCGGCCACTTGCCCGAATGGGCGTTCATTCACGGTCAGGTCGAGTCCCACCGGCTGGCGCCTCACCTTGGCGCCCCGGGGCGCCGTGATCCGGACCCGGATGTCCTTGCGCTCCCGCGGACCCAGCTCGATGCTGACGGGTTCCCCCGTCCAGCCGTCGGGGCCGATGAGCGCGATCCGGGCCGTCGCCGCGACGGGCAGGGGGTTCAGGATCCATCCCGCGAATTCGGCGACTCCCCCATCCGGGATATGGAGGCGGTAGGGAATCAGCGCGCCCCCCTGGGAATCGGCGCCGAAGTGCGCCTCGTCGTCGCCCAGGATCATGAGCTTGCCATGCACCTCGTCGAACGCGGCCGCCGCCTCCGCGAGGATCTCGTACCACCGCGCGTCGGGGCGGTAGGGCACCCGGTGGCCGCTCAACACCAGCTCCGGCCGGATCTCCTCGAGGAGGCGGAGCGAGTGCCGGTAACAGCCCAGCTCCAGGCCGTTCTTGTAGACATGGTTCATGTGCACGCGGGCGGCCGGCCCGTAGGGCGCGTCCCCCGTGTTGCGGAAGAAGTACTGGTCGCCGGTGTGGATCACGCGGGTGCCGTCCACGGTCAGCGACAGGAGGGCGCTGAACCGCGTGTGTCCCGACCAGAACCGGGCCGTGATCGGGATGCCCTCCCACCTGACCGTCTCTCCATCCTGCATCACGCGATGCACCCGCATGGGTTCGTGCCACAGACAGGGCCGGTCGTACCGCGCAGGATGCTCGAGTATGTCCGCGAAGCTCGCCGCCGCCCACAGCTCGGTGCCGAAAAGCCGTTGGAGCATGGGGATGCCGTTCACGTGATCGTCGTGGTAGTGGGTGGTCACCACCGCGTCCACGCGCGAGATACCGAACCTCTTCTTCAATCCCCTGAGCCCGTGCAGGAACGGGCGGCGGTTCGAGAGGTGGTGCATGCTCGGCGGCGCGTATGCCGACCAGTTGTAGCCGTAGTCGATAGCCATGACCTTGCCACTGTCGCTCACGAGGTAGTACGTCTCCGCGTCCGCGTGCCGGGACCGGAAGAGATGCGGCAGGACTTCCTCGAGATCGTCCTCTTCGGGGTCCCAACCCGGCGCCTCCCCCGGGAGCATGCGGTCGATCTCCCTGAGGTTGGCGCGTAGATGGGCGATGGCGGCGGCCGGATCGCGGACCGGCTCCCCGAGGCTGGGGAGGATCAGGGAGGGCGATTCGTCCTCGATTCGCCGGAGCGAGTGCCAGACGTTCCCCGCGCCGGTCAGGTCGTTGTAGTTGTACTGGAGCGGCGCCACCCGGGCCATCCGGCCGTCGCCGCAGACGATCTCACCCGCGAACACGATCCGGACGCCGTTGACCGTGACCGCGTAGCTGCTCGCGCCCGCGGTGACGCCGGGAGTGGGAATCACCCGCCAGATGAGCCCTGCGATCCGGCGCTCCTCGTAATCCATGAGCCATCCCGCCACCGGCAGGGGCCGCACGGGTGAGAACCGGTCCCACCGGTTGTCGTACGAGTTCCAGGTCTGCCGCTCCCGGAAGTGCTGGTCCGGATCGACCAGGTATTCCTGCTCCCAGTACGGCCCCAGCACCCCGGCGCCCGCGGCATGCAGCCGGATGGCCCCGTCGGTGTGGTCGCGGAAATGGTGGGTGAGGATCAGCGTGACCGGGCCCCTGGCCACCTCGCCCAGATGGTCGGCTGCCAGCCCCGTGCCGGCGTTGACCAGCACCGTGCCTTCGGGACCCCGGACCGCGTAGACCAGGCAGGAATCCCTGAACAGGAAGACGTCTTCCACGATCCGCTCCCACGATCCACTCATCTGCGACTGCCGCCGTCAGTCACGCGCGGTGCGCAGCGTGATGCGGATGAGCTTGAGCGGACGTCCGGGGCGGCTGATCTCGAGGACGTTAGTCCCCGGGGACTTCCACGGCGACACCAGGCACCACTCGACCGGCTCGAATCCTCCCTTGCCTGACGTGGTGAGGACGACTTCCCGGATGGTTTCGGGCCGGCAGAGATTGACCCAGATGCGGGCCACGCCGTCCGGGAAGAGCAGGCCGTCCTCCTCCTGGATCGCCTCCCCCGCGGCCACGAGATGGATCGCGCGGGAGTTCGTGAAATCCACCTGCAGCTCCCGGAGGTCCTCCGGCGGCATCCCGAAATCGGGGGGGCTGTCCGCGCACAGCGACGCCCCCAGATCGAACCGGTCCGGGGTCACGCGGTGCCGCACCGCCCAGGCGAGGTTCGCGGGCCACGAGAACGGCCAGCCGACGGCGCGGTAGAGGAAGCCGGGCATGACGCGCGCGCCCTGGGGCGACGCGATCCCGCGATCCGCGCCGAGCCCACGGTAGTCCGAGAGCGCCTCGGTCGACAGCGCGATCAGGAGCGCGACGGCCACGGCCGACCACGCGAGACCGGCCCGGTCCCAACGTTGGACCGCCCACTTGATCGCGCCGGCGGTCCCGAGGATGCACAGGAGCGTCGCCGGCACGAACCGCCGCGCGCCGAAGCTGTGCCCGGCCCAGTAGTCGAACGGAAGCTGGTTTAGCCAGACGAGGAAGACGAAATAGAGGATGAGACTCCATCCCCACGCCCCCGTGCGCCGGAGCAGGGGGATGAACCCGAGCAGCCCGGCATACCAGATCGGGTGCGACGCGAAGAGCCCGTGCCGCGCCGACCAGAGGAGCATGACCGGGTTGAACTTCGCCCAGCTTTCGATGCCGGTCGAGTACTCCGGCGGCGTCCACCGGCCCATCGAAGTCCCCCAGACGAGGACCTGGATCGCCAGCGGCGCCGCGGCCCCCAGCATCGCCACCCCCGGTCGCGCGCGCCCGCTGCCGCGCCACCATTCCCACGCCGGCAGGAGCGCGAGAACGAGGTGCTGGTTGCGCACGATTCCGGCCAGCCCGATCGCGAGCCCCCACCAGCCCCAGAGCCGGCCGTCACCGGACTCCCGGATCCGCCACCACAGGAAGAAGACAAGGGTGACGAGGACGAACGACGGGCCCTCGTTCATCGAGGTCTCGTAGGAGAGATAGTTGAAGAGCGACGTGGCGAAGAGGCCGCCCGCGACCGCGAGGAAGGCGGGATCGGGCGCCGTCAGCTCCGCCGCGAGCAGGTACGCAAGCAAGAGTCCGGCCAGCCCGAGCAGGGCGGTCGTCACCCCGGTCGCCAGCCGGTACGGCTTCGAGAATCCGTCGGCCGGCGGCAGGCCCGGCACCCCCAGTCCGTGGAGGGCCAGGAGTCCGCCGTGGACCACGGCGACGCCCGGCAGCCAGAGGAGCGAGCACCCGACGCCGTACCCGCACCCGACCAGCCCGTGATTGCCGATGGCGTGGGCTACATACCAGGTCTGGAGGTACGACGACCGCGATTCGGTGGGAACCAGGTCCGAATCATGCAGACGGAAGTCGCCGTGGACGACGAACGCGCGGGCAAAGACGTAGTAGGCCATGCCGTCGCCGTGCACCTTCTCGCTGCGGCCCAGTAGGACGCTCACGCACGCGAGCCACATCAACCCGATCGCCCATGGGCGGAATCCGTGTGATTGCCGGACCTTGGGAAGCGCGCGCAGGACCTCGGGTGGAACCGTCGCCGCCTCCAAGTCCCGTGGGATGCGCCGCGCCGCCGGCGGCGGGGTCCGCCAGTGGCGGGCGGGGGGCCGGCGAGGGGCCGCCCTCGTCCGCCGCGACGGCGGCTTCACGCGGCCCGGGCGCCTGCGGCGCGGGGGGGGTGTCACTGGGCTGTTCCCCACTCGATCATGACCTTGATGATACCCGGACCGCGACCCCGCGCGAGGTCGAGGGCTTCCCGAAACCGGTCCGGCGGCAGGCGATGGCTGACCAGCGCGTTCAGGAAGAGGCCCCCCTCGACCGCGAGCCGGACGGCCTCGATCCAGGCGTCCTGACTGCCCGTGCTCACAGCCACGGTAACCCCGCGATCCGCGGGGCCGGCGCGCACCCCAGGGCGGTTCCCGATCACAAGCACCCGGCCGCCGCCCGCAGCCGCCGCGAGGGCCGCCTCGACGCCGGCGGCCGTTCCCGATGCCTCGATCACGATCGGGAACACTTCCCCCGCGGGCAGGCCCCCGGCGTGGCGGTCGAAAACGTGCATGGCGCCGACCCGGCGCCCCATGTCGAGCCGCCACGGCCGCCCACCCAGGAGGACGATCCGGCGCACGGCGATGTCGCGCAGGAGCGAGACCATGAGCAGGCCCATGGAGCCGTCGCCGACCACGAGCGCCGAGGATTTGTCCTCGACCTTGAGCGCCCGCATGCCCTTGACGCCCACGGCCAGCGGTTCGATCTGGGCCGCCGAGGTCGGCGGGTAGTCTCCGGGGAGCGTGTGCAGTTTCTCCGCACGGGCGATGAACCGCTCCGCGAACCCGCCTGGCGCGTCCACGCCGATCTCGCGCACGATCGGGAGCCAGTTCTCGCCCGTGCACGTTCGGCCCAGGAGGGCCTTTGGGATATCCGGTCCGACGGCGTCCACGACCCCCGCCCACTCGCGGCCGTAGATCCAGGGAAGGCCGTCCCGCGGCCAGCCCGCAATCAGGGCCAGGTCGCGCGCCCCGATGCCGCAGGCCGTAGTCCGGATCCGGACTTCGCCTTCGCCTGGCTGCGGAACCGGGAGGTCGCGGAGCTCGAGATGCCCCGCCGCCGCGTGCACGATAGCCTTCATGCCCCGTCACGATACCAGACTAGTGCGCTTCCGCTACAATCTGTCCGTGACGCCCTTCCCCGTCGTCCTCTCCGCCACCGTCACGAACGCGTGCAACCTCAGGTGCCGCATGTGCGCGCAGTGGGGGCCCGAGGGGTACATCCGCGGCGGCCGGCCGCAGCAAGCCATGCCCGTCTCCCGCTGGCTGGAGCTCGTGGACGAGGCGGCGCGGCTCGGGACGAAGGTCGCGGTCCTGCGCGGCGGCGAACCCCTCCTCTTCCCCGGCGTCCTCGAGATCATCCGCCGGATGAAGGCGCGCGGCCTCTTTCTCTGCATGGACACGAACGCGGTCTTCCTCGAAAGGCACGCGGAGGAACTCGTGGACTCGGGGATCGACGTCATCACGGTCTCCGTGGACGGACCCGAGGCGGTCCACGACCGGGTCCGCGGCGTGCCCGGCACCTTCCGCGCGATGGCCGGGGGTGTCCGCGCCGTGAACGACGCCAAGAAGCGCAAGGCCTCGATGATCCCGGAGATGGGCGCGTGCTTCACGATCAGCCCCGAGTCGCTCCCGGGCCTCCCCGTCATGGGCGACGTGATGCGCGAACTCGGCCTCCCCACGATCTCGGCCAATCCGTACTACTACTTCCCCCAACGCATCGGTGCGGCCTACGAGGAGCGGATGCGGCGCGAGCTCGGATGCGAGGCGTATTCGTGGCGCGGGTTCCACCACGAGGGATCCGGCGTGAATCCCGAGGCGTTCCTCAGGGCGTGGTACGAGTTCAAGGCCCGGCTCGGGGAAACCAAGCTCTACCCGTTCATGGACCTTTCCGATAACGACTACCGGCACTGGTTCTCGGACAACGAGACGCCCGTCGGGCGGCGTGAGTGCCCGAATCCGGCGCGACTCCTCGACATCCAGCCGGGCGGGGACGCGAACTTCTGCGTCGACTTCCCTGACTACGTGATCGGTAACGTCGCGGCCAGGTCCCTCGAGGAGGTCTGGAACGGCGAGCGCGCGCAGTCGTTCCGACGGGAGGTCGCGGCCGCCCCGTTCCCCGTGTGTCTCCGCTGCGGCGCCAAGTACATGTCGTGAAGGGCGAATACTTCACCTTCAAGACCCTTGGCGAGCTCCGGGGCCGCGTCGCCGGGCTCGGCCTCGCCGGCGAGATCGGGTTCGCCGACGACATCGCCCCGGGACGCCGGGATCGTGCCATCGCCTCCCCCGCCCGGTTCGGTCCGTTCCAGCTCCGCAACCGGCTCGTCGCCCATCCGATGGAGGGCTGGGACGGCGACGCGGACACCGGCGCGCCAACCCCCGAGGTCCTGCGGCGCTGGGAGCGCATGGGTGCGAGCGGGGCCGCCCTGCTCTGGGGCCTCGAGGCGTTCGCCGTGGACACCCCTTACCGGGCCAACGGCCGCCAGCTCGTCATGGCCCCGGACAACACGGGCCCGATCTCGGCCGGGCTGCGCATGATCCGCAAGTCCGCCGGCGCCCCCGTCGTCATCGGCGCCCAGCTCACGTGCTCGGGACGCTGGAGCAGGGGCGGCGTGTTCCTCATGCACCACCACCCGGACCTCGACCGGCGGGTCAAGGGAGCGGAGTCCTCGCCGCTCATGACCGACACCCAGGTCGAGGAGGTCGCCGGTCTCTACGCCCGCGCGGCCGGGGTCGCGCGGGAGGCCGGGTTCGACTTCGTCGACGTGAAGGCCTGCCACGGCTACTGGCTCAACGAGGCGCTGGCCGCCAAGACCCGGCCGGGCGCGTACGGCGGCGGCCTCGAGAACCGCATGAAGCCGCTCCTCATGGCCGTGGAGGCGGTGCGGCGCGGCACCGACGCGGGATTCCCCGTCGGCGTCCGGTTCTCCATGTTCGACGGGATCCCGTTCGAGGAGGACCCGGCCTTCCGGGTGCCCGGCCTCAAGGGACGGGGCCGGCCCGCCTCCTGCCCGCTCCCGTACCGCTGGGGCTTCGGCACGAACGAGGACGACCCCACCGTACCCGATCCCGCTGAGCCGCTCGCGGTCATGGGAACCCTCCTCGAGCGCGGCGTCGGTATGTTCAACCTCTCGTGCGGATGCCCGTACGCGAATTCCCACCTTCTCCGGCCTACCGAGACGCCGCCCGTGGACGCGTACCAGCCCCACCACGATCCCCTCCACGAGGTCGCCACCCATTTCCGGCTGGCGGCTCTTGCCAAACTGACGCATCCGGCGGCCGCGATCGCGGGCGCCGGGTACTCGTACCTGCGCGGGTTCAAGTTCCACGCCGCCGAGCACAATCTCGCGGCGGGACGGGCCGATGCCGCCGGGCTCGGCCGCGCCCTCCTCTCCTACCCGGATGAGATCCGCCGCGTGCTCGATACCGGAGCGGCGCCCTCCGCCCGGGGCAAGGTCGTCTGCACCGGCGACTCCGCGTGCACGACGGGTCCCCGCCTGGGGTTTACGTCCGGATGCGTGTACGATCCGGCGTATGCGGAGGTCATCCGGGACATGAACGCGAGGCTCGCCGGAATGGGACTGAGGCGCAAGTGATCCCGTCCGTGCGCGAACGGCGGAAGATCGACGGAATCTCGGCCGTATTCCTGCCGTACGCGGCCGATGGCCGGCCGGATTTCGCCGAGTTCTCCCAGCATCTCGCGCGGACCACGCGCGCGGGGCTCACCCCCGCGGTCAACATGGACACCGGGTTCGGCCCCCAGTTGTCGCCCGCGGAGCGGCAGGAGATCCTGAAACTCACCCGGGAAGTGCTGGGGGCCGGCCCGGCGTTCGTGGCGGGCGCGATGCCATTCGGCGACCCCGGCGACCCCCTCGCGGCGTACCGCACCGCGGTCCGCAACATCGTCGCGGCGGGCGGAACCCCCATCGTCTTCCCGTCGGAGTTCCTCGGCCGCGCGGACGGCGCCGAGGCCGTCCGCCTGCACCGCGAGATCATCGGGGACGTGCCGCGCGCGCTCGCGTTTGAACTTGGGGAAATGTTCGCCCCGTTCGGCCGCATCTGGGACCTGGACACCTTCAAGCGCCTGCTCGAGATCCCGAACCTCGCCGGACTCAAGCACTCGTCGTTGCGGCGGGAGCCCGAGTTTGCCCGGCTCGCAATCCGCGACCGGGAACGGCCCGGGTTCCGGGTCTACACCGGCAACGACCTCGCCATCGACATGGTCATGTACGGGAGCGACTACCTGCTGGGGCTGTCCGCCTTCGACCCCAAGGCGTTCGCCCACCGCGACGCGTGGTGGGAGGCCGGGGACCCCCGGTTTTTCGACCTCAACGACGCCCTCCAGGCGGTCGGCGCCGTGGCGTTCCGCGACCCCGTGCCGGCCTACAAGGACTCGGCCGCGGTGTATCTCAAGCTCACGGGGAAGATGCGCGACCCGCATCCGCATCCCGCCTGCCCCCGGCGTCCGGCCTGGGAGGCGGAGCTCCTGGCCCCGCTGGCCGCCCGCGTCGCCGCCGCCATGGGGTGACTAGTCCAGACACCCGGCAACCTCACTCCCCTGGGTCGACAAACCGTCTAGCAGGTCGCTGAAAAAACGGTCATGACGACGAGAAAACTGATCGTGACGA
>ERZ1292640.4476-Hain-H43-02um-R1-4476-length-10634-cov-7_pt1 | contig 10634 bp, 9 predicted proteins | sample MGYA00564404_ERZ1292640 | MGnify/ENA primary metagenome ERZ1292640 (study PRJEB36523, sample SAMEA6512636) | groundwater metagenome | collected 2019-01-08 | study: AquaDiva: Metagenomics assemblies of 32 groundwater samples | reverse complement strand
GCAAGATTATCATACTTCAAGAAGATTAAGAAGGGCTAATTTATACGCAAAGCCGTTTTATTGCAAACGTTTACCAAATCATGAATTAAACTTGGGTGTGAATAAAAGCAAGGAAGATAAGTATTGTTTTGCCGCAATTAGGTCTTTAGAACCTGAAAAGAACAAGCCGCGGGCATTTATGAAATATGACTTCAATTCCGAGACTTTCGGTTCAGACAATCACGAATTAATTTTAGATTATGAAGACTATTTTTTTGAGCCATTAGCCGGCAATAATAAACAGGGGATGGTAGATTACTTATTCGCAGAAGCTATAAGACGATTAGAGGGACAATTGCCGATGACTGATTTTAGGACATACAGACCTTTGTCAGATAAAGATCTTTTAGGATTAGGGATAAGATCGATGAATATTCATGATATTACTTTAGCATTATTTAATTTTCCAGAAAACGATTGGAGAATAAAATGACAAACAAAGAAGACGAAAGAGAAATTGTTGAAGAAAAGCTTCAGTCAGTAATAAATTATTTTACTGATAAGTCTCAAGAAAGAGAAAAAAAGCTTCAATCTATTTTCCGATGTTCCTGACTTGGAAGACGACGCTATAATTTATTATGATTTTATATGCCTGATGAAGAGTCAAAATCAGGTCTTATAAGAGCAGGGCTTAGATTTAATTATAATCTTGGAATTTATGGTTATGAACTATCTACAGCTTTGCCTTCAATTTATTCTCTTGATGACATCAGAAATGATACAGATGAATTAGTTAGAAAGGTATCTTTGTTTAATGATACGGAAATATATGTTAGTGATGAAGATTGGAATGAGTATTGGGTTGTTTCCTTTATAGGTGATAGAATTACATTTACTTCTAAATATCACGATGCTGCGGGGAAGAGCTGCCGAAATGTTAAGGGAGGAAATCAAATATTTAGGGGTCAATCAAAGATTATTCCGGTAATATTTAAGAATAAACTTAAAAAATTAGTCGTTGGAGATGATGTTAGAAAAGCAGTAGATATTGCTCTTGAAATGTATGATGTTCAGCTAAAGATTTGGGTTTAGAATAAAAAATGCTTAGAAAACATCTAAAAACCATTATTTTTTCTTGATGCAAAAGCTTAAAAGCCACTTTTTCATAATTTAATCATGGAAATAATACAAAAAACACCTGAAAAACTTGTTATAAGAATACCTGCAAATGAAACACTTGCAAATGCATTAAGGCGAAGCGTTTCAGAGGTGCCAACCCTTGCAATAGATGAAATTGAGATTTATAAAAATGATTCTGCATTGTATGACGAAGTGCTTGCCCATAGGATTGGCTTGATTCCCTTAAAAACTGAAAAGGGAATGTCTACAAAAACAAAAATAGACTTGAAATTGCATAAGGCTGGGCCGTGCACTATTTATTCTGGAGATTTGAAAGGCAATGCCGAAGTTGTTTATGATAAGATTCCCCTCACTATTCTTGGCAAAGAGCATCAATTAGAATTGATTGGGACTGCTATTCTTGGAAAAGGAATTGAGCATGCTAAGTATGTTCCTGGCTTGTGCTATTACAGGCATTTGCTTGAAGTTAAATCTTCTTCTGATATAGACAAAATTGTCGAGAGTTCTAAAGGGCTTATGAAACCTGAAAAGAAGGGCAGCAAATGGATTTGCGATTTAACTGACGCAGATGCTGATGAAATTGTCCATATTGACAAAGAAGCAATAAAAGATTCTGAAGATTTTTTATTTGTCATAGAATCTTTCGGTCAGATGGACGCCAAGGATATTTTGGTTAAGGCAGTTAGTGCATTAGAAGATAATCTGGATGAATTTGAAAAAGCGCTGAAGTGAGGTCGTTTGAATTGACTTTGCAGACATATTCGCCTTTAATCCTCTTAATAATAAGATAATCCTTGCAGTTATGCGGTATATTACTCAACAAGTCAAAACGATTATAATTATTCTTCTTTCAGAACACTTGTTTTATCTTCTTCTCTTTTTCTTTCCTTTTGTTTTCTTTTTTCTTGATAGTTTTTTAAATTTCTGTAAGAAATAACCTCTTTGTTCTTGCAATTTGGACACTCTTTTGAGTTTCCTCCACCAAGACCCCACAAGTATTTACATTCTCCACATTCAAAAATGGGCCTGTTATCCTCCTTTTCTTCATCTTTAGTTAATTCTAGTTCGAGTATTTTCTCTTCATTTGAACTCTCACGATATTCTTTTATTTCTTTTGAATTACATTTTGGGCATTTTGGCGGGTCCCCGATTCTTTTTCTAGTTTCCCATAAATAATCGCATTTATTACAAATAAAATTCCGATTCTCTGGAATAGTTAATATAACTCTTTTTTCAAAAACGCCGTTCAAATAATAGTCAGTAATCTTTCTCGTCATGTTTATCTAAAACTCCTTTCTTGAATTATATTTCTATTTTTATTTTCTTCAATCTGCGTGGTAAAACTTCTCTTTGAACTCTTATCAATTGTCTTAACTATTTTAAATCCATGCCTTATTGAGGAAATTATATTAGATTTATTCTTGTTTAGCCACTCTTCATCCTCTTCAAGCCAACCAGTATAAATCTTTGCTATGCTCTTTCCATGATTTTTACCGCAATTTTTACATTTATATCTCGTCTCAAATTCTATAAATTCTTTTTCTCCACATTTTTGACATTTTTTTGGTTTTTGGTTTATCATTAGTTGATAAATAAGCTTGAGTTTATCAACTTTTCTAAAATTTTATGTAAATAAAATTTTAACTCCTCTTGAAAGTTTTCTCGTCTACCCACTAAAACACTAAATATACTCTGAACCCACTGCGTGGATACCCTTGAAGAAATTCGCAAGATTTAACTTTTATAAATTATTTAAAGTATCGTGAATTCTGGTAATTATGTTAGACTTTTTCCCAGAATCCTCAAGAATTTTCAATTCTTGATGGCCTCGAAAACCAAAGGTTTTCTCAGTCCCGTGATAGACATTTCCAAAACATCTATCACAATTAACGGAAATGTCTATACTTTTAACTCATAATTCTAATTATCCTGCCAAGATTGTGAAACCTTTATATACTAGGATTTATAATCTTTTTTATTGATTTTATAAAAGATGGAAGCACAAAATTCAAAAGAGAATGTGAAAATATCAGATGATAAGATTATTCAAGAGAGGAAAGAAAAATTAAAAAATTTATTTAAAGGCAAGTATGACTGGATAATTTACATTTGCTTAGCGGTGATTGTCTGGATTTCTGTAATTATAAGAACTCTTCCAATGAAGATTAATCCTGCAACTGGAAAACCTGGCTTATGGGATATAACCCTTAATAATTGGACACTTGGACCTGATTTAGATCCTTTCCTGTTCTTAAGATGGGCAAAATATATTGTTGCACATGGCACTTTAATGGCTATTGACACAATGAGGTATATTCCATTATATTTTGATACTGCTTCTGAGCTGCAATTACTCCCCTACTCTATAGCATGGTTTCATAAATTTGCTGCTTTTTTTGGAAGTGCATCTGTTGAATATTCTGCCATAATCTATCCTGTCTTTATGTTTGCATTAACTGTGATTGCTTTTTTTCTTCTTGTCAGGAAAATTTTTGTAGACCAAATAGGACAGACAAAAGCAGGAATTATTGCTTTGGTTTCATCATTTTTCTTAGTGGTTCTGCCGTCGTTACTTCCTAGAACTATTGCAGGTATTCCTGAAAAAGAGTCTGGTGCATTTTTTTATATGTTCTTAGCATTCTATTTCTTTTTATGCGCATGGAAAGCACAAAAAAATATTCAGGCATATATTTTAGCTGTTTTTTCAGGTATCGCAACTGCGGCTATGGCTTTAACCTGGGGAGCATCAGCGTATATTTTCGTAACTTTAAGTATTGCTATGTTTTTAGCATTTTTTCTCGGACAAGTAAATAAAAAAAGATTTGTGGTTTATTCTATCTGGCTTTTCTCCTCCTTTGTTCTTATGTCTCCTTTTTCAACGCGTTACGCCCCTTCGATCATTATCAGTTCAACAACGACTTTAATTGCTATAATTGTATTTTTATTGCCTCTGCTTCATGCTATTATATTTAAAACAAAGATTAAGCATTATGTTTTATCAACACCTTATCTTGCAAAAATACCTTCTCAAATTTTAACTTTTGCGATATTTTGTGCACTTGGACTTGCAACTTCAATCATTTTTTTCGGACCTTCATTTATAACTGACAAATTTAATGATGTCAAAGGCATTATGATTACTCCAATTACAAGCAGACTGGGGGTTACTGTTGCTGAAAATAGGCAGCCTTTTTTTTCAGAATGGACCAGCAGTTTTGGTCCTTCTTTTTTAGAATTTGCGCAGTTCATCACTCTTGGAGCTCTGAATTTTTCTGCTAACACTCAGCAATTCTTCTCCCAAATTCCTTTGTTTTTCTGGCTTTTCTTTTTTGGTTCTGTATACTTACTGTTTATAATGCTAAAAGAATTTGAGCTTAAAGACAGAGCAATCTTGACATTTGGATATTTTGTTTTTTTAGTATGCCTTATATTTAGCAGATATTCCAGCACCAGCCAATTAAATGGAACAAATGGAATAAGTATTTTTGCGTATCTTTTAGGATTTTTAGTTCTTGTTAGCTCTTTTGGATTCTCTTATTACAAATATCACAGAGAAAATAAAGAAGAGATACTGAAAAACTTTGATTTTGGCTGGCTGCTCCTTTTAGCTTTGTTTTTCTTAAGCATTGTTTCTGCCAGAGGGTCAGTGAGAACAATTATGGTATTAGTTCCAAGTGCTTCTGTTTTTGTGGCTTACTTTGCAGTTAGTTTAACTGCAGATGCTCTAAAAATCAAGGAAACTTTTGGAAAATGGGTTATATGGATTCTTGTTGCGTTTGTTTTATCCTCGACAATTTTCTCAGGAATTCATTATTATCAGGAAAGCAAAGCCATGGCACAATCTTATATTCCTTCTCCATACACACAGCAGTGGCAGAAAGCGATGGCTTGGGTAAGGGAAAGCACTCCGCAGGATGCAGTATTCGGCCATTGGTGGGATTATGGATATTGGCTGCAGTCTATTGGCAACAGAGCAACTGTTCTTGATGGCGGAAACTCAATTCCTTACTGGGATTATTTAATGGGGCGACATGGGCTTACAACTCCGAATATGGAGGATGCTTTAGAGTTCTTGTATTCGCATAATACTACTCACTTTTTAATAGACCCTACAGATATTGGAAAATATGCTGCGTTTTCAAGCATCGGCTCTAATGTTGAATATGACCGAAGAAGCTGGATAAGCACTTTTGTAAGAGATGATAAAAGAGCGCAGGAAACAAAAAATTCCACTATCTTATTCTACGCTGGCGGCACTCCTTTAGATGCTGATTTAGTCTATGAAACCAATGGAACAAAGAAATATCTGCCTGCTGGAAGTGCTGCTCTGGCTGCAGTAACTCTTGAGATGGACAGAAATGCAAGTTTAATTGGTCAGCCTAATGGAATGTTTTATTATCAAGGAAAAGTTTATAATTTGCCTTTGAGATATGCTTATTTAAACGGGAAGCTTATTGATTTTAAATCTGGTGTTGAAGCTGGCGTATTCTTGATGGCGCGCCTTATTCAAGATTCAAATGGTGTGCGTGTTGAGAAGAATAGTGCTTTGCTTTACCTGTCAAATAGAACTGTGAAATCTCAACTAGCAAGATTATATCTGTATAATGAAGAAAATTCATATTTCAAGTTAGTTCATTCTGAGGATGATTTTGTTGTTGCACAGCTTAAAGCGCAGTATGGTTTTGATGAGGATTTTGTAATCTACGGCGATATAAGAGGACCTATTAAAATATGGGAAATTAATTATCCTAACGAAATGAAAATTAATCCTGATTACTTAAAAACATCTTACCCTGATGTAAATTTAAGTATCGCAAGATGATGGACTATTTTTTATTTATACCTATACTTGCAAGTTTTTTCATAACCTTGCTTTTCCTGCCAGTTTGGATAAAAAAAGCAAGACAAATTAATTTATTCTGGAGAGATATGAATAAGATAAATAATGTTAAAGCTGCTGGCTCTGGAGGAATTATAGCTACATGGAGTTTTTTAATTTCCGTCCTGATATTCATTGCCTATAGAACTTTCTATTTAAAAAGCGAGTCTTATCTTGCTGAAATTCTTTCATTATTACTAGTCATAACAATGCTTTCAAGTATTGGATTTATTGATGATTTATTAGGCTGGCAAAGAGGAGGTTTATCTAAAAGGTCCAGAATTTTGTTATTTATAATTGCATCAATCCCGCTAATGGTGATTAATGCAGGCAAGCATGTCATTTCTCTTCCGTTTTTAGGACAAGTTGATATGGGCTTATTTTATCCTTTTCTTCTAATTCCATTTGGAATGATTGGGGCTACAGCAGCATTTAATTTTTTAGCTGGTTTCAACGGATTAGAAGCAGGGCAGGGAATAATTATTCTCTCTGCTCTTGGCATAACTGCGGCTTTAACCGGCAGTTCTTGGTTAGCAATTATTGCTTTTTGCATGATTGCTTCTTTAGCTGCATTTTTATTATATAATTTTTATCCTGCTCGAGTTTTTCCTGGCAATTCAATAACTCTTGCTGTTGGAGGATTGATTGCGATAATGTCAATTTTAGGCAATTTTGAAAAAATCGCTGTTTTCTTTTTTATACCTTATATTTTAGAGATAATTTTAAAATTGCGAGGGAGGCTTGTGAAGCAATCTTTTGGCAGACCATTAAAAGATGATGCTCTTGATTTAAGATATGATGAAATTTATGGCTTGACTCATGCATCTATATGGCTTTTGAAAAAATTGAGCATACAACCAACTGAAAAGAAAGTAGTTTATTTGATATGGCTATTCCAGTTCATTATAATAATTATTGGTTTTATAATTTTTAGAAAGGGGATATTCTTGTAAGATGTTTGAAAGAGTTAGAAAATTTGTAAATTTAAAGAATGAACTTGTAAAGGGAAGCTTTATTTTGCTTGTTTTATTTAATATTGTTTTCCTTCTTAATGCTTTATTTAGAGTAATCAGCGCCAGAATGCTTGAACCTGCAGATTATGGCCTCTTGGCAGCTTTGATTGGCTTGGTCTTCCTTCTTGGTGCGCCAAGTGAAGCTATTCAGACAATAATCTCGAGATATACATCCAAGTTTCTAAATAATAATGAAAAAATAAAAGGAATGTTTGTTAAATCTTTAAAAAGAGCAGTCGTAATTAGCTTATTTTGCGTTTTAATTATGGCTGCTTTGTCAGGAATAATAGGGGATGTATTAAAAGTTGACTTTAAATATATAATTTTAATCAGTTTTTTCTTTTTTGGATTTTTTATAATGCCTTCTGTGCGGGGAGTTTTGCAAGGCAAGAAAAAATTTACCCAACTTGGAAGTAGTTTTCTTATAGAGAGCATTACAAAAGTTGTGCTAACGCCTTTGCTTATTATGGCTGGGCTGAAGGTATACGGTGCTCTCGGAGCAATACTTTTTTCTTTGGCTGTTTCATTTTTTATTTCTCTTCTTTTTATTAGAGAAATCTTGAAATCCAAAGCAGACAATACGAAGATTGATGGGATTTATGACTACTCATGGCCTGTGTTTATTTCAAGCCTGTGCATTATAGCTTTCTACAGCTTAGATATAATATTTGCAAAGATATTCTTTAGCGCGAGTGATGTCGGTATGTATGCAGCTATATCTGACATGGGCAAGATGATTTTCTGGGGAACTATCCCAATTAGCAAGGCAATGCTGCCAATAATTTCGGAGAAGAGAGATAAAAAAGCAAGTGCACGCAAAGACATAAAAGGTGCTTTATTGCTTGTGATTGGAGCATGCTTAATTGGCTTAATAATATTTGCCTTATTTCCTGAAATTTTATTAAAGATATTTTATGGTGTAAAATATCTTAAATTTTCAAGCTTACTTGCCTATTTTGGCATCTCAATGTTTTTTCTGGCGATAACAAATATTTTTATTTATGATTTGATGGCAAAAGGGAGCAAAGAAAGCCTTTATTTAGTTCTATTTGTGGCAATTCAGATAGTATTTTTTATGCTATTTCATGCAAATATACTGCAGTTTATAACTGCTTTAATTGCATCTAATTTTCTGACTATGCTGTTTTTTGCTTTTGTTTATCTTAGCAAAAGGAAAGCCGGATAATAGATTAAAATGAAAGACATAAAAATCTCAGTAATAATGCCTATGTATAATGCAAAGAACATAATTAAGGATTTAAAGGAAGCTATAAACGTCTTGGAGAAATTTGCTAAAAATTATGAATTAATTGTTGTTAATGATGGAAGCACTAATAGCTGTTTTGACGAAGCAAAAAAATTCAAGCATGAAAAAGTTAAAGTTGTTGGCTATAAAAATAATTTTGGAAAAGGAAATGCAATAAAATATGGATTTAATTTTGCTAAAGGAGAGTATATTGTTTTTTTTGATAGTGGGGGAGATTTAGATCCTAGACAGATAGAAAAGTTCTTTGATATCATGAAAAAAGAAAACGCAGACATTGTGATAGGAAGCAAAAGACATCCTGATTCAAAAGTGCATTACCCTTGGATTAGGCGCTTAATGAGCACAATCTATCAAGTATTAAACAAATTGTTATTTGACTTAGATGTTCGCGATACCCAAGTTGGTCTAAAGTTATTTAAGAAAAAGACTTTAGATATAATAATGCCTAAAATTCTTGCAAAAAAGTTTGCCTTCGATTTGGAACTCTTGGTTATTGCGAATAAATTTAAGTTTAAAATAGTTGAGGCGCCTATTGTTTTAAACTATAATTTTCAGAGCACAATAAATTTAAATGCTGTTTTTTGGATGTTATTAGACACTGCAGCAATTTTTTATAGGCTAAAGATATTAAAATGGTATGACCAAAAGCAAGATGAATAAGCGGAAAAAAATAAAGTTTTCAATAATTATACCAGCAAAGGAGATTAATGAGTGTATTCGCGAATCTATTCCGATAATTTTAGATATGGACTATCAAGATTATGAGATAATTATTCTGCCCAATAATAAACCTGCAGAGATGCCTGATTATCTGAAAAATAAAAAAATTAAGATTATCCCTACTGGAAGAGTGAGCCCTGCAATTAAAAGAGACATTGGCGCAAAAGAGTCACTTGGAGAATACTTAGCCTTTATTGATGATGATGCTTACCCGCAAAAAGACTGGCTGAATGTTGCGGAAAAAACCTTCGAGCAGAAGGATGCTGCAGCTATTGGAGGACCCGCAATTACTCCCATAGATGATTCTTTGCTACAGAAAGCATCTGGCTTGCTGTTTGAAACAAAGTTTGGAGGGGGAGGTATGGATTATAGATACAAGCCTGCTAAAAACTCTTTTTATGTTGAGGATTTTCCTTCTGTGAATTTAATTGTATCTAAAAAAGCTTTTTTTGATGCAGGAGGATTTGATAATGATTTCTGGCCTGGAGAGGATACAAAATTCTGCCTTGAATTAATAAAAAAAGGAGAAAGAATATGGTATTCAAACGAACTTATTGTTTATCATCATAGAAGAAAATTATTCTTTCCTCATTTAAAGCAGATTGGCAATTATGGCAAACATCGGGGATATTTTGCAAGAAAATATCCAAAGACTTCATTTAAATTTGGATATTTTATTCCTTCGCTATTTCTGATAGATTATTTTTTTCTTTTTATTTTGGGCATATTCAGCCCCTTTGTGCTTAAAATATGGATTGCTCTAATGATAATTTATTTTGTTCTTGTTGCTGCAGATGTTTTCTTGAGAACGCTCAATCCGATTTTGGCAGTTTTGGCTATAATCGCTGTTTTTCTTACGCATTTAGTTTATGGCGCAATGTTTATTAAAGGGTTTTTGTCTAAAAATTTTAGAAGCCAACTAAGATAAAATGAATAAACTACAAAATTCTGAGAAAAAAGTTTTTAGAGTTTTTATTAGCTATCCGCCTCTTAAAAGCGGGAAAGGAACACCCCAAATAGGACAGAACAGGCAATTTCAGTGGTTTGCCAGGCATTCTGTAATTTATCCAATAGTTCCAGCATATGCTGCATCTTTATTAGCTAAAAATGGATATTCTGTCTTTTGGGATGACGCAATTGCAAAAAAAGAAGAGTATTCCAGCTGGATTTCTAAAATCGCTGCTGAAAAGCCAGAATTAATTGCGATTGAAACAAAAACGCCTGTTGTAAAAATGCACTGGCAAATAATAAATGAAATAAAAAAAATTGCTTCAGAAACAAAGATAGTTTTAATGGGAGACCATGTCACTGAATTGCCTGAAGAAAGCATGGAGAATTCAAAAGTTGATTTTGTTATAACTGGGGGAGATTATGATTTTTCCCTTCTTTCAATCTGCGATTATCTATCTAAAAAGCGCAAGTTAGAGCCCGGAATTTGGCATCGGAAAGGAAAAGAGATAAGAAATACTGGAAAATTTATATTAAACCATGATTTAAATGAACTTCCTTTTATTGACAGAAAGCTTACGCATTGGGAGCTTTACAGCAATAATGGAAATTATAAATATCTTCCCGGCACATACACTATGGCTGGACGAGATTGTTGGTGGGGCAAGTGCAAATTTTGCTCGTGGCC
>ERZ1292640.4475-Hain-H43-02um-R1-4475-length-10635-cov-5_pt1 | contig 10635 bp, 16 predicted proteins | sample MGYA00564404_ERZ1292640 | MGnify/ENA primary metagenome ERZ1292640 (study PRJEB36523, sample SAMEA6512636) | groundwater metagenome | collected 2019-01-08 | study: AquaDiva: Metagenomics assemblies of 32 groundwater samples | reverse complement strand
CAAATGCTGATTTAGCGCCTGCCTTGAGCGCCGCTTCCACCACAGATCTCCGCTCTGTAGAAGTAACACCTGCTGGGACAGAAATCAACACTTCCGGTTTTACCAAATTCCAACGTCCTACCGCTTTGGAAATAAAATAACGAAGCATTGCTTCGGTGACACGATAATCCGCAATTACTCCGTCTTTCATAGGACGAGAAGCTACAATAGATTCGGGAGTGCGCCCAATCATAACCTTCGCGTCATTTCCCACCGCAAGAACCTTATTATCAGGCATAGCGACCGCAACCACAGATGGTTCGTTGAGTATAATACCCTTGCCTGGAATATATACTAATGTATTGGCAGTCCCCAAATCTATTCCTATTTTTCTAATAAATAATCCCATAGATAATATTATTGTCTTATAATGTCTGCTCCTACCGCACGTAGTCTATCATCTATTTTTTCATACCCCCTGTCAACTTGATACGCTTCGCCAATTATAGATTCTCCATTTGCAATCAATGACGCAAAAATAAACGCCAGACCCGCTCGAATATCCGGACTTAATAGTCGAGAACCACGAAGCTCTGTTTTGCCAACTACAGTGGCACGCCTCGGACTATGCACCATAATATTAGCGCCCATTCTGTTTAAATCAGCTACATATGTTAGCCGGCTCTCAAAAATAGTTTCTTCAATAATACTCTCGCCTTCAGCCTGTGTAGCAAGTATTGTCGCCGGCGCCTGTAAATCAGTAGGAAATCCTGGAAATTCCTCCGTTCTAATATGAAATGGTCTTAGTGCTGATGGTTTAGACACAGCAATTTCATTCCCACGAATATCAATAGATACTCCAGCGCGATCTAGTACATCAATAAGCGCTTTTTGTTCGCTTAATATGCATCCCCTTACGACAAGTTTTGGCGAAGTAAGCGCGCCAAGCAAAATAAATGAACCTGCCTCAATTCTGTCTGGAGGAGCTACAAATGGAACGTTGCTATCCAGCAATTTTCCTCCTCTGCCTTCGATTGTTATTTCCGATGTTCCTACTCCAGAAATTTTTGCTCCATTATTATTTAAAAAATCGGCTAAAGCAATAACTTCCGGTTCTTTGGCGCAATTTCGTAAAATCGTTGTGCCAGTAGCAAGCACGGCAGTCATAATCATGCTTTCTGTGCCAGTAACACTACTAACGCGAAACGCATAATCACATCCCATAAGCCCGCTTGTTGTATCAACACTATACAAGCCATCACCTCGCTCTACTCTTGGAGGAATAAAACATCGCGCGCCCATAGCCTCCCATCCATGAATAAACATATCTATTGGTCTTGCGCCAATTTTGCACCCTCCTGGATGCGGAAATGATGCCAAACCAAATCGCGCCACATAAGGACCTATTGCCAGCACAGATCCTCGAAATTTTCTTACCAATGCCGTATCTATTGTATGATTAATTTCTATAGAGCTCATGAGTTCTTGCATACGAAAAATATCTTCAATTTGTGGAATGTTTTTAAATTCAATTGGATTTTGAAACAACAAAGATGCAGCCAAAGCCGGTAAGGTTGAGTTTTTGCTTCCGGAAACTGCGATTTCGCCAGTTATTTCTTTCCCACCCTGTATTATAAAATTAGCCATTGTTATGTTTCAATAATATTGAAAAATATGCGTAAAGTCAAAAAAATATGTTACAATAGTACTGCACAATATTTATTATGCTCACGAAACGAAAACGTAAATTTATATTTTGGATTACTATTGTTGCTTTTTTTATACTAGCAATAGTAGTACTTTTTTATAGTTTAGGATATCGCATAGGATCAAAATGGCAAATTCAAAAAACCGGCGGCATTTTTATCCAAGCAAATCAATCTGGCGCCACAGTAACAATGGATGGAAAAAAACAAAAAAATACTTCTTTGCTTTCTCAAAATGCTCTTATAAAAAACGTGGGTCCTGGCAACCATGAAATACGAGTAACAAAAAATATGTTTTATGAATGGTATAAAATGTTTAATGTGTCGCCTGAAATAGTTACAGCATATGATGTATTATTAATTCCTAATAAATTATCAGTACAAAATATAGCAACTACAACATATGAACTAACACCAGCCTATTATCTTTCCAAACATACTATTTATCAAAAAGATATTCCCAAACCAAGGCCTGTATTTGTAGGAGTTGAAAAATTTTGGCAACTTCCACAATCAAATACCCTATTGGTGCTTGGAGAGGATAAAACTTTTTATATAAATAACAAGAAGGTGGACGAAAGCACTACTACAAAGGAAACACTACTAGGTCTCGAGAGCGACGTTGCTCAAATATTAATTTCACTTCTGCGAACAAAAAGTAATCTTATCTTTGATGATAGTCAAAATCGTGTTATTTATTGGGATGACCATACAATTGGATCGTATTGGATCGGCGAGCTCGATAAAATGCCTCAATGGCAAAAAACTAGATCTATTTTAATTTTGACTTTGCCTGCAAAAATTCGAAACATTATCGCATATCCTGACCACGGAGATTATCTGCTTATGGAAATGGGGGGTGAAATATGGGCGTTGGAAATGGATTCCGTAAATGGGCAAAACTTTGTTCCAATATATCAAGGTGATAACCCAAAATTTCTTGGTAAAAATACAAATACAATTTTTATACAAGACAACAAACAAAATTTTTCTATAGAACTTCCGTAAATAAAAAACCGCTAAGACAATGTCATGCGGCTCACTTGATATTCTACGTAATTAACCCTTAATATGCGATTACCGCAAAAAGATAAATCGTTATCTCTTCGCCCACTGCAATGTTATGGGCTATTGGAAGCTTTAGGAATTTTTATTTTGAATATGTTGTGTCACTCCGTCGTTCCACTGCAAGAATAAATATGTTATTTTTTTTCTTTTGAAATATAATACGAATATCTCCCTTTCGTACCCGAAAAATATTATTTTCTCCTTTTAGCTTCTTAATATCAAGATGAAAAAAATCGTTTGCTAAAATATGCGAAATAATATTTACCACAACCTCCTTCTCTTTTGAAGAAAGTTTATTGAGAAATTTTGTTATTTTGTCCATTGCTTCGATTGCGAAGTAACTTCAAAACATCACGCGCTAAGATACCTTCTTTTTTAATTGCTCCAAAATCGACAACAGTTTCCCATAATCCATCATCGCCCCACTGGTCCACAGGAGCAATCTTAAAAATAGGTTGTGATCGACGTACAACGGTAAATGTCTTTCCTTTCCCGACTTCTTTAATAAAATCTTTAGTATTTTCTCGAAGCTCTTTAAGTCCAATAATCGTAGTTTGTTTCATATATATTAAGATTATCTTAAGATAATCTTAATGTCAACCCTCTTTGGTGTGTATAAGTAAAACGAGGATTCCAAAAATTTTGCAAAGAAAAAAGGCGCTGAGGACTTGTCCGCCTTTGGCGGATTTCCCCCAGCGCTCGCCGCTTTCATCGACTACTCGTCATTGAGCACTTGGCTCGTGAATGCTTTCACGAACCCCTCTGGTGACCCGTCCTTCATCAAACCCGCGAGAACACCAATCTTCTTGGCGTAGCGAACCTGATCGTCGTAGTCGAGACAGATATCATCGCTATGATCAAAGAGCTCACCAAAAGCGACATCAGCCACACGGTATGGGTTCCCCCACACATTGCGAATTTCGTTACAAAACTCCGGCGTAGGCTCCATATCCTTCCTTCTCCTTTCGTTTTGAGGCTGTTAGGCCTGTTTTTTGGGTACTGCGAACTTTTGATCCTATTATACACCTAAAGCATATTTCTGTCAACCTTTTTGAGGTCTCAACAGACACCAAGCAAAAAACCCATTGCAATATATGGGTTTTCTGGAAATGGTTCGATAAACTCGCCACAGGCCGAGGAGTGGGTACCTGCGGAGCGCGTTTAGCGCTTCGCCCACTGCGGAGCTTTGCGGGCTTTTTTGAGGCCGAATTTGCGGCGTTCTTTCATCCTCGGATCGCGTTTCAAAAACCCTCTTACTTTGAGTGCTTTGCGATGGTCTCCACTTATCTTCAAAATCGCGCGAGAGATTCCATGCCTTAGTGCCTCCGCTTGAGAATGAATTCCTCCACCTTTTAGTTTAACAGTAATGTTATAAAACTTAATGCCAGAAGTAATTAGCGCTTCTTCAACAATCTTCCTAAGCGCTACAGTTGGAAAATAGTGTTCAAGTGTTTTTTCATTAATAGTAATATCACTTCCTTTGGATTTTATAAAAATGCGCACTCTAGCAATAGAGGTTTTGCGTCTTCCTACTGCTTCAAAATATTTATCTTCTTTTATTTTACTTGTCGTTGCCATGATATATTATCAAATTTTTAATCATCACGCTTCTTAATTTATTTTTTGGAAGCATCCCCCATACCGCGCGTCTTAAAAGTTCTCGTATATCTTTTTTAGCTATATCAAACATGGGACGTGTTTTTCTGCCTCCAGGATATCCGGAATAACTAGAAAAATTGTTTTTCTTTAGACGTCGTACATTCATATTAATTTTATCAACATTTTTTACGATAATTTTTGGGAATGTTGTGCGATTCGGCAAAAAATCAGGAGTTGTTTTTCCGCGCAAAGATTTTGCCACTTCAGAGGCAATCCGTCCTAATTTCTGTTTTTGTGCATCAATGATTATTTCTTTTATCATAATATTGATTATTTTGAATAATAACAATTTTATATTAATAAATATTTACATATTATCTTAAATAAATTCAATAACTGAAATCTCAGCCGCGTCTCCGGTTCTTCGCAAGCCTTTAATAATACGCGTATATCCTCCTTTTCGATCGACATAGCGAGGCGCAATTTCTTTGACCAATTTTTCAGCGGCAACCATCGATAATGTTTGTTTAACTTGTCGCACTCCTAAAACCCCTCCATTTTTTGCATAAGAAACTAGCCGTTCTATAAATGGACGAAGTTCTTTTGCTTTTGGAGTGGTTGTCTTTATTTTATTATGCATAATTAAATTCACAGCGAGACTTTTTAAAAGTGCTTCTCGCTGATTTTTTACCCGACCCAGTTTTCGTCCTTTTCGTAAATCGCGCATATTATTGTTGCTTTATTATTGTTCTTGTAGTGTAAGTCCGGCTTTGTGAAGCGCTTTTTTAATATCAGTAAGAGCTTTTTCTCCAATCCCCTCTATTGATAGCAACTCTCCTTCTGTCTTTGAGCTTATATCCTCTGGCGTACGAATGCCAGCTTCAATCAACAGGTTTTGTATTCTAGGAGAAACATGAAGTGTGGAAAGTGCGGAAGGCATTTCTTTCGCGCCGCTGTCCACACTAAGCTCTCTTTCATCTTCAAACGTAGAAATTCTGTCAATATGATCTCGCATTATAGTTAAAGATCTTTTCAGCGCCTCGCGAGGAGACAATGAACCGTCAGTTTCAACAGTCAAGAGCAATCGATTGTAATCAGTGCGATCGCCAACGCGCATATTTTCAACCTCATAATTAACACGGCGAATTGGGCTAAAAATAGCATCCAGCAAAATTGTTCCAACTGGCACCTTATCTCTTGTTAAATTTTCTGACGGCACAAACCCAAGTCCGCGCTCAATAGTTAGTTCTGCAATAAATTTAGCGTTTTTACTTGTAAGTGTTGCGATATGATGATCTTTATTTACTATTTCCAGTTGTGACGGACATTTGGCGTCTTTTCCTTTTATTTCCTTCGACCCGCGAACGTCTATTGTGCAAATTTGCGGTTCATTTCCATGCAAACGAAAACGAAGTTGTTTTAAATTGAGCAAAATAGTAATAATATCTTCCATTACATTTTCCATTGTAGAAAACTCATGGCTCACCCCTTCTATTTTAACTTTGGTTATTGCAGAACCAGGCAAAGAAGATAACAAAATACGGCGGATGCTATTTCCCAATGTATTGCCGTAGCCTGGATATAATCCGTCTATTGTGTAGACACCTTTAAATTCTTCTTCGAGAACAACACGAGTAGATGAGGGTAAAATAATCGTATTTGTTTGGTTATCCATAATTTTATGTAAATTATTGAGCTTATAATATTATCGTGAATAAAATTCGACTATAGCGTTAATATTAAATCCCTTACCCAACTCTTTGAGCACATCGCTTGTTGGGTAAGCGACTATTCGACCTGTTTTTTTATCATGATCCCATGAAAGCCAAGAAGGCAATATGTTTTTTTTCACTGTAAAATCTAAATTATTAAAAATTCCTCGTCCAACACTTTGTAGCCTAATACCTATAGAATCCCCAACCTTAACTCGATATGATGGTATAGTAACCCGCCTACCATTAACAGTAATATGTCCATGACCTACCATTTGACGAGCGGCGCCGCGAGTAGTAGCAAACCCAAATCGATACGCTACATTATCAAGCCGAGATTCCAGAGACAACACTATTGCCTCTGTAGTACCAACTGATTTTTGTTTAAACGCCTGTAAAACAAGATTTTTAAATTGTTTTTCTCGTAAACCATATGTTAATCTAATTTTTTGTTTATCACGCAATTGTAAACCAAACTCAGATCCTCCTCGTCTAAATTTCTTGCCATTGATTCCTGGTGGATATGGCTTTCTTGTGAGAGCGCATTTTTGACGCCCGCACACAGATACTCCCAACCTTCGACAAGCCTTGCATGTATTTGCAACTCTCATAATTATACTCTTCGTGGTTTAGGAGAGCGCGGACCGTTGTGAGGAATTGGAGTGATATCACGAATAACACTAATATCAAATCCTTGTCCAGCGAAAGATCGAATTGCGGCCTCCCTGCTTGCTCCCACGCCCTTTACTAATATGTTGACCTTTTGCATGCCAATAGTTTTAGCTTTTTCTCCTAAAAATTCCGATACCTTGGTAGCCGCATACGGAGTCCCTTTTTTGGCGCCACGAAAACCAAGTGCTCCAGCACTAGAAGAAACAATAATATTGCCGAACGCATCGCTGATTGATATCAATGTGTTGTTGTATGTTGACTGAATATGAACGACTCCCTCCGCAATTTTCTTTTTTGGCGACGACAAACGAATAGACGCCGCGCGGCCCTCATCGGTGGTTAAATCACTTTTTTGAATTATGCGTTTCTTTCCCATAATATTATTTTTTCTCTACTTTGCGTTTGCCGCTAGTCATGGTTTTTCTCACATTGCCTCTTCTGGTTCTAGAATTTGTTTTTGTGCGCTGACCGCGTACCGGTAAATTCTTTTTGTGACGCCATCCCCTATACGAACCAATATCTTTCAATCGCTTAATATGAAGAGTAATCTCTCTTCGCAAATCGCCCTCTACTCGATAATTTTTTTCAATTATTTCGCGTAATTTATTTATTTCTGGCGCAGTTAATTCTTTGGTTCGCTTATTTAAATCAATTTGAGCGGACTCTAAAATTTTATGAGACAGCGATTTTCCAACACCATAAATATAGCAAAGCGAAATTGCTATTTTTTTATCATCTGGAATATTTACTCCTGCTATACGTACCATATATTTTATCCTTGTCGTTGTTTATGTTTTGGATTACTGCAAATTACAACAAGTCGGCGCTTTCGTCGGATTGTTTTGCATTTTATACATCGAGGCTTTACTGATGCGCGAACTTGCATATAATGTGTTATAACCTTTTAATAATGCGTCCTCTTTTTTCATCATAAGGACTAAACTCAATTACAACCCTATCTCCAATCAAGACTTTAATGTAATGCAATCTCATTTTTCCTGCCAAATGACCAAGAACTTCATTGCCGTCATCGAGCAAAACACGAAACATAGCGCCAGGCAAGGCCTCAATGACTTGCCCTTCCTTTACAATTGTATCTTTATCTGATTTAGGCATGAGTATTAATAGTATCAGTTAGCTCTCAAAAGTACCTGTTTGCGTTACATCATATTCTGTAATTATGGTCTTCATCTTAGCGTAACGGCAAAATAATGTCAATACGATTCGGGTTTGCTGGTGGATATTTGAACCAAAATGGCTTAAAACGCACCTCTACGCTTGCCAACTGCGAAAAGGCAGTCAAAATATCCTTCGATTTAGTTATCCTTTTTTCTGAAACAAATTTTTGAATTGCGACTGTATCGCTCACTGATTCAAATTCAACTTCGCCAGTAATTTTAAGTTGTCCATCTGTCACATCATATTTATACCCAGTCAAACTATATGTTAAATCATCAAAATTTACCGCGCGGATTGGTTTGGGTAATTTAACTTCCGTAAAAAAAGAAATTAGTTGTTCTTTATCAATAGCGGCTCCGCGCGCTTCGTTTTTTAAAACAAGTTTAAATTTATTAGGGCCCTGATTAGGCAATAATTCAATGTTTTGATCTACTAAAACATTCTCGACTGATTGTTTTAATAAAATAACGTCTGTTGAAATTTTAGATCGCAACAATGCGGCCGCCCTGGCGTCTGCTTCCGCGGTAAGTTTAATAATTGCCTTATTAAGATCTTCTTGCGCTACACTATTTTCTGAGCCCTTGTATCCTCCTTGCATTGCGGTTTTGGAACGACCAAAAATTGTTTTAAATTTTGTGCCACCTGCAAATCCTGGAATAGTAAAATCAACTAGACCAATATTATACTCTTCGCCGGGACTGTCGGCTACTACCTCAATCTCTTTTGAGCCTGGAATAATTTCTTTATTTTCTATGCGATATCCGGGAACAGTTATTGCGCGAGGAATTCTATATATTTTGCCGTCCGGAGCTGATAAGCGAGTTGTAGCAATAAGAATTTGCGGAGCTTCTGATGATTTGTTAAAAATAACAACAATTCCTTTTGCTTTTTTCTCAACCGAAGAAGACGAAACTTGTCCATCAAAAATTCCCTCTGTTGTATCTGTCACCGCCATAGTTCGTATTGGCAATTTGTCTGGTTCGTCGAATTTTTTCGTGAGTAATAGTGTTTTATTTGCCGATACACGAATAGTTTGCGGATTTACGCGAATTTCCATTCTATTTGTTCCGATACTAAATATAAGTCCTGCTATTCCCAATATTATTAATATTAAAAATAGTTTCCGCCGAGTTTTTAAAATTCGTGTTGTTTTTTTCTCTGGACGCTTTACGCTCGGCACAGGAGATTTAAACATTTGTTCTGCGGTTACAGCGCGCTTTGAAATAATAATATCAGAGAGAATTCGACGCCCGGAAGATTTATTTATAATATTTGGTTTGATTTCAACCATATAATATTAATGAGGCTAAAATGGAATCTCCACCTTCTGATAAAGACTGTTGCGGCAAAAACAGATCTGTTTCGACTGAAAAAGCGCTGGTTTTTATATTTAATTCCTCGCGAGAAAATTCTTTTATATTAAGATCCAAATATTTAATAAAAGAGGAGGTTTCCTTGCCAGAACCGACTACCATTACTTGAACTATTGCTGGACGCACTAATGCGTTTTTTAGTGATGCGCGAAGACCAGCATACCAATCTTCGAGAAACGCGCCTAAAAGCGACTCAATTTTTTTCTTTAACGCTTCATCAAGGGTCCCGTCGGCATATTGCCGAACAATTGATTCTGCGTGTGTTCTATCAATTTTTAAAAATGCCGCTATACGACGCTCTAGGGTTCTTAAACCAAAAAATATTGGAGCGCACTTCTGTATTATATCAAAATCTTTTAATACAAATAGCGTTGTAACTTCTCCTCCGATATCTATTACTAAAATTGGCATGTGATTAATCTTTTTTTCAAAAATAGCGCGCCTCAAAAGATACACATCAGAATAATACTGCAAAAAACTGTGCGGATAAAATTTATCCTGTTGTTCTATAATACAATCTCTCAAAACTGAACTTATTGATAATTCGTGAACTCGAATTTCTAAAGTATCTCCGCGATAACCAACCGCGTCAGAAACAATGTAACCATTTACTCTCAATTGCGTAACTTTGCGAACTATATTTACCAGAACGTCATATCCGTCGCTTTTGTTTAATGAATTTAGAACAATCCACCCTTTTGTATCAACGAGCGCCATATTAATTTCCTTTTCTGTAATTGTTTTTGTAGCATCGTGCCGATTAATGATAGTTTCAATCTCGCGTTCTTCAAAAAATGGATCGGCAAAACTAATCCTAATACTGTTTGTGGATGAAGATATGTGATGCATATCGGAAAAAGCCTTTGCAATAGAATTCTTCAACATATAAATAACTTTTTTTTGCCTATCCGAGCGTGTAAAATCGCCTAAAAGATCAAATGGATATCGTAAAACAGAAATAATTTCTATAAATCCGCTTGTATTTATATGCGCGAGAGCGGCGGAAACAGAAGCAGTGCCAATATCAATCGCAATAATTTCCTGCGGTTTATTTTTGTGAAGTGTAAACCAAGAACGCATAAATATATTATACATGATAAATGGAAAAGTTGCATAAACTCTATAATACGTTTATTTATCCTGTTGAAGATTTAAACTTGCTTGCCCGCCTTTGGTGGGCAGAAGCGGAACACAAACTCATAGCACGGATTCCACTCGTACGTGGACTTCGCCCAAGAGTTGTTGAGCCACAAACCATAGGCATCACGGTCGAGGTCGAAAACGTACGGGTTACCGTCACGGTCAGTAATCTGCTTCATAGCAACTAACATCCAATTCGTAGTTGGG
>ERZ1292640.4474-Hain-H43-02um-R1-4474-length-10635-cov-7_pt1 | contig 10635 bp, 10 predicted proteins | sample MGYA00564404_ERZ1292640 | MGnify/ENA primary metagenome ERZ1292640 (study PRJEB36523, sample SAMEA6512636) | groundwater metagenome | collected 2019-01-08 | study: AquaDiva: Metagenomics assemblies of 32 groundwater samples | reverse complement strand
TGAACTCCCAATAACAACCTGTAGTGTGAGGTGGAGTCAATAGGATACCCAGATAATGCTCATGACTCGCCCTGTCTGCCCTCAAGACTTCAATGCAGAACGCCTACTTCTAAACCTTAGCGCCAGTTGTTTCAATATCTTTCGGCGGGCGGCGGACTGCACATCTGGCGGCGCGACCTTGTATTCCTTCAATTCCATACGATACGAGCAAAAACGCCGGGCAAGCCAAAGCAAAATCCGCTGCATAAGAGTTTCACGGCGCATAGGGTCATGGTCGGTGCACCGGCGGCCGATGGTCGGCGGTCCTGCTGAGAGAGCCGGCCAAGGTCACCGGCGCGCGGTCAAACCCGGGGCTCTGCAGACGCCATGCCTCGACAGGCTTGTCGCGGAGACCCGCTAAATCATTTTCTTTTCCAACTCGCTGATTTCTTTTTTGACCAGGCGCGCGAGGCGATGTTTGGCAAGATAAACCTGGCCAATATTGACGCCTAAAACGCGAGCGACTTTGGTGACGGGCCAGTTCTTGAGCACATAAAAGTCGAACATCTGGTACTGCTTGGGTTTGACCTGGCGTTTGACTTTGCGGATGGCCGCGTCCACCAGGTTCTTTTCCCATTCCTCCTCCCAAACAGCGTCCACATTCAATGAATCGGGATCAGGAATTCGCTCCAGGGTGTCGGTGCGGGAAGTATCTGCGGAACGGTGTTCCACCACCGGACCTTGGCGGTAGCGTTTTCGCAAGTGGTCGGCGATGCGCCGGCGGGTAATGAGCAGGAGCCAGCCTTTGAACGAGCCCACGGCGGGATCGTACTTGAATTCGTGCATTTTCTTGGCCACCGAAATAACCGCTTCCTGCACAACATCTTGCGCCTCAGCGTCATTCAACCCCGACTTGATGGCTACTCCGTAAATGAGTTTCCAGTAGGTGTCAAAGAAGTCTTTCCAGCTTTCCTGGTCATCCCAATCTTTGAGGCGGCTCAGCAAGCTGCGCCGGGTCGGGAGGAATTCATCGGCTTGGGGCGTCATAAAGCAGGTGGGTCATTTACGGGTTTATTCGTGCGCAATGCAGCCGTTCTTTCAAAGAATTTACAGCCGGACAAGGCTCAAGAGGAGCGAAGGTTTTGACCGCTCGGGCGGCACGGGCTGCCCATGCGGCGGAAGGCTGCAATCATCGGTTCCGGGCCGGCGCTAAAGGCTTGGTGTGGTGCCTGGCCACAGGCCCTTTGTGAGGCAGTGACTGGGCAGAATCGAAATCGTCAAGAGCCAAGGTCCTGCAACGGCCCGGTGCTGTCGCCGAGGCGTGGGATCGGAGCGCCCATCCGTTCCATCATCGTCAGGTAGAGATTGGTCATGGGCGTATTCTTGGGGAACTGCAGGTGGCGCCCGGTTTGGATGGCGCCGCCGCCCTTGCCGGCGAGCAAGACCGGCAAATCGTCATGGTTATGCCGGTTGCCATCGCCGATGGCGCCGCCATAAGCGATCATGCAGTTGTCGAGCAAGGTTCCCTCGCCTTCCTTGATGGACTTCAATTTCTTCAGGAAATAGGCGAACTGCTCGATATGAAAGCGGTTGATGTTGGCGATCTTGGCTTTCTTCTCTTCATTCCCGCCATGATGGGAGAGGTCATGATGGCCGTCGGAGATGCCGATAAACGGGTAGTTGCGGTTGCTGCCGTCGTGGGCCACGACAAAGGTCGCAATGCGCGTCGTGTCGGTCTGAAAAGACAACGCCAGCAAATCGTACATGAGCCGGAGATGCTCTTGGTACGCTTTGGGAATGCCGGTCGGTTTGGTGTAATCGGGCAAGGCGGCGGCGAACTGCTCGGCGCGTTCGATGCGCAATTCCATCTCGCGCACCGCCGTCAGGTACTCGTCCAGTTTGCGGCGGTCGGTGTGGCCCAGATTCGCCTTCAGCCGGTTGGCATCTTCGAGCACGAAATCAAGGATGCTCTTCTGATAGCGCTCACGTTTGGCCCGGCTTTCTTTGGACTCGCCGGCGGCCGGGCTGGAAAAGAGCCGTTCGAAGACCAGGCGCGGGTCCACCTCCGGCGGCATGGGGGTCGATTCTGTCTTCCAGGAAATGTTGTAGGAATAGGCGCAACTGTAGCCGGAATCACAATTCCCTGCGAGCTGGCTGCGGTCGCAGCCCAGTTCGAGCGAAGCAAAACGGGTGGCTTTCCCGATTTTTTGCGCGGCTGCCTGGTCAATGGAAACGCCCACCTTGATGTCGGCCCCGTGAGTCTTGCGCGCCTGACAGCCGGTCAGGAACGTGGCCGAAGCGCGCGCATGATCGCCGGCCCCGTCGCCGTTCGGGCGCGCTTTGTCATGGGCCAATCCGGACAGGACGAGCAGGTCTTCTTTCACGGGATTGAGCGGATCGAGAATGGCCGGCAATTCGAAATCCGCCCCCACCGACTTCGGCGTCCAGTCAGTCATGTTCGCGCCGTTGGGGATATAGACGAAGGCCATGCGTTTGGGCGCGCCGCCGGGAGGTCCGGCCACTGCCGCAGCCGCCGACACGGCTGGTCTCATGGCTTCCAGCATTGGCAAGGCCATCGCTGTGCCCAATCCTTTCAGGAAAGTCCGTCTCGGCATCTGCCATTTGTTGTTCATAAGGAATTGTGCTGACTTACGACAGTAACGGTGAATGCGAGGAAAAACAAGGCCGGAGTGCCAAAACTCATCGTTGCGCCAAAGCTGGCTCGGTTTCACCACGGCGCATTTGGAAAGGGGTGCTTTTCACCACGCCAAGTATGAGGCTCGAAAACCGATAACGGTGCCGCGCCAGGTTCTTCGCGATCTGGTCCAGAGCGCATTTGTCGTAGTACTCGAGTCCTCGGCCCAGCGCATAGGTCAAGGTCTTTTCCGCCAGACACCGGATAAACTCGTTTTTCTTCTTTTGCAGCAGAATCATCTTTAGATCGCCGGGGCCTTGAAACGACTCGCCGCTGACGAGTTGGCCGGCCGGATCGACCGGGAAATTCCCGTCCTGATTGCGCCACGCTCCCGTCGCGTCAAAGTTCTCAAAGCCAAAACCGATTGGGTCCATGCGCGCGTGGCAGGAAGCGCACTGGACATTGGCGCGATGTTGTTCCATGCGCTGGCGCAAGGTGCCAGAAAGCACGACTTCCTTCTCCTCGCTCAACTCCGGCACGTTGGGCGGCGGGGGCGGAGGCGGCGTGCCCAGAATATTTTCCAGAATCCATTTGCCGCGTTTGACGGGCGAGGTGCGGGTGGGGTTGGAGGTGATGGTCAGAATGCTGGCCTGGGTGAGCAGCCCGCCGCGCGGGGTTCCCTTGAGAGACACCCGCTGAAATGCCTCGCCTTTCACACCGGCAATCCCGTAATGGCGCGCCAGGCGTTCGTTCAAAAAGGTGTAATCGGCGGCCAGGAATTCGAGCACGCTCCGGTCTTGCTGCGCAATGTGTTCAAAGAAAAGCTCCGTCTCCTTCTGCATGGCGGCCCGCAGCCCGTCATCAAAGGCCGGGAACAGCGCTTGGTCGGGAGTGGCCAGAGCCAGACTGCGGATTTGCAGCCATTGACTGCCGAAATTGTCCACCAACGCCCTGGCCTTGGGGTCTTTCATCATGCGGCGGACCTGGGCTTCCAGGTTCTTCCGCAAGGTCTTGCGCCCGGCCTGGGCGAACAATTCATCGTCGGGCATGCTGCTCCACAGGAAATACGAAAGACGCGACGCCAAGGCGTGCTCGTTGATCAGGTGGATGGCGCCGGGGTTGTTTGGCTCCGGCTGCAATTCCCCGCGGAAGAGAAAATGCGGTGAAACCAACACCGCCTGCAACGCCAGCTTGACTGACACTTCGAACTTCTCGCCTTCCTTATCGGCCAGGGCAAACAGTGTCATCAGGCGATCCACTTCTTCGCTGGAGAGAGGCCGGCGGAAAGCGCGTTGGGCAAATCGACCGATGATCCGGCGGGCGCAGTCTTTTCTCGCATCCGGCGTCGCCGGCAGGCAAAAGAAAATGCGTTGGTGGCTCTCCGGCAGCGGGGCCTGTGGCAAGGCGCTCGGCGCCACCACTTCCAGGTGTTCGATAAAATCGTTCGTGACGATGGCCTTGTCCAGGATTTTACCAGCGGCGGCCACGTATTTTTCGAGCAAGAGCGGCGAGAGCGAGAGCACGTCGCCGATATTATCGAATCCGTAGCCGACATCATCGGCTGGAAAACCGTCCGCCGGCTGGAAGTTGACGCCGACCAGATCGCGGATGGTATTGTTGTACTCGACGCGGTTGAGCCGCCGCAAGGTGACCCGGCCCGGATCGGGATGATCGCAGTCGCACTGGAAGATTTCCGATTCGATCCAGTTGGCCATCAACTCGCGTTCTTCCGGAGACGGTTGCGGTTTCTTTTCCGGCGGCATGACGGCGCCCCGAACATTCTTCAGCACCATTTCCCAACGCTTGCGGTCCTTGAGGATGGAAGCCTCATCCGGGTAAGCGTCCAGAGCCAGATCGCCCTTGTGTTTTCCGTGGCCGTGGCAGTCGTAGCAATATTTTGAGAGCAAGGGCTTGATCTGTTTTGCGTAAGCCGGCTGGCCCGACGCCCGACGCCGAGCCGCGCCGCCGGCGAAAGGTCTTTCCGCCCGGGTCGCCGCCCGATCAATCGACGCGCCAAAAATCATAAGCAAAATGGCAACAGCCCAACGCATGACCTTATTCTGTTAACCTCCTGGCGTCGTTGTGTCTATTTTTTAACATGGAAGTTCCCGGTAATGTCCGGCTTCCATGTCCGCTTCCGCCCGCGCCATGATATCGTTGAGGCGTCCTTCTCTGGCATCTTCGGCCATCTCTTTGTCCCAGGTATCGTCTTCCCAACCGTAGAGCAGCCGGTTCAACTCGGCGCGCTCTTCAAAGGAAAGCTGCAAGATGGCTTCTTTTAGCTCCATTACGTTCATGGCTTGACATTACAGTCTCACGAACAAAAAGACCATTTTGAATTTGCCCTGTGCTGGCGCCAGAGATGCCGCACTTTCAACTGCGAAATGCGCCCCAGTCAAGGCCTGGCGACAACGGACTTTTCGATGACCAAAGCAGCGATAGGAAAGTCATGTGAGCGGGAGGCAGCCCATTCCACCAAGCTACAACGTGCCTCTCATGAAAACCTCACCAAGGTCGGCACATTGTCCTTTTCATTTTGGACGATGGCTCTGATTCTCTTTATGAAACAGTTCCCTCAGCCTGAGCGCGACTCGCGCTTGTTTTTTTCGCGTAATAGACGACCGCAGGAGGGAAGTTCAGGAATACTGGAACGGTGCGCGTGTTGGGGAACCTGGCCCGTATTTTGGTGCGACCCAGCAATGAATGCTGAAATTGAATGTAGATGCCACCTTCGCCGAGAGTTTGGTTGATGGCGTCAAGGAGCGAGAGCACTTTTTCTCCGCCCAGATTTCCGAGAGGAAGACCGGAGATGACATAATCTGGCTTTTCGTTTCCTCGCCGGCCCATTTCTAAAAGCACCCTTTCGGCGGAGTCTGCGATCACTTCCACTCTGCCGTCTATGCCTGCCCTCGTCAGGTTGTCTCTATTGTCTCGCGCCAAAGTCGGATTGATCTCACAGGCCAGGATGCGCGCGCCAGGACATCTGGCAGCCAGTCGCAAAGTGAGAGCGCCGTTGCCCGCCCCCAATTCGATGATCAGCCCGCGATAGGCTTTGGGAACCGGGGCAATCATCCTGGCGATGAGGAATCTCTGCGAAGGCACAATGCCGCCGGTCTGTCCATGTTGCGCCAGGCCAGCCCAGATGAAGTGCAGGTACGTGGTCAGACTGTTAAACATGGCGATTCTTTCTTTACCGGAGTTTCCTGCTCAGCCATCCGTTGCTGGCCATGATGGCGTAAGTGTGCTCGCCCGGCCGCGGCTGATGCCAAAACTCGCCGCCGGCGCATTCCACAATCAAACCGCCGGCCGCGATGTCCCAGAGGCGCAGACCGGTTTCGAGGTAAGCGTCGAACCGGCCGCCGGCCACATAAGCCAGGGCCAGGGCCGCTGCGCCCATGATCCGGATTTTTCGAACCTGATGCACCAGGCGATTGAACACCGGCAGCATCTCCTGCAAGCTGGCCGGATTCTTGGCGAACCCCAGCGAAATGATGGCTTCATCCAAATTCTTCCGGCGGCTCACCCGGATGATCTTGCCGTTCAAGCGCGCCGGGCGGCCGCGCAGAGCGGTCCAAAGCTCATCGCAAAAGGGATCATAGACCAACCCCGCTACTGTTTCATAGCGAGCGTCCGGATGCGCCGGCGCGCGCCGCGCCTGTTTCCGGACTTGCAGAGCGATGGAGACGCAGGCATGCGGAATTCCGTAGGTAAAATTAACCGTGCCATCAATCGGGTCCACCACCCAGCGGGCGGCGGCTTCGGCCTGGCCGGAAATGCCTTCCTCTCCCAGCAACGCCACCTCTGGAAAGGCCGGCCGCAATCGTTTCTCGATCAACTTTTGGCAGCGGACATCCAGCTCCAGCTTGATATCGTGCTGTTGAGCGTCATTGATCTTTTTGACGGCGCGGAGGTTTTTGCGGAGCAGCGTTCCCGCTTGCTGGGCCGCCTGGATGGCGATGAGGAGCGCTGATTCCCGGTCGATCGATTTCATGGAATGACTTCGTTTCGGTTGGCCAGCTCGCGGTCCAGGTCGGCCCGCTTTTCCGGCAATAAATGTTGGCGGGCGGCGCGGATCACTTTGCACAAATCCTGCGCTTCAAGCAAACGGGGCACGGCCACATAATCGGCGCCGGCCGCGTACAGCTTCGGCACGTCGCCGAGCAGTTCGGCGTGGACAATGATTTGCGCGCGCGGATTGATCTCGCGCAATTGTTGCAGCAACCGCAAGTTGGTCGCCCCCTTCAGCACCGTGTTGGGCAGCGTGCAAACAATGATCTCGGCTTCGCCCACTTTGGCGTGCTGGAGCGTTTCCCGCTGCGCAATGTCCCCGTAGGTCACCGCCACGCCCCGCGCCCGCAGCTCGCGGTGCACATTTGGATTGAAATCGATGACCACGAGGTCCCGCAGCAAGCCGGCTTCGTGCCGGATGATTTCCTCCAATAAAGAACTGGCCGTCCAGGAGAAACCGAGAATGAAGATTCTGGGTTGGGAAACAGGTTTTGTCCTAAAGGCGGTCTGGTCATCCAAATCGCGCAGCCCCGCCCTCGTCAGCCAGGGATTGATCCGCCGCAACCAGGAATCCGTCCGCATCATCGCGTAAGTCGAAACCACCGCCAGGACAACAAACGTGTAAGTCACGATGCCTTTGGTGCTGTCGCTGACGTGCTTGAAGTCGGAGCCCAACGTGAAAATCACCAGCGAAAGCTCGCTCACCTGGCACAGGTTCAGTGCCGGCAGCAAACTGGCGCGATACCCTTGCTGCATTTTGTACAGGCATGGAAACACCGTCAGAAAACGGCTCGCGATCAGGAACAAGGCCGCCAGCAAAGCCCCGCCGAGAAAAGCCGCGGTGGGCGCCGGAATGGCCATCCCCAGAGCCACGAAAAACAGGGTCACGAAAAAATCACGCAAGCTCGTCACCTTGGCCACCACGTCGAGCGTGTAAGGAAATGTGGAAATGGAAATGCCGGCCACCAGCGCTCCCATCTCGCGCGACAGCTTCAAGCTTCCCGCCAGGCCGGCGACCAGGAAACACCAGGCCAGCGCCCCCACCAAGACCAGTTCCGGGAGCCGGGCCATGGATTGAAATATCGGCGGCAGCGCATAACGGCTGACCACAAACGAGACCGCCACCAGCAACGCCGCTTTGAACAATGACAGCAAAACCACGCCGGCTCCGCCCTCGTTGAGATTGGGCTGCACCGCCAGGAAAAGAATGGCAAAGACGTCTTGCAGGACCAGGATGCCGAGGGTCAATCGGCCCGCCAGCGTGTCCAATTCCCGCTTGTCATAAAGCACCTTCACGATGATGACGGTGCTGCTCAAGGCCAAGCCCACGGCCAGATAAAGCGCGTCCAGCGCTCCGCTCTCCAGAGGAAAACCGAGCCAGCGAAACAGGATCAAACCCAAAGCGCAGCCGCCCAGGATTTGTGCGCCGGCGGTGAGGGTGATCATCCGGCCCGCGCCCAGCATCTTTTTCAGGTCGATCTCCAGCCCCACCATGAAGAGCAGCAGGATCAACCCAATCTCGGAAATGGTCTCGATGGATGCCTGGTCCTGAACCAGGCCAATGCCCACCGGTCCCACCACAAAGCCGGCCACCAGGTAAGCCAGAATCAACGGCTGCTGGAAGAATTTCGCTCCCACCGCCAATATCCACGCCGCCAGGATGCAAATGGCCAGATCGTTGATGACGTGATGTTCCACGCCCGCAGCTTAGGCTAAAAACAGTTCGTTAGAAAAGGAATCTCTAACGAGGCTTCGCCTCAGTCCAACGAGAAGCCAAATCCAGTCCTACAAAAACTTGATCAGGTGGCAGCATGTTTTGACATTCGAGGACTCTTGCAAGGCGGAGACAGCGACGGCTCCGAACCAGCCAAGCGCCAGGCCGAACTCACCGCCGAACTGGAAAAGCCGGAAACCTGCGAGCAGTCCGGAAGAGCCATGGAGATCAACCGGGCATTCCAGGGTGTTCTAACCGCCTTGAAAGGCAAATCGATGTTCAACCATCCGGAAAATGGGTGCGAACCGCAGCCTTGATCTCTTTTGGCTGAGGCCCTGCCCCGCTTGCTACGCGACGCTCCTCCACGTCCTTTTCTTGCCGAGATGTTCCGAAGGCCAGCTTCCGCCGCAAGCGAATCAGCCCTTTCACGTCGGCCAGGGCCGTGCTGAAAATTCTCACCCGGCTGTCTGAATCCTCCACCCACTTCACCGGCATGTCAAAGACCCTATATCCCCGCTTCTCCGCCAACACCAGCAATTCCGTGTCGAAGAACCACCCGTTGTCCTCGACGAGCGGCAGCAGTACGTGCGCGGCTTTTCGAGTGATCGCTTTGAACCCGCATTGGGCATCGGAGAACTTCGTTTGGAAAAACGCCTTCACCAGCCGGTTGTAGCCGCGCGAAATCAACTCCCGTTTCCGACTGCGCCTCACTTTCGATTCCGGCAGGAGTCTCGATCCAGTCGCCACGTCAAACCTCTTCGTGGCCAGGGCATCGACCAGCTTGGGAAACGCAGCCAGGTCGGTAGATAAATCCACGTCCATATAGCTGAGGACGTCTGCCTGGCTTTCCAGCCAGACCTGCCTGAGCGCGCGCCCCCGGCCTTTTTCCTCGAGGTGCATGACGCGCACCTGCTGAAACCGGTCCGCCAACATTTGGGCCACTTCCCCCGTTCGATCCGTCGATCCATTGTCCGCAATCACGATCTCATATTCAAATCGGCCAAGCGCGGAGAGGAACGCCGCCACCGCACCCACGCTTGTGGCTAGCTGCGCGTCTTCATTGAATACTGGGATGGTCACATTCAGCCGCCCAAGTGATTTCACTTTGGAAGTTGCGCTCAGTTCTGTGCCTGATTTTCCCAGTTGCAGCTCATCACCCTGCGCGCTACCGATCATAGCAACCTCCCAGGGAGAGGGGGTGATTCCAGATCCACGCTGGAAACCTTTGTTGCGTTGGCGCTGCGTGCGGTGCATTGTCTCGGCTCCCACTTCAAGAGCACTTTATAGAAAAACCACCGCGCCCACTGTGGCGGGCACCACCGCGCACACCAGGTTGCTCCGAAGGCCAGCCGATCGAGGCTGCCCATCCGATGGCCGTACCGTCCTGCCGCCAACCGCCGCGCGCGGAGTGTCGCATCGACCATGGCGCGATATTGTTGCATTCGGACGCTTTGCCCCCAAAACCGCTCACGGACCAGCACGGTCGGCAAGTTGTATAATTCAAACCTTTGGGCCAGGCGCATCCACAATTCCAAATCCTCGCCCACCGCGAAGCTTTCATCATAAAGCCCGAACTCTGCAAAGCACTGCTGACGGATGAGCACCGCGCTCTGACAGAAGGGATTGCGGTACCAGAATGCCCTCACGCACTCCGCATGGCGGATAGGGAACCACTTCTCCCCGATCACCTCTCCACCGGCGTCGATCAGTTCACATTGCGCACCGCAGATTCCGACACGTTCGTGGCGACCCTGTTCCATCCAGTCCAACTGCATTCCCAATCGGCTTGGGAGGCACACATCGTCACTATCGAGACGAGCGACATATTGGCCCCGAGCGTTTTTGATCCCGACATTGGCCGCCACCGGAATTGACAGGCGGCTCGGCAGCCGGATGACGCGCATCCGCGAATCCTCCGCCGTCCACCGTTCGATGATCTCCCAGGAACGATCTGTCGAGCCGTTTTCGACCACAATCAACTCCCAATCACGTGCCGTTTGCCCGCCGACGCTCTCGATGGCCGCCCCGACAAACCGTTCCCGGTTGTAATTGATCATCACCACCGACACGAGCGGCTGCGCCTTCATGCGCCACCTTCCCTTCCTCCCGCCTCGGCTGTGGCGATGGGTTCTAAAAGGCCTGCGCCGACCACCCCCATCGCCCCCAGCATCGCGAACGCCGAAAACCACTGTGGGACCGGCTCCTGCCCAAACAAATACGGCACGTACGCGAAGACGGACGCGAACTGAATGAGCAGGGGAACCACCCATTTCCTGGGAACATAAAAGGCATAGACCAC